>Ga0207693_10004961_pt1 | contig 11180 bp, 8 predicted proteins | sample LARL81metaG_FD_184347 | JGI IMG/M metagenome (GOLD analysis project Ga0207693, IMG submission 184347) | Corn, switchgrass and miscanthus rhizosphere microbial communities from Kellogg Biological Station, Michigan, USA - LAR L8-1 metaG... | ecosystem: Host-associated > Plants > Roots >... | reverse complement strand
TCGCCACGGCGGCCCTGCCAACCGTGGCCCCCGGGCACCGACACGGACAGGCGCTGGCCCGATGCGTGACAACCCGGTGATCACTGACCTCGTGACTCGCGCCGCACAGGGCGACAAGCACGCCTGGGATGCGCTGGTGGAGCAGTTCATCCCGCTGATCTGGTCCATCTGCCGCAAGCACCGGCTGGGCTACGCCGACGCCGAGGATGTCGGCCAGAACGTGTGGCTGCAGCTGATGGGCCATCTGGGCAAGATCCGCGACCCGGCCGCCCTTCCGGGCTGGCTGGTCACCGTGACCCGGAGGGAGTGTCTTCGGGTCATGAGCGCCACGCAGAGACCGCCGGCGGCCAGGCATGTGATAGCCGCCGAGATCATCGCGGATGAGCAGTCTGGGACGGCCGACCAGGAGCTGCTGGCGGCCGAGCGTCACGCCGCGCTGCGTGAGGCGTTCGCGGCCCTGCCGCCCTCTGGTCAGCGGTTGATCGCCCTGCTGCTTGAGGACCCGCCCGCGTCCTATACCGACATCAGTGCCCGGCTGGGTATCCCAGTCGGCAGCATCGGGCCCTCCCGCCGCCGTTGCCTGGACAAGCTGCGCGGTTACCCGGCCGTCGCCGCCCTGATCAACACCGACGCAAGCGCAGCAAATGAAATGACAGCCGGGCAGCCTCGCGGCGATGCCTCGGTCAACGCAGGTTAGTGCTGAAGTGTATTTCAGTCAGAGAATCTACTGTGGCTGATTACGCGCTTTGAGGCATGAGGCATGCGCTGCTATTTCGGGCGCAGGTTGGTCTGGCCTCAGCGACATAGAGGAGTCGTTTGAGAGGCGAGCGGTATCTGCCTCGCCTGGCAAGAAGCGGTGCCATGTATCAGCCGAGGCATTCGCTCCCCCTGTCAGAGTGAAGTCTCAGCGCCGGGATGCCTGGGCGATTGGCCATCCCGCCTCGGCGCTCGAGGGCACGTGACGTCATCGCCCAGGACGCCCGACCATGAAGGGGGCAGGAATGGCAAGTCAGAAGCAACCGCAGCCTCAGCGCTACCGGGGTACTCCGTTCTGGACCGTCTACAACGGGCTTTCGCAGGCCATCGACCGCTGGGTCGGCTGGCCCCGGCTGCCCAAGCCCGTCGGTCTCCTGGTGCTCATCGGCTTGCGGAACGTTCTCCGCCAGCGGAACCTGTACGACACCTCGTCGCTGGAGACCCAGAATCCGGCGCGGCCGGGACCTCCGACTCCCGCGGCGCGGACCGGTCGGACCGCCGATGGCTCCTACAACGAGCTTCAGCAGCCCACGATGGGGATGGCCGGCACCCGTTTCGGCCGGAACGTCCCGCTGTCCGCGGCCTACCAGGAATCGCCCGAAGACCTGCTGTCCCCCAATCCCCGGACCGTCAGCCGCGAACTGCTGACCCGTGCCACGTTCCAGCCCGCGACCATCTTGAACCTGCTCGCGGCGGCCTGGATTCAGTTCATGGTCAAGGACTGGATCAGCCACGGGGAGGGCCAGCCGGACCACGCCTATGAACTGCCGCTGACGGATAACGATCCGTGGCCGCAGCCGTCGCTGACGGTGCTCAAGACGCTCCTCGACCCGACGCGGCCACCGGGCAGCGCGGGCCCGCAGACCTACATCAACCACGAGACGCCGTGGTGGGATGCCTCCCAGGTCTACGGCGGCGGGATCGATCCGAAGGACCGGCTGCCGCGGCGAACCGGTACCGACGGCAAGCTGATCATCGGCGCGGACGGCAGGCTGGAATTCCCCGAGGACCCGAAGCTGAGCCCGGATCACGTACCCGGGTGGTGGCTCGGCCTTGAGATGATGTTCACGCTGTTCGTCCTGGAGCACAACGCCGTGTGCGACGCACTGAAGCTCGCTTATCCCGGCTGGACCGATGAGGAGCTCTACCAGCGGGCGCGCCTTATCATCTCTGCGCTTATCGCCAAGATCCACACCGCCGAATGGACTCCGGCCATAATCGCGCATCCCACCACCGTGACCGCGCTGCACGCCAACTGGTGGGGAATGGCAGGGCAGAAGGTGCGCCAGACGTTCGGCCGGATAAGCGGTAGCGAGGTCCTCAGCGGCATCCCGGGCAGCGCCACCGACCAGTTCGGCGTGCCCTATTCGCTCACCGAGGAATTCTCCATCGTCTACCGCATGCATCCGCTCATTCCCGACGACTACACGTTCTGGTCGGTGGCCGACGACGCCGAGCTCGAGCAGTGCACGTTCCGTGATATCGCCGGGCCGTACGCCCATCAGACCACCCAGAAGTTCACCCTGGCGGACTTGTTCTACAGCTTCGGCCTCGCCAATCCGGGTGCGCTCGTGCTGAATAACTACCCGCGGCACCTGCAGGAATTCCAGCGGCCCGACAACGACAAGCTGATGGATCTTGCGGCCACGGATATCCTGCGCACGCGCGAACTCGGAGTCCCGCGTTACAACGAGTTCCGCCGTCTGCTCCACCTCAAGCCGGCCCGGTCGTTCGTCGATCTGACCGGAGACAAGGAGACCGCGGCCAGGCTGAGCACGGTTTACGGCGGCGACATCGAGCGGGTCGACACGATCGTGGGCATGTTCGCCGAGAAGAAGCCGCAGGGCTTCGGCTTTTCCGACACCGCGTTCCGCATCTTCATCCTGATGGCCTCCCGGCGCCTCAACAGCGACCGGTACTTCACCTCCGACTTCACCACGGAGATGTACACCCCCGTCGGGATGAACTGGGTGCAGAACACGACCATGATCGACGTGCTGCTGCGGCACTACCCGGAACTGCGGCCGGCGATGCGCGGCGTCACGAACGCATTCCAGCCGTGGGAGACGGTGACCAGCAGGGGCTGGACGTAGGCGTGCATTCCGGCGGACACTTCGCACATCACGGACAGGCCGGGCGCCGGTTGCTGAGCCGCGATAAGACGCCTGGCGGGTTAGCTGGCCGGGGTGATGATCCCGTACTGGTGGATCTTGCGGTAGATGGTGGCACGAGACATCCCGAGTGACTCGGCTGTCTTGACCTTGTTGCCGTGGTAGTCCAGCAGGCTCTGCACGATGGCATCGCGCTGCATCGACTCCAGCGGGCCGAGCAGCCGACGGCTTACCGTCAAACACTCCGGCGGCAGGTCAGCCGGCTGGATTGTGCCGGTGCGCCGGTGGTGCACGATGCGCCTGAGCACCTGCCAGAGCTGCTCGGTGTTGCCTGGCCAGCTCGTTCGCAGCAGAAGCTGCATCGCCTCGGGCGAGCAGGCCAGCGGGCCGTGCTGGCTCAGCTTGGACAGGAAGAACGGCACGAGCTCATGAAGGTCCTCGATGTGGTGGCGAAGCGGCGGAAGCTCCACGGTGCCCGGGAAGAGCTGCAGCAGGCCGGCGACGTCGCCGCTCACCGGGCCCTGGCTGACGGTTACGGCAGCCCACAGCGCCTTCTGCGGGCCCGCGGCCAGAGTCTGCTCTAGCGCTGTCCGCAGCGCGCGCAGCCGCGGGGCGCTGAGCCGGTCGGGGTGCCGGATGACCAGGCTCCCCCCGGCCCCAGGCAGGTCGCCGGGAGCCGACAGCCAGTCGTGTCCGCTGGCGTCCCCGGCGTCCAGCACGTGGAACGGGCCGGCCGGGTTGCGGCGCCGGTGGACGGCCCGCAACAGCGCCAGCCTGCCGGCTCCGGGCTCGCCCTCCAGCACGAGCCACCTGCCCGCGGCCATGGCCGCATCCACCCGATCGCAGCTACGCAGCCAGAGCGGACCGGAGCCGACCAGGCCGGGCACCAGCCTCCGCGGCCGCGATCCCGTTCCCGCGGCCAGCTGGCCGGCCGGCTCGATCAGCTTTACGTGCACGACGCCGCCGGCCGACCGTCGCTGGTCCTGCCCGGGCAGGGGCCGGCAGTACATCCGCGCCGTGGTCCCGGTGGGCAGGGCCGCATCCACGGAACCACGATGGCTGTCGGCCAGCGCCCGGGCTGCATGCCCGAGCAGCGCGGCCTGGTCGCCAGGCTCAAGCACGCCCCGGGCGCAGTCGTTCATCATCACGATGTTGTCAGTCAGCGCAACGATGATCCCGCCCGAGTGCCGGCAAGCCCGCCGGTAGTCCCGCAACAGCTGGAACTCCTGCGCACTGCTGTGCGTGAGCAGCGCCTGCGTGACCTGGCCGGCGATGCTGCGGGCGAGCGCGATCAGCAGCCGGCCCGCGTCCTGGCGCCAGCACGTCAGGCCCAGCGCGCCGACGGTCAGGCCAGAGACCGGATGGCGGATCGGCAGCGCGGCGCAGGCGAGGCCCGCCAGCTGCCCGACGTAATGCTCGTGCCCGAACACGTGCGCCGCCCGGCCGCTCTCCAGCGCCGTGCCGATCCCGTTAGTGCCGACGGACTTCTCGGCGCAGCTGAAGCCTGGCGCCAGCCCGATGCTGTCAAGGTGCCGTTCCAGATCGTGGTCGCCGGTCAGCCGGCTGAGCACCACGCCGCCCGCATCGGCGAGGATGACACTGACCGGCCAGTCCTCGAGACCCTCGCCCAGCAGGCTCTGCAGCACCGGCAGGGCGCTGCGGGTCAGCGGCGTGCCGAGGCCGGGATCGCGAACGTAGCACGGGTCGATGCGGCCGGCCGCGACATTCCACTGCCGGGAACGCTGCCAGGACGCCATGATCGTGTCACGCACCTGGCCTGGCCCGAGCGGCTGCTCCGCTAGGAACCGCTGCCTGGCCCGGGCCGACCCGGTGCCGTCCGTCATCTCCGCCGCGACGACTGTTCCACGCGACATGCCTCCTCCTGCCTGCCCTTGCTGCCCTGGGGCCGCCCGGACCCGCGTTGGTACAGCGACGACACAGTCGTGCTCTGCCCGGCGGGCGAGACTGAGGCTGGCATCGTGATCCGCAGGGCAGGTCACGCCACCTCTGATCAGGCGAGCGGGGGGCGGTCGCGGGGCGGCGGCAGGCCATGATGGCCTCGGCCGCCGGCACGCAGGCCGAGACTACGGATGGCGGGCGGTCCGGTGCATCATCTTGCGCAGCGGCGACATCACGGTGCGGAATATGCCGGCCTCGGGCTGCTGCGTGCCGGTGCGCTCCTTGGTGACTTCCGATGGCATGGGCGGGACCTGTGGCTCTGGCGGGACCGGCGGCCCTGGCGGGACAGTCCCATTATGGGACGGGCTCGGCCGGGCGGTGGCTGGGCCCGGATCCGGATTCGGCGCGGCTGGTTCGGACATGGTGTGCTCCCTTGGCAGATGGAGGCCGCCGCAGCATCCTCGGTGGCCGCTGGCTCAGCGGCCCGCCGGAACGCTGCGACGGAGGATGGGCGGCCGCAGAGGCTAGCCGACGCCCATCAACGCCGGCGTAAGCTGCCGGCGGCCACGGCCCAGGGCCGCGGCCATCGTCCTGGCCCGGCAGCTTCCATCAGGCACTGGCATGGTCAGCCGGCTGGCGGTGTTACGAGCGTCATCGGCACCAACGATCGTGATGACCGCGCGGATGCGCATGAGCTCCTCCGGTAGCCCCGGGAAACTGGCCGCTGCAGGCGGCTGGCGTCCGGTACCTGGAACTGACGCTATACCAGCATCAGAAAACTAGCAACCATTTTCCGGAAACTGATAACCTATCACCGTGGCGAACTGGGCTCTCCTTACCTATTACGCCCCGTCCTGCTGTGCGTCGCGGTCCGGGTCAGCTTCTGCGACCGGCTGAGGGGCGGGGCGGATGGGTGTTAGTTCCGGGGGACGAGGGCGAGCTGACGCGACTGGCCGACCAGGCGCCCGGTGCTGTCCCAGACTTCGCCGTCTTCTTCGAGGAAGCCGGCCGTGACGAACCGGGTCGAAAACCGGCAGCGGAGCCAGCCGGGCGCCGGGTTGGCCCGGATATGAGCGGTGAGCTCGACCGTCGGTGTCCACGCGACCGGCAGCCGGGCATTGAAGGCGGTGGGCGGGAAGGCGTCGACCGCGCATAGCAGGGCGACGCTGTCGATGTGCTCGTCGGCGGGGAGCCGGAACCAGCCCCGCATCAGCGGCCGACCGGATTGGTGCCCGGTGGCGAAGGCGGCATCGTCGGGATGCAGCCGCAGATCGACCCTGCCCATGAACGGGGGCGGGAAGGTGCTGGTCGGCTGCAGGCGGACGCAGTGCTCGGGCGGGGGCAGCTCGGGAGGCGCCCCCTCGACGAGCTCGGGACCCTGGGCTTGTGACAGGTCACCGAAAGTGCCCAGCACGGCCAGCAGCGGGCGGGCACCGGAGTACATCGTCGCGGTACCCGTGGCGAAGCGCTTTCCCTCCTTGAGAATCTGGGTGGTAATGCGGACCCCGCCCGGCTGGCCAGGGGACAGGTAGTGGGCGGTGACCGTCACCGGGTCCGGGCGTCCGGCGGCGGCGGCCAGGGCCCGGGTGGCCAGGGCCAGCAGATAGCCGCCATTGGCATTACCCGCAATGTCCCAGCCTGGATGGATGGAGGCCGACCACTGGCCCGGAGCAGCGGGCTGGACAGCTGTCGCGGTGGCAAACGGGCTGGGCAGGGGACACCTCACGGCAGGATTTCCGGGCGGATCATCAGGCAGCGGTACACCCGCTGCCTCTGGCGACAGGCCTATCACCGAACCGGATCGATGTCGACCGCAGACGGGCCTCCTCCCGTCGGGCGGCATCGTTCATCCGGCCGCCTTCCGGGGTTTGATTGCTCGCCGGGGCCATTCCGGTGCCAGGTGATCCCCGTGCCAGGCCCGGCCGCCGCCGTGAGGGAACACATGCACGCCGTCAGGCTGACGATGGCCAGCGCTTCGATGAGTTCGCGGGCCGCGGATACGTGCGTGCAGTGCGCGGGCTAGAAGTCGATCACGGGTTATCCGGGATGCGCGAAGGCTCGCTGGTTACCCGGGGCCGGGCATGAGCTTCTCCGCCTGCTCATCTGACAGGAAATCGAAGATCAGGCGGCTGACCAGCTCGGGCTTCTCCAGCGGGAGGCCGTGCGAGGTACCGGGCACGATCGCGAGCTGACCGTCCGGCAGCGTCGTGCGCATCGCCTCGAGGTGCTCGACCGCGACGAGGTCGTCATCGCCGGCCATGACCAGTGTGGGCACGGTTATCGCCGCGAGATCGCTGAGCTTGGCCTCGGTCACGAGCAGCGCGGGAGCGATCTTGTCGAAGACGACGGGGAAGTGGTCCCGGCCGTCCGGTGACAGTGCCGCATATGCCTCGACGAACGCCGGCGGCAGGTGCTCGACCGAGAGGTGGTCCATCATCGCCCGTACCCAGGGCCGGCCGCCGCTGATGTTCACCGCGGTGCCGATGAGCACCAGCTTCCGGACCAGGTCCGGGCGGCGCATGGCGGTGATCAGGCCGACGTTGGCGCCGTCGCTCCAGCCCACCACGTGCGCGGGCCCGATGCCCAGCGCCTCGATGAAGGCGATGGTGTCGTCGGCCATGATCTCATACGTGATTGGTCCGCCGACATCTGGCATCCGTCCGTGTCCGCGGCGCTCCGGACTGTAGACCCGGTACCGGCCGGCGATCAGCGGGGTGAATGCTCCGCCGAACACGTCGACGGTGGCGAACCCGCCATGCAGCATGACCAGCGGATCACCTGTGCCCTGGGCCTCGTAGTAGGTGCGCAGGCCGCCAGCGGCAGCATAGTCCTTCATGATCGCGGTCTCGGTCTGGGTCGTCATGATTGCCTCTCCTCGGCGCCAAGTCGGTGGATGCGGCGGTTGAACTGCCGGTAGCGTCACCGTACGAATCGGCGACCGGTCGCGCATGAGGCGTTTTACCCATCTTGATCAGGGCGATGACGCAGGCGCGCCCGCGGACTCCTTCAGGGCTAGATCCTCGCATCCGGCCGGCTGGCTGGGCACGCAAGCACCGGCGCGCCGATCCGCTGCTGCCTGCCAGCCCGGCACCAGGACTGCTTCCCGGCTGTCTGTGCGCAAACATGTGGACGACTTGTGCGTAACGGCGCCGAGCCTGTGCATAGGCAGTGGAAATGCTGGGGATTGCGCTGCCTGGCCGCAACCATAACAGGGCCTTTACCTGGGAGAGCGTGAGTCACATCCTGTGCATGCAGAGAAATCCGGAATTATCCACATGCCACGCCGCAATAGATAATAAATGAACCGAAAGTTTATCGCAAGTTTATCGCGTTGTAATTCGGCGTCGGGATCGTGAAAACACTGAACCCAGAGACGGTGAGCTCAGGCGCATTTTGAAAGGGGGGGCGCAAGCGCAACGGGCGGCCAACGCCTCCGGGACGCACTAGGCGCTTGCTGTCGGCAGGCCGGCATGTCCGGTACAGCCGATCACAGCGGCCCGGCCAGCTCGCAGTCGGCCTCGTCGGCGTGATCGGAGCCCAGTCGACCTGGGACGCGCAGCGGCCGCCCGGTCCGTCATCCGTAGCGTTGGCTGTCCTGGACAGGTTACCTGTAGCTGCGCGGCGCTTATCCCTGGCTCAACGGGAGGCATTACATGAAGATCAAGATCCGGCACCACGACGCCAGCACGTCTCAGGAAGACGGCTGGTCCCAGACGGACCACTGGCTCGGCGAGCTCCGCGATGACAACGAGGCCAAGCCGCCCGGCGATGGCCACGCCGAACGAGACGGTACCAGTGATCCCTGGCCAGAAATCCTCGCTCAGGCCGATGCCCGCGCTCAGGCGCCTCGGGAGGCGACCGTGATGCCGGCCGCAGCCATGACGACGCGCCTGGAGACGGGACCTGAACAGCTCGCGAGCACTCCTAGTCCGGCTCCGGCGCAACTACCGACTAGTCCCGCTCCGGCGCAACTACCGACTAGTCCGGCTCCGGCGCAACTACCGACTAGTCCGGCTCCGGCGCAACTACCGACGGCCATGCCGCGCAACCATCCCCGGCCGTTGGAGATAGCTCAGTGCTCCATGTGCGGCATCGCGCTGCCGCTCGGCCTGCTGGTCCCTGACGGCGGCCAGGCGTGCGCCGACGTCCGCTGGTACTGCAAGGACGCCCTGTCGTGCACGGAACGCTGGACAACAGCCCGTCCGCCGGGACGCGCAGACATACCGTCGGGTCCCGGCAGTGCCCTCGCAGGTCCCGGGGAAGCGGTCCCTGATAGAGCATCGGCGTAACGGCCGGGCAGCATGTTCGAAGCGGCACAGCCCGCCGTGTAACCGACCCGCAGCCGAGTCCGGCACGGATCGCCGGAGCGGTGCGTGTCACGACCTCGGATCACATCGCGCCGGCGGGCCGTTGCTAGCGGAGGGCGCCTGGAGCCGCAGACCCAATGGGTAAGGCTCATAGAAACTCGTCACGTGAGAATGTTGGCTGCTACGGGATCGAGCCGACACGCCGACGAGGCGGAAATGCGTGCGATAACCGTGCTTGACCCGTAGTTTCTGGGCATGCTGATTAATCATGACCGGTCACGATATGAGGCACTGGCCGCTCCGACAGCCTCGCTTAACCAGTATGAGAGCCGACCACTCCAGCGTCGGCATGTAACGAATGTGCGCGGAGGGCTTCCGGCTAATGGCCTGCCTGTCGTCCCGCCCAGGCCGTGGAGCGAAGACGACACTCCTGTGTACTGGCAGACCGTTCGGGCAATGGCCTCAGACAGGCGGCGGCGGGGCAGATAGCGTCCGGACCTGCCATCTGACGTTGTCGAATAAATCTTGACCGAGGGCGTAAAGCTCACTCAATGCGGTGTCGGCATATGCGGTACGGCGGCAGCGGGTGATCCAGGCCACGGTGCGCTCTGCCACGGCATACCCCACCTCCGTTTCGGGCGGGTACAGCCAGGCGGCGTACGACAGTACCTTGCCGTCTTCGGTGTCGAGAAGCTGATCGCGGTACCGCGAATGTCTAATTCGTATGGGCGTTCGGGAGGTGCTTGCCGATGTAGCCCACGTAGATTTTCCCGGCGCGACCGGCGTCGTCGTGGTAATGCATCCGGGGGGAGACCAGGCCCTTCCTGGCTATCTTGAAATGCGCGCCCATGAAAATGACGCCGTCCGGGTGCACGTCCCGGGGAACCGGGAATACCCGCAGCTTCCGGAGCCTGGGTGAGCGTTCGACGGAGTCGGATTCCTGCGTGGAGTGCGCGCCTGGCGCGTAGCCGGGGCGCCCTGGCGGAGTATGTCCCAGGTAGGCGTGGACTCCTTTGCTGAAGTCACCGCGGCGTCGCGTGCCCGCGTAGCCGTCGAGGACCCGCAGCATGTCCCAGGCTCTGGCCGCCCAGGTCCCGAGCGGGTCGAAGTCATCCAGTTCGAGCGCGTTCTTCGGGTCCCCGGTGAATACGACGCAGGAAAGCACGTGCTCATCGAGCCGCTCAAGTAGCTCGGCGAACGATCCGGGTGATTGCACCGCCGCCACCGTGGCCCGGGTCTGATCGACGCGGCCAGCCCGAGCGAGAACGCCGCGAAGCCGGTCGAGCTGCAACTTCGCGTTCAGCAGCTCCGCCTGCGTCTCAGCGTGATCCAGCTGCTCATCCTCCAGCCGGGCGCGGACATGGTCACGATCGTCTTCTACCTCTTCGAGCATGTCCTGAAGGGCTGCGAACCTCCGCGATATCTCCCGGTGACCGCGTAGCACCCCCCGGCCTTCAGCCAACAGCTCCCGGAACCGGGCGGTCATGTCGTCAGGCCCGCTCGCCCCGTAAGCGCTGGAGGGGCCAGACTGGAACTCGCTCACAAGGCTGGTGAGCAGCTCGCCGGCGATGGCGACCTCGCGGACCGCCGTGGTCGCCACCGGCCCGGCCGGAGCCGGGCCAGCGGGCCCGTTGTCTTGCCTGCGGGCGAAAGGGCCCGGTGGCGATTCCTGGATGGCTCGCAGGACGGCAGCCGGCTCCTCCCTGGACAGCATGCGATCGACCTGGGCGACATGCGAAGGCAGCGGCAGGTTCAGGGCCCGGCTTCGGTTCGCCCGTCCGAGCAAATGCGCGAGCTTGCCGGGAGCCTGCTCAGCGATCGTCCGGGCGAGTAGCACGCGGTGCCGCCGGGCATCGACGGCGCTGGCCGGATCGACCTCTGGCAAGAAGGTGCGAATCGACCCCAGCGGCACCGAATGCGAGGGAGCGAACGATTCATCTAGCTTCGCAGCCGCCTCGGGGTCAAGCACGTAGATCCCGGCGAGCCCCACGCACTCGCGGGTCAGCTTCTCGACATGGCCGATCAGCCGGGATGCGGGAACATCCGGGATCGGCGCGGCAACTAGGGCCGTGCCGCGGCGTCCGGGATCGCAGATCGCGGATATCAG
>Ga0207693_10004960_pt1 | contig 11182 bp, 5 predicted proteins | sample LARL81metaG_FD_184347 | JGI IMG/M metagenome (GOLD analysis project Ga0207693, IMG submission 184347) | Corn, switchgrass and miscanthus rhizosphere microbial communities from Kellogg Biological Station, Michigan, USA - LAR L8-1 metaG... | ecosystem: Host-associated > Plants > Roots >... | reverse complement strand
CCCGCTACCTCGGCAGCATCCCGCCGCGCGGGCCGTCACTCCCGACAACAAGGTGAAGCGATGTTTCCGGTGCTCGGTCCCCACACGTGGCTGATGCCCGGCGTACTGGTGTCGCGACGGCAGTCGGGACGCCAGCGACGATGGGAACACCGCGGTGAGTGCCACAAGAGAACCTCTCGAATGCGCCACCCACCCGAACGAGGTAATCGACCCGCCGTGGGGCCTAGGGCCAGCTGTTTGCTACCCGGGAGGCGCGTTGGGATGTGGCGACACTGTCGCGGGCGCCGGTAACGACGCGCTCACAACAGATAACACCGTCTCCCGGGAAAGGCGCGACGACCTGACCCCTCGCCGTCTCCCAGACTCCCAGCGGCCTCCATTGCACGCAAGAGCGCACGTCTCGCGCACGACCGCTTTCGCCACCGGGCAGCTATGACGGCGGACGATCACTGTGGCGACGCCTCGATCGTGCCAATCGCCGGCGCCGGGCGCGCGCGCTTTGCTACTCAGCAGCAGCGGGGGCGGCGTGACTCGCTGAGGCGTCAAGGAGCGCCCCGCGCGCGTGGATGTGGCCAGCGACGCGCCGACACACCGAGTCGTGCCTATCATGTCCGACAGCGGTCGCGCTGAGCAGCAGCCAGGGCATCGACATCATGGCTCGTTTGCGGGCAGGCGGTAGCGTTGCTCCGGGCGGGGCCGCAAACTTGTGGATCGTTGGGCAGCGAGCAGGAATCTGCTGACAGCCAGGGTTGCTGGTCGTTGTCGGGTGTAGCTGGTCGGTTGCATTTCTGGTATGGCTTGGCTGAGCGGAAGTACTACTGCCAGAGCGCTCGGTCAGTCTGAGCAGCGGTTCGCGTCGCCGACCACCAGAGTGTTCCGTTTGTGCACACAGGCACAGCGGGCGGGTTGGCTAACGCGTGGGCCGGAGCAAGCCAGCGGTCTGTTGCTCGTGTCCGCGCTGGTCCGGCTCGTCCGCTGGGTGAGGCCGACCTCCAGGATCGAACTGACCGCGCTCGTGCCGACGCGCCTATCCGCCTCGATCAGGGCCCGGGGGTGCCGGACTGCAAGTTGGTCGGGCTGCCGGCCGTTGTGTGTATGTTCAGTGCGCCAAAGCAAGGTTAGGAGTCGACGCCAGCCATGAAACCACATGGGACAGGGGTAGCGGCTAGCCGAACCTGCGGGTCACGTGGTGCTGCCCGCGCCGTTCGCCGCGGAGTTGCACTGGCGTTCGTTGCGCTAGGCGTCATGGCCGCCGCCGCGCTCGCCGCGGCGCACTTCCGGCCCGGCGCAACCTACACCGGGCGGGATAGCTATTGCTCGTCCCGGGTTCCACGAACGACCTGCACGTTCAAGTTCCGTGCCAGCCCCGACGGCCGGTCGCTGCGGTTCGTCGGCACCACCGTGATCGATGCATGGGGTTGTCGTGGCGGCGGCGGAGAGGCACTGCTCGGCGGCGAGGTGAAAGGCGCGACCCCGATCCCACTAGTGAAGGTCCAAGCGAACCGTAGGCTCTACGGCAGCGGCAACTACGTCTTGCGGCCGACGCAAGGGCCGCCCAACCACTACGAGGTCACGGTCACTGGAAAGCTCGGCAAGTCCGCCAGGACCGCGGTGATCACGTTCCACAACACCTACATCTCCAGTAACGGAAACCAGCCATGTGCCACACAGCCGGTGACGCTCACCGCGCGCTGATCGACTCAGCGATGACCGCGCTACGAGCCGAAGCGCTGGGAGAGCGTCGAGCACCGGCGCCGTACATGCCGACGCAATAACCGCGACTTCGAGCCAGCGACGATATATCGTTCGACCGCGGGGCGTCACAGCGTGCGCTCGAGCTGTCAGCTAGGCGATCTTGATGATGCTCGCGGCGGACGGGACGCCGACCCCGTCGAGCAGAAATAGCATGTAGGCGCCGGGGGGCGCGATGTTGCTGTTGGGAGGCAGTTTCACCGTTAGGTCGCTGGGGGTCGTGCCGTGCATCTCCAGCCCGATGTAGCGCTGGTCCATGTGGAAGTTGTGGGTGACGGCGCCGGCGCGGATGAGCGCGACTCGGGCGATGTCTGCCGGGGTTGGGCAGCCGATCGTGATGTTGTGACCGTAGCCGCCGTGCGTTGGTGCTGAGGAGATTTGCGGGCGGGGTCCGGCGAACAGGTAGGGCGGTGAGAAGAGCTCGAGCCGGTGCTCGAAGTACTTGTAGGGGTCGCGCTGGAATTGGCCGTCCTTGCCGCCGCGCATGACGCGGCCGTCGGGCAGCAAGAGCGCGGTGGAGTGATAGAGGTGCGGGCAGTTGATCGGCGCCAGCTCGGTCCAGGCGTTGGCGGACGGGTCGTAGAGCTCGGTCGGCAGCACTGGATCGACTGCCACGTCGGATTTGCCGGTCGAGCTGCCGCCGACAACAAGGACGTGCCCGGTCGGCAGCAGCACGCTGTCGCAAAGGACGCGCGGGTGCTGCATCGACGCGACGGATTGCCATCCGGGATGCGCGGCGCCAAGATCGAGCAGCTCGACGGTGTTGGTGGAGGGATCGTCGTTGTGGCCTCCGCGATAGAAGACCTCCCGATCAACGCCGCCGCCGCCGATTGTCATGATCCGAACCCGGTAGCCGTCTTCCGGGAGCAGCGGCAGCATCACGCATGTGCCCTGGCCGGGGTAGGTGCGAGACTCGTCTCGCTGGGCCTTGAGCACCGTGGGGTCCCAGTGTCCTGGGGTCCCGGGGTGCCAGAACCGCGTCGAGTTGCGGCTGTGGACGAGTAGTCGCCCGTCGGGCAGCACGAAATTCCACGGGTACAGGTCGATGTCCTGGTGGCCCGGCGGGAAGTGAGGCGAGAACGGCGATGGAGTGGGCTCTTCGGCGGACAGGCGGTGCCCGGCGGGCTTGGTCACGTCGAACACCTGGATTGTCCCGTTGACGGGATTGGTGGCGCTGATCGGCCCGGTGTGCTGCGAGCCCGACATCACGGCCGCGCGCCCGTCGGGCAGCACGGTGACGGTCGGATACCAGCGCCCGTGCGGCATGTCGTCGTGGTGCTCGAGCGTGACCGTCGCCGGGTCAAACAGGTGAACTGCCTTGGTCTCGTCGCCATGGCCGCCGATGATCACCAGCCGGCCGTCGGGCAACAGCACGTGCCCAGAGCAGAACAGATGGTGCTTGGTCGTAGGGATCGCGGTGGCGCCCGTCTCGGGGTCGATCACAAACGAGCCCGGGTCAGGTCCCATCCCCAGGTCCCCAAACCCGAAGCAAAACGCGCGGCCGTCAGACAGCGTCGAAACATGGATAGCTGACGGACCTCCCGGCTTGAAAGCCACATCGCAGCGGCCGAAGGTCGCGGGATCAAGCACGGGTCTTCGCCACACGACCCCGGGGCCATGCCACGTCCACCCGCCGCCGGCCGGCACCGCGAAGTAATGGTCAACGCCATCGTCCAATCGCGCGACCACGTCGAGATTTCCCGCGCCGAAGTTGCTCTGGATCAGCCCCACGGCGCGCACGGTCCCGCTGCCAAACGCGGTCGGTCCGCTCCACTGCTTGGCCGCGTCCCGGATCCAATGCCCCAAGCCCCCGACCGCGAGCGGAGCGACCACCTGGAAGCTCCCGCCCCTTGCTTGCACGAACCCGGGATGCCCCGAGATGCCACCGCCCGCAATCGCGATCGGCCCATGCCAAGCGTTGGCGCCATCGCGCCAGAAATGCACCAGGTCGCTGCCCTGCAGCGCAACGACCTCGAGATTCCCGTTGTCGTTCTGGATCAGCGCGGCGGCGCTGAACGCCCCGTGGCCGAAACCGGTCGGACCGTGCCACGGCTGGGCGGAGACCCCACTGTCGCGCCACCAATGCGCAAGCCCGCCAGCAGTCAGCGGAGCGACCACCTCGAAATTGCCATGTTGCGTGCTCTGCACAAAGCCGGCGCCGCCACCCGCAACTGCGCCACCGGGCAGGTCGGCCGAGCCGCCCCACCGGGGCCGCACAACGCCATGCACGTTCACGTGACCGCGAGCACAGAACTTGTAGTGACCGCCCTCGCGGCGGACCGACGCAAGCTGCCCCGGCTGCAGAGTGTCAGCGACCAGCACCACATCGGTGACGTCACCCTCGCTGCCCATCGCCAGATCGGGACCACTCCACGGAAAGCCAGGCGCGTCGTTGTTGCGCCACAAGTGCAGAAAGCCGCCGCCCACTCGCGGCAACACAACCTCGAAGTTCCCCTTCGTGCCGCTGAACCCCTCGATCAGCAAACCACCACTCCGGGCCACAACCCCTCCTCCTCTCACGCCACCACGCCCACCGTACCACCCGCCCGCGCCCCCGCCAACCGCGCCTCGACCGCGAGCGACTCCGCAGCGATCGACGCAAAGACTGTTGCCTCCGCTCTTACCCTCGGAGCAAAAGCGATCGCGACCCTCGCGACCACTGAACTCGCAGCACCAGGAGCGGATCGTCGGCATAGCAGTGGTCCGATTGAGACTGCGCGGATCGTGAAAGCACTCGTCAACAACGTGCGATTCCTGCGTCGGCTCCCGACGGCTTAGTGTGGGTGCGCTGGATGTGACATGCCGGCTCCCGCCAGGCTTGATCGACGAAGGGCAACGTTCCTCGTGGCGCTCGTCGCCCGCTCTCCGATAGAGATGTAGGTCGCGGTGGCGGTGAGCTTGAGGCTCTTGGCAATCGCAGCGTCGGCAAACGGAGGATTACCTCAAGCAAGGGGTGGGGAACGAGCGGCCCGCTGCCGCGAAATCCGCTCGGCGGCCACGCTCCGCCCGGCATGCGATAGCCGCTCTGCCTGCCTGCGGTCTAGCTCATGGCAGCACCATTCAGACTGCCGCCAATGCATGCGGCATGGTCGCACGTCGTAGGGCACCGAGCGCGCGCCGGGCAGCGCTAGGCGCCGGAAGCCGGGCTCATACGACTGACGCGATGGCCGGTCCTCGTGACTCACCATGTCTTGACCCGCTCGATGGGGCCTCGGCTTTCGATCCGCAGGCGAGTGTCGAGGACCACACAACCAGTCGCCATGCAGCGGATCGGATTGAGATCGGCTTCGACCACCTCGGGCACGCATCGCAGCAGAAGCGCGAAACGGAGGATTACCTCACGCAAGGATTGGCGATCGAGCGGCTCACTGCCGCGAAATCCATCTAGCTCGGCGGCCACGCTCCGCGAGGCATCGATCAGCTCGTCGGCGTCAGCGTCCGTGAGCGGCAGCAGACGGAACGCCGTGCTGCGGCCGAGACCTGCCTGACGTCCGCCGAGTCCCACCCCCAGCACCGGCCCCAGATCGGGGTCGCCCACAGCGCCCACCAGCATGCTGACTCCGGAGTCATACAGCGGTTGGACGATCGCGCCGATCCATGGGTAGCCGGCGACTCGCATCCGCCGTTGCAGCTCCCGCCAGCCGGCTCTGATCGCCTCCTCACCGAGCAACCCACGTAGGACGGCGTCGATCTCGCCTGCAGGACCAGGCGCGTCGAAGTCCGCCTTCAGGACGACCGACTTGCCGATCTCCGCCGCCACCGCGACCGCGCGCTTGAGCTCCCTACAGCGATACGACGCGACGACCGGAATTCCATGCGTGGCCAACAGGGCCTCAGCGTCGCCAAGCGAGATCCAACCGCCCGCGGGGTTCCGGTCCAGGAACCCGTCCACGATCGCCCGGGCTGCCGACTCGTCAAGGTCGGCATAGTGTGGGACCTCGCCCAGCGGCCGTGACAGCCATTCGCGACGCTCGATCGCGCTGGCGAGCACATTCGCGCAGGATTCCGGGAACAAGAAGTTGGGGACTCCGGCGCGCGTGCGTGGTCGCCGGCGTCCGTCCGAGCGCACCACGCACGCGACACCCGGCTTGGGCTGCCCAGCACAGGCCGTGGAGATCGTTTCCAGCACTGCGTCTGGGTCTCCCTCATGGACTTCCACGTAGAACACCATCACCGCGTCGATCGCCGGCTCGGCAAGCAGCCTGCCGACTCCGGTGCCGTAGTCGTCAGGTCCTGCACCGATTGGCATGATCAGCGGGTTTGGCGCGTCGTCCGCTTCCGTGACCTCGAGCCCCCGCGCCGCGGCAGCGTCGGCGGCGATCGTCGCCACACCGACGGAGTTGCTGACGATTCCGATCCGGCGACCGGCGGGCAGCGGTTGGCGCTCGAAGAACGCGGCCGCGTTGAACAGCTCGTCCCCGCTGCGAAACCGCAGCAGGCCGGCCTGATATAGCAGGGCATCGAACACCTCGTCGCCGCGCAGCGCAGCCGCGGTGTGGGAGCGAGCCTCGGCGAGGACTCGCACGGCACTCCGTCGCCCCTTGATGGCAAGAATCGGCTTGCGGCGTGAGACCCGACGGGCGATTCGCGTGAAGTGCTCGGGATTGCCGAACGTATCGAGATACAGGATCACGGCCAGCGTTCGCTCGTCCTGTTCGCACCACTCGAGCACGTCGTTGGTTGACACATCGGCTCGGTTGCCGAGCGAGGCGAACAGCGAGACTCCGAGGCCCAGGGCTGCGGTATGAGCAAGCAATCCGATCCCCACCGCGCCCGAGGGTGAGCAGATCGCCAGGGCTCCCGAGCCCACGGAGGCGCCAGTGAACGTCGCGTTCAGGCGAACGTCGGGCGCGGTGTTGATCAGTCCCAGCGAGTTGGGGCCGACGAGCCGCAGCCCAGCGTCCCGCACGATCTCCACAAGCCGGTCTTCAACCCAGGATGATGCCGCGATGTCCTGCTCTGGGCCGGCGGGGACGACTAGCAACGCTCTCGCCCCCTTGGCAGCAGCCTCGGCTGCGAAATCCAGAACGGCCTCACCCTCGACCGCGAGGATCACGAGATCGGGGGCGACCTCGAGCTCGCGCAGGGTGTGTACCGACCGCTCGGCGGATGCGACGGCACCCCCCGGGTCAATCAACTCGACCTCACCGCCGAAGCCGCCGTTGCTGATGTTCTCAACGAGCTCGCGCCCGATACTTCCCGGCTTGTCGGCGGGCGCGACGACCGCAACCGATGCGGGAGCGAGGATCGGCCGCAGCGAAGCAAGCGCAGCGAAATGGTCGCGCTGATCGATCCTCTGGACCACCGCCTCGGCCGGGGTGATGTCAACCGAGACGTTGAGCTCGTCGAAAACCGCGCGCTTGATCGCAAAGCCGGCGTTCCGAAACACGCCAAGCATCACGCGATTCTCAGACAGCACCGCCGCGTCAAAGCGGTGCACCCCGCGCTCCGCCCCGATCGCCGCCAACTGCTCGAGCATCCGCGTTCCAATTCCGCGCCCCTGCTCGCCGTCCGCCACCGCCAGCGCGATCTCGGCCACACCCGGCTCGCGCAGCCCCTCGTAGCTGCACGCCGCGATCACGCGCCCGCCATGACGGGCGATCAGGGAAACACGATCGATGCCGCTGGACTCCACGGCCGCTCGCGCGACGAGGTCGGCGCGCCCTATCCCGTGGAACCGGAAGTAGCTGCTCTGCGGAGAGAGCTGTTCATAGAAGGCCCTGATGTCCTCATAATCTGCCCGGCTTGGAGCCTGCAGCCGCAGCGTTGAGCCATCGCGAAGCAAGACGTCGCGAACCAGCCGACCGGATGCGCCAGGCGACTCAAGCACACCCGGCCTCGGGACGCGCGACACTGCTTCGAGACAGGGATCGAGGTGTGGCCCACCGTTGGCCGGCATCCTGACGAACGGTCCGCCAATGAACCGGAGCGGACCGAAGCGCCGGGCTCACGTTGGGCCCGTGGGGAGCCGCGGCCAGAACTCGGCCAGTCGGGTGCGGGCTTGCCGCGCGATCGGCGTGAGATGCGCTGCCGGCAACGCGGTCGCATCCGGCACGCGACCGGTCCCCAAGGCCTGTAGCGTCGCCGCGACCCGGCGTCCTAGCGCGCCGAGCGCATAGCCACCCTCGAGGACGATGCCGACCGGTCCGACCAGACGTGCGCACACGCGAGGCTCGAACGCGCGCGCGAGCGCCACCACCACCTGCTCGATGAGTGAAAGCCATACGACATCGCCCGATCCCGCTGGCACGGGCACGACGCCCCTGCAAATCATCCGCGACCGCGAACGCGACCTCGGCCACCCGCTTCTCGCGCAACCCGTTGTAGCTGGCCGACGCCACCACGTCGCCGTCATGACGGCCGATCAGCGCAAGGCGATCAACCCCAATCGCCTCCGCCTCGGAACGGGCGACAGTGTCGGCACGGCCGTAACCATGGAAGCGGAAATACCGGCTCTCGGACGAGCGGCCGTCGTAGAACGCTTTGATATGCCCGAAGTCCTCCGGTGCGGGAGTCTCCAAGCGCAAAGTCGACCCATCGCGAAGCAACACGTCACCAACCAGCGAATGACTACTTACCGCCGACACGGACACCACCTCGGGCCTCGCGCGATAACCACGGTCAGTTTGCATGCCGCGACCGCGCCACCGCGAACGGCAAACAAAGGAGCGGCTTGCATCGCGGTCAGTATCGAACCGCCGGGGCCCTCGATCGTCCGTAGTGATCCGCACCATCACTTGGTGTCTCCCCCGCTCGAGTCCTGCGCGCTGAGGGCCCAGGAAACGCGACGTAGGCGCCGAGGTCACCGCTAAGGCAGACCTTCGCAACTACGGCTTGGCGTTGCCGTCCGTTTCGCCACCGTAGTCGAATCGAGGAGGGTTGCATGCTAATGCGGATGGCGAGTCCCGTCGTTGGGTCTAGAACTATCGCTGGATCCGACGAATGTCGATCGTTTCTCTTACCCGTCCCGCTCGCGATTGCGCCCCTCGATTGGGGGATGTCGACACCGAACGCGCCAGCTACCACGTCGACGTGCCCGAGCGCTTCAACGCGGTGCTCGACATCGTCGATGCTTGGGCGTCCGACGACCCCGACGCGTTGGCGGTGTTGTCTGTCGACGCGGTGGGGGAGGTTGTAGCCGAGCAGTCAGCGGCTGATCTGGCGCGCGCCTCGCGCGAGGCAGCGCGCGTGCTGTTGGATCTGGGGGTGGGCAAGGGTGACCATGTATTCGTGATGCTGCCGCGGGTGCCGGAGTGGTACGCGGCGCTGCTTGGCGCGATTCGGATCGGGGCGATCCCGATGCCCGGGCCTAACCTGCTGACGGCGAAGGACATCGCGTACCGGTTCGCTCAGACCGGGGCGGCCGCGGCGATCACCGACGCGGCTGGCGCGGGGAAGGTCGACGAAGCCGTCCCGGATCTCGCGACTCGCCTTTGTGTCGGGCGCGCGCCCGCCGGCTGGTTGTCGCTCGAGGAGCGGTGCCGAGCGGTTGGGGACGGGGAAACGCCCGTCGACCCGACCGATCGCGATGACCCGCTGCTGCTGTACTTCACGAGCGGCACGGTCTCTTACCCGAAGATGGTCCAGCACTCGCAGTCCTATGCGCTTGGACATATCGGAACCGCGCGCTTCTGGCACGACCTGCGCCCTGGCGATCTGCATTGGACGGTCACCGACACGGGCTGGGCCAAGGCCGCCTGGGGCGGCCTGTTCGGGCAGATGCACGAGCGCGCGGCGATCCTGAACGTGGCGCTCAGTCGACCCGATCCCGACACGATCTTCGGCATCCTCGCCCGCCACCGCGTCACGTCGTTCTGCGCGCCGCCGACTCTCTACCGGCGCCTGATCCTCGAGGACACTTCCACATTCGATCTTCAGGCCTTGCGGCATTGCACCAGCGCCGGCGAGCCGCTCAATCCCGAGGTCATCCGCGAGTGGCGCCACCGTACGGGCGGCCTGACCGTCTATGACGGGTATGGCCAGACCGAGACGACCTGCCTCGTGGCCAACTACCGAACGATGGAGGTTCGGCCCGGATCGATGGGCCGCCCTATTCCCGGCTACGACGTAACGATCGTCGACGACGATGGCGAGCCGGCCGAGTGCGGCGAGGTGGGGAACATCGTCGTGCGCTACGAACCGGAACGCCCCATCGGGCTGTTCGCCGGCTACCACAACAACCCCGGAGCTACGGCAGCGGCGTTCCGCGGACCGTTCTACTACACGGGCGACAAGGCCGCGATCGACGAGGATGGCTACTTCTGGTTCGAGGGGCGCGACGACGACGTCATCACCTCTAGCGCGTATCGCATCGGACCGTTCGAAGTCGAAAGCGTGCTCGTCCAGCACCCAGCCGTCGTCGAGGCTGCCGTCGTAGGTAGGGACGACCCAGCGCGCACGCAGATCGTCACCGCCTTCTGCATCCTGGCCCCGGGCCGGACCGGGTCACCTGAGCTCGCCAGGGAGCTGCAGGATTTCGTCAAGCGCGCCACCGCGCCCTACAAGTATCCCCGCGAAATCCACTTCGTCGACGAACTGCCCAAGACCATCAGCGGCAAGATCCGGCGCTCCGAACTGCGCGGTTCCCTGCGCGCGCGACAAGACGACAGCTAGGCGTTCTGCTTCACAAGTACATCATCCGCCCGAGATTCCATAGGAGCTAGGCATGTCGACATTAAGCGGCCGAGAGGTAGTGATCATCGAGGCCGCCCGCACCCCGGTTGGCCGCGGCCACCCGGAGAAGGGCTACTACAAGGACACGCATCCGAACGAGCTGCTCGGCCGTTGCTATACCGAAGTCATCGAGCGGGCCGGGATCGGCGCGAGCGAGGTCGAGGATGTGGTGGCCGGCTGCGTCCAGCAGTACGGCGAGCAATCGTGGAACGTCGGCCGCAACGCGTGGCTTCAGGCGGGCCTGCCGATGGAGACGCCGGCCACGACGGTAGACCGGCAATGTGGATCGGCCCAGCAGGCGGTCAACTTCGCCGCCGCGCTGATCGCCGCGGGCGTGCACGACGTGGCCATCGGATCGGGCGTCGAGCACATGGGCCACGTGCCGCTGGGGGTCGGTTTGAGCTGGAGCGACGAAGTCGGCATGCCGTATCCGCCGGCGCTGCTGGAGCGCTACAACCTGATTCCCCAGGGTCTCTCGGCCGAGATGATCGCCGACCAATGGGAGATTCCTCGCGCCGAGCTCGATGAGCTAGCGCTGCGTTCTCATCAGCTTGCGCATCGAGCCACCGAGGAGGGCCGGTTCGAGCGGGAGATCGTGCCGATGGCGGTGAACGGCTCCACCTACGTAACCGATCAAGGGATTCGCCCGGACACCACGCTCGAGGCGCTGGCGCAGCTGAAGCCGGCTTTCAAGGAGGACGGCAAGGTAACCGCCGGCACCAGCTCTCAGATCTCTGACGGAGCCGCCGCCGTGCTG
>Ga0207693_10004957_pt1 | contig 11185 bp, 6 predicted proteins | sample LARL81metaG_FD_184347 | JGI IMG/M metagenome (GOLD analysis project Ga0207693, IMG submission 184347) | Corn, switchgrass and miscanthus rhizosphere microbial communities from Kellogg Biological Station, Michigan, USA - LAR L8-1 metaG... | ecosystem: Host-associated > Plants > Roots >... | reverse complement strand
ATCTTCGCTATCCCACCGCGGCCGATCGACACCTTCACGTAACGCAAGCGCCTGACCAGTTAGTCGTGACGTGCCGAACATTGCTCCGGGCGGCCACATCCAACCTGAACGTGTACCTACGTACAGGCCACGCCGACATTTCTGCAATGGCGTAGGTCGTCCGAGCAGGTACGCTCCGTCCGCCAGCTGCGCATCGAGAATGTCGAAGTGTCGGCGAGCTTCAAACTCGTAGCGATTGACGGCGTAGTCGAGCGTGTTGGGGGCGACGTGCTTGAAATGCACGGCCGGAGTACGGCCCGATGCCAGTAGCGACGCACATGAGCCACGACAACAGCTCGGCTCGCCTTAGGAATGTTCGCGGCGAGGTACGTGAGGGATTCCTGCCATGACATGCAAACGTGTGTATGACGCACGAATTGGCCTTGCCCTGCTGCTGTGTCTCTTATCCTGGCGGGTGGGAGCGGCTATAGGGAGCGGTACGCCGGGAGAGACGAACTGGTACACCCATGGCGGCACCCATGAGGAGAGCAACTACAGCGCGCTTGACCAGGTGAATCGGCGCACGATCTCACGCCTTGGGCTTACCTGGTCATTGGACCTTCCTGGCGAGGTATCGCTTGAGGCAACGCCGCTGGCCATTGACGGCGTTTTGTATTTTACCGGGAGTTCCTCGGATGTATACGCGGTAGAGGCCCGCACGGGACGGATGCTATGGAAGTACGATCCGCAGATCTGGAACTACCGTCCCGAGTCCTTGAAGCTGCTCTGGGGGATCAACCGCGGGGTGGCCTATTCGAACGGTAAAGTGTTCGTAGGCACTCACGATGGTCGGCTTGTGGCACTTGAGGCTCGGAGCGGCCGGGTGCTGTGGAGCACGCAGACGGTGGCGGCGCAGTCTCTGCAAACGATCTCCGGTGCCCCTTGGGTAGTGAACGGCAAAGTGCTGATCGGGAATGGCGGAGCAGATTTCGCCGCGCGGGGCTATGTGAGTGCCTACGATGAGCGCAACGGACAGTTGCTATGGCGCTTCTACACCGTACCGGGGGATCCAGCAAAGGGCTACGAAGCGGATGGTTTTGAGCGTGAAGCCATGCGGATCGCGGCCCGCACCTGGGGGAAGCAGTGGTGGAAGGTCGGTGGCGGCGGGGGCACTGTCTGGGACAACATGACGTACGACCCGGAGCTCAACCTAATCTACATCGGCGTAGGCAATGCGGGACCCTACAACCCGCGGCTGCGCAGTCCCGGAGGGGGGGACAATCTGTTTATCGCCTCGATCTTGGCTCTGGATGCGGATACCGGCCGATACGTGTGGCACTACCAGGAAAATCCGGGAGACTCCTGGGACTACAAAAGCACGGCCAACATGATCACCGCGGAACTGACAATCCGCGAGCGCCGCTACAAGGTACTGCTACACAGCCCGACAAATGGATTCTTCTATGTGATCGACCGCACCAACGGGCGGGTGATCTCGGCCGAGAAGACCGGAAAGGTGACGTGGGCGGACCATATCGATCTTGCGAGCGGGCGCCCCGTAGAGACCGCTGGCATCCGCTATGAGAACGGCCCAGTGGAAATCTGGCCGAGTTCCTATGGCACGCACAATTGGCAAGCAATGTCTTATGACGTGCAAACCGGGCTGGTGTACATCCCGTACATGCAGCTTGGCATTCGGATCGGCAATGATCAGCCACCGTGGCCGAACACAATGGAACCACCGACGCGCTTTGGTGGAGTTCAGTTCGGATTTGTTTCGGACTCATCCGAATATGCCGCGCTGCTCGCGTGGGATCCGGTTGCGCAGCGGGCGCGCTGGAGAGTGCCGTATGAAAGCTTCTGGAACGGCGGCACGCTCTCGACCGGTGGCGGGCTCGTCTTCCAGGGCACAGGCGACGGGGAGTTTCTAGCCTACGATGCGGCGAACGGGCAGCAGCTGTGGGCCTTCGATGCCAAGCTCGGGATCATCGCGAGTCCCATCACCTACACGGCGGGCTCTCGGCAATATGTCTCGGTGCTTGTCGGTTACGGTGGAGCGACTACGCTCATTAGCACGATTAGCAATCGAGGCTGGAAGTTCGGTGCCCAGCCACGTCGGCTGTTGACTTTCGCGCTGGACGCGCATGAGAAGCTGCCGCCCACTCAACCACGCGACTGCCGGCTGTACGCGCTCGACGATCCAAAATTTATCATTTCCCCGGCGAGGGCGGCAGCTGGGCTGCAGGTGTATCAGGCATCGTGCGCGAATTGCCACGGCACACTGCTCGTCTCAGCCGGTTCGCCCGCGCCCGATCTTCGCGAGTCGAGGATCGCGGCGGACTGGGAAAGCTTCGAAAGCGTGGTAAAGCAGGGAACGCTGCTGCCCAAACTTATGCCTCGATTCAGCGAGCTGTCGAGTGAGCAGCTTCAAGACCTGTTTACCTATATAAGGGATGGGGCAAGAAGCGCACTTACGAAATCCTCCCAGACTGAGCCCGCTCACGGATCTCAACCGAGAGTCTGTCGGGGCGGTGGCCCCCACGGCTGATTTAAATTACAAAATCACACCCAAAATGCCACATACGCATGGTGAGCGAAAATCCCACGGAATTCATCGGACCGACGCCTACAGGCATTCGCGGGCCACCGTACGTCGTACCCCACGCGATACCCCGATGCACCGAAAAGCAGGACGTTGGCGAAGCGATGCTCGAAGACTTGACTGGTGCCCATACTTCGTGAGTCACGCGATGAAGGCCGCAGGCACTATCATTCGCCCCATGTACCTCGCGCGAGGAGCACGTGTCTGCTGGGAAGCCTCTGCGCTAGGAGATTCCACGCAGCATACGGAAGTTGCCTAGCGCCTCGGGTTCAGTCCCGGCAACGCTGCAACGATTTCCATCGGCGCGGTCGTGCGCGAGGTCGAGCCGCTCATCCCTGCGGAGTGCTTCGCCAAGGGCTATGACGGGCGTTGCCCCCTGTTCCCGCGTTGCCCGCTGCGCGGGGCCGTGCACGCCGCACAGTCGGCGTTCCTGCGGGCGCTCGATGCCTACACGCTCATGGACATGATGGGCCCGCAGCCCGGCCTGCCACAGGCTCCGCGGTGAAGCACGCGAGCATAGAATGGGTGTGTATGACCGGGGCGGGCGCTTCTGGCCAGAACCAGCGCGTGCCGCTCAGCGAGTAGGCCTTCTCAGCGCACCTAGGCATGTTGCGCGACACCGGCAGCGCCGCCACCGCGCGCGAATCACGAGCTTCATATTCTCGCTGCCACCAGGAATCGCGACGAGCATCTTGGGCCTACTGCAAGAGGAGTTCTGTTCTTCCTGATCCCGGGGGAACTGATCGAGGGCTTATCCGCGCGTTAGAGCCTTAGCGTGCGCAAGCGCAGCGCATTCACAATCACCGACACGGAGCTAAGCGACATCGCAAGCGCAGCGATGATTGGACTGAGGAGAAGCCCGAAGGCTGGGTAAAGAACGCCTGCGGCAATCGGGATACCGATGGCGTTATAGGCGAAGGCAAATACCAGATTCTGGCGGATGTTGCGCATTGTCGCGCGGCTCAGCACGATGGCCCGCGCTATGCCCGCAAGATCACCTTTCACCAGGGTAATCCCGGCGCTCTGCATTGCGACTTCGGTCCCTGTTCCCATGGCAATACCCACTGCGGCCTCGGCTAATGCCGGAGCATCGTTCACGCCATCGCCCGCCATGGCGACAATGCGTCCCTCGGCCGCAAGCTTTTTGACGAACCGGTTCTTATCCTGCGGCAGAACGTCGGCTGCGACTTCCTCGATGCCGAGCTTGCGTGCGACACTTTCGGCCGTCGTCTTGTTGTCGCCGGTGAGCATCACGATTCGCAGGCCGTCTTTGCGCAGTTTATCGAGGGCCGCCGGCGTTGTTGACTTGATAGGGTCCGCAATGGCGATGACGCCGCCCAGCTCGCCGTCTACCGCGAGAAACAGGGCCGTCGCGCCGTCGCTGCGAAGCTCGTCAGCCGTGTGCTCGAGATCGCCGCACTTGACGCCGAGGCCCGCCATCAGCTTCGCATTGCCCAGCGCCACCGCCCTGTCGCCGATCTTGCCGGTAACTCCCTTGCCCGTGACAGAGGTGAAGTCCGTCGCCCGGCAGATCGAAGCACCGCGATTCCGTGCGGCGGTCACGATCGCTGCGGCGAGAGGGTGTTCGCTGGATTGCTCAAGACTGGCCGCCAGGCGCAGGATCTCTGATTCCGACAGTCCTGCCGCCGGAACGAGGGTCGTCACCCTAGGCTTGCCCTCTGTGAGCGTGCCGGTTTTGTCCACAACCAGCGTATCTACGCTTTCCATGCGCTCGAGGGCCTCGGCGGACTTGATGAGGACGCCAGCACTAGCGCCTTTGCCGACGCCCACGCCGATTGACATTGGAGTGGCCAGACCGAGCGCACAGGGGCAAGCAACGATGAGGACGGAGACCGCCGCAATCAGGGCGTAAGAAAGAGCAGGAACGGGGCCCCAGACAGCCCACCCGGCAAACGCCAGGACGGCCACGGCCAGTACCGCCGGGACGAAGTAACTGGACACGGTGTCGGCCATGCGCTGGATCGGCGCTCGGCTGCGCTGCGCTGCGGTGACCATCGTCACAATCTGCGCGAGCATGCTGTCCGCGCCAACCTTGTCCGCGCGCATGACCAGCGAGCCGGTGCCATTCACCGTCCCCCCGATCAACTTGTCCCCGGGTGCCTTGGCGACCGGCATCGACTCGCCGGTGACCATGGACTCATCCACGACGCTCCTGCCCTCAAGGACTTCGCCATCACCCGGGACGCCGTCGCCAGGCCGTACGCGAAGGCGATCTCCGAGCTGAACTAGCTCAAGCGCTACCTCTTCATCCCCGCCGCCGTCTTTCACCCGGCGCGCCGTTTTCGGCGCCAGTCTGAGCAAGGCCCGGATCGCACCACCGGTCTGCTCACGGGCACGGAGTTCGAGCACCTGACCCAGCAACACGAGAACAGTGATTACTGCTGCGGCTTCGAAGTAAACCGAGACCGCGCCACCCATCCCACGGAACTCGGCGGGGAACACTCCCGGTACAAAAGTCGCAAAGAGGCTGTAGAGGTAAGCGGCACCGGTCCCGAGGGCGATCAGGCTGAACATGTTAAGGCTGCGGTGCACGACTGACGCCCATGCGCGCTGGAAGAATGGCAACCCGGCCCACAAGACAACGGGCGTGGCGAGCGTGAATTGAATCCAGGTGGAGATGCCCGGCAGAACAATCTCATGCAGGCCGAGAGCGGGGATGTGCCCGCCCATCTCCAGGACAAAGATGGGCAACGTTAGAATCAGTCCTACCCGGAACCGCCGGGTCATGTCGGCAAGTTCGTGGTGCTCGCCGGCATCTGCCGTCACCTTGACCGGCTCCAGGGTCATGCCGCAGATAGGACAATTGCCTGGCCCCGGGTGGCGGATCTGCGGGTGCATCGGGCAGGTGTAGATCGTAGTGTTCAAGTCGTCGGACGTGGTGCTGAACGCTTCAGCGCGCAATCTTGCGGCAAGCGTTGTTTGCACCTTGGAATCTTTCTGAGGTTCTCCAGGCGCGATGCGCCTACCTCCGCGCTCATTCACATAGCGGTCGGGGTCTGCTGCAAATCTTGCGCGGCATCGATCGGAACAGAAACCGACCGGTCGACCGTCATGCTGCGCTGCGTGTGGTGAGTCCGGCGAAGTACTCATGCCACAAACGGGGTCGATTGTTGCAATTCCTGCAGAGTGCACTGGATTCTGCCGCGAACAGCCCGGTTCGCGAGACCCGAGCCCTTTCATGCCGACACCAAACATTCACCAAGCCGCCGGTCACACTGCCGACAATCGAGGGGGCGACGTGGATTCCGGTGTCGCCGCAAGCCCGCGTAACACTTCCGCGATCGGTGCACCAGCCCCGGTGTCCACGTCGATGATTGCGAAGCCCTCATCCGAGTGCAGCGGATCCTGATGTGCCTGTTGCCAAGTGAGGACCGACAGATCTGCCTCAGACGCATCCGTACCGCGCAGAGCACGTTCCCGGATCCGAGTCCGCAGTAACCCTGCTGGGGCATGGCAATGCAACACGTGGAGTTCAACATCCAGCGCTGCCGCGAGCTCGCGGAAGCGTGCGCGCTGCTCCCGCCGGAGAAACGCGGCATCGACGATCACGGTATATCCGCCGCCGAGTACGTCCGCGACACAGTGCGCAAGATGCTCGTAGACACGCGCACTCACATCCGGCGCATACAGGCCCTCGGCGATCGCTGATGCCGATCGAGCCTGCTCGGCCAATCCGCTCAGGCGTTTGCGCTCGAGGTCGGATCTCAGATGTACCGCGCCTAAGTGCGGCGCCAGGTCGCCGGCGAGCCAAGTCTTGCCTGAACCCGACAAACCGACCATTAAGATGAGCATGGGCTTCGATGGTGCCAGGGTATGCATCGCGTGGCTCACATAGCCGCGGTGCTCGGTGCGCGCCCGCTCGAACGCGCCAATGTCTGTCGCGTTGGACGCATCCAGCGCGGCCACCTTGGCGCGCACAAGCGCCCGGTGGACCTTGTAAGGGGTGAGCACCCGGCACGCTTGAAAGTCGCCGCTGCGATCGAGGTACCCCTGAAAAAAGGCGTGCGCATGGCGCCTACCGCCACGCGCCTCCAGATCGGCCAGTAAGAACGCAATCTCATCCGCCACGTCGATCCAGCGAAGCTCCGGATCGAACTCGATGCAGTCAAATGCGACGAGCCGCGCCCCCAGCCGCACGACGTTGCGGCAATGCAGATCCCCGTGGCACTCCCGCACGCGCCCGGCCTGCAGCCGTGCGTTCATCCAGGGTTGCGCCGCGGCCAGCATCCGAGTGAACGGACGAGACAGCGCATCGAAGGGCAAGCGGTTGCCCATGATGGCGGCCGCCTGCGCGCACTGCTTGAGGTTTTCAAGTACCCCGGCGCAAACCACGTCCCCTTGCCCGCGTGTCTGCGAACTCGGTGCAACCGGCAATCCACTATGGGTGCTGGCAAGATCGCGGCCGAAGGTCTCCAGCTCAGCCGGCTCGATTTTCGCAGCCGCCAGCAGCCGATCGAGCTCATCTTCGCGACGGAACTGGCGCATGCGGACGGCGCGCTCGATGACCGGTCCGTCGCCTCCGATCCGCGCCTCACCCTCCCTTGCGGTGACTTCGCACACCTCCAAGTACAGCTCGGGGGCGAATCTGCGGTTGAGACGCACCTCTTCGGTGCAGCAGAAACTACGGCGCTCCGGCGAGCGCAGATCCACGAAAGCATACCGCACCGGGCGTTTGATCTTGTAGGCGAAGGGTCCCGTCAACAGCACCCAGGAGATGTGGGTCTCGATAAGCTCAATGGTATCCACGGCGTGCGGATACGCTTGCGGCGTCAGCAGCGCCCCCAAATGTGCCGGAAGCCCGCGGGTCATGGGAACCTGTCTACCCAGTGGCGAGAACCAGGTCAACGATCGCAGCTTTCGTGCCCAGCGTCATTCGGTGCAAGTACGCAGGCGCTTGCGGCAGCTACGTATTGGTGAGGGCGGGACTCGGGCCGCACGTGCAGCCCCGTGTCCACCGCCGTACAAAGCACATCTTTACCACCGACGCGAAGTGACCTGGGACACGAGGTTCTCGCGACGGTACGCGGGGCACGCCCGCTTGCGCTCGTGTCCTATTTCGTGTGTGGGACCCAGACTTTTCCACTGAGACCGAAAGATTCCACGTCAACATTCGTTGCGTTCGCGGCAACGGTGATACGGTTGCGGCCTACGGCCGCGAGCAACTCACGAGCAGAAGATCGCACTGCACAGATTCGATAAGTCTTCCTGTCAATGTGCCAACCAATGCCGTCATCGTCTTTCGATGGGTCAGCGCCCCCAGTACCAGCAGTTCATAACATTGCTGGGCGACAAATTCGGGTATTGAGCGCACCGGATCGCCCATTACGATGTGCACCTGATCCGGGCGGACACCGGCGCTGGCAGCATAGCTGCACAGCGACTCCCGGTGCGCCTTGACTGCATCGGGAGCCGCGTTGTCGAACGGACTCGCATACAGCACCTCGAGACTCGCACCGCAGCCCGCGGCGACCGTCTTCGCAGCGCGCAGGATCGCGTGAATCAGTTCGGGCGACTCTTCACCGGAAATGTCCAGTGCGGCCGCCACGCTGAGGGTGGACCGCCACGGCTTTCCGCGCGTAAGAAGCAGTGGAGCTGAACAACTACGCGCGAGGTCGAGGTCCGCCACGCTGAAGGTCGACACGCCGTTCGCACCGATTCCGCGGATCACAAGATCCGGCTTACTGTGCTTCACCTTGCGACTGATCGCCTCGCACAGTGGAGTTTCGTAGACCGCCTCCATGGTCACGGCTACGTCATTGACGTCGAGGAAGCTCCACATTCGCTCCATCCACGCGCGCAATTTTGTCAGGCTCGCGCGTCGCACCGCATCACTGTTTCCCACGTCGTACTGATGTTGCAGCGCATAGGCGCGCTCCGCTTCACAAAGAAAGACTTCGATGGAAGCATTGAAGCGCCGCGCCAGCATGACAGATCTTCGGAGGACCGCCACCGGATCGCCTTCGCGCCCAAGTGCTACGAGTATCGACTTGATTTGCGTCATCTCGCATCCTTGCCAGCGCACCGCCCGCTGAGCTTGGTCCCATGTTAAGCCTACGAGAGCTGCGGATGCGTCCGTACTTCTGCGCATAGTCGCAGCCCGCCGAGATTGTTTCCCCGAGCTGAAAGTTGCGTCCTGCAGCTCGGGCGGCGCCGGCAGGGCCTGAGGTTAAGCCGCAGCTGCCCCCCTTTGTATTGCCCATCAGACGGCCAGCTCTCCAGGTGCTCGGAGCTAACCCAGGTGCGCGAGCGCGCGAACGACTTGGCTGCGCTTTCCGGAACCTGCCAACCCGCGCAGCACGCAGCTGAGCCCCCGGCTCGACGCGTAACTGTTGCAAGCCTGCGGGCTGAACACAGGCGGAGGCTTTGATGCGTCTGTCCGACCCGATCGCTCAGGGGCCCAGAGACTGCAGATACGTCGCCACGGCTTGCATCTGATCGTGCGAGAGATTCTGGATCACGCCGTGCATCACCGGGGCGGCACGCAACGCGTTCTGAATGACCAGCATCTGCTTTACCAGGTAAGGGGCGTGCTGCCCGGCGAGTCGCGGGAAAATGCCGTTACCGTGACCGAGCGCACCATGGCAGCTGGCGCACGCGGGAATACCTTGGGCCGCGACGCCCTGTTCGAAGATCACCTTGCCCTGGGGGACCAGTTTGTCATTCTCGCCCTTGCCCGCCGCTGCCTGTTGCTTGGAGTAGTACTCGGCAATGGCTTCGATCATTGGATCGCTCAGCTGCGAAGCCATGCCCCACATGTAGGCGATCGCGTCAGGGTCGGCCCGGGTCTGATCACGAAATGCCTTCAGCTGAGCCTGCATATAGGGCGCAATCTGTGCAGCGAGATTGGGAAACGCCGGAGAGGTACTGCGCCCACCGGTACCGTGGCAGGTTGCACACGTGGTGGCAGCCAGCTGCTGGGCCGACCGAGCCAGCTCCGCAGACGGTTCCGCCGCGCGCGCCGAATTACCGCAAATGGCGCATGCCGCGAGCGTAGTGCTGATGGTTACGAACGTCTTCATGGAAATGACTCTCCTAGAAGTTCAACCAGACGAGCAAATAGGCGGTGTTGTTTCCGGAAGCGTTGCGTCCGATGCCTGCATAATCGGTGCTCCCGCCGTTGAACTTCGAATATCCGACGTACTGCAGTTGTAGCTTGGTATTGAGCCACGGCAGGTAATCAATCTCGGCGATGTAACCGCGGCTCGCCGGACTGCCGCTCACGCTGCCACCGACGTCCCCTGTGCTCGGATAGAGAAGCCCGTCGCTGCTGCCGGTCGTCGAAAACAGACCGATTGCGCCCCCAATCATCCGCTCATAAGTGTATTCGACGGTGGCCTTGAGGGTCTTCAGGTCATTGGTCGGGTTAGACGCCAGACCATTTGCGAAACTCGAATTAAGACGCTGGTCCTCGTGGATGTAGGTCGCCAGCACCGTGACCAAATGCTCCTCACCGATATACTGGTACTGTGCGTCGCCCGCTACATCCGTAAAGCGATCAGTCATTCCCTGAAGCGGCAGACCATTGCCCGGTTGCACGCTCGCGACTGCGCCATAAGTGCCGACGAACAGGGAATTGCGATCCCAACGATGCTCGTAGCCCAGACGCCAGTACGGCATGACTCCCTGGAGCACTGCACCTTGTGTGCTGTCCAGCGGATGCGCGCCCCCGGTCTTGGCGGCTCCGTACAGACTCAGTTCTGCGTATATCGAATCATCGAACCACAGGTACGCGCCAACTCCCGCTGCGTTCTGGCCGATGCCCCCACCACCGCTGTCGAGCCTGGTCGACGCGTTCGGCGTGGGTGCGACGCTGCTCGCCGCGTACGGAAAGCCCCAGGCGGCGGTCGAGTTCCAGGGATCCTGCACGGTCGGATTGTTATTGAGCGTCAATCCAAACAACAGACTATGTTTGCTTTTCGTGGATCCCGCCGTGGCTCCCGCGTTCGGTTCCCCACCCTCGATGGAAAGGTAGCGAGCGTAGCGAATGTCGGTATTATCAAAGCCGAAGTGATCCTCCGCCCCGTCGTAAGTCAGCTGTATGAACGCGCCGAGGTTGTCGGCGATTTTGCCGGCGTAAAAGAGGCTGGCCTGCTGCGGGAAAAGAACCTCGCCATCCTTAGCCAGTGCGCCACTGACGCCGCTGTCCGGTAGCGCGGTCGCGGTATGCGTGTAGGAAACCTGCAGCATCACCGATAGAGGTGGCAGCGAGTTTAGGGACAGCGTCTCGCGCTGCTCCATTGTGACCCCTTTGATCTGCTTCAGGTTGTCGATGACATAGCCGTGCAGCTTGAATTCTCGACCGAAGGGCGTGAGCTCAGGAAATACCGTATGGCAGGCCGAGCACGCCATACCAGTCTGGCGCGCAAAGCTCGGGACGGCGTGCGCGATTGAAGTGCACAGGCAAGAAATGAGTATCGCCGCCAGCGTGGTAACGCGATGATGTTGATTGCAGGTCCGACGCATGAATTGTTGCTCCTCTCTGATTTCTGATTCTCTCAAACGCAACACTAAGAGCACCCTCAGAGATCGAGGCTAGTCGGGGCCGAGTGCGAGCGCGTCAGGGGAAATACCTATCCGCTTGCG
>Ga0207693_10004956_pt1 | contig 11186 bp, 12 predicted proteins | sample LARL81metaG_FD_184347 | JGI IMG/M metagenome (GOLD analysis project Ga0207693, IMG submission 184347) | Corn, switchgrass and miscanthus rhizosphere microbial communities from Kellogg Biological Station, Michigan, USA - LAR L8-1 metaG... | ecosystem: Host-associated > Plants > Roots >... | reverse complement strand
TGGCGGGGGTTTCCCTATAGCGTCATACCTGCCCCGGCCGGCCTTGACGATAAGGGAAGCAGGCTTGCGTACGCGCTGCAGATCCACGCCTTCGCAGGGCTGCCGTTGGTCGTCGGTATCATCGCTATCGCCAACAATCGCTCATCGGCAATTTCGCGGCGTCGGAAGTTCGAGCGCGATGATGCTACCCCATGGCCGAGAAGCCGCCGTCGACCGGGATCGCGGCGCCGGTTATGAAATCCGAGGCGGCGGAGGCGAGGAAGACAGCGACGCCCGCGAGGTCGTCGGGAATGCCCCAGCGGCCGGCGGGGGTGCGGGCCAGCACTCGCTCGTGCAGGCCTGGGACCTGCTGGCGGGCGTCGCGGGTCAGCTCGGTGTCGATCCAGCCGGGCAAGATAGCGTTGACCTGGATGTCGTCCGCCGCCCAGGCTGCGGCCAGCGACTTCGTCAGCTGAACGAGGGCGCCCTTGCTCGCCGCGTAGGGGGCGGCGTACGCGGATCCGAACAGTGCAAACATCGAGCCGATGTTGATGATCTTGCCGCCGCCGCTGCGCTTCATGACCGGATGAGCGGCCTGCGAACACAGAAAAGCGCCGGTCAGGTTGGTGTCGAGCACGGCATGCCATTCGGCCGCGGTATAGGTTTCGGGAGGCTTGCGGATCGAAGTCCCGGCGTTGTTGACGAGTATGTCGACCCGGTCGAAGCGGTCGGCCGCTTGCGCTATCATCGCCCGGCAGGAGCTCTCGTCCGCAACATCGAGCGCGATGAAGGCGCTCTCGCTGCCGAGCGCAGCCAGTGCCGCCGCGGCCTTCTCGCCGTTGCGTGCCGCGACGACGACACCGGCGCCCGCCGCCGCCAGTCCACGCGCCATACCGAGCCCGATTCCGCCATTGCCGCCGGTGACGACGGCAATGCGTCCGGTTAGATCGAACATGGTCATCAGACGTCTCCGACAAGAGCCCGGCGATCTGCGCCCTATGATGGCGCTGCTCAAGGCGCTTTGGAAGCTGCGCCCGCCGGACGACCCGGAAACGCCCGCTGCGCGGCTCATTCGTCGGTGGCGCGAAAAACGACTGCTCGCGCGGCTCGAGCGGGAATGGCCCGGCGGCTTTGCCCTGCACCGCACTGGCGACCTCGTCAATGTGCCATGCCCGCTCGACGCCCGCGGCCGGCGTGCCCTCCTCCACCCGCCGCGTGTCCACCCCGCGGTGCTCGCCTTTCTGCGGCCCGGCTCGGTCGTCATCGATGTCGGCGCCAGTCTCGGCGAATGGACCCTGCCCTTCGCCCGCGCGGTCGGCCCCGCCGGACGGGTCATCGCCATAGAGCCGGCACCGCGCGGCGCAGCCGCCCTCGCATCTACCCTCGCCGCCAATGCCCTGCATCAAGCCGAAATCGTCCGCTGTGCGATCGGCGACCACGACGGCACGGTAGAGTTCGCCGTGCCGGTCGTGACCTCGGCGCGCACCGATACCGGCACCGCGCGGATCGGGCCCGCATGCACCGGCCACGACGCGCTGCAGGTTTCGCTGCGCAGCCTCGATTCGCTCGCCGCCGAGCACGACCTCGCCCGCATCGATCTGATCAAGATCGATGTCGAGGGCCACGAGCGACAGGTTCTCGACGGAGCAGCCGCCGTCCTTGGCCGGAATCGCCCGGTCTTGGTGATCGAAACCGGCCATGAGGCCAAGGGAGATCGTGCAGCGATCCATGATCGGCTGAGCGGCCTGCATTACCGTGTGCTTGGCATCCTGCTCGATTACGGAATGGCGTCCTCGGACTGGCCGGCCTATGTCGCGATCGAGCCGCCGTTTCGAACTGGCGATGCGCACAACCTGCTATTGGCGCCCGATTGAACTCTACTCTGCAGCGCGATTATGGATGACCGCTGGCCGCGGGTAGTTGCCCGCGGAACGAGCGCATGATCCGAGGCAGAGTCGAAGCCGGGCGAGAGCGACGGCCCAAGCCGGCAAGCCATTCACTGAGCCATTCCGAGCGACTTTAATTATTCAGCCGCTCCAGCAGGGCCTTAGCGGCGGCGGGGGCGCGGACCTTCGCGCCATTTATAAAATAGACAAAGCAGTCGTGCTGCACCGCCTGTTCGCGGAAGCGCTCCGCCCAGCGATCGAGTGCGTCCGCCGGATAACCGGCGGGTTCGTTCTCAGCGCACCGGCGCAGGCGGGCATAAACGAAGTCGCCGGTGATTGCCTCAAAGGCGGGGCGGTTGTCGTCGTCGACAAGCGCTGCCGCGACGCGATGCCGGCGCAACAGTTCGGTGAAGGATGATGCTGCGAAGCTGTGGTGTCGTACCTCCACGACGTGGCGTATGGCGCGGCCGTCGAGCTGCTGCGGCAGCATTTCGAGAAAGGCGGCGAAACCGGCTTCGTCGAAGGCCATCCGCGGTGCGAATTGCCACAGCACCGGCCCGAGCTTGTCGCGCAGTTCGAGTACGCCTGTGGTAAAGAAGCGTTCGATCGAAGGACCTGCCGTCGCCAGATCGGAGCGGTGCGTGACAAAGCGCGGGCCCTTCAGCGAGAAGACGAAATCCTCCGGTGTCTCGTCGTGCCAGCGGCGAAAGCTCGTCGGCTTCTGCGAGCCGTAGAAGGTGCCGTTGATCTCGATCGCGGTAACCTGACGACTTGCATGGGCAAGTTCGCGCGCCTGCGGCAAGCCGGTCGGGTAGAAGACGCCCCGCCAAGGCGGAAACACCCAGCCGCCGATCCCGACCCGGATCCTTCCCGCGGCGCCCATCAAAGCCGCGGGTCAGGCGGGATCCGGGTTGGCGTCAGATCGGCGGGGTCGCCGACGACGGCGAAACTCAACCTATCGGGGTCCAGCAGATTATGGGCGACCTTCCTGGCTTGATCGAGAGTCACGGCGCCGAACAACGCCGCCCGCCGGTCAAGATAGTCGATGCCGAGCTTTTCCAACTGGATCTCGACGAGTACGGAGGCGACGCGCGCGCCAGTGTCGAGGCTAAGCGGAAAGGAGCCAATCAGGTAATCCTTGGCGAGGTCGAGTTCCGGCTGGCTCGGGCCTTCGTCATGCATCAGCCGCCACTGCGCCTGAATGAGCGCGATCGACTGCCCCACCCTGGCATTCTCGGTCGCGACACTCCCGAGGATCAGTCCGGCGTGCCGGAACGAGACGAGCTCGGTCGACACCGCGTATGCCAGCCCGCGCTTTTCGCGGATCTCACGCATTAGCCGACCGCGAAACCCGCCGCCGCCGAGGATATCGTTGACGAGGCGTGCCGCGTACCAATCGGGATCGTCCCGCTTCGGCCCGATCTGGCCGAAGGTGACGGCGCTTTGCGGCACCTGTCGCCGGGTGATCAGCACTCCGCCGTTCTCGGCCGGCCGGGTCTCGGCAACCCGAGCTTCGCTGCCATCGGTCGGCAACCCGCCGAACACCTGGTCGATCAGCCCCGCGAGCTCGTCCGCAGTAATGTCGCCGACCGCACCGACGACCAGCCCGGGACGACGCAGCCGCTGGTCCGCGAAACCGATTAGCTCCTCTCGCGTAATTGCCGCGACGCTGCGTACCGTGCCGTTGACGTTCTCCCCATAGGGATGATCCTCGAAGGCGTCGCGCATCCACAGTCGATCCGATAGCGCGCGTGGGCTGTGCGACTGCTGGGAGAGTGAGGCAGCGAGCTCGCCGCGGACCCGCTCGATTGCCGCCGACTCAAAGCGCGGCGAGGTCAGCGCGGCGCGCAACAGATCCGCCGTCTCGGAAAGATTCCTCTTCAGGCTGCGCAGACTGCCACCGATTTCGTCACGGCCGGCTTCGAACCGCAAATCGGCGGCGAGGTTTTCGAGGCGCGTCTTGAAGGCCGCGCTATCGTATGTACCGGCGCCCTCGTCGAGCAGCGACGTGGCCATCACCGCGAGCCCACCCTTCCCAGGCGGGTCGAGTGCCGCCCCCCCAGGGAAGGCAAACCGGATGGACACCACCGGAAGCGTATGATCCTCGACGAGCCACGCCTCGATGCCGCCGGGACTGGTCACCCGTTCGATCGTCATCGCCCCGATGCCGGGGGCCCAAAGACACATCAGGAGCGTCAGGATAAACTTGGCCATCTGTTGTACTTACGAGGTCGGCTCGGGAAGCAGGACCCCGGTGGCGGAGTTCCGCTCTACGAGAACGGCTCGCGCGGCGGCATCAACTTCCGCCGGCGTTACCTGCCCGATCCGGTCGGGCCACGCCTCGACCTCGTCCAGGCTCTGACCGATGGCAAGCCCCGCGCCGATAATGTTGGCCGGGCCAGACAGGCTGTCCCTGGCATAGACCGAAGCCGCTTGCATACGTTCCTTCGCGCGCCGCACCTCATCCGATTCGACTCCGTCCCGCACGAGGCGGCGGAGTTCGCCGTCGATTGCAGCTTCGAGATCGGAAACCGAAACCCCCGGCTTTGGGGTCGCATATAGCCCGAATGCCGTCAGATCGATCGTGCTCGGCGAATAATGGGCCCCCGCCGACAACGCAAGACTGCGATCCAGCACGAGAGTCTTGTGGAGTCTCGATCCGGCCCCGCCGCCGAGAATCTCGGCGAGGACCTGCAGTGGATAGGCTTGCGTCGTTTCGCCGGCGCGATAGCTCGGAGCGAGGTAGGAACGGTTCCACTGCGGCTGCGCGGCGCGCGCACTCTTCATCTCGAGCCGCGCCGCGGCGTGGTGCGGCGGCTCCTGGACCCGCGCACGGACGGGTAGGGCCTGAGATGGGATTGCTGCGAAATATTGCTCGGCGAGCGGGCGGGCCTCGGCCAAGTCGACATCGCCCGCGATCACCAGGATGGCGTTGTTGGGTGCGTACCATTTGCGGTAGGAGGCCAGGGCGTCCGCAGTACCGAGCAGGCGGATCTCGTGCGGCCAGCCAATCGTCGGATTGCGGTAGGGATGATGCAAGTAAAGCGCCGCGCGCAGCTGCTCGCCGAGTAATGTGGCCGGCTCGTTGTCGATGCGCATCCGCCGTTCCTCGAGGACGACGTCCCGCTCCGGCAGGACGACCTTGTCGTCGAGCACCAATCCAGTCATGCGGTCCGCTTCGAGCCGCATAACGAGATCCAGCCGGTCACGCGCGATGGTCTCGTGAAACGCAGTATAATCCTGAGTCGTGAATGCGTTGTCGCGCCCGCCGTTGCGCGCAATCGATGCAGCAAACTCGCCCGGCGGGACAGCAGCCGTGCCCTTGAACATCAAATGTTCGAGAAAATGGGCGACGCCGGATTTTCCGAGCGGGTCGTCGGCGGCCCCCACCTTGTACCAGACCATTTGCACCACCGCCGGAATCCGATGGTTCGGCACGACGACAACCTGCAACCCGTTGTCGAGCGTGGAGCTCTCGGCCGCGAAGCGCTGCGCCGATGCCGGCGCAGCAAGCAGCATCAATGCGACACACGCGAGGGCGATCATGGCCTTGCAACTCCTCCCGCAAGCGGGAGCAGAGGGGTTGCGACCGTGGTCGGTCAATAGACCCCTTTCAGCGGGCTGGTTTCGTGCTTCTCGACCGGGGCGGGCTGCGCTCCGGTGCTCGGCTGGTACCCCAAGAGCTTGTTCGACAGGCTTTGCTCCCCGACCACCGCGTTCGGGTCGGGTGCCTGCCCACTCGGCGCCCCAATGTCGGGCAGACCGTCCTCGGCGCGGCGCAGGCGGAAATCCGGCGCCTGCTTGCTCGGCTCACCAGGCCCGGCCTGTTCGATCGTTTGGCGGGCCTGCTGGCCGGAACTCTTCTCCTGCGGCCGTGTCGCACCAGGCTGCGGCGGCCGGAGATTGAAATCGGGGGGCATCGTCAACGGCGCTCGGGATTCGACGGCGAACTCGTCGGGCGACGTCTTTTCGAGCCCGATCGCCTTCTTCAGGTCGGTGCAGCCTGAAGTGAATAATGCGCCGGCGAAGCAAACCAAAGGGAACGCGATGAGCGCACGGCGTGCGCGAAACCGATAATCACAAGACATGGCACAAATCCCTCCCCAGTCGTCCTTTTTTAATGCGGGTCCCGCCGGGGAAGCAAGCCGCCTAGCGATACCGGCTCTGGCGCGGGACAGGTCGGATCAGGTAAAGGATGGTGCCCACGACTACAACCACGGTTGCGATTCCATGCAAACGCAGATCATCGGCTCCCGACGGGATACCCGGGCCCAGACCGTCCCCCGATCCGACGCTGTCGCCGCGATATTCGCGGCTCTGCTCGGCGCATTCGTAATCTGGGTGGTCGGCTTTTCTCACGTCGAAATTGTCCATAACGCAACTCACGATACGCGCCACTCCACCGGCTTCCCCTGTCACTGAGTCCGAATGACTGTTTTCCGCAGACTGGTATTCGCCGCGCTCTGCGCGGGGTCGCTGGCCGGCGCGTTTGCCGCCGTGGCCCATCACATCGGCACCGTGCCGGTAATTCTGCAAGCCGAGGTGTACGAAAAGCCGATCGTAGCGGCGCATGAACACCCGATCGCATGGGAGCCGCAAAACGGCGCCGAGCGAACGGCCTATACGTTGCTAGCAGATATTCTGACTGGAATCGGGTTTGCACTTCTGCTGGGCGCCGGGCTCAGCTTGCACGGCGGCGAAATCGGTTGGCGCCGAGGGCTCTTCTGGGGCTTGGCCGGATTTGCGACATTCACCATTGCTCCAAGCCTCGGGCTACCGCCGCAGCTCCCCGGAAGCGAAGCCGCACCGCTGATCGAGCGTCAGCTGTGGTGGCTAGGGACCGCGATCGCGACCGCGGGTGCGCTCGCGCTAATGGCATTCACGACGCAAGCGCGTTGGGCGATCGTTGCGGCAATTCTGATCGTGCTTCCGCACCTTTACGGCGCACCCGAGCCCGCAGACCAGATTGCGGCGGCGCCCGCGGCTCTTGCCCACCGCTTCATTGTCGCCGCCACGATGGTGAATTTTTTGTTCTGGCTGATTCTCGGAGCATCGACGGGCTATTTCCAGGGTCGCCTGACGATCCGCTCGCCGGGCTAAACATCGGCCTCGTCAAGCCGCCGCTGCTCCGGCCTCTTCAGGCGGGCGCACCTTCCGAAAATTGATCAGGAGCAGGATGTCGTAGACCCCTTTGACCAGGCCGCCCACGACGAGGGGCCAGCCGAATGTGGAAAGCGTCAGCAAATAGCCCGAGATCATCGAGCCGGCGGCCCAAGCGAAGGTCTTGGGCACGGCCGTCACGCTTGCCGCTGCCGGGCGCTCCTCCGGTGCGACCACGGCCATCACATAGGAGGTCCGGGTGGGTACGTCCATCTGCGACAACGCGCTGCGCGCCAGCAACAGCGCAACTGCCGTCGCAAGATCGGGCGCGAACGGTATCAGGATCAACAAGACGTTCGAGGGCAGATGCGTGAACACCATCGTGTTGATCAGCCCGATTCGCGCCGCGATCGGTACCGCGACCAGATAAGAAACTGCCGAGCAGAGGCTGCTCCAAAAGAGGATCGCCGCTGCCGTCGTCACCGATACCTGGAAGGCCTGATAGAGCCACAACGCGAGCAGCGACTGCACGAGAAAGCCGGTGCCGAACGAATCCATACCGAACAGAGCGGCCATCCCGTACACGAGCCGCTTTGACTGCTGTAGCGGCGCCTTCGGAGCCTCGTCGGCAATCTCGACAGCCGGAGAAAGCGGCCGGTAAAGCAACAGGGTGATGATCCCCAGCACGGCGTAAAATATGAACATGAGCTGCATGGCGGCCGGGCGGGAGCAGCCGGTCCACGAGACCATGAAGTCAGGGAGTGCAGCCGCGAGCACGCCGAGCGCCGCAGCGCAGGAGCCGATGACGCTATAACGTGCGAACAGCGCGGTCCTCTTCTGCGCTGCTATCGTTTGGGTGAGCACGGTCTGCTCCAGCGGCACGAAAATGCTCGCATCGCCAGAAGTCGGGTTCATCGTGCCGACGAACGCAATCACCAGCAGCGGCCAAAAATTCGTCATTACGGCGAAGCCGGCCCCGGTGGCCGTCATCAGAATCGCTGCTGCAAGAAGGAGCAAGCGTCGGGAATATCGGTTCGCGATCCACCCGACCCAGAGCGTCAGCAGGGCGGTGCCGATCAGCGTGCTCGTCACGATCGCACCAATCGCGAGCGCGCCAAATCCAAGTTCCACGAGGTAGATCGGCAGCAGAAGGGCGACGAAGCCATCGCCAAAGGCCCGCACACCACGCGCCGCCAGCACGTGCAGCGCATCGGCCGAGGTGCCCGAAGGCATCGGGCGCCACCACTCGTCGCCGGTCGCGAATCGGCCTTGCACCCTTCAGCTCCCACGCACGACCAGACCCAACCCCGAGATCAGGAGAAGCCCCAGAACCACGGTCCGGAAACCAGCCTCGTCGAGGCGCCCGTAGAGCCTGAGCCCGAGCCAGGTTCCGGCGAGCAGAGCGGGTAATCCAATTACGAACAGGCCGATCGTGTCGCGGCCAACCAGGCCCGCGCCACCCAGCCACAAGCCGGTCATCAGAAAGACGGCGACGCCGACTGGCTGGAACACGGTGCGCTGCTCATCCCGCGGCCAGCCCCGCAACGTGCACCAGATGGTTGCGACGATGCCGGCAAGCCCGGTCGCGCCGCCGACCAATCCATTGAGCAAGCCGACTGCACCGTCGGCTGTTGTGCCGCCCGCCGTCACCGGGGAGAGCCGCGGTCGCATCAAGCTGTAGACGCTATACAGGATCAGCACGACGCCGATCCCGATGCGTAGGCTCGCGGGGGATGTCCACCGCAGCAGCTCGACCCCGATCGGCACGCCGGCCGCTCCCCCGAGTAGAAACGGCAGCAATCGCGTCAGCTTCAACGATTTGCGCAGCTTCCACACGGCGATGCCCTGCACGATCAACCCGAATGCCACGATCAGCGCTGTGGTCTGAGCAGGCGACAGAAAATATAGCCAGACCGCCGCCGCCACGATCCCGAAGGCAAAGCCCGCGACACCCGCGACAAGCGCCGCGGCAAAAGTCGCGGCGGCAAACAGAATCAGATTGAGGATTTGAAGGTCGGCCATTGCGCACCCCATCATGTGCGCCGCGAGCGCTCGCGGCGATGACAGGGCAACTCTTGGCCGATAAGTGGCTGAGGGGTGGTTGCCGATGACCTGGATTCATTATCGCCGATAATGGTCAGAAATCAACCGGCGAAACGCGAACTCGCGATCACCGGCTCCATGCCATCCTACTGTGGTGAAGTCCTGACAAGATGTCGGGTCCCTTGGTCACGCCGAAGGCAAAGGTTACGCCGGCGCGGATCTCGCCCGTGGTGTGGTCATTGACGCGCGCTCCCCGCAATCCGAAATCTACCGCAATGTTGTCTTGCACCTGCCAAATCGCGATAGGCCCATGCCGCGCCGCCGCTCCAGCAGGAAAGAGCAGCCGTTGCAGCGAGCACAGCGGCTACACCGAACCTCGTCACGGCATCGGCCGGAACACCCAAACCGCCGCCGCTTCGCCCGACCTCGCCGGCGCCGCTACGAAGAGCCGGTCGAGCTCGGAGACGAACAGCGAGGTACGCGCTCCCGATACCGTGGGTATCTGTGCGAGCCGCCGATAGCCGGCCCCGGCCTGCTCGAACACATCGACTATTCCCTCGCCGCAGCTCACATAGACGCGGTGGCGCTTCGCATCGACGAACACGTCGTCGGCGTCGCCGCAGGTCTCGAGCTTGGCAAGTACACGGCCGTCCTGGCTGGACAGCGCCATCAAGGTCGGCGGGCTGCGAAACACGACGAGAATCGCGCGGCCCTCTCCATCGATCGCCATCGGGAAATTCGATCCGAGGCTCTGCATCGGCCAGGATCGATGGCCTCCGGTGCCGAGGTCCACGACCTCGATCGCGCCGGCGTCGGGCACATTGACAAAGACCTGAGCGCTGGTTTGGTCGATCTGGAAACCCTCGGGGTGGGCCTTGAGCCGGATGTCGTTTGTCTTGCTGCGGCTCGCCGGATCGATGACTGCGAGCGAGCCCTTGCCGTAGCCCACCAGCACGTGCTGGCGCGGGGTGTCGACCCGCACATTATCGGCGTCATTGCCGAGCTCGATGCGGCCAACGGGTGCAAGATCCTCGCCGCCTAGAACCCGCACCGACCCGTCCCCGCCATTGGCGACATAAACATTGTCGGCAAACGGCACATAGGCGACGCCCTGTGGCTCGAGCATTCCAGCGATCGTGCGCAGCACCTTGCCGGCCGCCAGGTCGACGACTCCCACGCTGTTATTGCCGAGCTCGGCAACAAACAGCCGTTGACGCTTCAAGTCGATGCCGAGATGGTCGATCCGGCCGCTGACCTCGCCGAGCGGGATTTTCTTCTCCAGTGCGAGGGGCGGGTTCGTCTGGGCCGTGCCCGCGGTGGGCAGCATCATGACTCCCAGAAGGAGGAACGCACGCGCCAACATAACGCCGTCAGCTCTTGGCGATGTTGATGTGGGCGAGCGCCGCCTTCAGTCCCTCTGCGAGCTTCTTGGCGTCGTTATTTGCCCAGAAGTGCAAAGGCGCCGCGGCCGTGCCTATCGCGTGATACAGCTCTCGAGGGGAGATGGAAGTCGGCTTCAACGCGTCCATAGTTGCGCGCTCCTCGCGTTGGCGAAGTTGCCCAGAGCTTGGACGGGGAGCCGTCTAACGGGGTCCCTGCATTACCCCGACAACAGACTACCGCCCGATGGCCTATCTGTCCACCCGATGCCGGAATCCCCCAACATGACGTGACGGTTTCTGTCTGACCGCATAGAATTGCTGGTCGACACGGGTGCTCGGCTCAGCAGGAAGGGCATGCTCCAAAGAGGCGCGTCCGGCGATCCGCGATGGATCTTGTCTGCCGCTACTGCAATTGCACTCTGGTGGGCGCAAGTTGCGTCAAGCGCCGCTCAGGAACTGCCGGCGCGTGGAGGGCCGGTCCCGCCGCTGCGGCGAGGCGCCCACGGGCAGATCGAGATCGTTCCGCCGGACGCCGTCCCTCGTCCGGGCGCCGATAAGCACACGATGGCTCCCGCAGCGGGTGCGCCCAAACCCAGCCCATCGCGGACCGGGCCGGGCGGCTCGACTCGCGCAGTTCGGGATACGCGACCGCCGCAGCCCGTGATCATGGTGACGCCGAACGCACCGAGGGTGCGGGACACCGCGCCCCTCGGCAGCGTCGTGGCGAGCTATTCGGTTCGGATGAGCGACGGGTCTCCCTTCACCGGGACCGTGAGATTCGGCCCGCCCCACTACG
>Ga0207693_10004954_pt1 | contig 11189 bp, 9 predicted proteins | sample LARL81metaG_FD_184347 | JGI IMG/M metagenome (GOLD analysis project Ga0207693, IMG submission 184347) | Corn, switchgrass and miscanthus rhizosphere microbial communities from Kellogg Biological Station, Michigan, USA - LAR L8-1 metaG... | ecosystem: Host-associated > Plants > Roots >... | reverse complement strand
TGTATCCCGTTTGAGCAACCGCAGCGCTGAAGCAAGCCAGAACAATCGTCGTAACCCGCAGTATCCAGTAATTCTGCAGCCGTCTAAGCGTGCTCATATATTGTTTTTTCCTCCGGTAAAGTCGTGGTGCCGGGATGACTGGCGATTTACGCCAGGTACCACTCGGCGTTCGGAGAGTCAGCGTGCAATCGAGAGCACAGTTGGCTCGCACTGCACAAACTCCTGCCGAGTGGGAACTGGGGGAGCATGTGGTGCGCCACCCTCGCAATGATTACGTGAGACAACATGCCCAACGCTTCAAAACGCGAAAACGAGTGGCCGACTAACAACCTCCGGGGATGATCCCGAAACGGCTACAGCGACTATTTCTCCGCCTTTTCATACACAGGAGCCCAAAATTACACAATTGCAGAAGGGCAGCAGCCAACACTCCGGTCAATCAATCGTGATTGACTTTCAGACGATTTAACATACATACTGGTCGGTATGTTGGCACCAAGTAAAAGTCCGAAACGCAGAGCGCTGAAGGCGCTGCGCGATTCTGGGCGCACACGGAAGCGCTTGTTGCTAGCGGCATCCCGCGAGATATACAGGTCGGGATTCCAGAGTGCTAGCCTGGACACCATCCTGGCCATCGCTGGGGTCACAAAGGGCGCACTGTACTACCACTTCAAGAGCAAGGAGGAGTTGGGATATAGCGTGGTCGAAGAGGTCATCGCCTCCAACGTCCGCGGCAGGTGGGTGCGCCCTCTGCAGAGTGGCAAGGACCCAATCGACGCTTTGATCGACGCAGTTCAACGTATTCCCGTTCGGCCCGTGGATGTGCGGGGCGGCTGCCAACTGAACAATCTGGCGCAGGAAATGTCTCCTCTTGACGCGGGATTCCGGAAACGGCTGGCGATAATCTTCGAAGCCTGGCGGGAGGCCGTTGCTTCCGTTTTGCGAGAGGGCCAGACCCGCGGAATTGTCCGCCGCGACCTGGAACCCGCGAATGCCGCCGGCTTACTGATCGCGATGGTCGAAGGCTATGGCTCGCTGGCAAAGAATGCCCAGGATCCGAAAGTGATGAAAGCAGGCATCAGAAACATTGTGGACTGGCTACGATCCCTGCGCGCACGCGGCAACCGGAGGCGCGGGTGATCGCATCGATTGGAATAAGCTGGAAAGGTTACATACCAACCGGTTTGTAGGCTCGATAAACTACATCGACTACAGGTGTATCGAGACGAGAGAAGACGAGGGGCTGATGGAGGGAGAAAGACGATCGCATCTGTGCCTCTGAATAACAACTGCGGTGAGATCAGCCAATACAGGAGGGAGTGATGGACCGAAGGAGACTCCAAGCGATTGCCACTCTGGGCTTTGCCCTGATTCTTGTCCTCGACGTAGCATGGCAGGCGCGGGCGCAGGATCGTCAAATGTTGTATCCGAATATGGCTCCGGTCGAGCAGTACCTTATGACGGATCGCAATGCCGAGATTGCGTTGGCTCGAAGCGCGGCACCGGAGGCCATATCCCGCGACGCAACGATTCTGGTCCTCGGACGGCATGGCTACGAGACTGCCGTCGAAGGCAAGAACGGTTTTGTATGCGCCGTGGAGCGAGGGTGGATGGGCCCATTCACAGGGGAGGATGCCGCAAATTTTTGGAACCCTAAACTTCGAGGTCCGCTCTGCTTTAATCCGCCGGGCGCGCGCTCCGTCCTGCCACTTACCTACAAGAGGACGGAGATGATTCTGGCTGGGAAGTCAAAAGCGCAGGTGATTGATGCGCTCAAAGCCGCATACGAAAAAAAGGAACTGCCGCCCCTGGAGCCTGGAGCCATGAGCTACATGATGTCGAAAGACCAGTACCTAACTGATGGTGGTGATCACCGCTGGATGGCTCACCTGATGTTTTACACTCCACTCATGGACGGGGCCGCATGGGGTGCCGATCTGGCCAAGTCTCCCGTCATGCTCAATCCACAGTTCCGTGGCGCTCCTGAACCAATCGACGTGTTCATGGTTCCTGTGGGCAGGTGGTCAGACGGATCCGCTGCTCCGGTTATGTAGGACCCTCTCATCTAGAAGCAGTGCACTCGTCATTCTCACGTCAGTAGCAGGAAATCGAAACGAGCGACTAAGGGGGGCCATCATGAGCGCCAGTGAAATTCAGGATCAGAAGGCGATTGGACGCGAGATTTTTGTTCAACAAGCTGATCACGCTAATGCCGACGTTTCGGCTAGCCCACTCCGGGCAGCTACGATTTGTTCCTCCAAGAGTAAACGGGATTACACTCTTGAATTGACAGCGGACGAGTCCTGCGAAGCTGCAGATACATCATTGCTTGCGGTAACCCGAGTTGATGCTGCAAACTTCATGCGAGTCTTGCGGCAGTTCGAGATGCTAGCAAAACGACAGTCGCCACGGCTGGCGTTCAAGGCAAAGGGTAGCATCCTACTCTTGGACTTAGCCGACATCATGGCGGTGCAAGCCGAAGGTAATTACGTTTCGTTGCAACACCGACCTAATTCCTATTTAGTGCACGAGTCCCTCTCGTCCATGGCCGATAAGCTCAAGCCCTACGGGTTTATTCGCATCCACCGCTCGGCCGTCGTGAATATTTCGGCCGTGGAGAAAATCCAACCTTTACCAACGGGCGAGTACAGGCTTTGTGTAAAAGGTGGGAAGGAATACTTGGTAACGCGTACATACAAACACAACCTCAGAGATCTGGCCCAACTGTGGATCGGCTCAGAGCGGCTTTGCGACTAACAGACAGCAAGACGTTTCACGTCGTTATTCCGTCGTAGCATTCCCCATCGTTTCTCACGAAAAGTCAGGCCGTAGACTGATGTGGTCAAATTATGCGGAGCCTGTGACACGCCGTTTCAGCGAGAAGCAGGGCTTATGTCTTCGAGAATTACATTTGCACTGGCGCTTGCGTTACTCCTGGTCGCTGGCAGCTATGCCCAGTCCGAACCTGACCACGTCTTCCGGAGGTTGTTCTCCGGCATAAGCTCAGGGCCGGGCAATTGGTTGAGAAAGTGTGGGGTAACCCCGAAAACCCGGCGAGGTTTTCGCAATCCGGATTCATAACGACGCGGGCTATCTCGTTATGCCACACGTGCACCCGACGGACGAACACGTCGTCGTCGTTCAGGGCGCTTGGTGGTTTCGAATGGGAACCCGAAGCGCAGACTGATCGAGAGCGCCTTGCTCAAATTGAAGCCTATAAGAACCTCATTCAGGACCAGACTCGTGAACTGGAAACTTGGACCCAGCACGGGGACCATGCCGCCAAGCAGGGCATGACGAAGCAAGCTCGGTTCAGACATCAAATGATTACAGGAATGGAGAAGAAGCTAAAACGCTACAAAGAAGAGCTTCGGCAGCTACAATCAACTCCCGGTTCATCTTGGAGCGGTTCCACCTAGGGATAGATGAGTGTAATGGCCTTGTTAACAACAAGGAAGAAGCAGGGTGTGCAAATCAGCTCGGGGGATAATCAAAGGGGCCGAACTCCGCGCGACCGAGACAGGATTTAACGCAGCGATAATCTTCTAGAGCATTTAATATCCCGACGTGGGAGCGATTTTCCTGCTAGCCGATCCCTAAATCGAAAACGCCGGATTGCCTTCTATCACCTTCTGCTCGAGAATTGGACGTTCGTTCTTGCCCCAGAGCCTCGCAGCGTGTCGAACCCGGTAGAGAATAGGTCCGCCATCCGGCTGGTCCTGGCGAACGATGGGACGCGGCAGGCAGACGAATTCCGTTGCCAGTTGGTCCGCTGCTGCGTGCACAACCGCGTAGCCATGGCCGCCCATGTCAATAAACGAAAGGTGCGGTGACAAATCGCGATTGGAAAGCTGGCGCGCCTTTTGCACGTCACCACTCTTCGCATATTCCAGGCACGACCGAACACCGTGACGCACCAGCATGTTAACGGTGGGTTGCGGATGGTTGTCACCAGGACCTTGCCCGAGGAATAGTGCCAGCAGCGGATCATCTTTCTTCTGATGTTCCATTGCCTCCACCATTCCGGGCGCCGAGATTGATCCCGTCACGAACGCCACGCCGACGGGTTCAAACGGCTTCGGCGGCAAAGACTTCGACGATAAACCAGCCCAGAAGCTATGCGCGTCGCCGGCAACCGTGGCAAGCCCCGAGATCGCATGTTCTCGAATGAAATCGTAAATTTCACCGCGCTCCTGATGGGCGGTGCTGAAGTCCACGCCTCCAAAGCTGGCATACCCGGCACCCGGCCACGCGCTTGCCACCATTCCTGCAGGAAGGTTCTGCGGATCGGCGCGCATATCCAGCGTCGACGTTGTGCTTCCCCAGATCTTCCAGGTAGCTTTCGAATTTCGCAGCCTCTCCAGAAACCAAGCTTTTTGCTCAGCCCCGAGGATGGTCTGCGCGGGGTCCGCCTTACGGAGGTTTGGAACTTGCTTATTCCCGAAAGGGATGGTGCTGGGCGGTTTGCCTCCGTCGTAGTCCCGGCCGCCATCGATGATCTCAAGCACCTCCTCAGGAAAGAACTGCGAATAGTCTTTAGTAAAGAAATCTGCGTCATCGAACTTGGTTCCTGGATCTTCCGATCGGTAGCTTCGCTCGTCGGTGATCATCAGCTCCACGTTCCGGCCCCAGCGGAGTGAGCGGTATCCTTTCAAACTATTGATCGCCGCGAGATTGTTAGCCTCCTGCCCGAGTCCGTGCTCATCGAAAACAGTGACCGGGGCATCCTGAACCTTGGGTGGGTTAAACTCTTCGAGCGAGGGACCGCCGCTCTTCACCATCCGCGCTGGCTGGTACTCAAAGAACGCCTGCATGGCAGCGACCTTACGGGTCTGCGCAGGACGCGTTTTGCCGTTGAACACTTGCAGGGCCTGCCATCCTTGCCAGCTGTACTCATGGTTATCCCACATGGGAACAAAGGGCCAGCGGGCACGAGCATCCTGCAGGTCGGGATCATGCAGATAGGCGCGATACACAGCACGGTAGTCGTCCACGTCCACTGGGATGTGGAAGTCCTGAATTTTCTCTCCTTTAGGATAACGAACGATTTCCCTCACCTTGCGGTCGTAATAAGTGGCGCGGTCCTCCGGATACCAGACCAGCTCGTATATGAAGTCGCCCAGATGCAAAACAAAGCTAAGGCGGTCCTGCTCAGAAGCATGCTCATCCTCGAAGATCATTCTTCGGTACGCGTTCTGGGCTCCGAGGTTTGCGTTCTGACAACTGACGAACGCGAAGCGTATCGGCCGAGAATCATCATCGGCAGGCGCCGTGATGGTGCGTCCCAGTCGGCTGCCGAAACCCTCAGGATCGGTGAAGCGATACCAATAGACCTGTGCCGGCTTCAGTCCTCCGACCAGCACACGACAGGTCCAATCCGCTTCCGCCGAAATCGACACTTTCTGGGTTGCGATTACACGCTGGAACGTTTGGTCGAGCGCCACTTCGACGATCAGTTCCTGGGCCGGCTTCGGCTGGGGGGCGCGCCGGGTCCACAGCAATACGCTGTTGCTGTCGGGATCGCCGGAGGCTACCCCTTCCGGAAAAAGATCGCGATTCTCGCGCCAGGAAATCTTCGAGGGACGAGAGAATGAGCGACCCCAAGCGGCGTCTGCACCAAGCACCGCGGCCACAGCCAGAAAATCGCGACGGCTAATATTTCCCATGTTGTAATTCCTTCTTTCCGGTGCTAGGCCACGCACACTCGAGATTAGACGTCTCGTCTCTAATAGTGATAGCGAACACGTGGCCCCTGTATTGGGCGGTCTTACGCTGCGAGCGTGATCACAAGATCGTGCCTATTGCGTTGGTTGGCCCTTAAGAAATGCCTGCTGAGCGCCGCGAAATGCTCCACAGGATTTGAGGGCGATGCCGCCCCCCATCACCCACCACATGCATTCCCCCAAAACGTAGGCTACGTTCCGTATCCCATGGGGACAATGGTTTCTCTCTCCAGCTTTGGGATTACCCTGGTAGGAGCGCGCCCGCGCTAAAGGTCTCGCGGTTTGCATTGAGAACCCGGGGTTCTCGCAACGTGTCCTGTCGTGACCTAAGTTACTCGCCGTTGTGAGAGACACCACTGCGCCCAACGAAGCTGCCCCTCAATAGTTGTCATAACATCGCCGTACGCTCAGAATTCGCGTGGACCAGCGGATCGCAAGGCCCGGCTCAATATACAGCCATGTTGTTTAGCGATGCACGGGCCAGACCACCGGCAATATCGGGAGTGATGGTCATCTCAAGGACGATGGCTTCTGAGAGGTCGACGAGATATTCTTCGACCTCGGTTGTGGTATGTGGAGGACTAAAATTCCATTGCTGGCGCACTATCTCTCGCATTGTGCCTTCTCGTTCCGCAGACCAGCGCAACACAAATTCTTGCGTTCGACTAGTCTTTGTTTCCTCAAACCCCAGAGATATACGCTTAAGTTTTTGAGGCCGATCAAAGATTAGCCGGATCGTATGAGTCCCAGGCTCTGCGGCACGCCAGCCTCCCGACTCTCCTGGAATCAGCGCGGACTCAATCGGATAGTCTTTTTCTTCAGATGTGACCTCGACCAACGCTGTGGTGCTCAGGTCAAGCTGATGATCACGATCGCTTGCCGCAACCGGTCGGGTCGGCGTGATGTGGCGCTTACGCATTTTAAAAAGTCTACGTCTCGTCTAAAAGCAGAAATCCTCGACTTACCAAAATGCTTCCCGGTGAGCTTAATTGCAGCTTTCGCTGACGACTTCTAGATTCGTAACACTCAGGCCGCCAGTCTCGGTAGGGTTTTCTTCTACCTCGGCTTTCAGATCTTCTTTCATACCGTGATAGGGTTGATTGGAAACCGCACCTGCAACTTTGACCCTCTGTCCAACATGATCCGCCAGTCTGACATTGTCGCTTTTGAGATGCCACTTCGCGTTTTCTGCAATCAATTGATACTCATTGGCGTTGTGACCCTTTTGGAGACAGCCAGTGACGTATCGCGTTACTTTACTCGTGTCGTTCGTATCCTGAGCTGCGCCCATAGCAAGCAGACTCACAGATACCAGTAATGTAACGAGGCCCAACCGCACCATTAAACTGTTCATTTGGGGCCCTCCAATACCTCTTGCTGGACAATCTTGGCGCGTGGGATGCACATTGGCGATCGGGTGAATCCAGCAACGAGCTGGATACTTCTCTCTAGATTGTTTGGTCGTACTTTCTTTGGATTCCTCTGGTCGCTGTTTCGGGCAGAAGTAATTGTCGACCAATGCCTATACGTTGCGCTATGGCCTGGTTTCGACAGTTACGAATGTCAGCACGCGGTTCAAAAGCTCTCGGTGTCCAATCAAGTTGGGGAACTGCGTCATGACCGAGGAACCCCCACCATTGGAACTGACATGATTGATCCACGCCATCCCGCCCCCATCTGGGTCATCTGGCCGTTATCGTGGTTGGAAAGGCTGTCTTTTCTGACATTGTGCATACTGGGGTCTATTCGCTCTTCTCGGCCGCGACGGCTTTGCGTCTTCGGAGCAAGGCAGGTGACCTAAACCAACCCGCATCTGTTCCAGAGAAGCTCGTAATTGTTCGCAAGCGTCTCAGAAACCTGAAACAAGCCACGTTGGCAGCATTCTACTTTTCTGGATTCGTCCTTTTTGCAGCCTTCCAGTCCGCGTACTTTGTCAGTGTAAACACCAAGATGCCCATCGGCTGGATAGTGCTTGAGGATTTTCAGGCCCATTTCGCTTTTGCTGGAAATGCATTCTTTCTATTTCTAATTCTTCACCTCATTCAGTGGTCTCTTGAGAGACGGGTGAATACGTTGCTTTGGCGTGAACTCGTAGCAGCTCCTCTTGACGGCGCACAGAGGCGAAGATGGCGCAACATCGCCATTGCGCTCAAAATCCGATTGTCGGGTGGTTTTGAGTGTAAAGGCCTGCTTTCTAGTACTGGGTCTACTTCGATTCCTTAATGATTGCGTCCGCGGCGTTGCCGGCCACGACCCAGCTTGCCGACCCGGCTACGACGGCTTCATCCTCGAACCACAGGAATCCGAAGTCGTCGATACACTCCGGAAAATCGGGCTTGATGATGATGTATCCCGGAATCACCGCGCCCGGGATGTAGGCATTGTCCGCGCGGTTGTTGCTGTACGTCATAGTCTTCGAGACCGTACCGACTCCAGCTACGTATGAAGTGCTCGATACCGGGTGCGTGCCGAGAATGTAATTGACGGCGCGAAGTGTGTATTCGGGGCTGACGAGATCCGGAAACGCCTTGTGCAGGAAATACATTCGGATGGCCATGTCAACCACGGCGCCCGATCCGCCCCAGGTGCCGAGGCTCGGGGGCACGCCGAACGGGGTCTCATCCAGCCGCTTGTCCAAACCCGCCATGTATGTTTTCACCGCTTCGTGCATTTGATCTTTCGCGCTCGCATCCAGATAAGACAACGCCCGGACGGCCGTCCAACCGCGGATCTCCATCTGCTCCGGCGTGATCATCTGAGGAAACAATTCCTTCAGACGAGACTTGTAAGGCTCGGCCCCATGGGTCGCGATGGTTAGCTCCAGAGCCGCAGTCCATTCCAGTCCGACGCCAAATCGCCCACGGCCGGTACCGGCTGGCGGAGCTGCTAGAGCGCCAGGTACGCCAGAATTTGTTGGGGCGCCCGAGTTGCCCTCTGGTTTAGGAGCGCCAGAGACCACACCTTGAGACGCAGCCAGCACACCACCGCCGGGCGCACCTGCCGGAGCCGCCCCGCCCAGGCCGCCGCCCTCCGGATTCTGCGTGGGGTGAACCTTCTCGTCGTTCCATGCTTTGATCGCGGTCTCAAGACAGTCTTTCGCGAACGGGTCGTCCCAGCCTTTTAGCGTATCCGCTGCCGATGCCAACGCCGCTATGGCATTCCACTGGAAATACGGATTGTTCGCGCTGAAGATCCAGCGATCGTCCGGTTTGCCCGAGTAATCCCCCTTCGTTTCGTTGGGGCCGAGTTTCGGATCATAAATGCGGCCGTCAGTTTTCGACGCTCCGTCGCCCACCTGTGTGTACTGGCGCAAATCTGGCTCGTGAGTGCCGCGGATGGCGTGGCCGATGTTGTGAAACTGCGCCAAGATCAGTAGTGCGCCGTGCTTGACCTGCTGCACCGTATCCGGCACGCCATCGGGACGATGCATCTCAACCTCACGGGCACTTTCATCGACCGTAAGCTCGTCGTACTTGAGATTGAATTCGCGATATGCCAGAGCGAGGTTCTGAATCACGCTGAGCTGCGCAGGTTCCTCGAGGTCGAAGTCGCCGGCATCGTACCAGCCGCCCACGTTCATCCCGGGGATGTGATCGCCGCCTTTGTACTTTCCATCGGTTGCCGTGGCCTGGTTCCAGCCGTCGAATTGCTCTCCAACCACGGGCGCCATGCGGCCATCATCCAGGTGAGAAGCGCCGTGCCACACGCGGTAACCTTCGCGAACGGCAACATGATCCATCTGCGCCGCGAGGTGATGATCCAGGCTGTCCTGCCAGATGTTAGCGTAGGCATCTTTCGAGATGGGAAAGGGCGGCGTACGCTGGTCTGCGTACTCGATCACATAAAGGCCGGGCTCCTTGACCGGAGTGAAGTCGAATTTCGAGTAGACGTAGCGCAGCCACGGTGTTGAAGGCGTGATCGTGTCCTCGAACACCTGCTTGTAAGATCCATCTACCGTCAGGCGCAGGACTTTGGCCGTTTTCGGGGCGTCATACTTCGGATCAAGTTCGAGCACCGCCACCTTGGAGAATCCGGGCACATAGCCGACTTGGCTGTGCGCGATCACGGGCGGCCGCGTCCAGTTCGGGATTACGTCCGGCCTGATGTGCCAGACGATGGCGCCGGTGGTCTTGTCGGAGGGGATCAGCGAACGCAACACGAACCAGCCATTCGGCGCGCGGTCGCGTCCGTCGAAGAGCATGAGGTTGGCCGTATCCGAAACCACGTTCACACGGGCACGCGCGTCGTCGACTCCTAGGGTGATGCTCTTGCCTTCGGCGAACGGCAGCGGCTGAGTGTATCCCTTGGCCTTATCCCAGTCCTCCAGGTAGTACGCTTTTTTGGGTTCATCAGGCAGGGGCAAAACCTTCGTCATCGGATCGTTCGGCGTACGTGGGAAGATGCCGGCCTTGCTTCCGTCCACCAGGTAAGCCTTGCCCATGTAGATCGAGGGCAGGAACTCCAAATTAAAGCCCGCGCGCCCCGCCAGTTTCTGCGGCAGCGGCTTGTCGAGATTGATGCTGACCTTCACGCCGCCTGGTTCCGCCACGACGTCCAGTGTGTAACTGACGCCGAACGTCGGGAAAGCGAGGTCCGCGCTGAGCCGGCTGTTCGCCGTATCGCTATGGCGATCTTTGAGCGTTGCCACCAGGTCCCACTGCTCCGGCGTTGGCATCAGGCGCACGTCGCCGTTGGTCGCGATGCGCTGCCCGTGGAGAATTATCTCCATGGCCGTGTTTTTTTGGTCGACAAATACGGGATGATATGTGCTGTCGTAAAGAAAAACGCTGAAACCTTGAGTATCGAGGTAATTCTTGTCGGTTACCTTCATCGCAAAATCGGCACCGGACGAGCCTTGGGCTGAGATCAGGGCCAGGAGGATACAAACTATGATTCGCGTTAACATGATTCGGATTGATACTGCTCCTTTGCCCAGCATGATATGACAATGCACATCTAATAAGCAGTAAGCAAGCAGGCCATACGGCTTCGAGCGAATTCAATCTGCAATGTTCCATGTGAGGTTGCGACTTCGATTCCAAGATCACTCGGATACAGGAGTTTAGGCTCCGCGTACGTCCACTGTATTTCCGTGGTTGCCGGACCATCCAGTCGCCAGACTCCCAGCAGAGTTTGCTTTGGAGCGCGGGGAACGGCAAACAGAGATCTCAGCGACATGAAGTACTGGCCAGCACATCGCGGACCTTTCCTTCGATTCCTGTGACAGCTTTAAGGTTGAGGTTGGTGAAATACCTCTTTCGAGACCATTCATGCTTCCAGGCACTGATCGCTAGAATCGGCGTAGCAGACGAGGCTTTCCAGGAATTGGCCTGTCGTGCGCCCTGATGAAGTCATAATTCCAAGACCGTCGAACAGCTCGCTATCGCTTGCACCCCGTCAATTCGCGAATCGATATTCTTAAAACAGATTCCACAGGAATTGGTTGTAGACCTCGTGGTGGAACTG
>Ga0207693_10004952_pt1 | contig 11190 bp, 9 predicted proteins | sample LARL81metaG_FD_184347 | JGI IMG/M metagenome (GOLD analysis project Ga0207693, IMG submission 184347) | Corn, switchgrass and miscanthus rhizosphere microbial communities from Kellogg Biological Station, Michigan, USA - LAR L8-1 metaG... | ecosystem: Host-associated > Plants > Roots >... | reverse complement strand
ACCAAGGGGATCGTCATCGTTTCGCACAACATCGAGGAGGCGGTCGAAATCGCTGATCGAATCCTGATCTTCAGCAGCGATCCCGGCCGCATCCACGCACAAATCCCTATCTCGCTACCGCGTCCGCGCTCGTCGGAGAGTGCCGGTTTTCGCCAGATCGTCGATCAGGTCTACACGCTTTTGACTACCCAGCCGGGACGCGATGGACGGCGCGGGGCGAAGGCCGAACCTATCGGTATCGGCTTTCGCCTGCCCGATGCCTCGGTCCAGCAGCTCTCGGGGCTCATCGAGAATTTGACCGAGGCGCCCTATCATGGCCGCGCCGATCTGCCGCATCTCGCCGACGAGGAGAACCTCGTCATGGACGAGCTGTTCCCTTTGATCGAGACCTTGCAGCTATTCGGCTTCGCCCATGTCAGCGGCGGCGACATCGAGCTGACGCCGCTGGGCCGGGCGTACGCCGAGGCTGACATGCTCGCCCGCAAGCAGATCTTTGCCGAGGCGCTCTTAAAGCATGTGCCGCTGGCTGCCCACATCCGGCGCGTCCTCGACGAGCGGCCCGGTCATCGCGCGCCGTCGGCGCGGTTTCTGCGCGAGATCGAGGATCACCTGTCGGAGGAAGAGGCGGAGCGGGTGCTCGACACCGTGATCAACTGGGGGCGGCACGCCGAGATCTTCGCGTACGATTACGACAGCGAGGTCTTGAACCTGGAAAACTTCTGAGGGTCAGCTGCCGCCGTAAAAAGAGAGATGCGCGACATCGGCTTGCGCGACTTGGTTCGGGATCCGCCAGGCGTAAAAGGTCGGCTTTTCCCACTGGCTCTTGTCCCCGCCCGTCTCCCAACTCGGCAGCGAGACGATTTTTACATAAGCCTCCTGGCCCGCGGGGAGGTCGAAATTGGCGGTTTGATTGGTGTCTATGCCGACAGTCTGCACGGTCACGAGGTAATGTCCGGGAGGAACATCTCGATAGAACGCGCCACCTAACTCGGCCTGCCCGACATATCCGCCATTGGCGGCGATCGCCGGAAGGCCCCTGCCGGCATAGGGCTCGTAATCGCGATAAAACCAGATCCGAGCCTCCCCCGCCGAGATCGGCGGAATGCTGATCGCCGCAGTCACCGGCTGCTGGGCGCAGCCTGCCATCGCGACGAGCAGCACGCCTTGCGCAATGCCCATCAACCAGCACGCTGCCGAATTCTTGTTCTTCCTCATCCAACACTCCAATCGCGATCGTCCATTGTACGCTGGTCAGCGCGGCCGCAGGGTCGGGAAAGCGATGACGTCGCGGATTGAGGGGCTGTCGGTCAGCAGCATGACCAGCCGGTCGATGCCGATGCCGAGACCGCCGCAGGGCGGCAGCCCATACTCGAGCGCGGTTACGTAGTCCTCATCGAGGAGCTGCGCTTCCTCATCACCCGCTGCGCGCGCCTGCATTTGCGCCTCGAACCGCTCGCGCTGATCCTGCGGATCATTGAGCTCGGAGAAAGCGTTCGCGATCTCCCAACCGTAAATGTAGGTCTCGAACCGCTCGACGAGCCGCGCGTCGTTGCGGTCGGCCTTGGCCAGGGGTGAAATGTCGCGGGGAAATCCGGTGACGTGGATCGGCTGGATCAGAGTGTCCTCGACGCGCGCGGCAAAGGCCGCCTCCAGCGCCTGCCCCCAATTCTCATCGCCGGCCAGCGCCGCGCCAACGTGCGCGGCCGCCTCGCGAGCCGCCGCGGCGCTGTCGAGAGCGAGGAAATCGACCCCGGTGGCTGTTTGAACGAGTTCGGCCATGCTGCGCCGCGGCCACGGCGCGGATAGATCTATCTCGCTCCCGCCGTATTCGATCCGTAATGTCCCGAGCACCGTTTCGACTGCGGTGATGATGAGCTCCTCGGTCAACTTCATCATTGCGGTGTAGTCGACATAGGCCTCGTAGAGCTCGAGCGTGGTGAATTCCGGATTATGGCGGGGCGAGAGGCCTTCATTGCGGAAGCAGCGATTGATCTCGAACAATTTGTCGGCAAGGCCGCCAACCAGCAGTCGCTTCAGATGGAGCTCGGGCGCAATCCGAAGATAGAGGTCGATGTCGAGCGCGTTGTGATGGGTCACGAACGGCTTCGCCGAAGCGCCGCCGGGGATCGTGTGAAGCATCGGCGTCTCGACCTCCACATAGCCGCGCTCCGAAAGATGGCCGCGCATCGCCGCCACGACCCGGCTCCGCCGGAGCAGCGTGTCGCGGCTCTGCGGGTTCATGATCAGGTCGAGATAGCGCTGGCGATAGCGCAGCTCGATATCGGCCAAGCCGTGATATTTCTCAGGGAGGGGACGCAACGCCTTCGCGAGAACCGTAACACCGGAAGCATTGACTGTGAGTTCGCCGCGCGACGTCCGGCGAACCAGGCCGTCGACGCCGATCAGATCACCGATGTCGAGCAGCCGCACGATTCCGAGCGCTTCGGGACCGAGCAAATCCTTGTGGCAAAAGATCTGGATCTTGCCCGAGGCATCGTGCAGGTCGATGAACATGCCGCTGTTGCGCATCGCCCTGATGCGGCCGGCGACCCGCACCCGATCTTCGGTTTCGGCGCCCGCTGCGAGCCCGGCGTAGCGCTGATCGAGCTGGCCTGCCTCATGCGTCCGCTCGAAGTTGTAGGGGTAGGGATTGATCCCGAGCGCCTCGAGACCCTCGCGCTTGTCTATCCTGACCGAGCGCAGCGGGTCCTCCGCGTCTCGCGGCTGGCGCTCGCTGTCGGTCATCGCTCGGCTCCTTCACTCCGCAGAAATGCGGATCCCGGTTGTCAGCCGACGGCCGCCCGCGATACCGGACCGCGCGCAAGATCGACGACCGCATCATGGAAACGCCGCAAAGTGCCGTGATGGCCGACACTGACGATCGTCGGCCGCCACGGCGCTTCCCGCAACAGCCGGTATAATGCTATCTCCGCGGCCTCGTCGAGCGCCGAGGTCGCTTCGTCGAGAAAGACGATTTCCGGCCGGGCCAGCAGCACCCGAGCGAAGGCCAGCCGCTGCTGCTCGCCGATCGAGAGCCGTTGGGCCCAATTAGCCTCCTCGTCCAGCCGCTCAACGAGTTCGGGCAGGCCGACGGACCGCAGCGCGTCGGCAAGACTGTCACGCGATAGTTCGGCGGCTGACCGCGGGTAGACGAGAGCGTCCGCCAGGGTGCCAAGAGGCAGATAAGGCCGCTGCGGCAGAAACAGGCAGCGCCCGTCGCCCACGCGAATGCGCCCACGCCCAAACGGCCAAAGACCGGCGATGGCGCGCAGCAACGTGCTCTTACCCGCCCCGGACGCGCCGGTGATCAGCAACGACTTGCCCGGGGTCGCCGCGAGGGTGATGTCCGGCCGCAGTGACCGTCCGTCCGGTAGGTTGAGATCGAGTGCATCGACCTCGACTCCGGTACCCTCGCGTACGATTTCGATCGGTTGCGGCCGCTGCTGCTCCGCCGCGATCTCGTTCATCTTCTCGCGAAATCCGGCGAGCCGTTGCACCACCGACTGATATTCCGCAATCTCTGTATACGAGCTGATGATGAACGACAGCGACTCCTGCACTTGCCGGAAGGCGGAGGCAATCTGCATCAAGCCGCCGAGCTGGATCGCTTTGTCGAAATAGCGCGGAGCCGCCACCAGAAACGGGAAGACGATCGCGACCTGGTCATAACCATACGTGAACCAGGTCAGCTTCTTGCGGCGCTTTATGATTCCCCACCAATTCGCGACGACGCGCACGAAGCGGGTTTGGAACGTGTCGAACTCGCGGGCTTCGCCTCCGTAAAAGGCGACGTTCTCCGCATTCTCGCGCAACCGGACCATGCTGAACCGAAAATCCGCCTCGTAGCGCTGCTGGTCGAAATTGAGCCGGATCAGCGGGTAACCGATCCATCGGGTCAGCATTGTGCCGGCAACGGCATAGATCAGCGCCGCGAAAACCATGTAGCCTGGGATATCGATCGATGCACCACCACCGAGTGGGATAGTCAGAGCTCCGGAGAGCGTCCACAGGATCGACAAAAACGAGACGAGGGTGACGAAGGAACTCAGCAAACCGAGCGACAAGGCAAGGCTGATCGAGGCGAACCGGTTGAGATCGTCTGAAATCCGCTGATCAGGGTTGTCGGTCGTCGCTTGGTTCAACTGCATCCGGTAATAGGCTTGGTCTTCGAGCCAGTCGCGCAAGAAGCGCTCCGTCAACCAGCGGCGCCAGCGAATATGCAATATTCCCCGCAAATAGGACGAATAAACACCAACGACGATAAAGGCCAGCGCGAGAACCCCGAAGATCGCGAACTGTCGCCAGAATTCGGGCCACTCATACTGTTGGAGTGCATTATAGAAGTCATTGTTCCAATAATTGAAGCGGACGTTCAGCCAAACCGTGATCAGGTTGAGCGCGATGACAGCCGCGAGCAACCCGATGGCCGACCACTTCTCCTCCGACCTCCAATACGGCCAGGCAAGGGCCCAGGCCTGATGCAGGAACCCCCGCTTGGTCACCACCGCCATCATTACCTCCGTCAGTCTCGCCCTGCCTGATGATACGTCTTATGATCCTAGCCTTGTCATGATTGCGTCCGCCGCCGAGATGACCGGTGCCGCCCTTCTGGCGCGCGGCGTCTGCCGTACTTTGGAGCAGCTGGGTTATGTGAGCCTGGTGGAATTCCCGCTCGCCAATGGTCGGCGCGCCGATATTCTCGCTCTCGGCAAGACCGGCGACCTCTTGATCGTCGAGATCAAAAGCTCCGTGGCCGATTTTCGTGCCGACCGCAAATGGAGCACCTACCGTGACTTCTCGGACCGCCTTTACTTCGCCGTGCCAAACGACTTTCCGCGCGCGCTGATCCCCGATGAATGTGGCCTGATGGTGGCGGATTCGTTCAGCGCCGCCGTGCTTCGCGACGGCAGCACAATGAGGCTCGATGCCAGCCGACGCCGCGCCCTGACGATGCGCTTTGCGCGCCTCGCGGCGACCAGGCTGCGCCGCCTTCTCGACCCGGAAGCGGGGCGGTTGGACGGAATGTGATGTTCGCGGCAGCGCTTAGCTGCCATCGATCCGCAAACCATTCTTTCAATCGATCCGACTACGATCAAGGCCCTCATATGCTCGGGCTGTCGACGCAAAACCAGGGGCACCCTGGAGATTCCGACCGGATTTGAACCGCACCCCCTCGGCAAGCTTGGCGATGGCTGCTCGATCGCGAGGACAGCCCCTCGCCTTCGACGATGCGCCTGGTGCGCCAAATCACCCCAGGCGGTCGGATTGCCGTTGTAGCCGCGTTCGGCGAGCGGTTGACGGGAATGGCTCGCGCAGACGGGTCTCGCCGCTAAGCGTTTCAGCTGGCGAGGCGCGCGATCGTTGCCGTCGTGCTGTAACCCGGCACTACTTTGACGAGAAGCACCTCGCCACCGGCGTGCTTGACGAAGTCGGCCCCGACGACCTCATCGAGGCGGTAGTCGTCACCTTTGACGAGGAGCTGCGGACGGATGTCCCGGATCAGCTCCATCGGCGTATCTTCCTCGAACATGACGATCAGGTCGACCGCCGCGAGCGAGGCTAGCACAGCCGCACGCTCAGTTTCGCTCTGGATCGGACGCCGGGGCCCTTTGAGCCGTGCGGTTGAGGCATCACTATTGAGCCCGACGATCAGCCGATCGCATCCCGCCTTGGCTTGCCCGAGCAATGCCACATGCCCGGGGTGGAGCAAATCGAAGCAGCCGTTGGTAAAGCCGACTTTGAGCCCGTGACGGCGCCAGCGCGCCACCAAGTCGAGCGCGTGCGAGCGTGGCACTACCTTGTCCGCGTCGTGGCGATCACGGCCATTTAGAGCGGCGGTGAGCTCGCTCGCATACACCACTGCAGTGCCTATCTTGCCGACGACGATGCCGGCAGCAAAATTTCCGAGGCGAGCCGCATCGGTCAAGGCGACACCGACCGCGAGCGCCGCGGCGACCGTCGCCACGACAGTATCGCCGGCGCCGGAAACATCGAAGACCTCGCGGACTTCGGCGCGTTGAATATGGGCCGCGCCGTCGGCCGCAATCAGCAGCGACCCTTCCGCGCCGAGCGACGCGAGAACCGCGTTGAAACCGCAGCGCTCGATCAGCGCGCGGGAAGCAGCGATGATTTCGTCGTCGGTCTCCACGGGCATTCCTGTGGCGTGGGCCAGTTCGCGCCGGTTCGGTTTGATCAGGTCGGCGCCGCGATATCGAATGTGATCGCCGCCCTTCGGGTCGACGATAACACGGGCGCCGGCCTCGCGCGCCGCTCGGATGATCTCGAGCGCCACCCCTTCGGTCAATACGCCCTTGGCATAATCCGAGATGACGACGACCGAATGGTCGGCCACAAGCTCGCGCGCCAGCCGCAACATGTCTTCGCGGATGTACGGATCGAGCGGGATCGCGCTTTCGTGGTCGGCGCGCAAAAGCTGCTGATTGCCTGCGATATAGCGCGTCTTGACCGTAGTCGTGCGCTGCGGCTGAACAAGGACATGCGCCTCGGCGCCGTCCTGCGCTTCTACCAGGCGCCCGATCTCGCGGCCGGCTTCGTCGTTCCCGACAACGGAGATGAACGATGCCGCCGCCCCCAACGCCCGCAGGTTGCGCAGCACGTTCCCCGCGCCGCCTAACGTCTTAATTTCGCGTTCTATCCACAGCACCGGGATCGGTGCTTCGGGCGACACTCGCTCGACTTGGCCATAAACGTAATGATCGAGCATTACGTCGCCGATGCACAACACGCGCGCCGTTTTTAGCCGGTCGACGTAGGGTAGGAGCTCGCTATTGTCGGCCATCGCCAATTCGTGAGATGGAAGCTAGGTCGTCTTTTGACTGTACCGACCGATCCCCGCAAGAGAAATGCCGCGGCATTCTTGCCATTGTCGCGCGAAATGCGACTATTCGTCTCGTTCCGGTTCAGCGGCGGCGCAGCAGCAGATAGCTGGCCCCGGGACCCCCGTGCTGCGGCTGCGCCGGCGCAATAGCGAGGATGTGCCGCCGCAGTTCCGGCTCCTCCAGCCATCGCGGAACCGAACTCTTGAGGACGCCAGGCCCGTTATGGCCAAGTCCCCGCCCGGTGATCACGAGCACGCAACGCCGTCCCGCGGTGCGCGACGCGGCGATAAAGGCAGCGAGCGCCCCATGCGCATCGGCTTGAGTCATTCCGTGAAGATCGAGACGTGCCTCGATCCTGTGCAGACCGCGCTTCAGCCGTTCGGCGCTGGCGCGGTCGATGCCGGCAAAACGATCGAGTGGGGGCAGCGGCATTTGAGGCGGTGTAGTGCCGCCTTGCTCAGCTCGCGTTGAAACGGCGTCCGCCTCCCGGCGCGACTCCGCCGAATTGGCCGGCCTCGCGCTGCGCAATGGCCGAACGTCGCGAACCGCTTCTTGCCATAACCCGCGATCACCCCGCGGACCCGCTATGTCCTTCGTTCGCTTCACTCCTCGCCGCCTGACTATCCTCGACGAGAACGATATGGAGACGCCGGGGCCCGTGCGCACCCAGTTCGATGTGCTGCTCGATATCCGCCGTGCGCGACGGACCAGTGATGAAATTTACGGCCCGCGGCAAAGCTTCCGACTTTGCGGCGACTCGCAGGCGGTCCCAGCCATCCTCGTAGGTCGCGACCACCTGGTCGCGGCGGACCACCGCAATATGGGTCTCCGGCAGAAAATTGAGCGTCGTTGGGGTGTGCGCTCCGGAAATCAGCATCAAAGTGCCGGTCTCGGCAATTGCGGCATGACAGGCGGTCACGCTGACCCGGTCCTCCGCCTCAGCCCGGCCGCGGCGGATCTGCAGCAAGGGCCATGTGTTCCACGGTATCTCGTCGAGACTCGGGTCGGGAGCCATGACGAGTTCAGCCGGAAGGTTTTCCGCGGCGAGATAGCGCGCGATCGCCTCCGGCACCGCCGCGGGGAAGCACACTCTTGTTACCGTCGCCTGCACCTCCTCCGCCATGGCAACAAACAACTCGACCCGCTTCCGCTCGCTGAGCGCAGTTGCGCGAGCGGGAACCAGGTTTCGCCGATGCGCTGCGACGCGGGCGCGTAATTCCGCCTCCCCGTTAGGATTGAGCCGGCCGCGACCCAGCGAATTCCGAATGGTGGCAAGAATTCCTTCGCGGGCCTGGCTCACCTCCCAGTTCCGCCTTTCTGCCGGTGCGCCCAAAGGCTGTGGAAGCTGCGGCCCTCCGGCGCTGGCATATCGCGCACGCCGGTCCAGCCGGCGGCAAGCGGCAGCGTGCGGAACCGGCCGCGCCCGCGGCCGGCCCAGCCGAGCGCCCGGCTCGCTATCTCGGCAAGCGCGTGATAGAGCGCCGGGCGGCGCGCCACCCATGCCCAGGCCGCTAAGCCGCTGCGATAGGCCGGCGGGCTCAGCTTTTTGGAATATTCTCGCTCGCGCCAATGGCGCATCATCTTGGGCAATGGGATCTTGACCGGGCATACGCTCTCGCAGCGCCCGCAAAACGTCGAGGCGTTCGGGAGATGTCCAGCTTCCTCGATGCCGATCAGGCTCGGCGTCAATACCGCGCCCATCGGCCCCGGATAGACCCAGCCATAGGCATGGCCCCCGGCCGCGGCGTAGACGGGACAGTGATTCATGCATGCTGAACAACGGATGCAGCGGAGCATGTCCTGGAATTCCGTGCCGATCATCGCGCTGCGGCCATTGTCGAGCAGAATCACGTGGTACTGCTCGGGGCCGTCGAGATCCCCCGCCCGGCGCGGTCCCGTGGAAATCGTCGTGTAGCTCGAGAATTCCTGACCCGTTGCCGAGCGCGCCAGCAGCCGCAGCAACGTCGCGGCATCCTCAAATGTCGGGACGAGCTTTTCGATGCTGGTCATGACGATATGGATCCGCGGCAGGGTCTGTGTCAGATCGCCGTTGCCCTCATTGGTCACGATGATGCTCGAACCCGTCTCTGCGACGAGAAAATTCGCGCCTGTGATACCGACATCGGCAGCGAGAAAACGCGGACGCAGCACCGAGCGCGCCTCGTCACACATCTGACGCGGTTCGACCAATAACCGGTCGGGGTCGAGCGCGTGATGCTCGGCCCGGAATGTCTCGGCAACCTGCTCCTTAACCAGATGGATCGCCGGCGCGATGATATGGCTGGGCGGCTCATGCCGCAGCTGGATAATGTATTCGCCGAGATCGGTCTCGACCGGGGTAATGTCGTTGGCCTCGAGCACATCGTTGAGCCCCACCTCCTCGGCGACCATCGACTTGCCCTTCGTGACGAGCTTGGCGCCTGCCGAGCGGCAGATTTGCAATACCGCGGCGCAAGCCTCCTCCGAGGTGCGCGCCCAATGCACTTTGCCGCCGGAGGCGACAACCTGGCTCTCGTACATCTCGAGGTAGAAGTCGAGGTGCCGCAGGGTGTGATCCTTGATCGACCGGCCGGTTTCGCGCAGTGCCTCGAACTCCGGCAACCGCTCGACAGCCAGACGCCGCCGCAGCGGAAAGCCGGTTCGCGCCAGACCAAGCGCGCGCTGCAAATTTTGGTTGGCCAGGCCGGCTTGGGCTGCGGCCTCAAAATTGCGGCTGGTCGCGAGCATTCCCGTCACCGCGGCGCGCCGATCGGCGGGATCTTGTTGCTCATCCCGGCGAGAACCTCGGCCACGTGCCGTACTTCGATCAGCCGGCCTTGCCGGTAGAGTTTTCCCGCCATGTTGAGCAGACAGCCGAGGTCTCCAGCCAAGACCGCATCCGCGCCAGTCGCGGCAATTTCTGCCGCCTTGTCGGTCACCATCTTGTCGGAAATTTCCGGGTATTTGACGCAGAAGGTGCCGCCAAAGCCGCAGCACACTTCCGCTCCCGGCAATTCCTCGATACTCAGACCGCGAACCGATCCGAGAAGCTGGCGCGGCTGGCGCTTGACCCCGAGTTCGCGCAGACCCGAGCAGGCGTCATGATAGGTGATTCGACGCTGCCAATTCGCGGCGACCGCCTGCATTCCGCAGACATCGACAAGGAAAGAAACAAGCTCCCAACTCCGCTCGGCGAGATCCCGCGCGCGCGGCAGGTTCTCAGAATCGTCGGCGAAGAGTTCGGGGTAGTGTACCCGCAGCATCCCGGCACAAGAGCCCGAGGGCGCGACGACATAGTCGCAATCGGCGAAGGCGTCGAATACCTGCAAGGCGATTGCCTTGGCATCGGCCCGGCCACCGGAGTTGTAAGCGGGCTGGCCGCAACAGGTCTGTCGACGCGGGACCCCGACCGTGCACCCCGCGTCTTCGAGCAATTTGACAGCCGCAAAGCCTACTGTCGGTCGGAACAAATCGACCAGACACGTGACGAACAGCGCTACACGCATTCAACTCAGCCCGCCGTCATCGGCTCAAAGCACGCGTGCCGAAGTTAGGCTCGATCCCGCCGGCAAATCAATCAGGCTGCGCCAATCGGCCGGGAGCAAGACGGCGAGCTACTGCGCGCGGCAGCAACAGATAATACCTGCCGCTGGCATTCATGATGCCGGCACGGCTGCCGGCCACATCTCCGGTACCCCAGAAGACGTCGCCGCGCACAGGGCCCTTAATCGCACCCCCGTATCCTGGGCGACCATCAGACGACGCACACTGTCCGCCGTGGCGAACTGCTCATCCGCTTCGAGCCAGACCGGGATACCGAGAGCCACGAACTTGCGATCGACCGCGATGCTCCGCGTTGCGCTCAACGCGACCCCTTCAGCCCCGATTGGTCCATCCCCCTTAATTTCCCGAAAGAAGACGTAAGACGGGTTCTCGCGGCGCAGGGCGGCTCCAGCTTGCGGAGTCTGCTTCATCCACGACCTGATCGCCGCCATCGTCAGCTTGTCCCGCGGGATCACGCCACGCTCGATCAGGAGTCGCCCGACCGGCACGTAGGGATGGCCGTTCTGCCCGTCGTAGCCGACACGGACGGTGCCGCCCCCGTTCAGCCGGACGCGTCCCGACCCCTGGATCTGCAGAAAAAATGCATCGATTGGATCGTCGACCCAGAGGAGTTCGAGCCCGCGCTCGGCAAGCGCTCCATCCTCGATCTCGGCGCGCGTCGGACGCTGAGGGCCGAGATCTGGGGACTCGCGGTAAAGCGGGGTCTGATAGCGGCCGTGGCGTTGCCGCGAGCCGTTGAGCTCGATCTCGTAATATCCGGTGAACAATCCTTCCGCATTGCCGTAATCCGCTACGGCAAATGGAATAA
>Ga0207693_10004950_pt1 | contig 11196 bp, 11 predicted proteins | sample LARL81metaG_FD_184347 | JGI IMG/M metagenome (GOLD analysis project Ga0207693, IMG submission 184347) | Corn, switchgrass and miscanthus rhizosphere microbial communities from Kellogg Biological Station, Michigan, USA - LAR L8-1 metaG... | ecosystem: Host-associated > Plants > Roots >... | reverse complement strand
ACCAATGGAGTTTCAGCCGGAAAAATCTCGATTTGGCGCAGCCCCTTCCGCATCCACGCACGTGTCGGTGGGATTTTGGGTTTTGCTTCGACTGTGATCAGGCGCATCTTGCCGTCCGCCTCTCGCTGAACGGTGATCGGAATGGTTTCGCCTTCGCTGCGAACAATGCGCCAGCTGATCGAATCTTCGCTCATCCCGCCAAAACGCGCGACCGAATGTCCATCAACGGATATGATTTTGTCGCCCGTCTTTAGTCCGGCTTGAGCGGCAGGCGAATCCGGCACGACGTAGCCAATAACAGTGGTTGCTTCCGATTCACTGACCGGTCGCCCGATAACCCAAATGAAAACGGCAAAAACCACCGCCAGCAAAAAACTGAAGAGCGGCCCGGCAAAGGCGACGATGATTTTGTCGAGGGCAGAAATCTTCGGCAATTGCGCGCGATCGACATCGGCCTTGCCTTCGATGATGTCCATCGGTGCCAATTGTGGCAGTGCCACGAAGCCGCCGAAGGGAAGCGAGCCCAGCGAGTACTGCACACCGTTAATGGTCTTTTTCCAGAGCGGTTTGCCGAACCAGATGCCAAATTTCTCGATGTAAAGGCCGCGCCAGCGTGCCGCCAGGAAGTGACCGATCTCGTGTACGACAATGAGCAGATTAAAAAGTGCGAGAACCTCCAGGCTGATAAGGATGACACGCGCGATATGGAGAATCATTGCCGGTAGATGATATTAGTTACTTATTCGGCACGCCCCGCTTCAACGTTTCAACCCTGTAACGACTTAACGTGCCTCCCTGCCTCCGCGCGCGCCCATTGGTCAGCCTGCAATATCTCATCGAGTCCGGGGTGTGCAATGGACTCATGAGCGTTCATCACTTGCTCAACCGTCTGCCAGATCTGGGGGAACCTCATGCGTTTTTCGAGAAAGTATGAGACCGCAACTTCATTGGCCGCGTTCAAAACAGCCGGAAGCGTGCCGCTGGTTTCGCCCGCCCTCCGCGCCAGGTTGAGGGCAGGGAAGTCCCCATACCGTGGCTGCGCAAATTTCAGTTCGGCCAGTTTCCCGAAATCGAGTGGTGGCAGCGAGTTCGGTACTCGGTCTGGCCAGGTAATGGCGTATTGAATCGGGAAACACATGTTGGAATAGGACAGCTGTGCCAGGACCGAGCCGTCCGCGAATTCGACCATCGAATGGACTATGCTCTGCGGATGAATCACGACTTCGACCTGCGCCATTTTGACGCCAAACAGCCAGTGCGCCTCGATCATCTCCAGCCCCTTATTAAATAAGGTGGCCGAATCGATCGTGATCTTCGGCCCCATGTTCCAGGTCGGATGCTTCAGGGCTTGTTCGACCGTGATATTCGAAAACTCGTCTGCGGGCGTTTCGCGGAACGGGCCGCCTGATGCGGTGAGAATAATGCGGCGAACATCGGACACATCGAACACTGAACTGTCTGCATTGGGCGTTGGGCGTTGAGCGTTGGGCGTTGGGCGTTGGCTTTGCTGCATAACCCTTCCTTCGAGGCATTGAAAAATCGCGTTGTGCTCTGAGTCGACCGGCAAAACGTGCACGCCTTTTTCCCGCGCTTCCCGCATCACAAGCTCGCCGGCCATCACCAAAATTTCCTTGCTCGCCACCGCGAGATCTTTTCCGGCTTCAATTGCGGCCAATGCCGGACGCAATCCACCGGTGCCGACAATTGCAATTAGCACCATGTCGCTTGCCACTTTTGACCCGATCTCGCGCAACCCCACTTCGCCCCAAAAAATCTCCGGCTTGTAGTTCAGGTTCGTGCGCAACTCGTCGAGTTTCGTCTCGTCAACGATGCAAACAGCGCCCGGCCGCAATTCATTGGCCTGTGCGGCTAGCTCGCGCGCCTTCGAGTTGGCCGCGATTCCGACGATTTCCACCCGCTCTGGAATGTCGCGTGCAACTTTCGCCGCGCTCTCCCCGATCGATCCGGTCGCCCCGAGAACGACAAGGCGTTTCCGTTTCATGCAAAAACCGTCGCGCGCAGAATTCCGGGGAGCGCCCGTGCCTCGCGTGCCTCGCGTGCTACGCCGGTCCGGCTCGGGCTTTCGGCGCCCTCGCCGAAAAGTTTTGAAATTCCCGCCGCCCTACTCATCTTCACGTCACGGTAACTCGAACTACTAATCGCAGATAAAAAAACAGCAGTGGCGCAGTGAAAAGCAAGCTATCCACGAGATCCAGCGCGCCCCCAATTCCCGGCAACAGTCGCCCCGAATCCTTCACACCGGTGCTTCGCTTGATGATCGATTCGGCCAGATCACCGATCACCGCAGCGAAACCAAGCAGCAATCCCAGAATCGTGGCGTGTGTCCAGTTCAACACCGCGAGATGTCCGGGCATCAGTTTGAAAAGTGCGAGACTCGCCAGGAGCGAAAATCCCATCGCGCCAAAAAATCCTTCCCACGTTTTCTTCGGGCTGATGTGCGGAATGAGTGGATGCCGCCCGATCAGGCTACCCGTAAGATAAGCGCCCATGTCGCTGAATTTCGTGATCGCGATTAAATAAAGGCAATAAAACTGTCCCATCACCGCGCCCGTCTCTGATCGCGGCACGACGTAAATAATTTTGGTCATGAAATTGAAAAGCCACAGCACATAGAGAAGACCGAAAAGCGTATAAGCCATCGATTGCAGCGGCTCGCTCTCACGCAAACGCGCAAACATCTGGCGCGTGATCACGGTCAGCAGAAACAGCAGCAGCATTGCGGTCTCGAATTCGTAGGAATTCGCCAGGCCAAAATGGGAGAAGTAATAGAAACTTCCGCACAACATCGCTGCCCCGCAGATCATGGCGGTGAGTTTGAAATTTGGCAGTCCGCGTTGATCGAGCATGCCGTAAAATTCCCACAACGAAATCAGGCCGAATGCACTGATTAAACCCCAGAACGCGAGTTCAAATCCGGAAAACGCAATCAGCAGCGCTACCGTCCAGAGGACGATGGTGCTGCTGAATCGCAGAATGAAAACGCCGCGCGACGTAGCCGGTTTTGTTTGAACTTGCTCAGTTTCGGCCGTGGCGGACATCGAGCTTCATCATCGGAACGATGAACCAAATTGTCCATAGCCATTCCGCATCCCTCATCGATTCCTGTTTTCCTCACAACCTGATTCGCCTAGGCTTCAACTCGCAATGCAAAAAACGATGCCAGCGATCGTGAAAGCCAAAGCCGAGCCCGGCTTGTGGCTGGAGCAAGTCCCTGTGCCTGAAGTAGGATCCGATGATGTTCTGATCCGCACGAAAAAGGCTTCGATCTGTGGTACCGATGTTCACATTTATAACTGGGACGCCTGGGCGCAGAAGACGATCCCAGTGCCGATGACCATTGGTCACGAATTTGTCGGGGAAATTGCAGCGACCGGATCGAACGTGCGCGGTTTTGCCGAGGGCGATCTCGTCGTCGGGGAGGGGCATATTACCTGCGGGCATTGTCGAAATTGTCTGGCCGGACGCCGTCACCTGTGCCCTAACACCCAGGGTGTCGGCGTCAATCGTCCCGGCGCATGGGCCGAGTTCGTTGCCATTCCCGCGACCAATGCGTGGCATGCTGATCCTTCCATTTCTCTCGACGTGCTTTCCTGCTTCGATCCACTCGGCAACGCCGTGCACACCGCACTTACCTTCGATCTCGTTGGGGAGGATGTGTTGATTACTGGCGCGGGACCGATCGGTTGCATGGCCATTCCAATTTGCCGCCACGCCGGCGCCCGCCACATCGTCATTACCGACGTCAATCCTTATCGACTGGATCTCGCAAAAAAAATGGGCGCCACGCTCGCGCTCGATGTGCGGACGGAAAAATTGTCGGATGCGATGAAGCAACTCGACATGAAAGAAGGGTTCGATGTTTGTCTCGAGATGTCGGGTAACCCCAAAGCTTTTGCCGACATTCTGCCCAACATGTTTTATGGCGGCAAAATCGCGCTCCTCGGCATCATGCCGTCAACGGCATCGATCGATTGGAACGTGGTCGTCTTTCACAGCCTGACGCTGCGAGGAATCTACGGACGCGAAATGTTCGAGACCTGGTACAAGATGACTTCACTTATCCAGAGCGGCGTAGATATTTCACCGGTCATTACTCATCACTTTCCTTTTCAACAATTCAAAGAAGCCATCGAACTCGCCAGGTCCGGTAACTCCGGAAAGATCGTGCTGGATTTTAGCGAGACGGCGTAACGCTGGAATTTTCCGGTTCTGTAGCGGCGACCGTGTCGGCCGCATTCTGTTTGAGGAACTGCAGGCGACACGCCTGGCACTACAGTGCCTTCTTGCCGATAGACTACTGCAGTTGCGCCGCGGCTTCTTCGTTACCTTGAAGCTCGAGCACCATTCGGCGGATGTGCCTGTAATCCTTATGCGGAAGAAGGAGGCGCAAACTTTCTTCTGAATCGCCCCAGCGAAGGATTTGAATTGGCTCCCGGCGCGCGCCCCAGGCGTTCATCTCCGCTTGAGTAGCCATGTAAAGATCAATTGTGTTGCGTCCGGCCAGCGCCCAGCCGTAATCGTCCACCCGATACATCTGTCCGGTCGAAAGTAATCGGAAAGTCGTGCCGACTGGCCAGCGCGACCAATCCGCGGCTGCGCTCCCGATCTTCGGCGGCAGCGGTTTGGCCTTTACCACGACGCGCTTGCCACGGACGGTCTTCACTGTCCGCGTCGTGGCAGTCGTTGTCGTCGTCGGCACCGCCGTTGCCTTACGCACCACCCGCTTTGATTTTGTTTCCTCATCGCTCATTAGGAACGGCTGCGGCGCCGGCGTGTAGGTAGCGACCCGGTAGTCGAGTTCTATTGGCGAACGCGTGTTTTCAGCGCGATGAATCGGCGGTCCCGCTGCTTGTAACACACCGCCGAGCGCGTTGTGATTGGTAAATTGCACATGATCCGATTCGGTGTGGGTGTACGCGGTGGTGTGAACGGTTTGGAAATCCGATTTCGCAATTGGGGGTTCGTAAGCAGGAAGAGCGCGACTGCTGGTAGTGCCGCAGGAGGAAAACAAGATCGCGCTGATTGCGCCGAGCGCGATGAGGCAAAAAAAGCGGAGCTGTTTCAAGGTCAGGCGGAGAGTTATTAACAGCTTATTCACCGGTTGCGCAACCCAAATTTCCCTTCGCCAACCGTTCCCGGCGCCAACAAACTTGTGGCGCGGAATAGATCACCATCAGCATCAAAAAGAATCTGTCACAGACGCCTCTGCCTGTTCCCGTGTAGTTGATTTTGCACTGAGCTCGGTTCGCGCAAGATTGCCGGATGCTCGCGGAATTTGATCAGCAACTCACGAAAACGCTCGATGAAATCAAGGCGCAAGGTCTCTTCAAGACCGAGCGCATTATCACCACACCCCAAGACGCACACATCGCCGTCGCCGGCGGCAAGCGCGTCCTGAATTTATGCGCCAACAACTATCTCGGCCTGGCCGATCACCCCACGCTCATCGCCGCAGCCAAGGAAGCGCTGGATACGCACGGTTTCGGCATGGCCAGTGTGCGTTTCATTTGCGGGACACAGGACCTTCACAAGGAACTGGAAAGTGCGCTAACCAAATTTCTCGGCACGGAAGAGACCATTCTTTACCCGAGCGCATTCGACGCTAACGGCGGTTTATTCGAGACGCTGTTCACCGATAAGGACGCGGTGATCTCCGACGAGTTAAATCACGCCTCGATCATCGACGGTATTCGGCTCTGCAAGGCGCAACGCTTCCGTTACAAGCACAACGACATGGCCGATCTGGAAGCAAAACTGCGCGAGGCCGGCAGCGCCGGCGTAAAATTGATCGCCACCGATGGTTGTTTCTCGATGGATGGAACCATCGCCGATCTGAAATCGATTTGCGATCTCGCGGACAAATATGGCGCGGTGGTCATGATCGACGACGCGCATGCCACTGGTTTCCTTGGCAAAAGAGGACGGGGCACGCATGAATATCGGGAGGTGATGGGAAGGATCGACATTATCACCGGGACGCTCGGGAAAGCGCTGGGTGGTGCCAGCGGGGGGTTCACCAGCGCCCGCCAGCATATTGTGGAGCTGCTTCGGCAACGATCGCGTCCTTACCTGTTTTCCAACAGTGTCGCGCCCCACATTGTGGCTGCGACCTTGAAGGCGCTCGAACTTTTGAGCAGCTCAACCGAGTTGCGGGATAAGCTGGAAGAAAACACCAAATATTTTCGTGCCGCTCTAACGGAACGTGGACTTACAATCAAACCTGGCGTTCATCCAATCGTGCCAATCATGATCGGCGATGCTGCCAAGTCCCAAGAGTTCGCCGCCCGCATGCTGGAGAAAGGCGTCTATGTCATCGGCTTCTTTTACCCGGTGGTGCCGCACGGCACCGCCCGCGTTCGCACGCAGGTCAGCGCGGCGCATTCCCGCGAAGACTTGGAATTTGCGGTCAATGCTTTCGCGGAGACAAATGAGGAGCTGGGCAGCTCGTCATCCTGAGCCAAGTCGAAGGATCCCGTTGAAGTTACCTTGAAGATTTCGTCGCGGGATTCCTCGACTACGCTCGGAATGACGTAAGGTTGACGCCATGCTCTACATGGTCATCGAACATTTCAAAGAGGGCGCCGTCTCCGAAATCTATCGCCGCTTTCGCGAGAAAGGGCGGATGATGCCCGATGGTCTAAAATACGTCTCCAGCTGGATCGATACCGAGCTGAAAGTCTGTTATCAACTGATGGAAACCGAGGACGCCGCGCTCTTTCCGCGCTGGACGGAAAACTGGGATGACTTGATGGATTTCGAAATTGCGCCAGTACGGACATCGGCGGAGACAGCGGCGCTGGTGGAGAGAGGTTAAATAGTTAAAAAGGTTACAATGTTAAAAAGGGGATCCCGTTTAACGATTTAGCAGTTTTAACTTTTTCGCCCGCGGACTTCTGCGTCGATCGCGAGATATTCGTCGCGCGGTGGACTGAACGTGTCGAGAACACGCGTGTCCTCGAGCGTTTCCACTCCGTGCGGGATATTACTCGCGAGGTAATAGGAGTCGCCAGGTCTTAGCTCGTGGGGGACGCCCTCCACGATCAATTTCATCCGGCCCGACAAAATGTGCACCAGCTGCTCTTGTGAGTGCTGGTGTTCGGGCATGCGACTGCCGGCATCCAGCTCCGCTATCATTTGATACATGGTGCGGCCATGCGCATGAGTGCGGCGCTTGATGCCGGGACAAATCTCAATCCAGGGATTTTCTTCTTTCATAGACTACTTAACTTCCGCGCTCATGCAGCGCGATACTCGATCCTACCCAGGTTTTATCTTTGTTAAAGTCCACGCCCATCATTTTGCCCTGGCTCATTCGCACCAGATTATTAACGAGAATTGGATCAGGCTCGTCATCGGGCCAGATAAACATCATCCGAATTTCGGCCTTCGATTTCGGTCCGTCCGGTGTCCGGACAAATTCGGCATACTGGACCTTCTCTTGCAGAATCCACTCGCGGGGTTTGGACAAGGCTGCGAGCTTTTCGCGGTTGGGCTCCATATCAACGCCCAGCCCGGCAAAAGAGTACAGCGGCTTCAGAACAAAATCGCTAATGGATTTGTCGGTCGGAAATTCATCGGCAAAGAATGCCGAGGAGCTGTAGGGACTCTTAAGAAAGGGTAACGAATGTTTGCTGATTCGGAAATACCAGTTTGGGTGACCGACCCAAACGATTTCGAGTTCTTCCTGAAAGCTAAACGGTAGGTTCAACTCCGGTCGTCTAAGCAGCTCATCGAAGATCACGCGATTGTAGATCCGTTCGATGGGTACCTCTCGTCCGTCGCGACGGTAAAATAAGTGGCGCCCCCGTTTGCTGATTTCGGTCACTGAAACAGGCGAAATGCCCAGAATCGATTCAGTGCAGGCGAAGTCGACACGGGTTTTCTGTTTGGCGGGTTCAATTTCCAGCAAGATCACGTTCTGCGGATCGGAATCGGCAACGATGGTTTTACGCAAGAGTTTCAAATAATCGTCATCCTGCATTCCGCCGAACGCTGACGTCCAGTGGCGCGGGATGGCGGGGTACGCTTTGCGCATGCAACCAAGCAGGAGCAATTGAAATCCATAGAGGCTGGGAAAGGCCTGCAACTCGATCAGGCGAGGAATAAGCCGATTCTCCACGGTGCAAATTCCAAAATCCACGACCAGAAACGCCGGATGTGTCGTTTCATTCGGCACCTCCAGGCCAGGTGGAATCGCAGTCGCCGCATGCCGCGCGAATTCCGGAGTGCGGGTCTTTCCCACGATTTCCTTGGCCGCCGCTACGAGTTCGTCGTGAAACTCGCGCGTGAGAAAGATAGGTGTCTCCGAGATGCGAAAATCCGCCGGCCATTTCTCGGTTTCGTTTACACAACGCAGCAGTGCCGCGTACTTTTCCGGAGTGAAATCGGCGTTGAAACGGGCGCGAAGTTCCGGCTGCACGAACCTTGTTAAAATGACGAATGACGAATGTCCAATGACGAAGGAATGACGCGCCGCCGGTGCCTGGCGCGGCAGGCGAAGTGCGAATAATGCAAAGCCGATGGCCTCCGGCGACTTAGACAGGATTTACAGAATTATACCAAAAACTTCCCGCCGCGCATGACCTGTGCGCCGTCAAACCAGATGTCGAAATCGCGACCTACACAGTCGATGTGGGTTTTCGAAATCCAATCGGCGCCGGTGTGTTCCGCATACGGATGACCAAACGCGATGTGGACACCGGGGATTTTCTCGTCCTGCAAAATGTGTCCGATAATGTGAGTGCAGGCGGTATTGGTGCCGATGGCAAATTCGCCCACGCGATTGCTATTTTCATCGGTGCTGGTGTAGAGCCGAAAATCATCACGCAGATCTTTGTTATCGGAACGCAGCGAGCGAATTCGATTGTTCTCGATCTCGATGACGAGCGGCGCGCCTTGGAGATCGCCATAGCGTTCGCACAAATAATCTCCTACCACGCCATCAACTACGAAGACGCCGTTGGTATTCTTGGGCGAAGTAAAAATTTCGCCACCCGGCAGATTGCCCCATTTGTCCTTCGTAATCAGGCCGCTCGTTTTAAGCCACTTCAATTTCGGCGAAAGCTCCGCTTCGAATTCGGTCCCGTGCGGAGTGCGGCAGGAGATTCGTCTGCTTACGCGGGCGCGATCAATCAAACGCTGGCTAAGCGCATCGATCGCAATAAAATCAGCGCGCATTCCTTCCAGCATGATTTGCCGATTGATGTTCACCATGTGGCCGTGGCGAATCTGATGATGGTTGACGACCGCGGTCATTTCCCGGCGCGCGCCTAGCTCACCTGGTTGTGTCTGCGCGCAAAAGATGCTGACCTGCGACCGCGCCAAATCGTCCAGAATAATTTCGGGCATGTATTTGAGTGGACGACGGGCATGATGTTCCAAAAGGAAAACGCTGTGCTCCGATCCGACTTCCTCGACTTCCGCTTGCAGCGCGGCTGCGATCTCCGCTGTCGCTTCGTCCGTAATAATAGTGATGCGCTCGGCTCGTTGCAGCCGAAGACAAACGCGGATGGCGTTGCGCGCGCCGGGAGCTAATTCGGCGTCAATGGTGTCAGTGGATAATCGATCCGGCATAAGCGTTTAAAGTTGCTCGGGAACGGGTTTGGGGCAACCCGGCTCCATCTCAAAAATGAGCGTGCGAACAGGTCTCGCCACGCAGCCCGGCAATGCCTTCACGGATGATGATCGGCAACATACAAAGGGCGGCAACCGGATCAGCCCACCACCAGCCCAGGATGGCGTTGAGGGCAAGACCCAGAAGTAAAATCAGTGAGAGATATGCGCAGATATCGCTCTGGTGTGAATCAGCGTGAAGAGCGTGGCTGTTCAGTTGCGCTGCGACCCGGCGTTTTGCTCGCGCTAATACAGGCATGACGATGACGCAGGCGGCCGCATAGATGATTCCAAAGTATGTGGCTCGCGGGGCTTCGCCTTTCAGCAAGTCCATGGAAGCGTCGGCCGTGATGTAGACGCCAAGCGCGAAAAAACATCCGCCGACCAATCGATGCGCCAACCGATCGCGATCAATTGATCCCTCTGCCAACCACCATAAGAGGATGCAGCTCGATGCTACTTCGATGACTGAATCCGCGCCGAAAGCAATGAGGGCAACGCTGCCAGCAACAATTCCGACGCCAACTCCGATGATCGCTTCCAGCGATGTCCACGCGATACTGAGGTATTCCAACCGCCGCCCGGCTCGCGTTTGCAAAACGCGATCGAGGTCCTCGATCACGGCGGTTTGGTCAAAAGCGCTCACGACGTACTCTAATGTGATTATCATGCCATGCTGCTCGAAAAATCTCCTCAGTTCGTCCACAGATTTCGCAGATCAGACTTCTTCTGGTCTCGCCGCACTTGGTTCAAAAAAATCTGCGATAATCTTCCTAATCTGCGGATCAAAATCCTCGATCAGACGCAGAGTGACTTTTTTTGTGGTAACCAATAATTTTGTTAATGCCATTTCGCCCGCTCTTCGCGATTGTTAGCCTTGCTATCGTGGCAAGCTTTTGCGGCGAGCTACCGGCGCAACTTCCGACGCGTGACACCGCGCGCGCCCATTTTCTGGGCGATCGGATTGCTGCGCTTGGAGCGAGAGTGCGCCCCGATGAGGCACAACGCGTAGCAGAATGCGCTTATACCACGGCGCAGCGGCTTCGTCGCAATTACGGCACCGTTTGGCCGCCGTCGCTAAACAATATTCTAGTTAACACCGGCATTCGAAAACGCGGGCTTTGTTTCCAATGGGCGGAGGATTTGCTCGAACAACTCGATGCATTAAGAGTCACGACGCTGGACTTGCACTGGGCGGAAGCGTACGCCGGAAATTGGCGGGAACACAATTCCGTCGTTGTGACCGCGAAAGGCCAGCCGTTTCGCGATGGAATTCTTCTCGATTGCTGGCGGCACTCTGGCCATCTGTTTTGGTCGGCTGTTGCAACCGACGATTACCCATGGATCGAAGACAGCAGATATGCCGGGATCGCCCGCAGGAAATTCGCGGCGAAAAGAAAATCCCGCCTTGGCGAAGAACAACCGATATTGGCAAATGAGAAGCGGTCAGCGATCACAGCATCGATGCGTTAGTATATGTACCGCGGAGGGACGCGCTTCTGGGCGTCCCCTCCCGAACCCATCCGGCGACGACATTAGGTAGGGGCGATTGACCTCAATCCC
>Ga0207693_10004949_pt1 | contig 11196 bp, 24 predicted proteins | sample LARL81metaG_FD_184347 | JGI IMG/M metagenome (GOLD analysis project Ga0207693, IMG submission 184347) | Corn, switchgrass and miscanthus rhizosphere microbial communities from Kellogg Biological Station, Michigan, USA - LAR L8-1 metaG... | ecosystem: Host-associated > Plants > Roots >... | reverse complement strand
CGTGGGGGCGCTGGAGGCGATCGCGCACGAGGCCGTCAGCTGAGGAGGGGAGGCGTATGAGCGAGGGGGAGACGCTTAGCACTACGCGCAACGGCGCAGACGCGCTGGGCGAGAGGACCTCCCACTATGAAGAGGAGATGCCGCGCGTGGTGGTCACGCGCCGCCAGGCCATCGCGTTCGGGCTGTTTGTGCTCACGATCGTCGGGTTCATGTACTTCGTCCTGCCCAAGCTCGCGGGAGTGGGCGCGACGCTGCATCACCTCGAGAACGGCGACGGCTGGTGGATCGCGACCTTCAACGGCCAAATCTGGCGACGCCGGCGGCCCTCCCACTGGATGCCCCTTCCGCCCCTCCCCCAACCTCAAACGGAAGGCGGTGCAGCGTGAGCTACCATCGCATGGATATCGCTTACGCCGATCACCGCGACGACCGGATGATCATCCTCGGGCGCTACGAGTTTCCGACCATCGAATACCAGGATCAGCAGTTCGATGCTCTCTCGTCGCTGCCCGACAGTGACTTCATCGTCGATTACTACGACGCGGACGGAAACCTCACGAAGGACAAGTGTGTCTCTGAGGAAACCGTAGAATTCGTCACGGGCCACCCCGTCGCCGAGATGATCCGGCGCGGGCGCATCCGTGAAGCCGCTCTGAGCCGGTCCTTTCGGAACGCGCTGGCGAAGCTTCGCCGGGACCGTGCAGCATGACCGCCCCCTCAGACCTGAAAGAGCTGCTGGCGCGGGTGGAGAAGGCCACGGGGCCGGACGACGCACTCGATGCCCTCTTTCTTAAGTTGGAGCGTCCCGATCTCGATGTCCGTGGGGCGGCAGTGTGGCGAGGCTACTTGTGTGTCGGATCGGCCGCAGAACACCTACCGCCGGTCACCGCCTCCCTAGACGCTTCTCTGGCGCTGGTAGAGCGACGCGGCCAAGACGTCCTGGCGACCCTCGCCGGAGCCCTCTCGCATACCGAGGATTGGAAGCGCCTTCCGCTCGTTGTCTGCGCCCAACTTCTGAGAGAGGAGATCGCCCGTGTTTGATGCCCTCGCGGAGTATCGGGCGCGCGCCGACAAGTTCTGGTCGTTCGTGGAGCGGGGCGCTCCTGACGAGTGCTGGCTGTGGACCGCTAGCAGGACCGAGGCCGGCTACGGTCGTTTCTATCTTGGGAAGGCCGTCGTGGCGCGGGCTCACCGCGTCGCGTTCGCGCTGGCGAATGGTCGTTTAGCGGCTCCCCACCTCAAGGTATGCCACCGCTGCGACAACCCTCCCTGTTGCAACCCGGCGCACCTGTGGGAAGGCACGGACGCAGACAACAACCGCGACCGGGCTGAAAAGGGGCGCACGGTCCGCCCCAAGCGTGACGAGAGCGCCGTCCGCTATGCGCGTGGCGAGCGCCACGGCTCTGCCAAACTGACCGGCGAGCAGGCGACCGCCATTCGCCAAGACCCGCGCTCGCTCAGCCAGGTTGCAGCGGCATACGGCATCAGCGTTCGCACGGCCTCCCGTATCCGCAACCGCACACTTTGGAAGGATGTCCCATGACCCTCCTCAAAGCCCTCATCGCAAAGGAGAACGACCGTGGGTGATGCACTGAATGATATTGCCGCCGAGCGTAAGCGTCAGATTGAAGTCGAGGGCTGGACGCCGGAACACGACGACGAACACAGCGGCGGCGAAATGGGCATGGCGGCGGCTTGCTACGCCGACCCCTCGCCGAGCAAGTGGGGCGCCGGGGGCGTTCCCATCGCGTGGCCGTGGAAATCCAACTGGTGGAAGCCGCGAGACCGGCGCCGGGACTTAGTGCGCGCTGGCGCCCTAATCGTCGCTGAGATCGAGCGGCTGGATCGTGCTGAAGCCGCAAAGGCTGACGCAGCATGAGCGCCCCCCAACCAGCGAGCCCCGCGACCGGGGGTGGGGCGGAGGTTGTTGACGCCCTCAAGCGGGTGAGGGACCACCTAGTCGATTACGCCAACTATCACCCGGCCGACCGCACCGCCGACGTGGACGCAGCGATATTTTGCGCCGACGAGGTAATCCGCAGAGCCACTCTCTCCCGCAATGAAGGCGCAGCCGAGGGGGATGCCGAGCCGCGCCGTTGGTTGGCCCGACAACTTCTCGACCCGGCCCTTGGTGACGAGAAGGCCTACAGCGTCGTCGCCTTCCACCCCGCGATCAAGGACGCGAGGAGCGCCGGCGAGAAATACGACGCCCAGCGTAAGGCAGCCGAGGGGGGAAGGCGCGGCCCTCCTGACGGGCTAGAAGCGCGCGCGATTTGCGAAACGCTGGGCTTCGATCCGACCAACCACCACAACGCGCTGAAGTGCCCCTACTGCAATCCCAAGGGGTTGAAACTCGCCGAGGAGCAGTCCTCGGGTGACCGTGTGCTGGTCCCGCGTGAGCCGACAGAGGAAGCTATCGCTAAAGCAATCTATGACGTAGCCCCGGATTATCTAAGCACGCAGTTCAGCGGACCCAAGAACCAGTCGTTCTGGTCAGCTAAGAGTTATGGCCTGCCTAATTACCAAAGAGCAGCGCTTCAGGCGAAGGCGGTTTTGGACCTCGCCGCCGCTCCCGCATCCCCCGCTGATGGAGGGGGTAGGGAAGCGCTGCAGGAGCTTGTTCGCGCGGCCAAGCGCTACGTCGAGTGCAGCACGTCGCCCGCTCTCACGCCCTACATTTCGGAGAACGGCCGCTACGGGACCAAGTCCCCGTGGGTGGAGCTTCGTGAGGCAATAGAACCAGCCGAAGCCGCCCTCGCCTCCCGCCCAGCCGTAGAGGAGAAGCTGGTGGAGGCGTTGAGGCCGTTTGCCGAAGATCACGCTCGCTGGCTGGCTGACGAGAACTATCACGGCGAAAGCCTGACCATTGGTCATTTCGCGAATGCCCGCGCCGCTCTCAAGGCTCATGGAGCAAAAAGAAATGAGTAGTTCATCCCGTGCTTCAAGTGATCGCGAGGGACCACAGCCTCGCGACCAGGGCCTCAGCACTCCGCTGGAAAGCTTGTTCGATTTCTTCGTTCGCGAGAGCAACCGCATCGAGGGCATCAATCGAGACCCGCTTCCGGCCGAGTTATCGGCGCTCGGCGACCTTCTGGACCGCGACCACCTGATGGTTGTTGATCTTGTGCGGTTCGTCAGTGTCATGCAACCCGACGCGCGCCTACGGAACGTCGTCGGACGCAATGTGTACGTAGGCGACCATGTTCCCCCGCCTGGCGGCCCTGAAATCGAACTTGAACTGATGGCGCTTCTCTCTGATGTGGCGGCCAGCGCGGACCCGTGGCTCATCCATCAACGCTACGAACACCTGCACCCCTTCACGGACGGCAATGGCCGCTCAGGCCGGGCGCTGTGGCTGTGGCAAATGGTTCGACAGCGGCGCGCCTCCTATGCCGTGAGGATGGGGTTCTTACACCTATTCTACTACCAAAGCCTATCGGCGTGGCATCCAGCGGAGAGCGGCGCTGACGATCACACTGGGAGCGAAGCACCGGGAAGCAAAACAAATCCCAAATCACCACCTCAGCAGGAGGAAGGGTGATGGGGGTCAATATCAGACTGCTCGTCCCCGGTGTCGCCATCTCGGCGCTGGCGCTGATCGTGGGAGCGGAGTTTTACAAGCTCCCGATCATCGCCGCGTGTCTCGACGGTTTTGCAACTGGCGTATTCGTCAGCAGCATCCGTTTCGTCAGAGCCTTCCCAAATGAATAGCCCATCCTTCCGACAGAATGGAGAAATACGATGAGCGTAGTTGATTTTCCCGCAGGTCCGGAGCCCGAACCTCTTCTTGTCGGCCCCTTCGAGGTTTACCGCGTCGTGGTCGAGGGACGCGCCATCCCTAAACTTACCGGTCGCCGGAACAGCGACGGAAGCTACTCGCTCACAATCGATGGCCGCTTCGGCGCTGACTTCCCTGATGAGGCCACAGCACGGCAAGCCGCTTGGCTGATCGGGCAGGGAATGGCCGTCATGTCTGGCTACACGCACTTGGGCGCCGAATCAAAGAACCAGCCCTTCGCGCCGATGTTAATTGGGCTTCCTGAGGTTCCCAAGTGACTAGCCGCGACCCCATCCCCCGACAAGGGGATAGCGATGGATAGGTACGGGCTGATCGGTTTCTATCTCGGCCCGCTGCGGCTGACGGCGATCACGCTGGATTATGGGCAACCCGGAATCCGGCTGTTCGGCTGGTGCGTTCGGGCGATCTGGATACCCGGCATCTGGCGCGACTGGGCCTTCGCCTTTCGCCTCCCCCGCCCATCCCCCAAGGAATCCCCCAATGGGTAGGGATGTAAGTGTTCCCGAGCCGTCCCCGACCCTGGGGTACGACGCTAGGCGCGCAATCGGCCCGCGGAATCTTCCCGGCCGCGTCATCGTCTGCGGCGGCCGCAACTTCATGGATTGGGATCGCGGGTATGCCGAACTGGACCGCATCCATGCCGAGCGGCCCATTCAGATCGTCATCCACGGCAATGCCAGAGGCGCGGACAGCATGGCCGATTGCTGGGCTCGTCGTCGTAAAATCCCGTGTTGGCCGGTTCCCGCTGAATGGTCGAGGTACGGCAAGTCCGCAGGCCCGAAGCGCAACGCCAAGATGCTCGGGCTTAAGCCGCAGCAGGTGATCGCCTTCCCCGGCGGTTCAGGCACGCGGGACATGGTGAAGCGGGCTCGAGCTGCGGGCGTCGAGGTCATCGAGATCGCCTGATGCCCCGCACAGCCTTCAAACAGGCCGACATCGAACGCGTCATCCGCGCCGCAAGAGCTGTGGTATCCAGCATCCGTCTGTGGAAATTCGGCCAGACGGGGCCATCCTCCTATTGACCGACGAAGAACCGAGGGGCGCCCTCACTCCGCTTGAAGAGTGGGAGCGCAAGCGTGGTCTCAGTGGAGCTTAAGGGAATTCACGTCGTGCGCGCGCGGCTGGCCGGCGGCAAGGTCGCCGAGTACCACTATGCCTGGCGTGGCGGCCCGAGGCTCTCAGGAGCCCCAGGAAGCGCAGAGTACCTCTCCGGCTACCAGACGGCCCACAACACCCGCAAAGCCCCTCAGACGGGCACGCTGAGGCAACTGGCGACGATGTTCAGGGCCTCTCCCGAGTACGAGAGATTGTCCGACCACAGCAAGCGGGCCTACCGGCGCTATCTGTCGTCCATCGAAGCGCAGTTCGGGGATCTTCCCATAGAGGCGCTGAACGAACAGAGGGTGGTCGATCACTTCTACCGCTGGCGTGACGGCATGGCCCAGACGCCGCGGCATGCCGACTACGCCGTTTCCGTCCTGAAGCGGCTTCTGGCGTGGTCGATGAAGCGCGGGAAGATCAAGGCCAACCATGCCGAAGATATCGACCGCCTGCACCGCGCCGATCGCTCGGAAAGCATTTGGACCGAGGACGACTTCAAGGCGCTTAGCAAGCACGCCTCGAATGAGCTGTGGTGGGCGGTCAGGCTTGCGGCCTACACCGGCCTGAGACAGGGCGACTTGATCGGCCTCACCTGGACCCACTACGACGGCGAGAGCTTTCAGGTCCGTACGTCGAAGTCCGGGCGCTTCGTCACCATCCCAGCGACCGGCGCCTGTCAGGCGCTCATGAAGGATATCGCCAAGCGGCAGGTGACGGTCCTGACGACCGGACGGGGAAAGCGCCCCTGGACTGCGGACGGGCTGCGCTCGTCATTCCGCAAGGCCTGCGAGAAGGCGGGCGTTAAGCGGACCTTCCACGACCTTCGTCGCACGGCCGCGACCCACCTTGTCGCCTCCGGGCTCGATGCGGCCGGCGTCGCGCTCATCATGGGCTGGTCGGAGGATGCCGTAGAGAGCTTGAAGCGCCGCTATGTCAGCCGTTCGGCCGTGGTTCAGGCCATGCTTGTCAAACTGGAAGGTGCGAAATGAGCGCGTGGGTGGACATTGAGGAATGGCAACTTGGGCCCCACCCTTGGGCCGTCATCATCTGGCGGGGACAGGCGCGAACCCTATGGGGAAGGTTCGCGCACCAAGCCGAAGCCGAGCGCCAAGCCAAAGCCGCGCGACGGTATCTTGCGGACCGGGAAAAGAGCGGCTAAGTGAACGCCTCCCGAACGACCGGCTGTAAAACGCCCTGTAAAACGGCACTTTCGGCAGAAGTTCAGGAGAGCCACAAACCCTTATGGGACAAGGCTTTCGGGTGTATAGCTCAGTTGGTAGAGCAGCTGACTCTTAATCAGCAAGCCGCCCTTTGGAATCAATGCTCTCACTGTAAAACGCGCGCTCAAAGCGTCGCCAAAAGCCCTTACGATTCAGTGGGGGTGTAAAACGCCAAGCCCCCTAGACTCCCGCCCCATGTTCCGCTTCTGTTCGGAAAATGCCAGGAGACGAGAGAATGGACGAGAAGCCGAAGAAGATACCGATCGTGGGCGTACTCATGGATGAAGAGGTGACGTTCTTCGAGGAAGAGCCTGAACAGGAAGACCCCCGGAGCCAGAGCCCCGAGGGTTCTCACAAGCGTGAGGGATGAAGGGCTGCGGGCCGGGCGCTACTCCGGCTATGGCTGACCGATCCACGGGACGCCGTTTCCAAGTTGGCAGTCGGGGCCTTGGAGCCCCTAGCGTGTCTGCTTTCCACGCCGCCGCAGCCCCATCCTCATACACTCAAACGGCTGGAATCGCTATGGGATTCGGGGTTTGCAGGATAAAACACGGCCATGACCAGCTATCTCCGGAGCAGGGCGGCAGGCGCGGGAAAGCGCAGCCGAGCGAAGCGCAAGAAGCGGCTCGCAAAAAAGCGAGTCTGCGCTATCTGTGGTCTCGGCTTGAGCCCCTCAGAAATGACGGTCGATCACATCGTGCCGCGCTCGCTCGGGGGCTCCAACGAGGCATGGAATCTGCGCGCCGCGCACAAGCGCTGCAACTCGGCTCGCGGCTCGGTCATGGAAGATACAGCAGAAGTCCGCACGGCAGCCTTTATCCATCGAGCATTCGGCTACAGTCGGCGAGTCTGAGAGCACAAAAAAAGCCCCCCGACCGAAGTCGAGGGGCCAGCGTGAGCGGCGCGAGGGAGGCGCGCCGTTCGAGGGGACGGTTAGCCGCGCGGGTGCTTGGCGGTCGGTTCGACGATGAACTGCGTCCAGTCCTTCGCGATCTGCATCTGAATGGTCCTGAGATCAGCCCCGGCCTTGACCTGGCGCATCAGCGACAACTCGGCGTGGGCGTCCTTGATCTTGAACTCTCGTTGGCCGACGGGGACGTTCGAAGGTCCGCATTCTGGCCAAACGTTCTCCAGCGCGTCCGACCCGCCGAGCCCGATGGAGATCAGGTGATCCAGCTCGCAGGTCTGGTTCGGGCCCCTGTTGTTGGCCGGCGGCGTGATCCCGTAGAGGGCATAGACGCGCCGCTTCTGGGCCGCAGAGGTGAGCAGGTCCCGCTCCTGGCCCGTCCTGAAGGCCGGGTTCTTCAGCACGTCGGCGGTGATCGTCGGATTGATCGCGCCGGGCGTGCAGTGCGGGTCTGGCAGCGACATGCCGTTGGCGGCATAGCGCAGATGGCAATCGCCGGGCTTGAGCGACGCGAAGTCCACCGGCGCGAGCGGGACAGACGCCTTGGGGTCGATCTGCGGCGCCTGCTGCGCGAAGGCCGGGCCGGCGAAGAGCGCGACGGCGAGCGCCGCGATGGCTGCGAATTTCATGGTTCCCCTCGGGCAGTGATCAGGAGCCCGGAACCGGATGGCCGGTGCAGGTCTGGTAGGCGCTCTCCAGTTCACCGATGTAGCCGGTCTGGAGCTTGTCTCGGGCCTTGGCGCGCTTGGCGGCCTCGAAGATGTCGGGCGCCGTTGTCGGGTCCGGTAGCGTCGGCTTATGCGGCTCCGGATCGACCTTGCACTGGACCGGGATCGGGATCGGGTGGTCCTTGTAGATCACTTGCGGGTCGGGCTGGGTCGCGCAGGCGGCGAGCGTGATGGCCAGGGCGCCAGCGGCGACGTAACGAATGTCCCGATTAATTAATGATCGGAATCGTAACGCCACCTCATTCGAGGGCGCAAAAATTAACATGGCTACGGCTCCTCCCTCAGCCACGCCGGCAGCGGCGGCAGCGGCAATGTCTGTCCAGCGAACTCGTGACCGCAGTCCCCGAGGAACTGCACCATCCCGTCCCTGACGAAGGTGTGGCAGATCAGCTTCTTGGGTTCGCCATTGGCATCGCGGGTCGGCTTGCCGAGGTCGCGGTTTTGGCCATCAGCCTTCAGCTCGTAGGCGATGCCCGTGGTCAGCACGGACGGAGTGAACGTCGGCTTCTCGTAGTCACCGTTGAAGCCCCATGCGCCCGGACCTTCGATCACCACGCCATGGATGCCCCGGCAGCCTTGGCACCAGTAGTGAACGCCCTTCTGGCCGCCACCTTCCCACTGGCTCAGGAACTCGCTCTTCTGGCCCATCCTAGGGCTCCCTCAGCACCGCGAGCGCAGAGGCGCAGAGATCGCCACCAGCGCGCTCCGACATGACGCGGGCCGCATCACCCGCCGCCGTCCGTGAAGCGGCCTCAGCGGCGCTCTGACGGGCCTTCCCAGCGACCTTGGCGGCGTCGGCTTGCTGTTGCAGCGCGAGGATACGCTGGCCGTCCGCCTGCACTGTCGCGTCGGCTCGGGCGAAGTTGCCCTGACAGGTCGTCAGGTTGGCTTCTGCCGCCTGTTCCTCCGACTGCCAGGTCTTCTTCGTGCCGGGGTCGATGAGCGCCGCGCGGGCGGTATCCAGTTGGCTGTTGGCGTGATGCAACAGCGCCGCCTGGACGCCGATAACACCCACCACGCCAAGGACGCCAGCAAGAGCGGCGCCGGCGAGCACAAGCTTCCCCTGCGAAACTCCGGGGATCAGATCAGTCAGGCTCATGACAGCATTACCTTGGCGATGATCCAGTAGATGAAGAGGCCGCCGACGAGCGTGCCGAACACGCCGACGACGATCCCGGCGAAGAAGGGGTCGAACATCAGGCCCTCCAGATCGCGGAAGCGCGAAGCAGCGCCCGGCGGCGGTCATCGAGGCCGTTCCGGCCGCCGGTAACGACGCGCGTGCCCTGTTCGAGGTCGTCTTCCTCGTTCTTCAGGACCGAGGCCTGGATATCGGCCACCACGGTCTCGCCGGGATCGGCGTCAACGATCTCGTTCAGCCCGTTCACGCGCCAGAAGTCGGCGGCGATCTTGCAGGCGATATCGGGCCGGGCGGCGAGGTCGGGGCTGTTGATGAGATCGACGCCCGTCCAGTCTGTGGCCTTGGCGTAGTTGTCGTGGAACGAGAGCTGTATCCAGGACCGGCCTCTGTAGCGCCAGCCGTCGCCGGGCTGGGTGTTGCCGAACCGGCCGCCGTAGACCGCATTGGCGATCCCGATCTGGTCGGCGGGCCGGATGTTGATGATCCGGCCCGAGGCGTCCTTGCCGTCGATCCTGCCGAGCCGCTGGCAGTCCGCTGGCGAGAGTCGCGTCGGGAACGTCGCCGCCAATCCCTCCACCGAGTAGTTCAGGTTCTCGACAAGGCGCGTGAACCCGGCGCTCTCGACATAGAGGTGGGCCAGCCAGTGGCAGATGCGGCGGGGGGTGTTGATCTCGCAGCGCCCGGCCTCGCGGTCGAGCATCGGCGCCAGGGCGACGTAATTGGACAGCGGGGCAAAGAGACGGAGCTTGTCGGCGTTGATCAGGCCGGGGCCCGGCGCCTTGCCGACGTTCATGGCGGGATCGGCGATCGGCATCTAGGCCGCCGTTCCGGGCACGGCGCAGCGGGCTCCAAGGACCGTCCATTTCAGACCATCGGGCGTCGTGATCGAGCCCTTGGACTTCGCCATCGTGGCGAGGAAAGCGTCACGGGTGGCGATGCAGCTCGCCTTGGTCTCGAAGTGGTCGAGTTCGATGATGGCGACCCTACCAGGGCCTTGGGCTGCGATGCGGAGGACGTAAGGCTGGAACGGCGCCGCGACGGCCGCGATGATCAGGGCAGGCGCGATGAAGCGGCCGCAGAAGGCGGCTGGTCTGGTTTTCATGATGATGCTCGGAGACTAGGGGGCCGAACTTGGCGTTGGCTCGGTGGCGTTGGTGCCGCGGACCAGCGTCCACACGGCAGCTCCGAGGCCCGTCCAATAGGCCGCAACGGCGCCGAGGAAGGCGCACCATTCGGTGAGCGTCGGATGGAGGGTGATCGCGCAGAAGATCGCGATGCCGATCGGGAGAAGGATGCCGACGAAGAACAGCACCAGCCCCATGCCGCGCCCGATGGCGTAGGTGCTGCCGTCGATGCCGGTGAGGTAGTCGTGGAGGACCTGGGCGGGGTCGATGGTCATTTCAGCGCCTCTGCCGCCAGCCGCGCTCGCCGGTCCTTGATGTTGTTGTGCCACTGCCACAGAGAATGACCGCCCACGATCAGCGAGGAGAATATCCCGGCTATCATCGCGATGTGGTCGAGCGTCAGCCACGCGTACAGCGTGAACGCAGGGCCGATAATGAGCTTCACGCAGAGCTCGCGGGCGGTGTCTCCAAGGCTCACGGGCGATGGTCCTTTTACTGAGGTGGGAAATCACGATGGGAGTTGACGGCATGAACTGACCGCGCCTCGAAGCCCTGCCGGTTGAGCTGGACCCTAAAAGCGAGTAGGCGAAGGGCGCCCCGATCCAGTGGAAGGACCACCATGCTAGCCAACCGCGTGAAGAGGCTCTTCAGCAACGACGACCGCGAGCAGGCGCTGGGCGATTACGTCATCGACCAGGCCGCCGCTTTTGCACGCGCCAGTGGCGGCGATGCCGAGGCGGTCCGATCTGCGGCATTCATCGATGCAGTGAAGGAGAGGACGTCGATCCGGCAGGCTGGGGAGGCGATGCAACTGCTCCAGACCGCCTTGATGCCGAACTATGCCGGCAACCTCTACGACTACTATCGGCAGCAGCAGTACTGCATGCTCGCCGTCTTTCTCGGCTACGCCTACCGGGGACCGGGCACGCTCGCCTCGCATATCGATCCGTACGAAACCGCAGCCAAATCAGGCGCGCCGATGCGTGTCCTCGAATACGGCGCCGGTATCCCGTGGGGCCTGATCCACCTACTCCGCACCAACCCCGGTGCGGTCCGGTCGGTGACGCTGGTCGAGTCAACGAGCCCGAATGCCCTGCTGACCTCCTCCCTCGATGCCGCACGCCGCTTCGCGGCGACCAGGGGGGAGGAGCTGCTCGGTGAGACGCTCGACACGCTCGC
>Ga0207693_10004948_pt1 | contig 11198 bp, 13 predicted proteins | sample LARL81metaG_FD_184347 | JGI IMG/M metagenome (GOLD analysis project Ga0207693, IMG submission 184347) | Corn, switchgrass and miscanthus rhizosphere microbial communities from Kellogg Biological Station, Michigan, USA - LAR L8-1 metaG... | ecosystem: Host-associated > Plants > Roots >... | reverse complement strand
GAGGATCGACCGATCAGGAAGCCCGCAAGCCAGCCGGAGCTTCCGTTTGTGCGCGAGCCCGAACAGGTGTTTGCCCATGGCTGATGTCGTTTCGGCTGATGTGCGAAGCCGAATGATGTCAGGTATCCGCGGCAAGAACACGAAACCTGAGATGATCATCCGGCGAGGCCTGCATGCGAGGGGCTTCCGCTACATCCTCCACGACAAGCGTCTCCCTGGCAAGCCAGATCTTGTGCTCCCGAAGTACCGAGCTGTAATCTTTATCAATGGTTGTTTTTGGCATGGGCACAACTGCCATCTTTTCAAGTGGCCGAAGACGAGACCAAAATTCTGGCTTAGAAAGATTGAGCGAAACAGGGAGATCGACCAGACGGCAGTTGCGACCCTCAAAGGATGCGAATGGCGATGCTGCGTGGTGTGGGAATGCGCTTTAAAGAGCCCTTCCCGACTTCTAGAAGGAGACGTTGTGAAACGCATTTCCAAATGGCTTAGGTCAGAAAAGCGCGAGATCACGATTAGAGGCGGTGAACTCGTCAAGAGTTATGGACGATCGGTTTACGGAAGATAGATGCCGTCTTAGCTGGCCCGACAGGAAAATTAAAATCGTCTCATGACATTAGAACGGGAAACAGTTAGCGCGTTAGATCCGACTGAGGACGATGTTTCCGATCTTCTCATTGCTCTGCTAGAGCAGGCATCAAACGTTTTGGTGAAGAAGCTTTCCAATAACGATCGCGATTGGGCGCAGTTCCATAACAAGCATCAAGCTGGCGTCTACATCCCTCCCAAGCAGCGGGATGGAGGATTTTTTCCATCGCTAACAAAGAAGGATCGTCCGCGTGGAGAGCCCGAAATCCTAGAAACGTTCTTTGCAACTGAGTGGCCACAGGTGATTGAAACGCGAACGACGCGGCTGGTACACTATACGAGTAAGGGTCCAGAAACGCACATGACCGGCCTTCCGAGGGCGGCGTTCGCTGAACTTTCACCGGCCTCATTTCTTGTGATGGCGAAGTTCGGAAGCGGCAAGGAGAAGGTCTATCGCTGCCTTACCGTGGATTCGACCTCCGATGCTGCTGTGATCCTAACAGATGCGTTGGAACTCGAACCGGACTTTCTGATTGGTGAGAGGCGACCGCCTGAGCTCCGCAGACGAGAGCGCGACCGGATTCTAACTTTCGCAGAAGAAGTAGCGGTAGCGTGGTTGGCCGGCAGAATTGCGAACTTTGCAACTGAAAGAACGGCCGTGCCAGAAACCTTGGCACTGGCCGGTGAGGCGCGAGACGCTTATCTGAGGAAACATGCTCGGAGTGATTTAAACCCGTTTGACATGGAGGCGCCGGGCGACGCCCTTCGGGAAATCAGTCGAGCGATTGAATGGGATCTTTTTCGCAGCTACCAGCTTCGCGAAAGGGCAGTTGGGCTGGTTAGAATTGTTCTTGGAGACGTTCCAGGCACCCCCCAATCGCCAGCATTATCCACGCACTCGTTGATCGCCTGCCCGAGATTGATCGCTACATGCTATCAGCTGGTCAGCAGCGCAAAGCCCGTGCCGGAGTGTCCTTTGAACACCACATTGAACGTATGCTTTTGGACGGGAAAGTCCCCTTCGGGAAGCAAGTAGTGATCCAAGCTCGCAAGCGACCAGACTTTGTCCTTCCGTCGTTTGCTCACCTTGCCAAACCTCGAAAAGGTAAGGACCGGGGTTTAATTTTAAGCGCGAAGACCACGCTGCGCGAGCGGTGGAAGCAGGTCGAACGGGAGATGCACGGTTGTGAACTCTTTCTCGGCACTGTTGATGAAAACATAGCTGCGAACGCGATCGAGGAAATGGAATCCATGGGAATTATCCTTGTGGTCCCTGAACACTTGAAAAAATCGAAAGAAACCGAATACGAGCGTCACAGTAATGTCCTCAGTTTTAAAACATTCTTTGGAACGGTGGTGGGCAAGCGAATGCTTTCGTGGTGAATGGAGCACCAATTTTGTTGGGATTAGTGATCCAAGAACACCGCTCGTCGCGTTCTGTGTCGCTCTCACACCCGGTCTCTGAATTCCGCATCCTGCACGAAGCACGCCTCGTACTTCCCGAAAATCCGGCAGCGGTTGCGCGCGACTAGACGTCCTCGAGATCCACTGCCTGCCGCAAGGCAACAATGTGCGGCGCAGCCCGTCCATCGGGGCAGCTGGTCTTCCAATAGGCCGTATGGGTGAAGAACCTGGGGGCCGCGGGGCTCACGGTAGAGACCGGAGTATCCCCAATATAGCGGCCGAAGATGTCCTTGAGGGCGCCGCCAATCGCATCACCCCAGAACATCTGGTTCATCGGAAAAAACAGGTTGGTCCAACGAGTCATTGCGAACAGCGCGGCATGATGAAACTCTTTTCGCCTGGTGTTCGGGTTCGTGAACGACAGCAGCCCATCCCCATCCTGTTTTTTCGGCGGGCAAACGGGAAATTCCCGCTGCTTCACCCTGCGATGAAAATCGTCGACAAGTTTCTCCTCCGTACTGCCGTCACACATCAAATAGTACGCGTGGGTCAGCGGACTGCCCAGCGTGACGAAATCCGTGACCAGCCAGGTCGGGAGCTTTTGATTGGCGGGGGTCGGACTGTTGATGGTTTCTGCCGCGATTTTTCCGATCAGGGCGCGTCCTTTCGCGCAGAATTCGGCTTGGCTCGTGATCGCGCCGGAAGGGTTTTCCGGATCGTGCTGGTCGAGCTGGGAGAACTCCGGTTCAAGAAGATCGGAGCGAGGAAGACGGTTGTTGACCCTGCTGAAATAGGCACGCAGCATGTCGTAGCCAACCACCGTCCCCAGACTATGCGCGACCACAACAATTCGGTCGTAGGTGCCCCACTTGTGCAAGGTGTCGAGCATTTCGACCGCCTGCCTGCGAATTTCTCGCCTGACCAGCACATTGCCTGGCGAAGCACGAAAATATCGCGCCGCATCGCCGAGATAGGGCTGAAGGAACAAGGCATAAAGCGCGAGGTACAAGAGTATGACGGCGAATGCGATCACCGCGCTGTAGCGCTCGTTCAGGCTCCAGAAAATCCAGCCGTGCTGCAGGATGTCGGAGAACGGCCCGCCGTTTAGTGCAAAGATATTGCCCGCAGATTTGAGACCGCTCCAATCGAAGAGATATCGTGCATTCAGGTAAAGCACGAAAAAGCCCGATGAGAGCAGGTAGGTGGCCATCATTGCGATCGCACCCCACCTGCCCATGGCGATCGCGGCGACACACAGCGAAATCAGGATCGGCAGGAACAGGGACGTCAGCCAGGCGAGGGTCTCATGGGCAATGCCGGTATAGAAAATCGCTCCGGATATCGCTGCCAGAACCACGGCGCCCACCAGGATTTTCCAGGCCCCGCGCGAGGCCGCAAAGAAGACAGCAAAGGTGGCCGCCATGAACAGCACGAAGAAAGGCGCGAGCAGCAAGGCTTCGGGTTCGTGATAGGGATGATTCCACAGGAAGATCGAGCTCGCCCCCTTGGTGACGGCGAATTGAACCTTGTCATCGATGAGCGGCGGATTGCCCAGCAACAGCAGTATCCCATGCAGAACGAGAAGCACCACGGACTGCACCAGCAAACACAAAAAGATCGTCGCGCCCCACCACAGCGCGCGCATGCCGCGCTTGAGCCGTGGCCCCTTGCGCACGAGCTCAAACAACCAGAGCAAGACCGCGACCGCCCGCGTCTCGCTCATCAGATGCGCCCAGTAGAGTTCGTGAAAATCGACACTGCGCTTGTCGACGGTGCCTGGAACCTCATTGGTGGTGAGGACTGACAGATCCAAATCGTCGCTCTTGCGTTCCGGATGCAGCCAGTAGCGCTTGTCGTTCGGGCCGGGCTCAGTGTCCTTGTCGAGCCATACCGCATTGATGACCCCGCGGACTGTGTCCAGCGCCCGCTGACTGCCCATGCCGTGCACCACAAGCACTGCGGTGCGGCGCACTGGTGGTTCAATCTTGTCGACAGCTCCAGGCCCCGGAACAGTCTGTGACGGGACAGCGATCTCGGACATTGAAATATTACCGATTGAAATGTCAGCCACTATCACCCTGGATTGTGCGATTGTCGAGGTCTATTTCTCTGCCACCCGCTACTCCATCACCCGGTCCCTGAACTCCGCATCCGGCACAAAGCACGCCTCATACTTCCCGAAAATCCGGTAGCGGTTGCGCGCGACCAGGTTGTAGATGGCGTCGCGCAAGGATTTTGGCACCGCGAACAACACGCGCACCCAGCTCCAGCCGGGCAACAGACCCAGCACCGTCAGCGCCGCGTCGGATTTGAAATAGGCGACGCCGCCATGGATCACGGCATTGGTGTCGGGATCCTGCGGATCGATGCGATACGCTCGCGCGAGCCGCGTGCCGTAGGGCGACTGAATCGCGGTGAAGCGAAAGCGCCGCTCCCTGTCGCGCGCGGCTACAAAACGCACCCAGCGCGAGCAGAACACGCAAACACCGTCATAGAGGATCACGTCGTCGTCGGGCCATGGGCGCATCGTGATCACCCGTTATTTTGACGCGTTTTCTTCACGCGAGCCGGCACCCACCCTCGGGTCAAGCCCGAGGACATGCTTCATATCCTGTTATCTGTTATCCAACGTCACAAGCGCGACCAGCATCAGGACGACCGCGGGTGCGGTCTTCACCAGCGCTCCCAGCGGCTCGATCCACAGATCCGGCGTCAGGATCGCGGCGGCGATCATATAGCCGAAAGACGCGGCGATGCCCGCGATCAAACCGAATGCCGCAGTGCGCCGAAAGGCGATCAGCGCACCGATCGTGATATCCATCACACTGGTAAGGACCGTGATCGGCGCGACCAGCGCGGGCGGAAAGGCGTGGCTGCGAAGGATATCGGTAGCCGCATCGTAAGAGACGAACAGGGCAATGAAGCCGGAGAGGCTCCAGAACACCACGAGACTTGCGATCACCAGCGCCTTGATCAGGTAGAGGCGGGAGAACCATTTGTCCTGGATGGTCGCGCCGCGAAGGCCCGTCGCTCGCACGGCATCCGCCGGCACGATATTGGTTGCCGCCATCCAGGCCGACGGATCGCCGCGGACGCCGCGCCGCAATTCGGCGAGCGCGGTACTTCGGATCGGCGGCGTCCAGCCGAGCCGGCCTGCGAAATCGCCGAGTCTGGCGCCGAGATCGAGCGCGAAGGCGGGAATGGTGATGCGCGGCAAAGCCTTTGTACCAAGCGCGCAGCGAAATGAATCGATGACGCCGCCGAGCGTGACGGGCTCTTGCTGCATGAGATCCCAGACCACGGCGTCGGTGCTCTTGTCGCCGCCCTCTCGCGAGGCAAGAAAGGCGATGGTCGCGGAGATGTCTCCGACCGTCACCGGCTGGAATGGCACCCCTGATTCGGTGGCGGGAAGTTGAAACGGAAGTGCTGCGAGCGCGCGCACCATGGCGCTGCCGCCGTAAGCGGCAGGTGCGATGACAAAACCCGGCCGCAGGATCGCGCCAGGAATCCCGGAACTGGCGATCAGACGCTCGGCCTCGCGTTTTGTGGTGGCAAAGTCGGTGCGGTCGCTGACCACTTCGCCCGGGATCGAGATGTGCACAAGGTAGATCGAGCGGCCGCTTTCGCGGATCGCCCGCACCAGCCGCGCGACGAAATCGCGGTGCACGGCGCCGACATCGCTGCCCGGCACATCCTGCAACAGACCGACGCAATTGACGACGACGTCAATGTCGTGGGTATCGATCAGCCGCGCCAAAGCGCCCGAATCCATCGCAACAAGGGGCATCTCCAGATCGTCGGCGCCGGCGGCTTGCGAAGACGAGAAGCGCCGCGCAACCCCAACCACATGAAAACCCCGCGCGCGCAGATCGTCGGTGACAAAGCGCCCGATCAGGCCGGAGGCGCCGAGCACAAGAATTTTTTTGGTCCCAACCATGCCGGCTTGCTCAAAAATCTGGTTTGGCGATCATCATCCAGAGGATGACCATCACCGAGCCGAAACCCGGAATGCCGAAGGCAAACCAGCGGCGAAACACCTCGAAATAGCGCTTCGGCAAGGGCTCGTGCTTTGTCGCGGCGGCGCGGGCGAGGTCGCGCATCTCGATCTGCATGAAAATCACGGGAATCCAGAACAGTCCGGCGAGCGCATAGAGGGCGATCGAAGCCAGAAGCCAGTGCTCGGCCAAGCTCGTTCCCGACAATGCCATCAATATCCCGCCGCTAATGGGCTGCAGAATCACCGCGCTCAAGGTGAACGCGATATCCGCGATCACGACTGTAGCTGCCGTGCGCGCGATGAATGTTCTGTCACCGCTGAGATGGGCCATCAGCATGAAGAAGGCGATGCCGATCCCGGTGCCGAGAATGACGATCGCGCCAAGCACGTGCAAATATTTGATGAGGAAATAGGCCGTCATCACTTGGCGGCCGCGCCGCGCGTGCGCAGCTTGAGCGCGCGATCGAGCTCCGCACTTGCGCTTTTGACGCCGGCCTCCGTCTCCGGCAACCAATGGCCCTCGCTGCCCGAGGCCGCCAGCACCCGAAAATCGACCCTTCCGCCGCTGGTGCGAAACGCGTCGGCGAGTTTCCTGGAAAACTGCGGCGAGAAATAACTGTCATTGGCCGCCACCAGCCAGGTCACGGGAATGCGCGCGGTGCGGCCGAACTCGCCGGCCGCCGCGATCAGCGTGTGCGGCGCGCAGATTTGATTTTCGAAGTCGTTGGCGTGACCGCCGCGGCCCGCGCCGAAGACGATGATGTTGGAAATGGCAGCCGGATCGCCGGCTGCCAGCACCAGCGCACCCCAGCCGCCGGCCGAATGCCCGACCACGACCGCACCATCCTGCCGGATCAAGGACTGTTCCCGCATATAGGTCAGCGCCGCCGCTATTTCCTCGCCGGTGGCGCGCCCCGAGCGGGAATAGTCGGCCTCGTCGCACCCGCCCTGGTCCTCGAAATATTTTCCGCCGGTTGCACCATGGCCCGGACGTTCCGGCACCAGAACGGCAAAGCCTCGCGCCACCAGCCACGCGGCAAGCGCGCGGTATTCCGGCTGCGGCATTTGGGCGCGACGCAGCACGTTCTGGGTCGTGGCATGGGCAATCACTGCCAGGCGAAAAGGTCCCTCGCCCGGCGGCCGAAACAATACCGCATGCGCGGCGAGGCTCGGGTCGGGCGACGGCACCAGCCATTGCTGTTCGCGATTGGGTTCGCCCTCTTCCCCCTGCGGACCGAGGTGCGCTTGTGCGGCTGCGGCCTGCGCCCAAACCAACCCAAGCAAGGCCAAGGGGAAAAACGCTTTTAAGGATGCCATGAACCTTGCCCGCCACGGTTGTGAACTTCGGAATGGGCCGATTCTAACATTCGCTTCCCATTGCCGCGGACACTTTTGCAAATTGTGCCCACAGCCGGGTGGTCGCGAACCCCTCCATCAGCGCCGAATCAATCGGTGCAATTTTTGGTGAAGACGGCCTTTTTGGTGAAGGCGACAACCCTGCACAGGCTGTCAAATTCCCGGCAAGCCCCGGCGGCGCCCGGCCAAATGCTGCAACGCCATCGGTCTGTCCACTTTCGGCACAGTTCGGTCGGTAAACTGATGCAGAAAATCCACAGGTTAACCGATAATTAACGATAGACCTTGAAGCCGACGCGCCGACTTGCTTTGATCCGAACATGAGCACAACCCTGATCGAGGTACGACCGGCCAAAGCTGCGGACGCGGCTGCGGTGGCTTCCACCCATGACGAAGCCTGGCGTTCGGCGTATCAGGGCATCATTCCCGGCGCGGAGCTTGAGAAGCTGATCAACCGGCGCGGTCCGCAATGGTGGGACAGCGCGATCCGCAAGGGCAGCCGCGTGAGCGTGCTCGTGTTCGGCGACAAGATCGCCGGCTATGCCAATTACGGCCGCAACCGCGCCCGCAGCCTGCATTTCGAAGGCGAAATCTACGAGCTCTATCTGCGGCCTGAATTTCAGGGCCTCGGCTTCGGCCGGCGGCTGTTCACCGCCGCAAGGCGTGACCTGTTGCAGAGCGGGTTGAAGAGCATGGTGATCTGGGCGCTCTCCGACAATGAGGCTGCGACCGAGTTTTACCGCGCGCTCGGTGGCCGCATGGTGGCGCGTTCCTCGGAGAAATTCGGGCCGAAGTCGCTCGATAAGGTCGCCTTCGCCTGGACCAATTAAAACTTCGATCGTTCGAAGCACGCCCGATCCGGATTTTTTTGAGAGAAGCTAACGCGGGGTGGCGCAAACAGGCCGCCTCAAACCTTTCGAGCTTCGGGGCGGAATCAGACCAAAAACCTTGTGGGAGGCGAGCCATGCGCATTGACGCCATCTCGATCGGGGTCGATCCGCCGCGCGAGGTCAACGTGATCATCGAAGTGCCGGTCGGCGGCGAACCGATCAAGTACGAACTCGACAAGGAAGCCGGCACGCTCGTCGTCGACCGTTTCCTGTACACCGCGATGCGATACCCCGGTAATTACGGCTTCATTCCCCACACGCTTTCGAACGATGGCGACCCTTGCGACGTGCTGATCGCCAACACAAGGGCAATCGTTCCCGGCGCGGTGATGAGCGTGCGGCCGGTCGGCGTGCTGCTGATGGAAGACGAGGCCGGCGGCGACGAGAAGATCATCGCGGTGCCGTCCTCCAAGCTCACCCAGCGCTACGACAAGGTGAGGACCTATAGCGACCTGCCCGACATCACGCTGCAGCAGATCCGGCATTTCTTCGAGCACTACAAGGATCTCGAACCCGGGAAATGGGTGAAGGTGCTGCGCTGGGGCGATGCGGAAGAAGCGCATCAATTGATCGCGGACGGCATCGCGCGCGGGAAGAAGTGATGGCCTATAGCGTTTTCGAGCGAAGTGGATACCGGTTCGCGTGAAGAAAACGCGTCAAAACAAAAGATCAGAGCCTCGGTTCTGATTCAATCAGAACCGAAACGGCTCTAGCCGTCATTCCGGGGCGATGCAGAGCATCGAACTGTGGTGTGCAATTGCACATCAGAGAATCTCGAGGTTCTCAGGTGCGCAATCGCGCACCATAGTTCGCTCGCTTTGCTCGCGCCCCGGAACGACGGCTCTCACACCGCCGGCTTCGGCAATCCGGCAATGGCGCTGGCCGCGCGCAGCGTGTTGACCAGAAGACAGGCCACCGTCATCGGGCCGACGCCGCCCGGCACCGGCGTGATGGCACCGGCGACTTGCGACACTTCGGCAAAATCGACATCGCCGACCAGGCGGCCTTTGCCTTCGGCATCGACAAGCCGGTTGATGCCGACATCGATCACGGTGGCGCCCGGCTTGATCCAGTCGCCGCGCACCATTTCCGCTTTGCCGACGGCGGCATAGACCAGATCGGCGCGCGCGCACAGCCTGGCCAGTTCGCGCGAACGCGAATGCGCGATCGTCACGGTCGCGTTCTCATTGAGCAGCAACTGCAGGAGCGGCCGTCCCACCAGGTTGGAGCGGCCGATCACGATCGCATTCATGCCTTGAAGCGAGGCGTGAACGCTTTTGGTCAGGATGATGCAGCCGAGCGGCGTGCAAGGCGACAGCGCCGCAAATCCGTTCGCCAGGCGCCCGGCATTGTTTGGATGCAGGCCATCGACATCCTTCGCGGGGTCGATGGCGTTGATCACTGCTTCGGTATTGAGCGACTTCGGCAACGGCAATTGCACCAGAATGCCATGGACGAGGGGATCGCGGTTAAGCCGGGCGATCAGCGCCAGCAGTTCGTCTTGCGCGACGTCCGCCGGCAACACATGCTCGAACGAGGCCATGCCGGCTTCCTGCGTCAGCCTGTGCTTGCTACGCACATAAACCTGGCTCGCGGGATCGTCGCCGACCAGCACGACGGCGAGACCGGGCGTCAACCCATGGTCGCGCCGCGCCCGCCCAGCCTCGTCGGCGACGCGGGCACGAAGTTCGGCGGCGATGCGTTTTCCATCGATGATCCGGGCTGTCATATCGATCCCATCATTGGTTCGCCGAAACAAGCGTGCGCAGCGCTTGCCCGAGCCTTTCCGGATCGCCATCGACGGCGACCTGCTTGAGGCGCGAGGTCTCTCCCGAGACAATCCGTACGCTCGCCTTGGGCACGCCCAGCGCGCTGGCCAGCAGTTTAGTCACCGCGCGATTGGCTTCGCCGCCTTCGGCGATGGCACGAACCCGCACCTTGAGCACGGTGCGGCCGTTGGCAAGGGTCTCGACACCATCAACAGCGTCCCGGCCGCCGCGCGGGGTTACCCGAAGCGCCATACTGACGCCTTGGGCGGAATAACGCCAAGGATCGGCCATTAAGGATCGGCCAATCAGGCACGCGATCAGAAAACACTCGGATAGACGTAATAGGTGATCACCCGTTGAATGAACATGATGATCAGGATCAGGATGATCGGCGAGATATCGAGCCCGCCGAAATTCGGCAGGAACGAGCGGATCGGCGCCAGCAGCGGTTCGGTGATCCGGTAAAGGAATTCGGCCACCGCGGCGACAAACTGGTTGCGCGTGTTCACGACATTGAAGGCGATCAGCCAGGACAGGATGGCCGCGGCGATCAGAAGCCAGACATAGAGATCCAGGACAATGAGAACGATGTCGAGAAGGGCACGCATGGTGGGGCTTGCTCGATGGGACAGGCCGCGGATCGGACCGTCTGCTAGATATCGGTTCCACCTCGTGCAAACAAGGGAAGTTCCTTGCAAAAAAGCCCCGAAAAAGCCCGCGATTTCACCGTTCTTGACTTGACCTTGACGCGGATTGTAAATGGCGCCCACACTCGGTCGCCCATGTTCATCGAGGCGGCCACGACGGGGCCATAGCTCAGCTGGGAGAGCGCGTCGTTCGCAATGACGAGGTCGGCGGTTCGATCCCGCCTGGCTCCACCACGCTTCGCCCGTCGGGCTTCGCGCGGCACGGCCATGACAAACCCGAAGGGCGAAGCGTGCCCGGCGTAGCCCGAAGGGCGGCGACGGGCTCAAAAGACCGCGGCCGGTTCATTTTCGCTCAGCACTTTCAGGCGTCTCAGTGCGAGCCTTTTGCCGGATTCCGCCGAGCGCGTGAACTCCTTCAACAATTGTGCGAACTCATCGTTTGTCATGTCGCTGTCCTTTGCGCCCGCTGAACTGGACTCAACATGTAAGCAATCTGACGCGCGCATGGAATCCCCGCCACAAACTTGGCGTCATCACGGGCTTGTCC
>Ga0207693_10004946_pt1 | contig 11199 bp, 8 predicted proteins | sample LARL81metaG_FD_184347 | JGI IMG/M metagenome (GOLD analysis project Ga0207693, IMG submission 184347) | Corn, switchgrass and miscanthus rhizosphere microbial communities from Kellogg Biological Station, Michigan, USA - LAR L8-1 metaG... | ecosystem: Host-associated > Plants > Roots >... | reverse complement strand
TATCCAATCAACCCCGGGAACCCTAGTACCAGAAGCTGGCTCCAGCATGAATATCGGCGAAACAATCAGGACTTATCGGCTGCAAAAGGGCATGTCGCAAGGCGACATTGAGAAGCGCACCGGGCTTTTACGTTGTTATCTCTCACGCGTGGAAAACGGCCACACCATCCCTTCATTGGATACCCTTTCAAAAATTGCCACGGCGATGGAACTGCCCCTGGGCCAGTTTTTTGCCGACCATTTTTCCAACGGCAACGCCAAAAACCTTCCTCCGCTGACGGAAGACGAAGTGCGCTTTCTTACCCAGATCCGCCGCTATTCCATGGGCCTGAATGACAGCGACCGCAAGCTGGTGCTGGCCATGGTGAAAAAGATGGCGGCCGGGGCGAAGTAAGCAACTGGCAAATAGCCAAAGAACACGAGCCGCGAATCAACGCGAAATACGCGAATCAATATTTCAGGTTGTGATTCGTGTTTATTCGCGAAATTCGCGGCTAATTTTTCATCAGCGTTTATCAGCGAAAATCTGCGGCGAAACGTTCTTGGCTGAATGCTGAATGCTGATTGCTTCTTACGCCGCCTTGCTCGCCTCGCTCAGCGCCAGCACTGCCAGTTCAAGGCGGTCGCGCGCGCCGGTCTTGGTAAAGATGCTTTGCAGATGGCGCTTTACGGTATTTTCACTGATGGTAAGCGCCTCGCCAATGTCTTTGTTCTTCATGCCGCGCGCCACGTGATAAGCGATCTGGCGTTCACGGGTGGACAGGCGGCCCATGGTATTGGCGGAGGTTTTTGACTCAGCCGTCATGGTGGAGAGGACCTGCTGGGCAAGTTCATCGGAGAATGCCAGTTCGCCGTTGGCAACGGTGCGGATGGCGGCAAAAAGTTTTTCCGGGCCATCGCTCTTCAACACCAGTCCACGCGCGCCCAGCTTTACTACCTGAGCATAATCCAGTTCGTTGTCGGAGCCGGTGAGGACCACGGCGGCCACGCGGCTGCCGGCACGGTCCAGAGTGCGCAGGACTTCAAAGCCGTCGCCCTCCGGCATGAAAAGGTCCAGCAGCAAGACGTCCGGCGGATGCTCCTGCACGATCGCAAGGGCTTCCTGTCCGTTGGAAGCGCGGCCTTCCACGGCAAAGTCCGGCTGCGTCGCCAGCAATGACGCGAGAGATTCCCGCAATACGGTGTGATCGTCGGCAATAACGATCCGGGTTCGATTTTTGCTAACGACTTTAGGAACCATGATTGATTAATCCTTAAATTTCTTATTTGACCTTAATCCTTAGATGCATATTCAGAAGGGGATGAGAGGGCCGGCTTTCGGGTTGGCCCCGATGGCATAAAAATGGTGCAATCCGGGGCGAAAAACCGAAGTAAATCAAGTAAATTACGCGTGGGCACTGCCGCGGCACAGTACCAGGGCGTCACTGTACCTTGAGCACATAGGAGCGAGAGGGGGTCTATGGTATATTCCGCCTGATTGCTCTCCGTTGGAGCGAGCTGTTTTTTGAATCTTAAAAAGCCCGGATTTTTGAAGACCTTCCATCTGGAAATTGGAGCTGCCGCGTTGGCGATTGACGAAGAACTTTCGGTGTTGGAAGACCAGCTTCGCCGGCTGAAGATTGAGTACGACATGTATTTTGGCGGGGGCTCCAAGAAACCGCCGACTGACGTGGAATGGAAGGTCAAAAACCTGCTGAAGAAATACTCTGACGGGAACCGCATGAATTATGCGCAACGGTTCCGCTATACGACCATCCAGCAGCGCTACGCGTTGTATAACGCCCTGTGGCAGCAGAAACTCATTATCAAAGAAGAAGGATACCGGAGGCCGCAGGATGCCGTTCTTGGTATTCAGGGAATCAGAACGGACGAGGAACACGAAGCGCAGAAGGCGCTTAAGCACCACGGTCCGGTGACGGAAGACCGTCCGTTCAGCCTGGCGCTTTCTGACGGTTCCGACCAGGCGAAGGTTGAATCGCTTTTTCAGGCGCTGACGGAAGCGCGCAAAAAGAGCGGTGAAAATAACGCCGCCAACCTGGACTCATTCAGGAAATTCGTGAAGCAGAAGACCGCCCAGCTGCAAAAGGAATATGGCTGCAAGGCCGTGGAATACACGGTGGAATTGCAGAATGGGCAGGCAAAGCTGAAAGCGAAACCGAAAACCTAGCCCGCTGGTTAACGCTGATCTAAGCCTTTGCCGACCCAATTTCTGCGCTTTGCAAGATGCCTTTCCTGGCTCTTAACGCGCCTGGCCCGCGAATACAGGGGCTGCAACGGGCGTCATTTCAACTTCCACGCCGCTCAGCACGGCATTGCCGGAAAGTGGATCGCGGCGATTCTCATCCATCAGCGCGTTGAGGTTGCCGCCGGGATTGACGGCAGCCACGTTGAGCTGGGAACCCGGCTGATCGTGGCCCCACCCGTGCGGCAGGCTGATAACGCCCGGCATCATCTCGTCAGAGATTTCCACTTCCACTTCGATGGTGCGGCCATCATGCGCAATGCGTGCTCTGCCGCCGTCTTCAATCCCAAGCCGCGCAGCATCGGCGGGGTTGACCAGGGCGGTGCACTGGGCCGCGCCTTTGGCCAGCACCGGCAGGTTGTGCATCCAGCTATTGTTGCCATGAAGCTGCCGCCGTCCAACGATCACAAGCTCCGGCGCAGGACGCTGAAGATCGGCGGCAACGCGCTTGAGATCGTCCATGAGCATGGGCGGTGAAAGCTCTATCTTTCCCGAAGGCGTACGCAAAACCTCCGGCACACGTGACTCGAGCGCGCCCAGATCGATGCCGCCTTCCGCTGCTTTCACTTTGTCGAGATTGAGGCCGTCGGGTTTCGCGCCGAACTGATCACCATACGGCCCCATACGCAGACCGAGGTCGAGCAGCCGCTCAACGCCCCGCCGGTGTGACAGAGCTTTGAAAATCTGATCGGCGTGCGGCCCGGTGGTGCGGCGCAGATCGTCCATCAGCAATTCGTCGTCGATGGAACCGATATCGGCTGCGGCGCCCTTGCCGTGAATGATTCCAATCAGCCGCAGCAGCGCCTGCCATTCTTCAGGATGGCCGTTTTCGGGCGGAAACACGGGATGGCTGTAACGGGCATGATTGCGATAAGAAAGCTGCGAGAAGGCAACGTCATAATGGGAATCTTCCAGCGGCGACGTGCCGGGCAGGACCACGTCCGCATGGCGGGTGGTTTCATTCAGGTAGATATCCAGGCTCACCATGAATTCCAATTGCTCCATGGCCGCAGCCAGTCGCCCGCCGTTGGGCGACGACAGAGCTGGATTGCTCGATACGGTGATCAGCGCCTTCACCTGGCCTTCACCGGGTGTCTGGATTTCTTCCGCCAGGCAGCTCATGGGAAATTCGCCCAGGACTTCGGGCGCTCCGGATACGCGGCTCTTGCGCCGGCCGGTGACGATTCCTTTGCCGGAACCCGGCTTGCCCGTGGTATTTGCCTGGAATGCCGCGGCCCTGGGGAACATGGCGCCGCCCGGCTCGTCGAAATGGCCGGTGAGGATGTTCAAAACGTCCACCAGCCAGTTGCATAGCGTTCCATACTCCTGCGTGCAAGTGCCAACGCGTCCATAGACCACGGCGCGTTTGGCTGCCGCCAGAGAAAGGGCCAGCCTGCGAATGGCCTCGGCGGGAATTCCGCACCGGCCAGAAACTTTTTCCGGCGCGAAAGCGGCCACGGCGCGCTCCATCGCTTCAACGCCGGCAACGTGATCTGCCAGACGGTCCAGGCGGACCAGCTTCTCCGCAAACAGCGTGTGCACCATGCCCAACAGGAAAAATACGTCTCCGCCGGGACGGATGAAGATATGCTCGTCGGCCACCTTTGCGGTCTCTGTGCGCCGCGGATCGACGACGATCAACTTTCCTCCTCGCGCACGCAGGGCTTTTGCCTTGTCACGGAAGTTCGGCACGGTCCAGAGGCTGCCGTTCGAGACCATGGGGTTCGCGCCCAGCATCAGCAGAAAGTCCGTTCGCTCGATGTCCGGCACGGGAATCGACAGAAATTCACCAAACATCAGGCCGGAAGAGAGGTGCTTGGGCATTTGATCGAGCGTTGAAGCGGAGAAGACATTCTTTGAGCCCAGCGCGCGGCCCAGGCGCGTCGCGTAAAGCAGCAGCGCAGACTTGTGGACCACGGGGTTCCCCAGCGTGAGCGCAATTGAGTCGGCGCCATGCTTTGCGATGATCGGCGGCAGGCGGCGTTCGATCTCCGCGAAAGCTTCGTCCCAGGTCGCTTCCACAAACCGGCCATCGCGTTTGATCAACGGCGTGCGCAGGCGGTCAGGATCTTCATGCAGGTCCTTGAGTGCAACGCCTTTGGGACAAAGGTAGCCGCGGCTGAAGACGTCGGCCGCATGGCCGCGAATGCGCTTTACACGGCCTTCAGCCACGGTGATTTCCAGGCCGCAGCAAGCTTCACAGAAAGGGCATATCCGATGGTGGATGGTTTCTTTGCCTGCTTCGGTCATTCGCTATTCCCTCCTGCTGCTTGCGCCAGGCTCTCCGGTCACGGGGCAACACGTCCAAGGTAATGACTTTGGCGCTGGTTGTAAACCGGTCCGGGGCACTTTGGCCCCAAGACGCCGAGGCGTTACTATCGCAAATATCGTTTATGGATTCTGCTCCACAATCGGTTGAGACTGTTGAAAAACTCTTTTGACCGTTCATATGCTGCGGAGTGCACTCGCAAGTTGTTGAATAATCGTTCAACGGAGCGGCGTAAATCGAAAAAACTTACTGTGTTGGTTCCTTTTTCAACAGCCTCATGTGGTTGCGGAACAGGGCATCGGCTCTGCTTGGTTTGTTGAGGATGACGCTCGCTTGCTCGCTTGGTCTGCGTCCGAGTGAGTTCCTGGGATTGCAATGGCCGGATCTGGACGTGAGCCGCGGAGTCCTGATGGTTTCTCGTTCAATTACCGGTCAGCATATCGAAGCCACCAAAACGCCGGATTCCGAGGATGAGATTGCACTTGATCCCGACGTTGTGGCTCTGCTAATGCGGTGGAAGGAACAATGCGCTGATTCCTCGGAGCAGTGGCTCTTTCCAAACCTGGACACCGGCAGGCCCTTCCACGCCGATTCTTTGAGGGACGATCATCTGCATCCTGCAGGGCAGACGATAGGTATCCCGAATCTCGGCTGGTACGCCTTCCGGCACACCTATCGGACTCTCCTCGATGATCTAGGGACGCCGATTGGAGTGCAGCAGAAGCTGATGCGTCATTCGGATGTCAGGACGACTATGAACCATTACGGTTCTGCCTATGAGAAAACCAAACGCCACGCCAACACCTTGGTGGCCGGCAAACTGCTGCCCGAAAGCATGAAAGCGGCATCAAGAACAACGATTCACTAACTGAAACGAACGGAATAGAACAGGGGAACGAAATCCGTTCCCTCGCGATTTTGACGATTCAATGTAAGTGATTGATTCGGTTGGTTGCGGGGGGTGGATTTGAACCACCGACCTTTGGGTTATGAGCCCAACGAGCTACCAGGCTGCTCCACCCCGCATTTCGAGAATAACAGGACGTTAATATGCGGTCAAATGGCGCGATGGGCGTAGAGCGCTGTAAGGAACCTAAAGACGGTCGGAAAAACCGAGAGCAGACTGCTCGAACAGTGATCAGAGCGGAGTAACGGCCTTCCAAAGCCTCTTACGAACCTACCGACCCGTTCCGGCGGGTGAAGCGACGGGCAGACCAAAAGAAAAAACCGAACCGTTGCCCAACTGGCTGCTAACCTCGATGCGCCCTCCGTGGGCCTCAACGATGGCTTTCACGATCGCCAGCCCCATGCCGGTCCCCTGGACTCTGTAACGCTGGCTTTGGCCGCGGTAAAATTTGTCGAAAATCATTGACCGCTCCAAGTCATCAATCCCCATTCCGCGGTCGGCGACGCTGGTTATGAGCCGTCCATTACGGACTTCGCCGCTAATAAAAATGGGTTGGCCTTTCGCCGAATACTTAGCCGCATTCTCAATGAGGTGTTGCAGAACTTTTTTGATCCAGTCCACATCCATCACAGCAGGCGGAAGACTATCGGGCACACGAACTTCCACCGGATGATCACCAATTACATTCCTGGACTCTTCGAGTGCACCCTCAACTGCTTCTCCGATCCGGTGCGGTCCCAACTCCAGCTTTACTTCATTCGCATCAAGGCGGGCCATTTCGACAGCTTCGCCGATAAGACGATTCAGGCGGTCACTCTCCTCGTCGATAATTTCGACAAAATCGCGGCGTTGCTCTTCGTTCATTTCCGCCTCAGATTTCAAACTGGTTACCGAAGCTTTAATTGAAGTTAGTGGCGTACGAAATTCGTGGGTAATTGAATCCAGCAAAGCGGACCTGAGCCGTTCACTCTCTCGCGAAGCCTCGTTGCGCATAAGTGTGTCAACAGCGCCGGCGCGCTCAATGGCAATCGCAATCAATCCGCTCATCGCTTCCAGTGTTTCGCGTGAAAGTGTGTCGCCCGCGATTCCCAGACTGCCCAGCCTCCGCAGACCCATGCTGACGGGAACCAGCGCACGTTTGTGTTCACTATCAAAAATCGGTTCGCCAGTTGACGAGACGGTCTTAAGCTCCGTGCTCGACAATTGTTGGATCTCCGCTCCGGAGCGATAAACCTTGTCCTTCTCGCCCAGGTGGATCGCGGCATCCGCAACACCAAAGGTTTCCACAACGTGCACAGGAATCATTTTCAGAAGCTCAACGATGTTGTCTGTAAGCAGCAATCGTTTGCTGAACCTGTACAATCTCTCAACTTCCTTGCGGCGACGTGCAGATTCGCGGGCCTCATCCCTTACCCTTTCTGAGAGATGGCTGGCAATAAGCGAAGTGCACAGAAATGCAATAAGGGCTGCCCAGTTTTGCGGGTCAGCAATGGTCAGAGTGCCAACCGGAGGGAGGAAAAAGAAATTAAAGCACAAGGTAGACAGAATCGACATCGGGATTGCGTACCTCAATCCCCACGCCGCCGAAACGACTAAAATCGCCACCAACAAACTGAGGGCGACCGTCGTAGGATTAACATGTACGTACTTGAAATAGAGCACAACAATGCAAAAGACTATGAACGCGGCTAAAGCAAACCTGGCAACTGCGAGCACAGGGATCTTCATAGCCGTGATTTTAGCTGAGTTTTCAGGCGAGCGATGAGAGGATTCCTAAGTGCCTAAAACACCCGAACAGTGGCTCGAACAAGCCGCGCCTGAGAAGAAGGCGGGCATCTTCAAGCTGTTTCTCGGTTACGCTCCGGGGGTGGGAAAGACTTATAACATGCTGAGTGAGGCGATACGCCGGCAGCGCCGTGGCGAGGATGTTCTCATCGGCATAGTTGAAACCCACGGCCGCACAGGCGTTACTGAATTGGCAACTCAATTGGAACAAATTCCACGTCGCAGACTGGAGTACAAGGGCACAATGTTCGACGAAATGGATGTTGACGCCATCATTGCTCGCAGGCCTGCGGTGGTCTTGATCGATGAACTTGCACATACCAATATAGATGGCAGCAAAAACAAGAAGCGATATGAGGACGTATTCGAGGTGCTGCAGGCCAAGATTGACGTTCTTTCGACCATGAACATCCAGCATCTGGAGAGTGCGGGCCCCACGGTCCAAAGCATCACCGGAATCCAGGTGCGTGAAACGGTACCGGACTGGGTGCTGGAGCGCGCCGATGAAATTGTTCTGGCCGACCTTACACCCGAAGCTTTGCAAACGCGCATGCGCCGCGGAGATATTTATCCCGTGGTCCGCGCGGAGAAGGCGCTCACTAACTTTTTCCGCCAGGGCAACTTGATGGCTTTACGCGAACTTGCCTTGCGGCAGGTGACACATTCGGTCGATCGTGGCCTTGAGACCTATCTTAAGAAAAAGAACATCGACCAGAACTGGGGTGTATGCGAGCGCATTGCGGTCTGCATCAGTTCAAACGAGGCCTCGCAGAATCTTATTGCCAGAGGCGCGAGACTTGCGGAAGGTGTGGATGCGGCAGAGTTTTATGTTGTGCATGTGGACACCAGGACCGAAATGGACGAAGAGGATCGTCATTCTCTTTCTGCCAATATGCGATTCGCGGAAAATCTGAAGGCAAAAGTCATAACGCTGAAAGGCAAGGACATCGCCAAGACGGTCGCTCGCTTCGCCCGGGAATACAAAATCACTCAAATCATTTTTGGACGCTCGGCCGTGCACGGCTGGCAGCAATACCTTTACCTGACCGCGATCCAGCGATTTCTGCGCGCCGCGCCCGCTATCGATGTACACATTGTCAATCAAGAGCCGCGCTAGAATCTGCCTGCCCTTGGAAGTTCTTACTAACATTTAATGACTTCTTTAGTCTTTCTTTAGGCGGTGGGCTGTCTAATGGAATTGGCGGCCATTTAGGCGCAGTTCCAGCGCTTTGGAAACGCGATCATGCCGGACAAACCCCGAATCCTAGTAGTGGACGATGAGCCCCAGATCACTCGCGTCCTCAAAGCTAGCCTCGGCATGCACGGCTATGAGATACGGATCGCAAATAACGGCGAGGCGGGTCTGGATGCTTTCGATGATTGGAAGCCAGACCTGGTCATCACGGATTTATCGATGCCGAAAATGACTGGGATTGAACTGTGTGAAAACATTCGAAACCACTCGCAGGTTCCAATCATAGTGCTTTCGGTGAGAGGTGAAGACAACAGCAAGATCGCCGCGCTCGATAAAGGAGCGGACGACTACGTTACCAAGCCCTTCAGCATTGATGAGTTGCTGGCGCGAATCCGGGCGAATCTGCGCCGTGCCAGTGCAGGCAAGGAAGAGGAATCAGGAGAGCCGATCGATATCGGGGATTTTCATATCGATTTACAGACGAGAATTGTGGCGATCGGCGCAAGACAAGTCCACCTCACTCCCAAAGAATTTGATCTTCTTGTCCACATGGCGCGTCATCCGGGCAAAGTCATTAGTCGTCGTGCATTGCTTAACGCTGTTTGGGGAGGACAAAGCCTTCAGTCAACTGAATATCTATGGGTCTTCATGAACCAACTTAGAAAAAAGATCGAGCTCACGGAAACGCCGCGTTACATTCTGACCGAGCCACGGATTGGATATCGGTTTCAACCGGACTAGGCCTAATTTGCCAACGCTCTTACCAACAGCCGTGAAAATCACCAGTTCTTTAGGAAAATTTGAGGACTCCCTTAGGTCATCTTTAGGCGGGATATTGTCCACTGATCTCGTCACAGTTCCGGCCAGACCACTTCCGGAACTGGAGGGTGAACATGACAGCTCTGTTGGGTCTTTTGATTATTGGTTTGTTGGCTGTTGCTGGGCTCCTCTGGTGCCTGGCGGGATTCAGCCGGGCTCTCAAAGAAAAACCCAAAATTATCGGTTTGCTGGTACGAGTGGGAATCAACCCCGCGAGCATGAAACAACGCAAAGCAGTGGTCATTGCTTTTCCGGGGCGTTCAGCACCGACACAACAGGCCAGCACTGCTCGAGTCCGAAAGTACCGTTCCGTAAACCTGCTCATTGTTGTCTGGATCGCGATTTTACTTTCTTCCCCAGCGGCGAATCGCAATTTATCAGCGATGGCATCACCAAGTCCAAATGGAATTTAGAGATTCAGAAAACGATGTTTGTCGAACTTTCCGAAATGGGAGTGCGCGGCTCCTAAACCCCATCAAGCAACCTGACGTTGACCCACAAGGCCACGTAGGCTTTGGTCGCGGCTGGAATGTGCGAGAGATAAGGATGAAAGGCTGGATTTGATAAATGAAAAGATCGTTCACGTCAAAAATTATCGTAACTGTTGTGGCTTTGAGCGTCTGTTTGAGCTGCGTTCAAATCCAGGCGTTTGCCCAGGTTAATCAGCCGCAGCAAAAGCTGATTACGGATTCGTCGGAGGCCAAAGGCGCGAATAATGCCTCAGATGCTAATAGCGCGACAAGCGTTAATCTCACGAACGCTGAGGTTCTCAAAGAGCTTCAGCAAATGCGCGCGCGGATCGCGGAACTGGAAGCACAGCTCAAGGCGCAGCAAGGCAGCGCACCTGCCGTGGTAAACGCCACTGTAACCAATGTGCAACCAGCGACTGCCGTAAGCAGCTCCTTATCCAAGCCGATACCGATTCCACAACCCAGCACGGAACAGGCAGCCAAGCCTGCACAAAAGCCGGAGCCCTCTGTGCCGTTCGCTTTTGCTGATTGGACCTGGCTCAACGGCACTGCGCGCAATAAGGACGCAGTATGGGACTCGAAGTTCTTCACTCCGGAAATACGCTTCGATGCGAACTACATCAGCAGCTTCAATCATCCCCAGGATGACAGCCTCGGCGGGTCGACTGAGACTTTTCGTTCCAATGAAGTCCAGATCGAGCAGATCAGCTTCGGCGGGGATTTCCACTGGCAGGATGTCCACGCAAGAATCCTGACCATGGGTGGGATGTTCGGTGTTACGACGCCACGTAACGATGCCAGCGCGGGACGCGGGCAGTGGGACCTCCGCGGCGCGTACAAATATTTTTCTGAAGCCAACGGTGGTTATCACTTCAACGTAAACCACGGGCTTAACTTTGACGCAGGAATCTTCGTTTCCTATATCGGTCTTTTCAGCTACTACAACTTTGACAACTGGGCCTATCAGCCGTCGTATGTTTCATCCAACACACCCTGGTTCTTCAACGGCGTCCGCATCCAATGGTTCCCCACGACCAAATTAAAGATCGAGCCGTGGATCATCAATGGCTGGCAATCCTACGGCAGACTGGGCGGCAAGCCAGGTCTGGGCGGACAGATCTTGTGGCGTCCGACGGGCTGGCTCTCGATCGTCTCCAACAATTACGGCATGGGCGAAGATACGCTGGGCAACGGTAATGGCCAGTTTGGCCGCTCCCGCATCCATACTGACAACAGCGTTGAAGTCAAATACTACGACCGGCCGGAGAAGTTTCTCGACAAGATGGCCTTCTCGCTTACGGGAGACCTGGGATGCGAATATGGCGGCAAGGGAACAGCGGTCGGCGCGCAGGGACAGACCATCATCAACAACGTGAATTGCCACCACGATACCGCCACCAGCCGCAAGCAGACATTCGTCGGGTGGATGGCGTACAACCGCTTCTGGTTCAAGAAAGACATCTATGCGGTGACAGTGGGAGGCGGCGCAATGGATAACCCCGGTCGCTATCT
>Ga0207693_10004945_pt1 | contig 11199 bp, 6 predicted proteins | sample LARL81metaG_FD_184347 | JGI IMG/M metagenome (GOLD analysis project Ga0207693, IMG submission 184347) | Corn, switchgrass and miscanthus rhizosphere microbial communities from Kellogg Biological Station, Michigan, USA - LAR L8-1 metaG... | ecosystem: Host-associated > Plants > Roots >... | reverse complement strand
CGTCTATGAGGCGAGGTGACGCGTCGCTCTATGGCGATCCGCGCGCTGTTGCGCAGGCCCTTGCGCGCGTGTCAGGTTGAATGCGGTGTTAACCAGCGCGACATGCGAGAAGGCCTGCGGGAAGTTTCCGACCTGGCGGGACAGGCGAGGGTCGAACTCTTCTGCGAGCAGCCCGACATCGTTGCGCAGCGACAGCAGGCGCTCGAAAAGCTCCTGGCCCTCATCGATGCGGCCTTGCAGGATATAGTTGTCGGCCAGCCAGAAGCTGCACGGCAGAAAGGCCCCCTCCCCAGGAGGCAGCCCGTCGACCACCTCTCCGGTGTCGTAACGCATGACGAAACCGTCGACGAGGAGGCGCCGCTCGATCGCCTTAACGGTTCCGACGATGCGCGGGTCGGTCGGCGGCAGAAAACCGACCAGCGGAAGCAGCAACAGGCTCGCATCGAGCGACTTTGATCCATAAGCCTGGACGAAGCTGCCGAGATCCGAGTCAAATCCATGCCGGCAGACATTCTCATGGATGTCGTCACGTATCCGCCGCAAGCCCTCGCTCGCGCTATCGCCCCCGGGCTGCTCGCCGACCTGCTCTGAGATCTTGATCGCCCGGTCGAAGGCAACCCATGCCATCACCTTGGAATGTGTAAAGTGCTGGGGTGGTCCACGTACTTCCCAGATGCCTTCGTCGGGGTGGCGCCAGATGCGCCCTAAGTGGCCGAGGACGGTCCGGCCAATCGCGACTGCGCGATCAACGGTTGGCATACCATGGCTATGGGCATGGTACAGGGCATCGAGGATCTCACCATACACGTCGAGCTGGGTCTGGTTGACTGCGGCGTTGCCGATGCGCACAGGGCGCGACTCCTCGTACCCCGGCAGCCATGGGACCTCCCACTCCGTCAACCGCCGCTCGCCCCCGAGCCCGTACATGATCTGCAGCTGGTCGGGACTGCCCGCGACCGCACGCAACAACCAGTCGCGCCATGCCCGCGCCTCGTCATAAAAGCCAGCGTTCATCAGCGCCAGCAGGGTGAAGGTAGCATCGCGCAGCCAGCAGTAGCGATAGTCCCAATTGCGCGTGCCCCCGATTTGCTCGGGGAGCGACGTCGTCGGGGCAGCAACAATGCCGCCGGTGGCGGTATAGGTCAGGCCTTTGAGCGCCACCAGTGAGCCTTTGACAACATCGGTCCAAGGGCCGGCGGGACCGCAGCGCGACGACCATCGCTGCCAAAAGGTCTCGACCCTGTGCAATGCCTGCTGTGCATCGATAGATTGCGGTCGCGGAAGATGGGAAAGCCCGTAGCTCATCACGAACGGGATAGTCTCACCGGCGTTGACCTCGAATTCGCCGACGGTTTTCAGATCCTCGCCGCGGAGCGGGGCAGGGGTGCGCAACACCACTCTCTCGGGACCGGCGGTCGCGGAGATCCCGCCCTCCGCAAGCCGCTCGACCCAGGGCACCACGGCACCGTAGTCGAAACGCAGAACAAATTCGGTCAGCATCGGGACGCGACCGCGGAGCCCTCGAACCAGCCGCACGATGTCCGAGAGGCCGTGCCGGAAGCCGATGAAATCGACCATCTCGACTGCACCCTCGGTCGTCTCGAACGTCGTCGCGAGGACCAGCGAGCCGTCGAGATAACGACGCTTGACGCGGTAGGACGGGTCTGCCGGCGCAATCAGCCAACGGCCGTGCTCGGGTCCGCCGAGAAGTGCTGCAAAGCAAGCCGGGGAATCGAACCGCGGCAAGCAAAGCCAATCGACGGATCCGTTGCGCCCGACAAGCGCCGCGGTGGTGCAATTGCTGATCAGCGCGTAGTCTTCGATTCGCTGCTTCGCCGGCATGATGCTTCCATAGGCCCTGGCTAACGGGACGAGATGAGGGACTACAGGAATCCGCGGCGGCAGTGAAGGAAAGTTCGAAGGTCCAATCGACGTCGGGCGGGCCGCGGCGTGGCGGCCCGCCCGAACGGTCACCCCGTCTCGATGAGCCTAGGGACTGCCGTGACCGCTCGCCTTTGGACCGGCATTGTCCGAATATGGGCGCGTGGCGACGTAGGGATCCCAATACGCCTTCGGCGCCGGATAAGGTGATCCGGCATAGTAATTATAAGTCGGGTAGTTGTACGTGTAGCCATACCCCGGGTAGTAGTAATACCACGGCGTTCCCGACATGCTCGTTTGGTATCCCGGGTAGTTGTAGGGCGACCACGTATAGGTGTTTGGCCATCCGTAATAATTATAATACTGGGCTTGCCCGGTAGCCGAGGTTCCCACGAGCAACCCGACCCCGACGACTGCTGCTTTTACGACTGTTTGCATTCGTCACCTCCAGATTCAGACACTGCTGTGAGTTCTAAACATTCAGATGAGGGGAATCGTTCAGCCGTTGATTTATGAAACCCACTCTGCATCCAATAGGTTGAAGTGTCACAGTCTGCTCAGCGCGTTTAGCGATGTAATGATCCCATCGATAACGACGTTTTAGGGGCATGAACAGTTGAATAAGATGGGGGATGTTGTGCTTTATTCGTTCTGTGAATGATCACTCTTGTCGATAGTGAGGAACTTTAGCGTGACATGGGTTGCATCGGGCAACGACGCGCTCCAACTCCTCCGTTCTGACGAGCCGTGCCGGCAGCAGGGGATCAATTCGAATTGTTTTACGTTGTAGGGGTCAGCGGGAGGGGGAAGTGCGAGCTTATGAGGAGACGGAGATATGCCTGATCGGAACATACGAGCTGCCCGGAGAGGCAAAGTTGTAAGCCTTTGTCTCGGGCTGTTTGTCGCCGTGGGCCTATTGACGCCCGGATGGGCTGCGGTTTCCAATCCCGAGGACGAGGTGCGAGGTTTCTACGGCGTTTTGCTCGGCACGATGCGGGATGGCCGGACGCTCGGGCAAAGCGGTCGGTATGCCAGATTAGCGCCGGTCGTCGACCGGACATTCGAAATCCCCACGATGACCCGGCTGGCCATCGGCCCGTCCTGGGGGACCCTCTCCCCGGCGCAGCAGCAACAGCTGCTGGGGGCATTTGCCCACTATATCGCAGCAACTTATGCCGACCGCTTTGACAGCTACTCTGGCGAACAGCTGCAAGTGACCGGCCAGCGGCCCAGCGGCACGGACATCATCGTGCAAACGATGATCGTCAAATCGAATGGCGAGACCACCAGGCTTGATTACCTTATGCGTCAGGATCAGGGCTTCTGGCGGATTTCCGATGTGTACCTCGACGGCACGATCAGCCAGCTGGCGGTACATCGATCGGAATTCCATTCTATCTTGCAGCGGGAAGGCGTTGACGGTCTCGTAATGGCGCTCAATCGCAAGGTCGACCTATTGAGGAGCGTCGCCCGCTCATGGTGAACCGCTAGTCGGCGCTGCCTTGGCCGCTCTTCCTCAGTCCGGTGACTGCGGGAAAGGGTTCGCTGATCGGCATCGGCCCAGCCTCGCCCGCCGGCGAGTTGAGGAGTGGGTCGAGCTGCGGTTCGAGGGCTTTGAGCAGCTGCACGGCAAGAGCGCTCGTAAAATGGTAGGAGCCAGCGACTGCGCCCGGGACATACGCGGTGATGGTGCCGAAAAAGCGATCGCCGAGGAAGAACACGAACGTTGCCGTGCGGTCGACGACGCGCTGCGAGATCAGGCGTCCGCCGCGGCCGAAGCGGTCCAACCGGTTGTCCCCGGTGCCGGTTTTGCCGCCCACTGCCAGCAAGGCCCGGTCGGGCGAGTGGTAGGCACCGCGCAAGCGCGTTGCGGTCCCCTCCAAGACGACTCCCATTAGCGCCTGCCGCACCGTCCGCGCAATCTCCGGAGCGAGGATCGGCTGCGGCTCCGGCTTGAATGCCATCTCGGTCTCGTAGGGCGTGTCCGCCGCAAAATGCAGGCGTTGCAAATCGACATTAGGCTGCCGGACGCCGTCATTGAGGATAACGCCCATCAGATCGGCGAGCGCGTCCGGCCGGTCGCCGGAGCTGCCGATGGCGGTGCCATATGAGGGCACCAGGTGTCCGAACGGGTATCCCTGCCGTCGCCAGTCCTGCAGGATCCGATCGAAAGCGTCTTCCTCGAGCAGTATGCGGATGCGCGTATTCTGTTTGTGCAGGTGGCGGCTCTTGAATAGCCAGCCATAGACCTCCTGGCGCGCTTCCACGCTCGCCTCCATAACCGCGCCGCGGGCTTCGTTCGGGTGTTCCTGAAGGTAGGTAACGAGCCAGAGCTCCAGCGGATGGACGCCGGCAATGTAGCCCCGGTCCTGCAGCGAAAAGCGGCCGGGCCCGTACTCGCGCCAGAGGTCCCAGAGCTGGTTGTCGTCGACCGAGGTCGGCGACAGGTGACGCGCGAGAAAGGCGCCGAGATCGGTGCGGCTCGCCTCGGGGCGCGCGGTCAGATAGATCACCGCCAGGCGCCGCGCGACCGGGCGCGTGCGATGCGCCAGCTGGTCCAATGCCTCTTGCGGCGTCAGGCCCCGATAATCGTTCCAAAACCGGCTGAGATATCGGCGTCCCTCCTGATCGGCGAAGCGCTGCAGATAGGCTTCCCGGTTCGGATCCTCGGGATCCGACAGGAGCTTCTCGGGCTGCACTCCGCTTTGCGCCGTGTAATAGAGGACAATGTCGCGCATGACGCGGATGAAGGAGTTGTTGATCGAGTGCTCGAAAGCCTCGAAGACCGTCGGGTTCTCGTGATCCTCCCATTTCTCGAAATTGGCGAAGACGTGGGCGCCGCCGCCGGTGAAGAATTGGGCGGGGCTTCCCGAATAGCGGCGCTGCATCGCGGCGTCGATCATCGGCTGCAGGCCGTGGTCGCCGGTCCTTGCGAGATAGCCGGCGGCCCATCCGGTCAGGGGGTCGTCTTTCGCGGCGGCCGCGATGATCATCAATTCGTGCCGCGGCAGGGGCGCCAGCCTGCGGTGCAGTTCGTCGACGATATTCAGATAGGTGATCAAGGTGCGCAATTTCGCGGTCGAACCTAAAATCAGCTTGGCCCCCGAATTGATGTCGAATGGGGAATTGAGACTGTCCGCGTGGATCCGCAGGTAATTGCGTTCGGCGCCGCGCTCGTAGAGAACGACGCTCCAAGCGAGCCTGGCAGGATTTTCGCCGCCGAGCAGATTATGGCCGACCAGCCCGAGCGATTTGACGTAAGCCGGATCGCCAAGCCGCATCAGCACATCGATGACCTGCTTTTGGGCGGCGGTATCGACCGTCCCGTACCCGGTCAGGTCCAGCCGGTCGAGAGCGTAGAGGTCGGGAAGATGGAGCAATGAGACGAGTTCGGCGCGCAGCCGATCGGTCGCCTTGTTTCCGACGAAGGACGCAGCCGCGGGCGGCGGCAGCTGTGTGCGGAAATGCAGTTTGGCGCCGAGAGCGGCATTGCGCAGCAGCGGATCGATGACGCCCGCCGTGGCCAGCAGACGAAGATAGTTATCGGTCAATGCGGCGAGCGCCGCGCCGTCGCCGTTCAGATAATAGGCGGGCCGGCGGCCCGCGAGCAGCAGGGCGAGAACTTGGCGATAAACCTCCCCCTTGCGAGCAATCTGCGCCTTGGTGGCGGCCGGCGTGTTGAGCACCCGGTTGGCCTCCGCCGGATCGGTCCCATACCATATCCACAGCGCCTCGGGGACGCCGATGACCTCCCCGTATCCGGGGCGCGAACCGAGCGGCGTCGAATCGAGATACGCTGCAACGATCTCGCGGCGCGCCGTCGTCGTGTCCGGGCCGTCGCGGTAGGCGCGCGTCGACGCCGTCAGCATCTGTCGGAACTTCTCCGTGATGCCGGGGGTGCGGCCGCCTTGCGAATGCCGGAACTTCTCGATCTGCGTGGCGAGCGTGCTGGCCCCGCCCTCCCTGAAGCGGTGATCCAGGACGCCGGCGATCCGACCGGCCGCGGCGAGCATGAAGCGCCCCCATTCGACTGCCGGGTTCCGCCGCGGGATTTGTGGATCGAGCAGGTCATGGTTTTCGATGAACAACAGGCTGTCGACGACAAGCGGCGGGATCGTGGCGAAATCCTTGTAGACCGCTTCGGGATAGCTCGCGTGGTAAAGCGGGTTCTGGTCGCGATCGTATAATTTCAGCCCGGCGCGCGTTTTCTCGCCGTAAATCGCGTAACCTCCGTCGTCGACGAACCGTTCCAACGACGGCGACCACCGTGCCTGTCGCGTGACGGCGAAATGGCGAGCGCTCAGCGCTTCGATAAAGGAGGGCAGCTGTACATAGCCGCGCCGCTCGTCATAGGGCCCCCATTTGGGGAAGCGGATCTGTTCGCTCCGGCCCGAACGAACCGAAAATTTCATATCCGTGGCCCAGCGCGACAGCAAACGGGACTGCAGGAAGGAGGTGCGGGCCTCGGTTGCAGCGGCCCAGCCGAGGAGGAACAACACCGTCAACGCCGCCGCCCAGCGGAGGATGACGACAAGGCGCAGCACCACGCGCAGCGAGCGGCCCGGGTCGCGCTGTTCGTGTCGAGTGCTCGACAGCAAACGTCCCCAGACCGCCTCTACCATCAGCGCTGCTCCGCATCATGCCCAGCCGGAACAAACGCCAAAGCTGCGTCAAATGATCCTCATCCTTCTTCCGGACGAAGCCGAAAAAGAAAGTCCTAAAATTGACAAGCATCCTTTATGCGAATAAACCGCGAATGGAAATCAAGGTTAAACGTCGGCGGTTATTCCGAGTTTGCGCCAATGCAAGGAGGTGTGAGGTAAGAGGGATGGATTGTCCGGCGAAATCTGATTTCCTCCTGTTTCTGCAGAACGAAAACAGGCTGATCAGCTTCGTCGCCCGCAGCTCGCAGAGCCCGCGGTCGATCGCGATCGCCATTCCCTACGCGAGCTCGTGCCGAAAGCCCGAAAAGCGGCAGCCTAGCTCGAGGATCAGGCGGTGCAAATCCAAGATCATCTGGAACGACAATCAACAATTGCATTGGCCATCGCTCGCCACTTCATCTGCAGCAAATCGATGGCAAAATTCGTCTAAAGGCTGTAGGGCCGGCCGGAGGATATGCCGAGCAACGGTGCGCCAGTGAGCCGACTTGTGACAGAGGCACCCATCACGAGTTCCTTATCCGATCCGCGACCCATTGAGAACCGCAAGGAGTATGAGATACGTTCAGGAGATGTGGCGAGGGCTCGCCTTTGAGCAGCTGTCTCGGCTAGTCACCCCGGCCTGCGAATACCTTGCCGTCGACAACATAGAAGCCGATGCCTTGACCGAACACGGCGGTAAATGTCGCCTTTCCTTTGGCGCCTTTGAACAGGCCGGTCCCCCCGGTGAAGGTCAGCGTGCCGCTCGCGTCCGTAACGAAATTATTCGCGTTTGGTTGGCCCTCTGTAAGATCATAGGTAGCGAATAAGCTGTCGCCATCAGGCGTGCTCAAAGTGAGGCACCCGTGCCCATTGGCCCCGCCAATCGTCTTCTGGAGGAAGAAGACCAGGGCGCCGAGCGATGAGTAACCGTCGCCGTGCGCCTCGACTTTGTAATCCAGGGCTGGCCCCCCGCAATACGCCACAGGCGGAGAATTGGGGTCGCGGCGAACGCGACGGTAAAGGACGCCTGAAGGTGCAATTTCTCGGCGAGCACCCCACGCGGCGAACCGATGGCCGCGAAGATTATAGCCAACGTGATCGTTGCGAATGCACGTTTCATTGCTGTCTCCCTCATGAATCCGGGTGGAGCAAAGTTGAGCCGAAGCGGGACGGTCACTGCCCGCAAATCTTCCAGATCACTCCGGTGCCGGGGATCTGCACCAGCGCGGCGTCGGCCGGGTTTTTGAAGCCGGTGTCGGGATCAGACTGTCCCACATCCCTTATGGCGCCGTAATCCGCCACATAAGCGCAGCCATCCGGACCGAAGCGGACGTTTGTCGGCCGGTTGAAGCCGCGGATTCCATCGACGAAGGCCTGATCCGAGGTCGTGTTGTGCGCAAAGCGCTGCATGTTCAAGGCAGGAGGCTGCCCCCACCCGCCGCTGAAATTGATCAGCTTGACCTCGTGCCCGGTCTCGGGGGCCGGCGCGGAAGCATTCGCGGCTGAGAAGCCGAAATCGCCCTCAAGCGTATAGAGCGCTGCCCCGGGCTTCACCGGTCCGCCGACGAACGATTTGGGCGCGAAGTCGATCGCGGTGAAAGACGAGTTCGACGCCTCGATCGCAAGAGGCGCCGTTATCTGCTGCGGCGGGAAGGCGAGGACATCGCGAACCGGCACATTTTCCGTCAGGATCCGGGTGACGCTCGCGGGCGTGCACATGCTGGGTGGGTTCGATGGATCGAAGACGCACAGGGCATCGAAGATGGCCCCGACCGGATTGAACACCGCCTGATTCGACGGCAGGAAGCCGAATCGGTCAGGCCAGCCGTGATAATCCGGTGAGCCGTCCGGGTTCTGACGCGCCAGATGCAGCACTTCTGGAGCATTATGGGCCGGTCGTGGACCCGATTCCTCCGTGCCGTCCTCGCCGACGAGCAGGCCTCCCGCGAAAGGGTGCTCATCGGGAGCGAAGCGAATAGCGTAGCCGTTCCGGTACCCCCAGGAGAAGGGTTCGATCTGGTTGATATCGCTTAACGGTGCCCTCAGGACGGCGCCGTTGCAGACGCCCGGCCGCGTCTTGCCGGTGTTTCCGTCGAAGAAGGCGGTGATAGTTCCCCCGGGGTTCCTTTTCCCGAATGGGGAATAGCCGCTGGTCAGCGTTCCGTCGCCGGCATCGAAGACGTCTTGGCTCAAGGTGACGTCTTGGCATGGAACATCGGGCTGACCTCCGGCCGAGCCCACGACCCCGCCGTTCGTCGTGGCTCCGGAGCCCCAATAGATCCATCCGTTTTGGAACGCCAACTGGCCGGTCGGGCCACCCGGCAGTCCGCTAAGGAGCGGCGTGAGCGTGCCCTTCGACGGGTCTAGAGTCGAGATGCGCCCGCCGTTTGGCCCGCCATCTGTGGCGAAGAGCCTTCCGCCGTTCGACCCATGCTCGAACGCGATGTCGACAGCCGGACCACCGGGCTGAAACGCATTGGCGCTGGGGTTCGCGGCGTCGGTTGGTTTGCCGATGGTGCGCAGCGGCTTGGCGTTCTGATCGAAGACGAGGACATCGGGGGTAAACGGGTTGCCCGGCAGGCCCTTTGCCTGCCAGGCTACCCCGTCATTGCACCGGCTGGCCGGAAAGGCGCCGGATTCGAGGATGTAGACCTCGAAGCGATGTGAATTGCCGCGGAACGCGATCCCGGTCGGGAAATTGAGGCCCGAGGCAAAGACCGAGACCACGAACCCGTCCGGAACGACGATCTCTTCACCATTGCCGGGGTTGAACAACACCTCCTCACCGGGGCACAGCGGGTTGCCGACCATCGCCCCGACAGCGACGCCGGGCAGCACCAGGGCCGTCGCAATGACGACAGCACAGCCAAGACCACATCCTATTTTGAATGGCATGACCTCCGTCTCCCCTGCTAAGCGGCATGCCCGTTCGGCATGGCTGGCCCGCCGAGAGTGCGGAGAGCGCCGGGTTCGAGGCTACAAACGCGGGGATAAAAAATTTCCAAAAAGCTGCAAATTCCCGCTGAATTGCTGCAAGATTGAGCTGAGAACGCGGCGGGCGATCGCCCCTCTGCTCAAAAAGAGGCCAGTACCGGCGGACAAGACGGGAGGCAGGGCGTGCTCGCCACGGCGGACATTTTCCTGTTCGAGGAGTTTCGCCTCGATCGGCGCGGCGAGGGCCTGTCCCGGCGGGATGAACGCGGCGTTTTCGTGCCGGTGGCGATCGGCCCGCGCGCCCTCGATGTTCTTGCCGTGCTTGTCGACCGGCCCGGTGAACTCGTCCTGAAGGAAGAGATCATGGCCGCCGTCTGGGGGCGGACGGTTGTCGAGAGCGCCAACCTGACGGTCCAGATCTCAACCCTCCGGCGGATACTCGATAAGGGACAGCTCGAGGGGAGCTGCATCCAAACGATCGCGGCCCGGGGCTATCGCTTTGTCGCGCCGGTTACCCGGTTGGATCGGGAAACCAAGTCGGAAAGTGCCACCTTGGCGGTGTGGCGGGGCATCGGCGAAAACGAGTCCGCCGCGGTCCTTGTCCCGGACCATGGATCACGGACAACAGCTCTTCCCGATCTGCAGCCAGCACGGGCGCGCCGCTATAGTGCCAAGCGCGGCCGCGTTGCCCTCGCCGGCGTCGCAGCAATAGTTACAACCGCCGTCCTCGTGGCCGCCGCAGTTTGGTGGATCCGTCCGGGGCCGATACCCGCTTCCGCGCCAGTGGCGGCAACTGCGGCTGCGCTTCGGCCGGCGGGCGCGCCCCACCTATCGATTGTCGTGCTGCCCTTTGCAGATCTTAGCGAAGGCCGAGGGCAGCAATATTTTGCCGACGGTATTACCGACGATCTGACAACCGATCTGTCGCGGCTAGCGGGGATGTTCGTGATCGCCCGCAATACCGCTTTTACCTACAAGGACAAGCCGATCGACGCCAGGCAAATCGGCCGCGAGCTCGGGGTGCGCTATGTGCTGGAGGGCAGCGTACGGCGTTCGGGCAATCAGATCCGGGTCAATGCCCAGCTGGTCGATGCCGAGAGCGGCGCGCATCTGTGGGCAGAACGGTTCGACCGTGACATGAGCGATCTGTTTGCCGTTCAGAACGAGATAACCGGCCGCATCGCGCTCGCGCTGCACCTCGAGCTGGTCGGCGCCGAAGCCGCCCGGCCGATCGAGCAGCCCGACGCAATGAATTATATTCTGCGAGGACGCGCCGCATCCTACAGATCCCCGACGCGGGAAAACTATGCCGACGCCGTCGGTTGGTTCGAGCGCGCATTGTCGCTCGATCCGGCCTCAATCGAGGCCAAAAGCCTGTTGGCGAGCATCCTGGCGGCTCGCGCACTCGACCGCATGACCGACACATCTGCCGACGACTTCGCGCGGGCGGAGGCGCTGGTGCGTGAGGTCCTGACGGTTTCGCCGCGCAGCCCGATCGCCCGTTACGCCTTTGGCCAAGTGTTGCGCGCGAGCCGCCGCAACGAGCAGTGCATTCCGGAATATCAGGAGGCGCTCGCGTTCAACCGCAGCTGGGCCGACGCCTTGGCGGGTCTCGGCTGGTGCAAATTCTGGGTCGGTTCGCTCGACGAAGCGATCGAATTGCATAAGCAAGCGCTCCGCCTCAGCCCCCGCGATCCGCAGATCGGCTATTGGTATCACCGGATCGGACAGGTGCATCTGC
>Ga0207693_10004944_pt1 | contig 11200 bp, 3 predicted proteins | sample LARL81metaG_FD_184347 | JGI IMG/M metagenome (GOLD analysis project Ga0207693, IMG submission 184347) | Corn, switchgrass and miscanthus rhizosphere microbial communities from Kellogg Biological Station, Michigan, USA - LAR L8-1 metaG... | ecosystem: Host-associated > Plants > Roots >... | reverse complement strand
CGAGGTAGCAGCGAACCGACCTGGCGCCGGGCGCAGATTTGAGGTGCCGGTGATCGCCGACGGCCAGGGCAACGCCTGGCCGCTCTGCCTGTGCGACAGCGTGAGCCTGGGGGGCGACGAGCCACTGCTTGTGGAGTCCTCGAGCCCCGCGGTGTCTGCCCGGCGAAAGGCGGAGATCCTGGGTGCGGCCCGGAGGCTGGTGTTGCGGGTCGGCTACCGGGGACCGGCCATAGTCGCGTTGCAGTACGCCCCCGCCGCAATGCGCTGGTTGCCCGTGGCGGTGACCGCGTGCCTCGGGGTCGAGCACTGCGTCGCGGAAGAGCTGACCGGACTGGACGTCGTCAAGCTTGCGCTGCAGATCGCTGCGGGCGGGCGGCTGGAAGGCGATCCTCCGGCCCGCCTCGGGCACGCGATCGCAGCCCGCCTCAGCGCCGAGGACCCAATCCCCGGCGCGCCTGCGCCGGGCCGGGTGGTTCACCTGCGACTGCCGAGTGGGCCAGGCGTCCGGGCTGACACCGGCGTGGACGAAGGAGACCGCGTCGACCCCCGGCTCGACCCCACTATCGCCAAGCTGACCGCGTGGGGCCGCGATCGCGACGAGGCGCTGGGACGCCTACGCCGGGCGCTCTCCGATACGGTTGCGATCCTCGACGAGGAGACGACGAACCAGGGCTTCCTTCTACAGGTGCTCGACCATCCCGCGATGCGAGAACGCGAGGTCGACACAGCCTGGATCGAGCGTCTCCAGTCGACGCGGGGCACGCTTTCGGTGCCCCATGGTGACGTCGCGCTGCTCGGGGGCGCCATCGAGCTGGCGGACCGCGAGGTCGCGGAGGATCGGGCGCGGTTCTATGCTCTGGCTCGCCGGGGACGGCCGCGCGCGGCCCTCGAGGTGTCGCGCACCTATGAGCTCTGCCACCGCGATCGGATCTACCGAATATCAGTCTCGCAGGTGGCCCCCGATCGATATCGGGTCACGCTTGACGGGCGCCTGGTCGAGCTCAGCGTCCGCCGCCTGGGCCGGCATGAGCGCCGCCTCGAGCTGCCCCGCCGGACACACCGGACGGTCACCTCGACGCAAGGCGAGGATCTGCTCGTGGAGGTCGACGGCGTACCGCATCGCCTCTCACGCGACGACGGCGGCCTGGTTCGCGCGCCGGGTCCGGCCCTGGTCGTCGCGATCCCGGTGTCGGCGGGCGAGGTCGTCGAGCAGGGAGACGTCGTCGCGGTCGTCGAAGCGATGAAGATGGAGTCGTCACTGATCGCGCCGTTCCGTGGCCGCGTCAAGCATGTGTTCGCTGCGGAGAACGCGTACGTATCGGCGCAGGAGCCACTCATCGGGCTCGAGGCGATCGAGCGCGAGACGCAGCCGCCGCGGGGCGACCGTGTCTCCTTCGAGTTGCTGACACCGCCAAACGGGCCTGCGCCGGACCCCTGCCGAGAGAACCTGCGCCGAATGGAGTGGCTGGTGCTCGGCTATGACATCGACGCCACAGAGGTGCAGCGGACGATCGCCGACCTGCACGGCCAGTGCGCAGACCTGCTGGCGTGCGATCCGGCCTTGGTCGGTGGCGAGCATCGACTGCTCAGCATGTTCGCCGACCTGCGCGCGGTGTCGCGTCCGGAGCACCTCGATCAGGATCCCGAGCCCGAGCCGCTGCGAAGCCCGCAGGAGCAGCTGAACGCGTGGCTGCGGACGCTCGATGCCGACGCCGAGGCCCTGCCGGAGCACTTCACGGCCACGCTGCGCAGGGCGCTGCGCCACTACGGCATCGACGCCCTCGAGCGAACTCCCGCTCTGGAGGAAGCGTGCCACCGGCTGTTTCTCGCACAACAGCGAGCTGACGTCGCGCGCACGGCGATCATCGCAATCCTCGATCGCCGGCTCGAGGACGCCGAACAGCTGGTCGGCAACGTCAGCGATGACTTCCGCGAGGTGCTCGACCGGCTCGTGGACGCGCTCGAGGGTCGCGACCCTGTGATCGCCGACCTGGCGCGCGAGGTCCGCTTCCGGTACTTCGATCAGCCGTTGATAGACGAGGCGAGGGCGCGCGCGTACGCGTCCATCGAGCAGCACATCGAGGCGCTCACGAGCGAGCCCGAAGCACCCCAAGCCCGAGATCACATCGGCGCGATCGTCGACTGCCCGCGCCCGCTCGCCCCCCGGCTGACGGTCGCCATGCGCTCGGCATCACCGGCGGCTCGGCGGCGTCTCGTCGAAGCGATGGCTCGTCGCTACTACCGCACGCGGTCGCTGGGCGACTTCGGACACATGCAACTCGCCGGGCACGACTTGGCGATTGCAAGTTACGTGTTCGACGGCATCACGCGGCAGCTGGCCACCGCGTACGTCGAGCTCGACAACCTGGCCGCGGTCGCCGGTGCGTTTGCGGATCACGCCGAGACGCTGCCCGCCGGACAGCTCGCGGTGCTCGACCTCTACACCCGACACGACGAGCACGCGCCGATCCTGGAGGAGACGGCCGCGCACGTGCGCGCCGCGCTCCGCGAGGTTCCGATGCCGCCCGCGCTGCACCGGATCGTCGTCGCCGTCGCCGAACCGGGGCGCGGTCAGGGCATGTCCGCGATCGACCTGTTCACGTTTCGCGCCGGACCGTCAGGAGTGGTGGAGGACGAGGTGCTGCGCGGCCTTCACCCGATGATGGCCCACCGTCTGCGCCTCTGGCGCCTGCGCGAGTTCGATCTCAAGCGGCTGCCCTCGCCCGAGGACGTCTACATCTTCCGTGGCGTCGCGCGCACCAATGCCAAGGATGAGCGGTTGTTCGCGCTGGCCGAGGTGCGCGACCTCACAACCGTCCGTGACGAGCGAGGGCGGCTTGTCGCCGCCCCAGAGCTCGAGCGGGTGCTGGTGTCCGTGCTCGAAGCGATCCGCGTGTTCCAGGCGAAGCGGCCGCTGCACCGGCGCCTGGTGTGGAACCGTGTCCTGTTGCATGCGTGGCCGGTGATCGACCTGGATCTCGACGAGCTCCGCGCGCTCCTTGAGCGCCTGGCGCCGAGGGCGGCCGGCCTGGGGCTCGAGCTGGTCGCGATCCAGGGACGCGTCGGCGAGGAGAATGGGATCGTCCGCGACCGCGTCCTGCGTTTCTACGCGCCGACCGGACGGGACGTCTCGGTCGAGGTGGGGGACCCACCGTCGCGGCCGCTGCGGCCCCTCGACGAGGGAACGCGTCGCATCAGCACGGCACGTCGTCGCGGCCTCCTCCACCCGGCCGAGATCATCAAGCTGCTTGCTCCAGTCGAGCCGGTCGCGGGACGTCCGGCGGGACAATTCATCGAGTACGAGCTGAACGATCGCGGTCGGCTCGAGCCGATCAGCCGCCCTCCGGCGACGAACCCAACCGGCATCGTCGTCGGCACGATTCGCAACTTCACCGAGCGCTATCCAGAGGGCATGCTCCGCGTGATCCTTCTCGGGGATCCCACTCGCGCACTTGGATCGCTCTCTGAGCGCGAGTGTCGGCGGATCGTCGCCGCTATCGATATGGCCGAGGAGCTGGCCGTTCCGCTCGAATGGTTTGCGCTGTCGGCCGGCGCGAGGATCGCGATGGATTCGGGCACCGAGACGATGGACTGGATCGCCGATGGCCTGCGTCGGATCGTGCTGTTCACGCAGGCCGGGGGAGAGGTCAACATCGTCGTTGCCGGCATCAACGTCGGTGCGCAGCCGTATTGCAACGCGGAAGCGACGATGCTGATGCACACTCGCGGTGCGCTGATCATGACTTCCCAGAGCGCGATGCTGCTGGCGGGAAAGCAGACGCTCGATCTCTCGGGCGGGGTGTCGGCCGAGGACAACCTCGGGATCGGCGGCTACGAGCGGATCATGGGGCCCAACGGACAGGCGCAGTACTGGGCCGGTGATCTCGCCGATGCCTGCCGGGTCCTGCTGCGGTACTACGAGCACACCTACGTCGCGCCCGGCGAACGCTTCCCGCGCCGCGCCTTGACGTCCGATCCGTCGGATCGCGAGGTCGGCGACGCACCCCACGATGCTCCCGGCTGCGAGCTGAAGCGGATCGGCGACGTCTTCTCCGATGAGACCAATCGCGATCGCAAGCTGCCGTTTGACATCCGTTCCGTCATGCGGGCGGTGATCGACTCAGACCATCCGCCGCTCGAACGGTGGCCGGCGATGCTGGGCGCCGAGGTAGCGGTCGTGTGGGACGCGCACCTAGGCGGACGGCCGGTGTCGCTGATCGGCGTCGAGTCCCGGCCGTTGCCGCGGCGTGGGGCGATTCCTGCCGACGGGCCCGAGCAATGGACCGCGGGCACGCTGTTCCCACGCGCAGCGAAGAAGATCGCGCGTGCCCTCAACGCGGCGGGCGGTCGCCGGCCGGTCGTCGTCCTCGCAAACCTCGCCGGCTTCGATGGCTCGCCCGAGTCGCTGCGCGATTGGCAGCTCGAGTTCGGCGCGGAGATCGCGCGCGCGGTCGTCAACTTCGACGGCCCGATCGTGTTCTGCGTCCTGTCTCGCTACCACGGCGGCGCATTCGTGGTCTTCTCGCAAAGGCTCAACCCACACCTCGAAACGATCGCACTGCGGGGCGCCCGCGCCTCGGTGATCGGCGGCGCCGCCGCTGCGGCCGTTGTGTTCGCGGCCGAGGTCGAACGGGCGGCCGCCGGCGACGAGCGGATCCGGACGCTCGATGCCGCACTACTACACGCCGAGGGCGCGGAGCGTCAGCGCCTGCGAGCCCGCAGAACTGTGCTGTGGGACGCGGTTGTGGCGCAGAAGCGGCACGAGTTTGCCGAGCGCTTCGACGAGGTCCACAGCATCGAGCGGGCCGTCAGGATGGGATCGGTCAAGAGCGTGATCGAGCCCGCGTCGCTGCGCCGCTCCCTGATCGAGGCAGTTGAGCGCGGCGTCCGGCGCACCGAGCGGTCACTGCGCAGGGACGGGCTCGACGGTGCCGTCATCGTGGATGAGCACGCCCCCGTTGTGGGTGCGCAACAGCCTGCGCCCGCCGGCGGGACCTGAGAGCAGCGCGGCCTTGGCAAGCGCCTCTGCCCGGAGCGCGCTCGGAGCGAGCGCGGTGGCGGCGAGGAGCCCTGTCCATGCCGGCGTGGCGGTCGCCGGGTCGATCAGGTGGTGAGCGAACTCGCCTGCAGTGCGCTCCCACAGCCGGGCGTCGATCCCTGAGGTCGCGGCCCCGCCGGCACGTACGCGAAGTGTGTGTGCGATGGCACCGGTGAGCGGATGTCGCACGTGAACCTCCCACGGCGTGCCGCGCCCGGACTCGATGCGCAGGTCGCCCCCGCAATCCACGGCACAGCGACCACGGCGTGCGAGCCGTGTGACCAGCACGTCGGCAGCCCAGCCCTTGGCCGAGCCGGCAAGGTCGAGCTGCAGGCCGGGCGGGCGAAAGATCACGCCGGCGCGATCGTCGACCCCGACTGCGCGCCACCCGCCACCCGGGTGCGGCCTCGCCGGACGACGCGGCGGGGCGCACGACAGTGCCCGCTGCAGGGATGCGGGCGCGACCTGCGCACGTGACTTGCCATAGCCGGCGCGGCGCACCGCAGGCAGGAGCGTAGGGTCGACGAGACCGCCGCTCCACATGGCGGCCTGCAACGCCGCCGCGACGGCGGCGCGGACGAGCGGCGCGGCGGGCACGCGGGCCCGGGGATCGGCGTTGAGCCGGGAAAGGTCGCTGCTGGGGTCAAAGCGCGAGAGCCGGCGGTCGATCTCGGCAAACAGCGACGCGATGTCGAAGCCGCCGTCGGCGTCGCGCACCACGCGCGCGACGGTGCCCATCGTCTTGAAGCTGTCGTCGAGCACGTGCTTCGCGCGCCGTCACGTCACCCGGGAGAGCCGTCGGCGCCCGGTCGTGGGGCCATGTCTGCGCCGTACGCCTGCTGGAGATCCGCGATCTGGCCTGGGCTCGATTGCGTGGTCAGCGGCGGCAGGGGGGCCGTCTCCGCCGCCGGGGGCGCCCCGGCGGACGATCGCCGGCGGCGCACCAGCTCACCGAGCCCAGCGACCGCCGCTGCCGCCACCAGCGGCCAGGGTGCCCGTCTGGCGCCGCGAGTCATGCCCGGCAAGCTAGACGCACAGGAGTGGTTCGGCGAGCGTGCGAGCCCGGGGAACCCGGGGGAAAACTACGTAGGGGGTTACGGACGCGAACGGATTCGGGCGCTCGGTGCGCCGCGAAGACTATGTGAGCGGCGATCGACGAAACGTAAAGCGTTCTGGAGACGATATGACCACGCAACTGGCAACCGACAGCGTCAAGCAAACCCCGGCTCAGACCCACAAGTGGGTCTACGACTTCGCCGAGGGCTCCCGAGAGATGCGCAACCTGTTGGGTGGCAAGGGCGCGGGCGTCGCCGAGATGACGCGCATCCTCGGGCCCGACATGGTCCCCGCCGGGTTCACGATCACTACCGAGGCGTGCGTGGCCTTCATGCGCGGCGCACAAACCTGGCCGGAGGGCCTTGACGAGCAGGTGGCGGTAGCGCTCGGGTCGCTTGAGAAGCGGGCCGGTAAGCGACTCGGCGACGCCAATGATCCACTGCTCGTCTCGGTGCGCTCCGGGGCGCGCGTGTCGATGCCTGGAATGATGGACACGGTTCTCAACCTCGGGCTCAACGACGAGTCGACCGCCGGGTTGGCGGCGCGCACCGGGGACGAGCGGTTCGCGTGGGACTGCTACCGCCGGCTGGTGCAGATGTTCGGCAACGTCGTGCGCGGGATCCCGGGGGAACGATTCGAGGACGAGATCGCGCGCGTCAAGCGCGAGCGTGGGGTCACGCTGGACACCGACCTCGACGCCGACGCGCTGCGTGAGCTGACCGAGAGCTTCAAGTCGTATTACGACTTCCCGACCGACCCGCAGGAGCAGCTACGGCAGGCGATCCGAGCGGTGTTCGATTCGTGGATGGGTGACCGGGCCGTTCAGTACCGGCGGATCAACCGGCTGCCCGACGACTGGGGCACCGCAGTCAACGTGCAGCAGATGGTCTACGGCAACAAGGGCGAGTCGTCCGGCTCGGGGGTGGCGTTCAGCCGCGACGAGGTCACCGGGGCGCCCACGCCGTCGGGAGACTTCCTGCCCAACGCCCAGGGCGAGGACGTGGTCTCTGGGGTGCGCACGCCGCGCGATCTTTCCGAGCTGCGAGATTGGATGCCCAAAGTGGCCGATCAGCTGACCGAGATCCTGCGCAAGCTCGAGGCCCACTACAAGGACATGCAGGACACCGAGTTCACGGTCGAGGAGGAGCGCCTGTTCATGCTCCAGACCCGAAGCGCGAAGCGGCCCGCGCAGGCCGCGGTGCGCTTCGCGGTCGATGCGTTCGAGGAGCGGATGTTGAGCAAGGCCGAGGCGGTCGCGACGGTCGATGCGGGAGCACTGGACGCGTTGCTGCATCCCTCCTTCGACACCACGGCGCGCTACACGGTGCTCGCTCACGGCGTCGCGGCCTCGCCCGGGGCGGCGAAGGGCACGATCGTGTTCACGGCGCCGGACGCCGTCGAGCAGGCGGCCGAGGGTAAGGCAGTGGTCTTGGTGCGGCCGTTCACAGAGGCCGACGATGTCGCCGGTTTCCACGCCGCGGTCGGCATTCTGACGTCGGAAGGCGGCAAGGCCTCGCACGCGGCGCTGGTCGCGCGTGGCATGGGCCGACCCGCAGTCACCGGTGCGGCAACTGTGGACATCGATCTCAAGGCAGGCCAGGTGCGGATCGGCGACCTGATCCTGCACGAGGGCGACTTCATCGCGATCGATGGGACGCAGGGCGTGATCACCACCGACGATGTCCCGCTTGTCGAGGCACACATCGACGCGCGCTTTGAGACGGTCCTGCGCTGGGCCGACGAGTTGCGCCAGATCGGCGTGCGGGCGAACGCCGACACTCCCGAGGACGCCGCGCGCGCCCACCAGTTCGGCGCCGAGGGCATCGGGCTGTGCCGGACCGAGCATATGTTCATGGCCGCCGACCGCCAGCCGAAGATGCGGGCGATGATCATGGCCGAGGACCAGGCCGGCCGAAAGGCCGCGCTCGATGAGCTGCTGCCGCTCCAGCAGAGCGACTTCGAGGGCCTGTTCGAGGCGATGCCGGGTTGGCCGGTGACGATTCGCCTACTCGATCCGCCGCTTCACGAGTTTTTGCCAGACCGGTTCGAACTGATGGAGGAGATCGTGCGCGCGCGGATCGACCGCAGCCCTCGTCTCCCGGGACTCGAGGGTCAGTTCGATCGGGTGCGGTCCCTGGAGGAGACCAACCCGATGCTGGGAACCCGCGGCGTGCGGCTGGGCATAATGGAGCCGGAGGTGTACGAGATGCAGGTGCGGGCGATGGCCCGCGCCGCGAGCGCAGTGCGTGACCGAACCGGCCGGGCCCCGCACCTCGAGATCATGATCCCGCTGGTTGCCTATGAGCGAGAGTTCGAGCTGGTCAGAGACCGCGTGGTCTCGGTGGCGGAAGCGGAGGGACTCAGCTTCGGCGCCGACTTCAGCGTCGGAACGATGATCGAGCTCCCTCGTGCCTGCTTCATCGCCGATCGCATCGCGCACCATGCCGACTTCTTCTCATTCGGCACCAACGACCTGACCCAGTGCGGTCTCGGCTTCTCCCGCGATGACATCGAGGGCCGGATCATCCCGCGCTACGTGGAGGAAAAGATCGTCGAGGGCTCGCCGTTTGCGACGATCGACCAGGCGGGCGTCGGCGAGCTGGTGCGGATCGCCGTGGAGAGGGGGCGCCAGGCCCGGGCCGACCTCGAGCTCGGTGTCTGCGGCGAACACGGCGGTGACCCCGAGTCGATCCGCTTCTTCCACGACGCGGGGCTCGATTACGTCAGCTGCTCTCCGTTCCGTCTGCCAATCGCTCGCGTGGCGGCCGCCCAGGCGGCGATCGCGGCTCCCCGGTAGCCGCTCGCGAGGTCCGTGCAGATGGCTTCCCAGTCACGACACTTGCAGCGGGCCGAGCGCCGCCCGCCCACACCGCCCGCTCGCTCGGCCGCGGACATCACGCCGCTGACCGATCTCGAGCACGGTCACTCTCGCACGGGCCCGGTCCGGCGCGAGCGCCCGGTCTACGTCGATCTCCTTCCGCCGTGCAACGCCGGCTGTCCCGCCGGCGAGAACATCCAGGGCTGGATGGCCCACGTCAAGGTGGGCGAGTACGAGCAAGCCTGGCGCCTGCTGACCGCGGATAATCCGTTCCCGGCGATCCACGGGCGCGTCTGTTACCACCCGTGTGAGAGCGTCTGCAACCGCGCGGAGCTCGACAGTCCGATCTCGATTCACGCCGTCGAGCGGTTCCTGGGCGATCTGGCGCTCGAGAAGGGTTGGCAATTCGATCCCGCGTCGGCTCGCAGCGGCGTGCGCGTGCTGGTGGTCGGGGCCGGGCCTAGCGGGCTTTCAGCCGCCTACCATCTGGCCCGTCTCGGTCACGAGGTCGAGATTCGCGATGCGGGGCCCGAGCCCGGCGGGATGATGCGCTACGGGATCCCCGCCTATCGGCTGCCCCGGGACGTGATCGCGGGCGAGGTCGCGCGGATCGCGGCGCTCGGAGTTCGTTTCACGAGCAATCACCGGGTCGAGGACCTGGAGAGGGAGCGTCGTGAGGGCGCCTTCGACGCGGTGTTCGTGGCGGTCGGCGCGCACCTGTCCAAGCGGGTCGACATTCCGGCGGCGGACGCCGGGCGCATCGTGGACGCCGTGTCGTTTTTGCGTGGGGTCGCGGCCGGTGACCGGCCCGTGATCGGGCGCAGAGTGGCCGTCTACGGCGGCGGCAACACCGCGATGGATGCAGCGCGAGTAGCGCGGCGAATGGGGGCGGAGGAGGCGCTGATCGTCTACCGGCGCACGCGCGCGCAGATGCCAGCCCACGAGGAGGAGGCGCAGGACGCCGAGCGGGAGGGAGTGCGCATCAACTGGCTACGGACGATCAAGGCGTTGGAGGGCTCCGAGCTGCAGGTCGAGGAGATGGAGCTCGACGAGTCCGGCTACCCACAGCCAACTGGCCGTTTGGAGACGTTGGCGGCGGACACCGTGATCCTGGCGCTTGGCCAGGAGAGCGACACGGAGTTCCTGCGAAGGGTGCCGGGGGTGCAATTCGACCGGGACGGGACCGTGCAGGTCCCGCGTTCGTTGATGACTGGATGCCACGGTGTGTTCGCAGGCGGCGACATGGTCCCATCGGAGCGCACGGTGACCGTGGGCGTCGGCCACGGCAAGCGCGCAGCGCGCGAGATCGACGCGTGGCTGCGTGACTCGTCCTACACGCCCGCGCCCAAGCACCCGCAGGCCGAGTTCGAGCTCCTGAACCTGTGGTACTTCGGCGATCATCCCCGTCGACAGCAGCCCGAGCTTGCGCCCGAATCGCGCCTCGGCGGCTTCGACGAGGTCGTCGCGGGTCTGTCACCCGCAGAGGCCGTGTTCGAGGCGCGGCGCTGCCTGTCGTGCGGGAACTGCATCGAGTGCGATGGCTGCCTTGGGGCCTGTCCTGAGGACGCGGTGATCAAGCTCGGCCCGGGACTGCGCTACCGGTTTGACTATGACCGGTGCACGGGCTGTCAGGCGTGCTTCGAACAGTGCCCGGTGCACTCGATGGAGATGGTGGCCGACGAAGCGCCCGACCCGCAATACGCGTTCGTAGCGCCCTCGGACCCGACCGTGGTGGGGTCCTGATGCGCGCCACGGTTGACGGCAACGAAGCCGCGGTTTCGGTCGCGTTCCGCTGCAGCGAGGTCTGCTGCATCTTCCCGATCACGCCCTCCTCGCCGATGGCCGAGCTGGCCGACGAGTGGTCGAGCAAGGGCCGAACGAACCTGTGGGGCACCGTGCCCGCAGTGGTCGAGATGCAGAGCGAGGGGGGTGCCGCGGGAGCGCTTCACGGCGCACTCCAGGGCGGCGCGCTTGGGACGACTTTCACGGCCTCCCAGGGCCTTCTGCTGATGATCCCGAACATGTACAAGATCGCCGGTGAGCTGACCTCGGCTGTGATGCACGTGGCCGCGCGCTCACTGGCAGCGCAGGCGCTATCGATCTTCGGCGACCACTCGGACGTGATGGCCGTCCGGCAGACCGGCTTCGCGCTGCTGAGCGCCGCCTCGGTGCAGGAGGCTCACGACTTCGCGCTTGTGGCGCACGCAGCCACGCTCGAGACGCGGGTGCCGTTCCTGCACTTCTTCGACGGCTTTCGCACGTCGCACGAGCTGCAGACGATCGAGACC
>Ga0207693_10004943_pt1 | contig 11203 bp, 6 predicted proteins | sample LARL81metaG_FD_184347 | JGI IMG/M metagenome (GOLD analysis project Ga0207693, IMG submission 184347) | Corn, switchgrass and miscanthus rhizosphere microbial communities from Kellogg Biological Station, Michigan, USA - LAR L8-1 metaG... | ecosystem: Host-associated > Plants > Roots >... | reverse complement strand
GCCATGCGGCCGCTGGCGAACTGACGTATGTCTTTCGGCGTCGCGACAGAATGTCGCCGCAACACGACGGCGGAAGCGATCTCTTCCCCTAGAGAGGCATGCGGGACGGCAAACGTTACGGCCTCTGCCACCGCTGGATGGTCCAGCAGTACTTCGTCGACTTCCTGAGGGGCCACTTTCTCGCCACCGCGATTGATGATCTCCCGTAGTCGGCCGACAAGAAACAAATAGCCGTCTGTATCGAAGTAACCGACATCTCCAGTCTTGAACCAATCGCCTGCAAAAGCGGCCTTGGTCGCGCTCGGATTGCTATCGTAGCCGGCGGTGACGCTTGCTCCCCGGACTACGACCTCGCCTGTCCTGCCGCTGGGCAGCAAAGCGCCCCCTTCGTCGTCCATGATTGCGACATCCAAGCTCACGGGGACGCCGACCGAACCAGCCTTGCGCTGACGCGGGGGTAGCGGATTGCATGCAATGGGAGAGGAAGTGACTTCCGTCATCCCGTACCATTCGATGACGGGGGCGTCGAAAGTTTGCTCGAGCTCCGCGAAGATGCGGGGTGGTAGAGGGGCTGACGACGAGCGCACGAAGCGGAGTGGAAGGCTTGTCAATCGCTCGCCATTATGCCGGGCCTGGGCGAGTATCGCCTGATGCATAGTGGGCACGGCGGAGTACCAAGTCGGCTCAAACGCGGTTAGCCACGCGGGGAAGCTGTTGACGTCGAATCCGGGGGCACATACGACGCTCGCTCCCGCTGCCAGCGATGCCGCCAACGTAGCGTGCAGACCATGCCCATGAAACAAGGGCAGGACATTCAAGCATCTATCTGTTTGCCTTAGCGCCAGTGCCGCTCCATGCGCGTAAGCTGATCTACAGATGCTGGCGTGTGTCTGCGGGACAATTTTCGGTCGCGAGGTCGTGCCTGACGTAGGCAGCAGCACCGCCACGTCGTTGGGGCTGATCGACTGCTGACTCTGCGCGAGGCGCCCGTCTTCATTGAACGTGAAGAGACCGGCCTCTCTATCGACTTGAGCTGAGAGTTCAATCACTCGAATGCCGCGCAAGAGCGCCACACGCCGCGCCGCCGAATCGACGCCTGACTGCGTGATCAATGCCCGAGGCTGCAGATCGGTGAAATATTTTTCCACTTCCTCTGTCGTATAAGCTGGATTCATCGGAACAGCGGCCGCGATCGCCACCACGGTAAGCATGGCAACCGCCATCTCCGGACCATTCGGCAGCACCACTGCCACCCGATCACGACGCCCTATCCCCAAGGCTCGCAGCATGCGCCCCATGTGATCGACGTGCTGATAGAGGCGCCCATAGGTCAGCGGGGCGCGCCCAACAGCGAAGATCGCCGGTGCGTCGGGAATACGCTTGGCTTGATGTTCCAGTACGAGCGGGAGGCACAGAAACGGGACTGAGCCCCTTGTGTCTATGGATCGTCCATTCGGCATGTTTCCCGCTCACAAGCCAGGCGAATTACGGACTCGATTTGCGAGGTACATAGTCCCCGCTGTGCTCCCATCGAAAACGGGACAATGATCCATTTGTAATAAGTGATCCGGAAATAGCCAAGCCACAGTCCAGAGCCGACCTTCCAGTTGTGCAGACGACCAAATTCGAGCTATTCATCGAACCTCAAGGCGCCTCGCGCCAACGAGGTGATGGACTGAGTTGTGAACACAATGAAACTTTCCCGCCGACGATTTCTGCGGCTCGCAGCTACTGCTGCCGCAGTCCCAGCCGCGCCGATCGTCGCAGGGTCGCAGGAAAGCTATCCTACGAGACCGGTACGCTTGCTAGTCGGCTATGCAGCCGGCGGCCCGGCTGACATCGTCGCGCGCCTGACGGCGCAATGGCTCTCAGATCGGCTCGGGCAGCAGGTCGTTGTAGACAATCGGGTCGGCGCAGCCAGCAATATTGCCGCCGAGGCGGTCGTGCGATCACCGCCCGATGGCTACACGCTCCTCTACGTTACGATCTCTAATGCGGTAAACGCGACGCTTTACGACAAGCTTAGTTTCGACCTGATGCGTGACCTTGTGCCGATCGCGAGCATCACGCGCTCGCCGGGAGTGCTGGCAGTCAATCCCGCGTTCCCAGCACAGACGGTTCCCGAGTTCATCGCGTATGCCAAAGCCAATCCGGGCAAGATCAATATGGCCTCAGCCGGCCCAGGGAGCGCGCCGCATCTTTACACCGAGTTGTTCAAGATGATGACGGGCGTCGACCTGGTCCAGGTGCACTACCGCGGCTCCGGGCCCGCCCTGCCCGATCTCATCAGCGGCCAGGTTGATGCCATGTTCGACCCCATCGCTTCGTCGATTAGCCATATCAGGGCGGGCACGGTTCGGCCTTTGGCGGTGACAACCGCGACACGCTTGGAGGTGTTGCCAGACGTTCCGACAGTGGGCGATTTCGTGCCGGGCTACGAGGCGAGTGGTTGGTACGGCATTGCCGCGCCCAAAAACACGCCCGCCGAAATCGTCGCCAGGCTCAACTCGGAAGTCAACGCCGCTCTGGCCGATCCCAGGGTGAAAGCATCGTTTGCTGACGTGGGGGCTGCTGTGCTTCCTGGCTCGCCCGCTGACTTCGGCAAACTGCTCGCCGATGACACCGAGAAATGGGGCAAGGTGATCCGCGCGGCCAACATCAAGGTGGAGTGAGTAGCCCTCGGGGGGTTGGAACTGCGTCCTGTTTTTGGAGATAGATGCGATGCGACGGGTGAATATCGCGCCTTTCAAACCAGGTCACGTTCCCACCATAGCCTGCATCAATAGATCGACTTTTGATCTGGGTGTCGATTTCCCCTCCCTTATCTCGGCTCTGCAAAAGTACGTAGACAAGCACTTGGCTCCTGTATGGGGTACGTCGGCTAAGCTTCGGAAGACAACTAAGCCGCGAGACAACGCGTGGACGATGCTATTCGTCGATACCGCCGATGACATCCGGAATCTTCGCGAGGACTTAAAGAAAATTTTTGGCAAACACGCCAAGGGAGTGGTTGCCTACCACATGTTCAAAGGCCGTCCGATTGCGCTCGTGTTTGTAAAAGCGATCCTTGCCGGACCATCGCGGCTCAGCGACGGCGACAGAATTAGCTTGGCCGCATCGCATGAGCTCGCAGAGATGCTGGTCGATCCGGGAAACAACCTTTGGTGTGAGCGGGGCAAGGGCACGCTTTACGCCTACGAGGTATGCGATGCGGTCGAGGCGAAACACTTCCCGGTTAACGGCTTAGCGATGAGCAACTTCGTCTACCCTGCCTTTTTTGAAGCCTTCCACAAGCGCAATTCGACGCAATTCGATCACATGAAGACGCTCAAACGTCCATTTCAGATTCCCAAGGACGGCTACGCCCCCGTAAGGAAGGCGGGCAAGCGCAGGCTCATGCTGCATAGCTCACCCGCGAAGGCGCGCGAGCTTCGTAGAGAAGATCGCGATCTGCATCGCAGCGAATTTCGCGGAAGGTAATTCGAGCTGAGGCGTGCTAAAGGCTTCGCTGAGCTCTTTCAATCTCGCGACAATCAAGGCCGCGTCAACCGATTGGATCCAGCGGGAGCGGCCGCATGCCGAGTTCGCGGTAGGTTGCAGCGGCGGCGTCATTGAATTCCTGCGCCCTAGCTTGGTCGCCGCGCTGGCCATAGACCCCAGAAAGCGTCGTATGGCAAAAGGCGGCCAGGGGACGGGCTTCACAGTCGGCGGCGAGCTGAAGGGCGATACCGAGCTGTTTTTCTGACTCGTTGAGATCCTTCGGATCCGATGCCCAGCAGGACCGGCCGATCAGGAATCTTGCCCACGCCTCGTCTCCCTTCGCCTCGTGCGCCACAGCAATCTCCACTGCCTGTTGTCCGAGCTTCAGTGCTGCTTCAATTCGGCCTGCCATCAGCAAAACCTGTCCGAGACGCACCAGCAATCCCGCCCTGTCTACGATTAGATGCATCAGTTCAGCGCCGCTGATTGCCTCTTGGGCGACTTCGAGCCCCTCTTTGGTACGCCCCGAGCGAGCATAGGCAACACCAAGGTCAGACACGAGGCGAGGGCGCCAGACTTGAAGCGACCAGCGATCGCACAGTTCTAGACCGCGTTCTAAGGCGCTGACCGCGCCCTCGATCTCACGTTTGCGCAGGAGCACACGCCCGATTGAAAGCCAGCCTAGCACCTCGCTCAATGGATGCTCGGCAGTTTCCGCGGTTTCGAGTGCGCGCTTTGCATGGTTCATGCCAGCGTCGAAATGGCCGCATTCGACCAGTGCCATCACCAACCACGTCCGCTTGACCACGGAAGGGACCGTGAATTGGTTGAAGCGGTCGCGACGGGGAACATCGGAATTGAATTCGAGACTTTGCTCGAGCAGCATGATCGCCTGCCGATACTGCCCGAGCGCATGATAGCTCTGCCCAAGACGGTAGAGTGACTCGCCAAGCACGCCGGGATCGCCGTGTTCACGGGCGAGGCGAATGGCGGTCTCGGCAAATTCGATGGCACGACGCTGTTCGCCGATCAGAAAGTGGTGATTGCATCGGTATGCGGCGTATTGCGCACTTCGCAGCTTGTCCCCGAGGCAGCCGAGAATGGGATCAAGCTCATCCAGAGAGCGCAGGATCCGATCGGTCTCGCCTAACGGCAGCAGGGCGTTACGAAGTTGGAAGCGAATATCCACGGCCCGCTCGAGATTGTCGCGGGTCTCCGGCAATTTCTGCAGGAGTGCTACGGCGCGCTCGAAAAAGCGCACGGCATCTTCATTGGCGTAAAGCGAGTATGCCTTCTCGCCGGCCATGAGCCAATAATCGACGGCGGGGTCAACTAGACCGGCTTCCGTGAAGTGGTGCGCAACGATTTCCGGCTGGCTCGCCACGACGTCGGCAAACCTCTCCTCGAGTGCGCGCGCAATCTGGCCGTGCAATTGATGCCGGCGGCTCTTGAGCAGGCTCCCGTAGGCCGCATCACGCACCAGCGCGTGCTTGAAGCTGTAGACGGCTTCCGGCGGTTCGCCACGGCGGAACACCAGTTCCGCATGCTCGAGTTGGGCAAATGCATCTCTCAATGCGATCTCGTTGCGTCCGACCAACGCGCGCACCAAGGAATAGGAGAACTCACGCCCGATGGCAGCGCCGATTTGGGCGATCTCCTTCACCGCCGCCAAGCGGTCGAGCCGCGCCATCAAAGAGTCTTGAAGCGTCTCCGGAATCGCGAGCGGCGGCAGAGGCCCGTCGAGCTGATAGCCCTCGCCGTCTTCGACCAGGATGCCCGTTTCCAGCACCGCCTTGGTCAGTTCTTCGACGAACAGCGGGTTCCCGTCGGTCTTGGCGACGATTTGTTTCATCACTTCGGCGGGCAGCGGGCGGCCGCCCGTCACCCGTGCGACCATGGTTTCAACGTCGTTGTGCTCGAGACGGCCGAGCGTCAGGGTACTGATGTTGGGAAGACCAACCCAGGGCGGCTCGAACTCCGGTCGGAAGGTGAACAGGGCAAGGACCGGGAGTTGGCGCACCCGCTCGACCATCAGATCGAGTAGCTCGAGCGAGGTGGCATCCGCCCAGTGCGCATCCTCGAACGAGAGCAGGATCGGTTGCCTGCGGGCGAGACTCTCGAATTGATCGAGCAGTGCCGCGAGCGTCCGGCGGCGCTGTTGCGTGGGGCTAAGCACCAACTGCGGGTGGCGCTCGCCGAACGGGATCGACAGCAGCGCAGCAAAAAGCGGTGTTACCGCTTCAATGGGCGACCCCCCATTCGCAAGCAGCGCTTTCAACTTGTCGAGGCGTTGCTCGGGCGTATCGTCCGCCTTGAACCCCGCCGTCCGCTCCAAGTTGGCAATGAACGGATGAAGCGCGCTGTTGCTGTGGTAGGCCGAGCATTGGTAACGCAGGCGCGCGTACCGCTCCGTGGCGATCCGTTCGGCGAGGGCCGCCGCAAGGCGTGACTTGCCGATCCCCGGCTCCCCCGAAATCAGGATGATCTGTCCTTGCCCTTTCCAGGCGAGGCGTTGGCGTTCCAGCAGGAAATTGATCTCCTCCTCGCGGCCGATGAGATCGGTCAGACCTGCGGCGCGGACCGCCTCGAAACGGCTCTCGGAGATCGACACGCCCTCAACCGCCCACGCCGCAACCGGCTCGGCAATACCCTTCACCTGATGCGAACCGAGCCCGCGCAGACGGAATAGATCGCCGAGCAACCGGCGCGTGGAGGCGCTAACGACGATTGTCCCAGGCTCGGCCAAAGCCTGAAGGCTGGCTGCAAGGTTCGGCGTCTCCCCGATTAGAGCGTTCTTCCACAACGCACCCTCACCGCCTAGGTCGCCGACTACGACTACACCGGTGGCAATCCCAATGCGGACCGCAAGCGGTTCCGCGGCAGGGGTTTCCAGCGCCGCAACCGCGGCGATGGTATCGAGCGCCGCCCGCACGGTACGCTCGGCATCGTCTTCATGCGCGCGGGGATAGCCGAAATAGGTCACTATCCCGTCGCCCCGAAAATCACCGAGGAAGCCGTCATAAGCCTGCACGATACGGACGCAGGCGGCGTGATAGGCGTCTATCACACGGCTCATCTCCTCCGGATCGAGCCGCGTCGATAGCGCAGTCGAGTCTACCAGATCGCAGATCATCACGGTGAGGTGACGGCGCTCGGCAGCAACCGCGCGCGGTTGCTCGCTCTGTGTATCCCCCCTAGCTCCGCCCGTGGTGACCGAATCAGGAGAGTCGGCAAGCCTCGCCCTAATCGCCTTAATGAGGCGCTTCCTGTCGCCTACAGGTATCCCGAGCTTTTCGAGATCGCCTTCTGTCAACTCCGACAGTACAGAGCCGTCGATCGCATTCTCGACAAAGCGTTGGGTGTACCTTTCCAGGCCGATTGATGCCAGCCACTGGGAAATGCCTTTCATCGCACTTCCCCTCGATTGCGCGCGATGGGGCCAGGTAACAGGATCAGCGCCTCCTCACAGTAATAATGTATCTCCGCGCGCGGTCCGACTGGAAGGCGATCAAATCACTTTTCCGGGACTCCTGCCAATTCAGCCCAAGATGCAACAGGGGCGAAGGACCGAAATTACCTCGTAATCGAAAATAACGATTGCATCTTGATCTACATAAAGCACGGCGCGGCGGGGGCTTCCTCTCGGCCCAGTCCGCGGCAAGCCGTCGGCCAATTTCATCGCGCTTGATATGTTGGCAGCTATCGCATTTTCTCGTCACACCACTCAACCCTAACCATTTCGGGACGCGCCATCACCATTTCCCTTGAATGAGCCAACTCCGTAGAGTTATCAGAACTTAAACGGCCAGGAAGAACCGAAGCCTTGTTTCGTTAATCCGTAATCAGGGGGCTAGGATTTCGTTGCCAACGCATCCGGCAAATTTGCTACCCCGATCAGCCACCACGGAGCACACACCCATGCTGAAACTTCCCGGCCATAGCCGATACGCCTATTCGCCCATCGTCGAGCGGAAAGACTACAACTGGCCGGGAGGCAAGCGGCTCGCCTTCTACGTCGCGCTCAACATCGAGCATTTCGCGTTCGGCGCCGGGCTGGGGATGGATCCGGTCCGCAGCGCCCAGCAGACCACGCGCAACTTCGCCTGGCGCGACTACGGCAACCGGATCGGCAACTGGCGGCTGTTCGAGATCCTCGACGAGCTCAAGCTGCCCGCCACCATCCTTTTGAACAGCAGCGTCTGCTACCACTACCCGCAGATCGTGGAGAAGATCAAAGCCCGCGGCGACGACGTGCTCGGCCACGGCCGCACCAATGCCGAGCTGCTGCGCGGAATGTGGGAGCACGACGAGGCGCGCGCGATTGAGGAATGCACCGAGGTTATCGCAAAACACGTCGGCGTGCGGCCTACAGGATGGATGGGCCCTGGCGCGCTCGAGTCCAACGTCACGCCGGATCTGCTCAAAGAGGCTGGCTATACCCACTTGCTCGATTGGCCGGTCGACGACCAGCCGATCTGGATGCAAACGCGCGCCGGACCATTGCTGTCCGTCCCTTATCCGATGGAATTGAACGACGCCGGCGCTCAGGCGCATCGCGATCATACCGGCCGCGAATTCGGCGAGATGATCGTCGATCAGTTCGAGGAGATGCTGGAGCAGTCGCAGCGCCAGCCGCTTGTCTTTGCGCTGTCGCTGCACGGCTTCATCGTGGGGCAGCCGTTCCGCTTGCGTCCGGTACGCCAAGCCATAAAGCATTGCGTCGAGCACAAGCACAAGGATCGGGTCTGGTACACCCGCGCCGGCGACATCGCGAAATACTGCTTCTCGTTGCCGAAAGGCCTTATTCCGGGCAGTCAGTGAGTCATACCGGCGCCCCTGCGAATCCCTGATCCGCGGCTAATGCCGCCGCGCATGCGCGAAGCGACGTGAAGGAGTGAAGATGGCGATAGAGGTCGCAAAGGTCGAGCTCAAGACCGTGCAGGATGCCTCCGGGCTCGAGGCATGCATCAGCCGCGGGCAGTTCGTCGCGGACGAGGTGATCGCCGTCATCGGCAAGACCGAAGGCAACGGCGGCGTGAACGATTTCACGCGCATTCTGGCCGACCAGGCCTTTCGTCGGGCACTGCAAAAGCACGGCAAGCGCAGCGAGGCGGAGATCGGCGCCATTCCGATGGTCTGGTCAGGCGGCTGCGACGGCGTCATTACGCCGCACGCGACTATCTTTGCCCATAACGCCAAGCGCGGCGCGGCATCGAAGTCACGCCTCGCGATCGGAACCGCGATAAGCGCCGAACTCTTGCCCGAGGATATCGGCCGGCCGGCGATGGTGGAGAAGGTTGCCGCCGCCGTGAAAGCGGCGATGCGGCACGCCGGCATCGACGATCCGAGCGACGTGCATTACGTGCAGACCAAGACGCCGCTGCTCACCATCGAATCCGTCCGCGAGGCGCAATCGCGAGGCCACGACGTCGCCTGCGAGGTTCACGACTCGATGGGCGTCTCCAACGGCACGGCCGCGCTCGGCATCGCGCTCGCGCTCGGCGAGATCAAACTGCCGCGCGCCGAGCAGGTCTGCAGAGATCTCGATCTTTACTCCTCGGTTGCGTCGTGTTCCTCGGGCGTCGAGCTCACCCAGGCGCAGGTCGTGCTCATCGGCAACAAGGCCGGCGCCGGCGGCCGCTATCGCGCTGGACATGCGCTGATGCGCGATGCCCTCGATATCGACGGCATTTACGATGCCGTTCGCAATGCCGGCCTCGAACTGCCGACGCGCCCGCGCGCGGAGGATCTCGAGGGCCGGCTGGTGAACTGCTTCATCAAATGCGAGGCCGATCGCCGCGGTACGCTGCGCGGACGCCGCCAGATCATGCTCGACGACTCCGATGTGCATCATCACCGCCACGCCAAAGCCGCGGTCGGCGGCGTGGCGGCTGCGGCCATCGGCGATCCGGCGGTGTTCGTGTCGGTCGATGCCATGCATCAGGGCCCGCAGGGTGGGGGGCCGGTCATTGCCATCATCGATGCGGGAGAGTAGTGCCCGCAGCGGGTCCGTGCAGGCCGGCACGGCGCTTGCTTGGTGGCGGCACGCAAAGCATGGAGACGGCAAGATGAGCAAATATGGATACCGGCACGCTCAGCGAGAAGGTTGACGTGACCAAACATCTGCAGACGTTCTGAAGGATTATCGCCGTGGCGCGGGAAAGCCCGGTCGCGCGGGCGAAGGAGGACCGAGCGCCGATGGGCGCCGCCGGCGCGAAGTCCGCGCCATCCGCTCACGTCACCATTCGCGGCCTGACCAAGCATTTTCCCGACGCCATCCTCTACGACAGCTTCGACCTCGACATCCCGCGCGGGAAGCTTCTCTCGATCTTCGGCCCCAACGGCTGCGGCAAGAGCACGCTGATCAATATGATCACCGGTTTGATCCCGACCGACGCCGGCGAAATCCTGTTCGACGGCAAGCCGCTTCGCGACATCAAGTTCGGCTACGTGTTCCAGAACTATCGCGAGGCGCTGTTTCCCTGGCTGCGGGCGATCGACAACATCCAGTATCCGCTCAAGCTGATGAAGCTACCGAAGGCCGAGCGGCGCATGCGCACGGAGCGCATGGTCTCGAGCCTCGGCGTCAAGGTCGACCTCAACCGCTATCCTTATGAGCTCTCCGGCGGCCAGCAGCAGCTGGTCTCGATCCTGCGCGCGCTGGTCGTCGAGCCGCAAATCCTGTTTCTCGACGAGCCATTCTCGGCGCTGGATTACGAGATGACGCTGTTCATGCGCGACCAGCTGCAGCGCATCTTCGTCGAGACCGGCACGACGACCGTGCTCGTCTCGCACGATCTCGAGGAGGCCGTCTACCTCGCCGACCGCATCCTCCTGCTCTCGCGCCGCCCGGCATCGATCGCCGATTACGTGCATTACGACGCCGCACGGCCGCGCACGGACGCGACGCTGTCGCAGCACGACTTCGTCCGGGTGAAGGCACACTGCCTCGAGGTGTTCCAGCGAGAGGTCCGCAAGGGATGAAAGCGGGCCGTTTCGATCCTTACCTTCCAATGATCGGCGTGGTCGGCCTCATCGTCGTTTGGTATCTGGCCGTGTGGTACCAGGTGGTCGATCCCGTTCTGCTGCCCTCGCCCATCGATACCTTCCGCGCGCTGTGGAACGGCATGGTCGGCGGCCGGCTCGGCTTCGATTTCCTGCGCACGCTGGAACGCACCATCTTCGCCATCCTGATCGCGGCGGCGATCGCCATCCCGCTCGGCATCGCGCTGGGCGCCTCTGAAAGGATCTATCGATCGGTCGAGTTCGTCATCGATTTCTTCCGCTCCACGCCGGCGTCCGCCATGTTCCCGTTGTTCCTGGTGCTATTCGGGGTCGGCGACCAAACCAAGATTTCGGTCGCGGCTTTCGGCGCGGCGCTCGTCATTCTGTTCAACGTCGCCTATGGCGTGATGCACGCCCGCAAGACGCGGCTGCTGGCGGCCAAGGTGATGGGTGCATCGCGCCTGCGCGTGCTCACGGATGTGATGCTGCTCGAATCGCTACCGCAGACCTTTGTTGGATTGCGCAACGGGGTGTCGCTAGCGCTGGTGATCGTGGTCGTGGCGGAGATGTTCATCGGCTCGACGGATGGGCTGGGCCAGCGCGTGTTCGAGGCACAGCAACTGTTCGCCATGCCCGATATGTACGCGGCGATCTTTGCCGCCGGGGGGCTCGGCTACGGCCTCAATCTCATGTTTCTGTTGGTCGAGCGCCAATTCGT
>Ga0207693_10004940_pt1 | contig 11207 bp, 10 predicted proteins | sample LARL81metaG_FD_184347 | JGI IMG/M metagenome (GOLD analysis project Ga0207693, IMG submission 184347) | Corn, switchgrass and miscanthus rhizosphere microbial communities from Kellogg Biological Station, Michigan, USA - LAR L8-1 metaG... | ecosystem: Host-associated > Plants > Roots >... | reverse complement strand
CTCGTAGCGATGCCGGCCGACCCTCGAGAACAGAACGAGGCCCTCTTCCGAGAGGTCAACGAGCGGATCGAGAACGCGGGCACGGCGCTTGCGCCTGACGACGTGCCGCTGGAGTTTCTCTGCGAGTGCGACGACCCGGGTTGTGTCGAGAAGATCAGTGCGACACGAGCCGAGTACGAGGCAGTCCGTGCGGCGGCCAGTCACTTCGTCGTGCTGCCCGGGCACGAGGATCCCGGCGTCGAACACGTCGTCCAGCACACCGAGCGCTTCCTGGTCGTCGAGAAAGAAGGCCGCGCCGCGTACGACGCTGAGCGAAGCGACCCACGAGAGACGTAAGCAGTCCTACTTCGCTCGTCTGAGCCGCCTCCCGGGCTAGAGGCTCAGGCTTCCTAGAAGTGCTCGCGAGCGCAGGAAGGAATGGCCCGCGAGCTCGGCCGACTGACAGCCCTCCCGGAGCGGAGGAGATGAGGACCCGCCCAGCCTTCAAGAGCATGAGCCGGACGGTTCCCTCCTCCCCCTGGGGAGGGTGGGGTTGCCGCAGAAGGACCCCGCCCGGCATTAGGCAGATGCTCCACATCCAACCGACTTGTGGAACCCGAACCACAAGAGCCCGGTGGCGCGGAGGCCGACTCCACGCAGGATGTGAACGACACGTCCCGTGTGGTTGGGGGGAGAGGGGTCTTCACCCTTTCGCGCCCTGCCGCAGCACCGGGCGTACCGAGCTTCTTAGCAGGCGCCACCGCTCCCAAACCGGATTGCTTGCGATAGGCGGAGGCGGCGCACCCCCTGCGCCGCCCCCAACGCTCGCTCCAAGAAGGTGCCGGCGTGAAGCGCGAGGCCAGTCGCGCTCCTTGAGTAGACCCCTCCTCCTCGCATCGAAGTGCGAGCGATGCGAGCAAAGGAGAGATATCCCCAGATCGCCTCAGCTAAACGCTCTGCAGTTCGTGGGCTAGGCATCCTCCACGACCAGCACCGTTCGAACGTCGGAGCCGCGCGGCCGCAGTCGAGTCTCCCCCTACTCCGCTCGGCTCCGAAGAGGTGAGGGCCTGCCGTTGCTTGGGTTGTAACTCGCGCCCCCGCGAGACTCAATTGGAGCCGGAGCGTGCGTCGTTCTCCCTGCGGCTCAAGAACGACGCCCTCATCGAGGGTAGCAATGAGGTGCTCCGGCTCCAGACGCCGCAGACTGTCTCTGAGTAGACCGCGTCCCGCACGCAACCTTGCGCTGCCCTCCCCTTATCCGTGCGGCTGGCGAGGACGCGCCCACCGCAAGCATCGCCTCGCTCCGGCGTCATCTCATGTGCTGGGCGGCTCCTGGGGGACTGGTGCAACATCTCTCCCGTGGGGGACGACGCACCCATCTCTCTCCCTGCCCCGCCGGCAGTCGGAGAGAAGGAGCTGCCCAGCGTTCAATGAGGCCTCCTCGACAACCAGCACGGGCGGTTGGTCGCCATCGTCGTCACGGCTGCCCAGGACTCGAAGTGTCCGCTTCCCGATGTGAATCGTGTGCCCCGGCTTCCAGTCGGGAACCGCGCTACTGAGCGTCGGCGGCTCGGCCGGCTCGCCGTCCACCGTCTCCAACCTGAACAGAAACCCTGCCATCCAGTCCTCCCTCCGTAGGCTGGGACCGGACGGCTCCGCGAGCCTATCGCAGGCGCACCTAGACTTTGAAGAGATCTGCCCGGAGGCGGCCTTACGGGCTCACTCGTATGACCGCCTCCGGCGCCTCCACTCATGGTTTGATCACGCTCCCGAACAGTGTTCATCGGTTCGACCGACCGACTCGGAAGCCGGGCCCGCAGCATTTCTGCTAGGAGGTCCGTATTCACAAGAGGAGGAGGGGACACGTGAGAAGAATCTGCTTCTTCGCGGTCGCCGTGCTCGCCACGCTCGCCGCGACGTCGCTTGCGGGGGCGGCGGCGGTTTCGGCGCCCGTGCGGGTCACGGACGATCAATTCGCAGCGAACGAGATGTCGCTCGGGATGGATCCGACCGGTCGGCTCCTGATGGGGATGTGGAACGACTGGCACTTCAACGATGGCTGCGGCATCTCGTACTCGACGGACGGCGGCGCGACCTGGGCGCCGGAGTCGTTCGCGCCGGGATTCACCGCGTTCACGAATGACCCCGCCGTACCCGGCACCGGCCCGTTCACGATCGCCGGCGATCCGGTGGTCGTCTACAACCCGAAGTCGGGCCTGTTCGACGTCGTCTGCCAGTCCTTCGGAGTGCCCGCGAGCAAGGTCAATCTCCTCGCCACGACGTTCGACGTGACGAAGGCGAACGCGAACGATCCTGCCGACAGCTACGGCCTTAACGCCTGGCGGCTGCCGGCGGTTGCGATCACGACCGGGACGTCGCCGGGCACGCAGAAGGGCTCGAACGGCAAGTTTCCGGACCACGAGGCCGGCACGGTCGACACCGGTACCGGCCCCGGGCACCACTTCGGCCGGCTCTACATCGCCTGGGCGGAGTTCAACGGCAAGGGCCGGTCGCCGATCGACCTCGCCTACTCAGACGACGACGGGGCGACCTGGAGCGGGCCGATCCGCGTCAGCGACGCCGGGCACCAGTTCGACCAAGACGCGACACCGCGCGTCGGCCCCGACGGGACGGTGTATGTCTCGTTCATCAACGGCCCGAACGAGAAGAGCACGAAGAACAACTCGGCGATGATCGCCAAGTCGACCGACGGCGGCAACACATGGAGCCAGAGCTTCGTCGCCGCACCGATCCCCGCGCCGGCGCAGAGTCTGCCGAACGCGCTCTACCGCGGCGGGACAGACGTGACATCGACCGTCGACCAGAGGACCGGCAAGGTCGTCGTCGTCTACAACGACAACTCGAGCGGCGCGTTGAACGTCTGGGCGACGCACACCGCGACTGCCGGCGACCTCTCGACCTTCACATCTGCGCAACGGGTCAAGCCGAGCGGGCAGACCCAGTTCTTCCCCTGGCTCCAGTCGGCGCCGAATGGTCGGGTCGACCTCGCCTACTACGACCGCTCCTGCGATCCGAACGACGTCCTCAACTGCGTGACGCTCTCGTCCTCGGCCGACTCGGGATCATCGTGGACGAACACCGCTGTGACGACGCAGGGATTCGACGGAGACACGTTCGGCGCATGCCTCGCATTCGTCGATCCACCCGACTGCACGAACTTCTTCCTCGGCGACTACATCGCTGTCGGCTCGACCAACGCGAAGGCGCAGGTGATGTGGACCGGAAACGGCACCCACACGCTCAACTCCTTCACCGCGAGTGTGAGCGGCTTCTGAGCGATTGACTCGTGAGCCCGGCGCCGAAGCCGCGGCGCCGGGTCGCGGGTCGCGGCCGCAGACGCTCGCCGAAAAAGGGGAGAGCTCCACTGACTCGGCGCTGAAGAGGGGCGCTTCTCCGAGCCGCCTGACACGCCAGTTACAGGTCGACGGATCGCGACAGCTGTACGGAATCAGCGCCTACTGGCGCCGGTCAAGAAACGATCGACGACGGGGCGCACGATCGGCTCGACGAGCTCCGCCATCGGGTCCCAGATTTGCCAAGGGAAGAGGTGTCGGTAGGCGACCTCAAACGGCAGCTTCCAAACCGGCGCCGCAGCTAGGCAGAACTCGATCATGCCGGCGTCGACCTCGGCGACGATCTGCTCCATCTCCGACCAAGGGGGATGGAAGCTGGTACGTAGGTCGTTCGCCGGGTAGCCGAACTCGAGGGTGAAGGCGTAGACCTTGCCCTTCGTGCAGTCAGCGAAGTGACGGCTGTAGGAGTAGTCGTCGACAGCGCCGGAGGTCGGATAGTTGACGGCGGTGGAGTTGCTCTGAAGGAAGACGCTCTGCTTGGCCTCGTAATGGCCGGCGCGAACGGCGTTGATCGAGTTGACGACACGCTGCGCGGTACCCGAGACCACGTTCAGGTCGTTGCTCGGAATGTACTCGGCGTAGCCGCCCTCGACACCACGCTGTCCGTCGTAGGCGTGGTTTCGGAAGTTCATCGGCGGGTCGTCGGACTGGTCGGTGTCGTCGCCCCAGGAGTAGAGGAGATCGCCCGTGTAGCTGTGGATGTCCATGTACCAGCGGGTGAAGCGATGGTGGTCGAGAAGCCACTTGACGTTGCGCGCTTCGGGTTCCGACTCCGGTGCCGTGCCGTGGTAGATGTCGCTCGCCGGGTCGTCGGAGGCGAGCGTGCCGGGGTTTGCCGCCGGGTCGAAAGTAGTGCGGAAGTCCCAGAGGAAGTCGTGGTTTCGATTCAGGTCGATCCCAACGCGCTGGGGGTTGCCGGCGGCCTGGGCAGGGTTTCGGTTCTTGCGCCAGAGCACGTCGTACTGCTGGTCGAAAGCGCGTCCGTCCGGATTGATGCAGGGGAAGACGACCACGCTCAGGTTCTCGACGATCGAGCGGATCGCGTGGCGGCTGAAGCTCTTGCCTCCGTACGCGAGCCCGGTGCCGGCGCTGTAGGCGGCGAGCAGGTCGGCGGCGAAGTACACGCAGATCTCGGCCCCGCCCCATTCGCGCGCGTGTGCGCAGGCAGTGAAGAGAACGCCGTCATTGCAAGAGTCGGTGCCGATCCGAAGCGCATGAGAGGTGCGCCCCTCGATGCTGGTTTCCGGAAGCGTGATCAGTTCACAGAGGGTTGGGTGCCCCTGCGCAAGTGCTTCGAGTGCCGACTCGACCTCGACCACGTTCAGGTAGCTCAGTCGGAGTCACCTCCCTCGAGGATTTGCCTCCCGAGACCGCGGGGCAACACCTTGCCGCCCTCGAAGCGGTCACCTTCGCCTACCTCGGCGGAGCGCTCCTTCGACCGCTCAATCACCCGCACCTCGAAGCCCTCTTGCTGTTTCAGCTCCTCGAGCGCCTGCGGTGAGCCGATCACCGGAACGGTGAAGCCGCCGCCCGACTCGGGAGTGGCACTTGGTCGGCAACCGAAATCCAACGGCTGCTCGAACAGCCGGCGCAAGGCTTCTTCGTCTGCGACCCGGACCGAACCTTCGAGTCGCTCCGGGATCTCGGGTGCCTCGGCCATCGCACACCCTCCGTGGCGGCTCATTCGAGCTTACCACCGCCGTCGCTCAATGCAATTCAGCTGTGCTGCGGCTGTGGCGGCTGGGCGCTTGTGCCTATTGACACGCATTTGCAGCAGTGCTAATGATCACTTGGCAAGCAGCGAAGGAGCTCGCGTGTCGGCTCGGGTGATCGTTGCTGCGGCACTTCTCTCGTCCAGTACGGGCGATCATCTGCGCCCCACCTCAGGCTTCGCTGTGCTCGGCGGCTCTCGAGGCCGTGGATCATCGGGAAGGGGAGAGGAATGAAGCCCGCCAAGCGCAGCTGGATGGTGATGTTGTTGCTCACGTTCGCGAGCCTTGTCTTCTTCGTGTCCGGAGCGAGTGGCGTGATCGTCGTGACCGTCGGCCCGAACATCAACGTCTCGGCCGCTGCCGGGAACCAGGCCGAGGCCACGATCGCGGTCAACCCGACGAACACGCAGAACGTGTTCGAGGTCTCGAACCCCGGCTCGACCGCCGCCGTCTCAACCAACGGGGGCACGAGTTGGACGCGATTCCAGGTCGGCGGCTCCAATGGGTTGCCGTCCTCTTGCTGCGACAACGTCGCGGTCTTCGACCAGTTCGGGAATCTCTTCCTCGTCTTCATCAACGGCGCGACCAACGAAGTCGATCTTGCCTTGAGCACGAACGGTGGCCAACCTGGCTCCTTCTCCATGTTGCAGGTGATCGACAGCGGCAACATCGACCAGCCGACGGTCACCGTCGGTGCCGGGAGCGTCTGGGTAACCTGGAACAAGAACAACACGATCATGGCTCGCGGCGCGCAGGTGACCGGCCTCGGTGCGGTCGGCGCCTTCACCGCCGCCCAGGCCGCACCGGGCTCGAACGGCGTCACTGGCCAGTTCGGGGACATCGCGATCGGTCCGGCCGGTCAGGTGACCGTCTGCTACCAGAGTGACACGCAGATCTTCGCGAACACCGACGCCGACGGACTGGGCGCGGGCGGCTTCGGTTCTCAGGTGACGGTCTCGAACACCAACGTCGCCAAGTTCGACTTCCTGCCGGCGCAGTCGGGGCGCTCGGTCGATGCGGAGTGCGGGCTTGCCTACGACTCGAGCGGCGGCCCGAACAACGGCCGCCTGTACATGGTGTACACCGACGAGCAGCCGGACGAGAGCGACAACATGGACATCCTCTTGCGCTCGTCGAACAACAACGGCGCCAATTGGTCGGCACCGCTCAGGGTGAACGACGACGCGACGACCAGGAGCCAATTCTTGCCGCACCTCGCGGTCGACCAGTCGACCGGTTTTCTCGCGGTGACCTGGCACGACGCCCGCAACGACAGCGGCTCTGGAGCGGGAGACACGGATGGCACCGCCAATGATGACGCGCAGTTCTGGGGCGCCTTCAGCACCGACGGTGGGGTTAGCTTCCGGCCCAACTTCCAGATCTCGGCCGGCACCTCGAATGACAACGACGCGGCCAGCGGAGTCGACTACGGCGACTACACCTGGTCGAGCTTCGTCAACGGACTGCTCTATCCGGCGTGGGCCGACAACTCGAACTCGACTGGCGACAACCCGAGCGGCACGCTCCACGCCTTCGACATCTACACGGCCAAGATCCACATCTTCGACGACAAGCCACCGGTCGTCACCGTCCAGAACGCCTCCGGCAACGAGGGCGCGGCGATCCCGATCACAGGGACGGCGACCGACCCCGACGGCGATCCGCTGACGACGAGTTGGTCGGTCTCCCCGGCATCCGGAGTAGATCCAGGGGCAACATGCACGATCGCGGCGCCTGCGTCGCTCTCCACGACGATCAGCTGTACCGACGACGGCACGTACACCCTTACCTTGACCGCAAGCGACGGGATCAACCCGCCGGTCAGCGCCACCGGGACGCTGACGGTGGCAAACCTGCCGGCGAACGTGTCGATCAGCTCGCCGACCAGCGGACAGATCTTTCAGCTCGGCGACACGGTCAACGTCGTCGCGCCTTTCGCCGACCCCGGTACGAATGACACCCACACCTGCTCGATCGACTGGGGCGATGCGACGACGACCGCCGGCACCGTGGTCGAATCGGCCGGTGCCGGCACATGCACCGGTTCGCACAGCTACTCGATTCACGGCCCGAAGACGATCAAGGTCTCGGTCACCGACGACGACGGAGGTGTCGGCAGCGCCAGCGTGACGATCGACATCAACGCGCCGCCGGACTGCTCGACGGTGACGCCCGACCAGACGTCGCTCTGGCCGCCCAACCACACGCTGCGCCTGGTGACGCTCTCGGGGGCCACCGATCCGGACGGCGATCCGGTCACGCTGACCGTCACCGCGGTCACCCAGGACGAGCCGTTGAACGGACAGGGCGACGGTGACACCTCGCCGGACGCGGTCTTGGCACCGCAGAGCGACCAGGTCTACGTCCGCTCCGAGCGGGCAGGTCCTGGCGACGGCCGCGTCTACCGGATCTCCTTCGGCGGGTCGGACGGACGGGGTGGTTTCTGCACCGGGCACGTGCACGTCGACGTCCCGCACGACCAGTCCGGTCGGCCCGCGATCGACTCGGGCCTAGTGGTGAACTCGCTCGGTTGATGGAGCTGGAGTCAACGTTTTCGCTTGGCCGCGGGGTGGTACCGTCCAGGTGGCCCCGCGGCCCGGCGAGCTTTTCTCTGGAGGTGGCGGGAAGATGAGGATCACACGTAAGCAAGGAGCGTTCGCGGCTCTCCTGGTCGCAGTAGTCGCAACGGGCTTTTCGACCGGCTTCGCCTTCGGCGACTCACACCGGGCGTCGGCCGCGTCTGTGGGCCTGCGAGCAACGCTGTCTGGTCGCGGCCAGCAGGCAGCCGGCGGCATGTTCGTGGCCAGTCTGCGGGGTACTAGCCTGCACTGGTCCCTCTCCTACAAGGCCGGCAGCGGCGCCAGGCTGGGCGCTCGTATCGCATCCAAGCGTGTTCGGCCGAGCAGTCTGTGCTCGCACTGCGCGAGCCTCGTCCGCGGACGGCTCAAAGTGAGTCGTGCAGTCGCCTCAGCCCTGATCCACCACCGCGCTCGCGTGGAGCTCCGCCCGCCTGGCAGTGCTAGCCCGCCGACGCTGCTCGGGCCGATCACGGTCCAGCAGGTCCCTGTCTTGACGATCACCTCGCCAAAGGCGGGACAGACCGTGCATCTTCCGACAGAGGTCACCTATTCAACCGGCTCGATCGAGGTCAGGCAGAACTCTGTCATGCAGCTTGAGGTCTACGTCGCCAACAGCGACGGCACGCACGTTCGCATTCCGCTCTCGGAGTCCAGCGGGACGGTGACGCTCCCCGACGTGAAGAGCGCCTATCTGGTTGGCCATCGCGACCTGACCTTCAGGCTTCTCGATGCGGAGGGGGTGCCGCTGCCAAACCCGGAGGCGACCGTCGTCGTCCGCGACCTGACGATTCAAGGCACGAAGGGCGGCTGAGATGCGGCGGGTAGCGCCGCTGCTCGTCACGCTGGGCGCGCTCGGCCTCACGGTGGCCGCGGCCTCGGCGGCGCGGGCCGAGTTCGACGTCGCCTCTACGCTCAGCTGGCAGCAGGTGGTCCCCAAACCGAGCCACCCGGTGAGAAGCGCAAGCGGATCGTTGAGCGGGGATCTCGACCATCAAAGGCGGGAGCTGAACTGGAAGCTCGTCTATCGCGGGCTGAGCGGGCGGCCAACTAGGGCGGAGATTCACGTCGGGAAGCTTGGCCAGCGAGGGCCGCTGCTCCTTCCCCTGTGTGGGTTCAACGTCGCCAACGCGCGCCTGTGCAGGTCGGGGCTGAAGGGGATGAAGATCGTCTCCAAGTCGGCTCTGCTGACACTCGAGGCCGGTAACACCTACGTGCAGGTCTACACGCACCGCAATCCGCGAGGCGAGTTGCGCGGTCAGATCTTGATCAAGCGCTAGAGACGACCGGCAGACGGGCCTTCAAGCGACGCTGACAAGAACACGGTCGACCACACGTGAGCTAAGGGGTAAGAGCGCGCAAGCGGAGTAGCGGTGTCGAAGCGCGGCGGAACGGTCGGTTCTGGCGCGAGACCTATCACTGTTCGGAAGCATCCGGCCCTACCGCCGGTCGTGGCTGTCACGCGATGTGATCGCGGGCGTCACGCTCGCCGCACTTGCGAAACCCGGAGGTGATGGGCTACACGAAGATCGCCGGCACTCCGGTGATCACGTGTCTCTACACGATCCTCATCCCGATCGTCGTCTTTGCGGTCTTCGGGTGTCGCTCATGGGGCGTTTCTAGGACTGCCGTAGGCGAGGCCTGACGGACGTTGAGCCAAGCCGCGTCGGGTACCCCGTCAAACTCGCGTATCGGCGCGCGTCGAGGAGCGTGGGCCGCAACCCCACAAGCCGTAGCCGCGTCCCCAGGATCGCCAGAGGAGCGGGCGCAACACGAAGAAGAAGAGTAGAGGGAAAGCGAGCCAGGCGAGATGCCCGCCGCTCAGGACGATCGCCGCCACGAACGCGAGCGGGATCAGCACCAGGGGCAGCGGGGCGACGCGCCAGAATGGCCGGGCGCGCCCGACTCGGCCTTGCTCTGCCTCGGGGCCTGGAAGGTCGGCGATGAGCCCGTCGAGGTCGCGGTAGGTCTTCGCCGCGAGGCAGCGCTCGAGGCGATCCTGGAACTCGTCTGCGTCGAGGCGTCCTTCAATGTGGTGCCGACGGATGATCTCCGCGACCGCGTCGCGTTCACGGTCGCCGACTCGGAGCGCGCGATCACGCGGGCCGCGACGCCGGTCGTAGCCGTTCTCTTTTTCTGTGGGCATCTCTTGCTCCTTTGCTCTCAAGCAGTTGTCTCGTCTTCGGCGAGAAGCGCGTACAGGGCGCGCCGCGCCTTGGCCAGTACAGTGTGGGCCTCGCCGATCTGGTGGGTGCTGCCCATGTGCCCAACCTGCATGGCCGCCATCCCGACCTGGCGCATCTCTGTGAACAGCGAGGCGACATCGTCGTCGACCGAGTTGCTCATCTCTTCCCAGGGCGCGGTGAGGTCGTCGCGGCGCTCTTCCACGTAAGCACGGCCGGGTGCGGTGAGACCGTAGCTACGACGCCCGTCGCGCTCCTCGACGCGCACTAACCCCTCGTCCTCGAGCTGCGCGAGCGCCGGGTAGACGGATCCAGGGCTCGGCCGCCAGACCCCTGCCGACCGCTGCTCGATCTCCTGCATGATCTGGTACCCGTTGCGTGGCTCCTCGGCCACCAACAGCAGCGCCGCCGCGCGCACGTCGCCGCGCCGCGCGCGCGTACTCCGTGGTCCGCCGTACGACCATGGTCCCGGACCGCCCCAAAACGGGGGCCCTCGCCATTGACGTCCGCGCCTCATGAGGGGCGAGATCGACCGTTCATCGAGTACCACGATATATCGATATAACTCGCCGCGTCAAAGATGCTGGACGTGCTTCGCCCTCGCTGCAACTCCGGCTAGCCGACTCCTACTGGTCAGACACGCGCGCAAGACAGCTTGCCCGTCAGCCACGGGTAACGGTCTATCCACTGCCGACCCTCGCGGCGCTGTTTGCAGGCGACGCGTTGGGCACCCTGTTGCAGTAAGACGGCGACGCGGGAGCCTCGCACGGGAGAACAGCGCACCTGGTGGTTCCGGTCTGAAACCGGGCGTGAGCAAGTTCAGCAGACGCTTCGCCGTCGAGGTCTTCCTACACTCTGCGTCTATGAGGCCAAGGCGGCAATCCTGATGGTCGAGTCGGAGATTCCGGAGACCGAGTGGCGGTTTGACGCCGTAGATCTGCGGCCGGTGATGCGTTGGCTCTCGGAGCTGCCCGGCGAGCTGGAAGGCAGTGGGGTCCGGGTCGAGCCGAGCGGAAGTACCAGTCAGGTGGATGTCTACGTCGACACTTCCGACAGCCGCTTGCGGCGCGCTGGCTACTCGGTGCGGGTGCGTCGAGCGAGCAGGGCCCGAAGCATGGGCGCCGAGGCCACCTTGAAAGAGCTCGAGTCCAACACCATCCGTGAGGTTGCCGTGCGTAGTCGGCGCGAAGTCTCCGAGCGGCTGGAAGAGGCCGACCACTCCTTGTTGGCCCAGAGCGAAGGTCCGGTCGGACTTCGTATCAGCGCAGTGGCCGGCCACAAGAAGCTCCATCCGCTGTTTGAGGTCCGCACCCGGCGCTGCCGGTTCTCGGTTCAGGTGGACGGTTTTCCTCCAGCTGAGATCGCGCTCGACGAGACGGCCAT
>Ga0207693_10004938_pt1 | contig 11208 bp, 13 predicted proteins | sample LARL81metaG_FD_184347 | JGI IMG/M metagenome (GOLD analysis project Ga0207693, IMG submission 184347) | Corn, switchgrass and miscanthus rhizosphere microbial communities from Kellogg Biological Station, Michigan, USA - LAR L8-1 metaG... | ecosystem: Host-associated > Plants > Roots >... | reverse complement strand
CACGCTCGTCGTCACCGGCACGCAAGGGCACGTGGCGTATCCGGAGCTCGCCGACAATCCGGTGCGCGGCATGGCGCATCTGATCGAGGCGCTCAATGCCGAACCGCTCGACCGCGGCTCGGCGCATTTCGATCCATCCAACCTCGAATTCACCTCGGTCGACGTCGGCAACGCGACGGTCAATCTCATTCCCCGCGAGGCCCGCGCGCGCTTTAACATCCGCTACAACGATCGCCACGGCCAGACCGCGCTCAAGACGCTGATCGAGCGGCGCGCCAAGGCCGCCGCCGGCGGCCGCGTGCACTACGCATTCGAGTGGCAGCCGTCGAATGCGGACGTCTTCGTTACCAAGCCGGGCCCGTTTACCGAGCTCGCGGTGGCGGCGATCGCCGAGGTCACCGGGCGCCAGCCGAAACTTTCGACCAGCGGCGGCACATCGGACGCACGTTTCATCAAAAATTATTGTCCGGTGCTGGAATTCGGGCTGGTTGGCCAGACCATGCATCAGACCGATGAATCTACGCCGGTTGCGGATCTGCTGACGCTGACGGCGATTTATCGGCGCATCGTCGAAAAATATTTCGGCCAGGGCGGATGACTTATTTTATTAACCGTGGAGCTGACAGAGTTCCTTTTTGACCTAAATCAAATTCAAAGTTCTGCAGACGGCGCCAATATCCACAGTGGACGCGGAATGCCGTTCGGGGCTGGACCTGGAGCATCATCCATGTCGGTTCCAAGCCATAATCAAGAATCGCGGTCGCCAGCCGAAGGGGCAACGACGCGGACGTTTGGGCGCATCACGGCTCGGACTTTGTCTTAGTCGCGGAAGGCAGGCCGCCGTCGCGCATCGCACTGTCACACGAGCGTATGCTCGTTTCTCGCCTGTATCTCGGGCTGCTGCGGACAAAACGGACGACTACGGCACCGAGTTTGCCGCACAGAGCGATAGTTTGACGCTTCGAACTATCGGCATTTACCTGTTCCTGCGCACCGTGAGCTGCTCGCCTACCCGCGCAAATCAAATCGCGCACGCGCTCAAACTGCCACGCGCGGCGGTGCTAAGACGACTGCAAGAATTGGTGAAGGGCGGCTATGTGGAACGCGTCGGCAACGCTTATCGCGTTACCGACAAGGTGAACATCTCGGATCTGCAAATCAAACTGCAGCGGCGAATTGAAATGATAACGGATACGGCAAAGAAATTATCCGAAATGAGACTTCGCAATTAGCAGCTCCTGTAGAATGTCACGCGGTCGCATCACCGGATAAGGCGAAGGCGCAAGCTAGGTCACCAGCTTGCGCCCTTGTGCATGTGAACGCCTTACGGCGTGCAGGCACGCATCATCCAGCCATGGCACCATTGCCCCTTCTGGCACAGCAATGGCCGACCGCCGGCTCCGATACCACAACATGTCGCAGTCGCTTGCTGGCCCTCGCCGCACGCCGCGATCCTTTGCTTATGCCCCTTGGCCTGCGCCAACCCAACAGACATCCCAACTGCAAGTAAGGCTACAGCAAAAATCCTGAGCATGGTTTCGTTTCTCCGTAGGTTAGGCGTTGGGACCATATTTGACCCTACATGAGCGATTCATGAACAGTTTGGGTGCTTGACTGTGTAGCCGCTTCTTCCGCAGGCGACGCAAGCAGAATTCGATTATTCGCGGGGATATCGTTTTACTAAAACAGTGGTCGCTAAGCGTGCTTAGACCGGGACGATTTCATCGTGCGGTCGAGCATGCGGACCAAATTCTCAGGGGCGTGAGGCCCGCGGACACGCCGGTGCAGGCGCCGACCCAAATATCAATTGGCGATCAACCTCAAGACATACGGCAATCGCGCGAGCCTCGTTGGCCGGTATCCGCCAATGTTCAGGGCCATTTGTTGCGGTCTAATTCCTCGATGGATTGGGGCGGCAGGAAGCAGTGGGGAACGGGCATAACAGATCAAAGCTTGATTTAGATCAAACCATCCGGTTTATCCGAGCAGATAAACTTTCAGCGTTTCGAACAACTGAGGCGCAGAGGAGGAATCTCGATGTTCTATTTGCAGGAAGGTTTCACCTATCGAAATTTCTTGATGGACGTCCTAGCGATATTCATCTTCGTCGTGTGGTTCTGGCTATTGATTACCGTTTTTGCCGATCTGTTCCGTCGCCATGACATTTCTGGCTGGATCAAGGCCATCTGGGTAATAGCATTGATCGTCTTTTCATACATTGCTGTCCTTGCATATTTGATCTTTCAGGGAAGAGGCATGGCAGAGCGCAATGTGCAACAGGCTCAGCAGGCGCGTGACGAGCTCAGGCGCGTGGTTGGTTTCAGCGTCGCAGATGAAATCCAAAAGCTCGATGGGCTAAAAAAGGCGGGCTCGATCAGCGACGCCGAATTTGCAAGACTACGTGCCCGGCTGACCCAGTAACGACAAGCGGCAGCCTCGGCGCCGATGCACCGCGTTGCCGTGATCGACTAGGAACGCTTGAGATGCTGTCGCGTGCCGGCGCTGTTCTGACTCCGCTTGACGCGGTCCGCGGATCGACTCCACCGAGATAGCTACTTGATTGCCATTCCCGAAATTGGTTCCACCCAGACGAGGTGATCAACTACGCGTTTGACGCCGGGAACAGTCTCCGCCGCCACGACAAGGCCCCGACGTTCGCGATCATCGGTGACAATTCCATACAATTCGGCAACGCCGTCCTTGACGATCACGTTGACATGCGGCGCCCAATCTTGCCCCGCGATCGTGGCCATGATGCCGTCACGGATCGTCGAATCGCCGCCAGCCGGCGGACTGACATCACGTGCAAGACTCGCGAGCGCATGCATCAGGTTAGCACGGCTGACAATGCCAACAACGCGACCGTCTCGGGTCACCGGGATGCGTTTAATGCGATGGCGCTCCATCATATCGACCACCGCCTCGAGCGATTCGTCTTCGCCTATCGTCCGTGGGTCAGGCGTCATGACATCTTCAATTTTTTTGCTCGAGGCGTGAACGTATTCCTGGGCGAGCTTGCCCGGCCCAAGGATAAATTCGAGCCATTTCGGACGACGCCGCTGCGTACCAAGCTCACCGCGCCGCAGAAAATCACCTTCGCTAACGATACCAACGAGCTCGCCTTTTTTGTCGACGACTGGCAAGCCGCTGATTTGATGCTGGAGCATCAGACGCGCAGCGTTGACGACAGCCTCGTCCGCGCCCACGGAAATAACTTTGGGCGTCATGACGTCTTTGACTCGCATTGTCCCCTCCTGAATCTGGAGGTCGCCGAAAAAACATCCGCATTATAGCGAATGCTTTAAGCGCCTGAAGGGGCCAGGCCTGAGCAACGTCAAACTAAAGACATCGATCAATTGGAACGCAATCTGGCCGCGCGGGCGGCCACCGCGGAGGATAAGGCGGCGGGACCGCGTCGATCGGCCAGGATTTCAAATCGCCATCATCACTACGATCGGCCTGGACCCGCCAATCGATAATCCTCCATGACCAGATCAAGGCTGTGCGGCGGCGTGACTTGACCGCACGCGGTGCGATCGCGCGGCAAGCGCCTGTCCGTTCGTAAAGCTCTGATCAGTCGCAATCTAATTTTTTAACGTCAAAAAAGAGAGTCTCGGACGATCGCGGTTAACAAAAACTCGAAATTTTGGAGGAACTTGGATCGCCACCGAGCGTTGATGCGAGCCGTCGCGAAGATTGCGAGCGGAGATCAAGCATGGAATTTAAGTTCGATCCAAGCGAGCGGCGACTTCGTATCCGCACGCTCATTCCTGCGGGTCACGAGCCGCGGGCCTTTGCCCCCGACGAACTGTTTCAGTTCGGCATCGAGGAAGAATACTTTCTTTCCGATAGTGAAACTTTCGCGACGCCGGCCGAGACACCGGACGCACTCTTTCAAATCGCCGATAGCTGCGCCACCGGCCGTATCGAGCGGGAATTCTTGCAGGCGCAAATCGAAGTCGCGACCGAGCCGCATCTGAGCCTCGACGAAGCGCGCCGTGAGCTGTTGCGCTTGCGGCAGAGCGCCGCGGCGGCCGCCGGCGAGTACGGCCTGTCGATCCTGGCCTGCGGAACGCATCCGCTGGCGCATTGGCGCGATTCGGTACAGACCCCGAAGGACCGCTACGCGCAGATCATGGACGACCTGCAAATGGTCGGTCATCGCGACATGCTGTGCGGCACGCACATTCACGTTGAGTTCGCCGAACCGCCGCGGCGGGTCGAGGTCATGACTCGCATGTTGCCATACGTGCCGCTATTCATCGCGCTCTCGGCTTCGTCGCCGTTCTGGCAAGGCCGCATGACCGGGCTCAAAGGCTATCGTCTCGCGGCCTATGATGAATTGCCGCGCACCGGACTGCCTGAGCTGTTCCGCAGCAACGCCGAATATGACGCCTATGTCGATGCCTTGGTGCGGTCCGGAGCGATGCCTGACGCAAGCCACTTATGGTGGACGGTCCGGCCGTCGCTGAAATATCCGACTTTGGAGTTGCGCGCTCCCGATTGCTGTACGCGGCTTGACGACACCATCGCCATCGCGGCGCTCTACCGCGTGTTGGCGCGTTTTCTCTACCTTAGCCCGGCGCACAATGCCGACATTGATGTGGTCGACAGGGCCATAGCGGTCGAGAATAAATGGCGCGCGCAGCGCTACGGCGTGCAGGGCACGTTTGTGACGCGATCAGGCGCGGTCACGGTCGGTAGTTTGCTCGATCGCGTTGTCGAACTCACCGCGGCTGAAAGCGAGACGTTTGCTTGCCGCGAGCACCTCGAACACTGCCGCGCCATCGTTCTGGAAGGCACCTCGGCGGATGCCCAATTGCGGGTTTTCGCCGAAAATCAACGTGACGGTCAGGCAGCCGCCCTGCACAAGGTGACAAGGTGGATTCGCGATGCCACATTGCTGGCTTGAGTTTTGAATAACCAGGACTCGCCAAGGACTCCTCATGTGCCGCTGGATCGCATATCGCGGCGAAACGACTGCGCTTGAGCGCTACGTTACCGAGCCGGCGCATTCTCTGATCGCGCAAAGCATCCAGGCGCTCGAATCGACCGCGAGCGTCAACGGCGACGGTTTTGGGCTCGGCTGGTACGGCCAGCATCCAGAACCCGGTCTTTATCGCGAGATCAGACCGGCCTGGTCGGACGAAAATCTCCGCTACCTCTGCCGCCATTTGCAATCGCATCTGTTCTTCGCTCACGTTCGCGCCGCGACCGGCACCGCGATCACGCGCGTGAATTGTCATCCATTCGCCTGCGGCAAATGGCTGTTCATGCATAACGGTTTTCTCGGCAACTGGAATCGCTGGCGCCGCCACGTCGAGGCGCTCATTCCCGACGAGCTTTATCCCTCTCGCATCGGCACGACCGATTCGGAGGCAATCTTTTTGGCGATCCTGGGCGCCGGGATCGACGAGCCGGTGCCTGCAGCCACGAAGGTGTTGGCGACATTGACCGATATTGTGAGACGGAGCGAACCGGGAGACCGCTTCCGCTTCACGGCGGCGCTTTCGGACGGTCGCGATCTTTACGCCTTTCGCTACTCGGTCAACGATCGCGCCAACACGCTGTACTATCGCGAATCGGTGAGCGATATCGTGATCGTGTCTGAACCGTTTGACCACGATGAAAAATGGATCACGGTGCCGGCAGACCACGTTGTCGTGGCCAAGGCTGGCGAGCGAGCGCGTATGCTGCCGTTGTTTCGGCATCGACAGCAGGCGGCGGAATAGCCGTTCTGTCCGGATTTATCATGCGCCGGGGCGTTGCAGCTCCGATAACAAAAGACTTAAAGTGCCTCCTTCAGACTTTCAGCGGTGTTCCTGACCATCTCGAGGGAGTGGATCATGGCTGCAATCGTGACCGGAACTATCGTGCTTTGGGAGGTTATTGGCCCTGTTGGAGACGAACGTGTCGAGCATGAAGACGATGAAGCCGTCAAAGTCTTTGTTCCTAGTGACGAAACTGGCGACGACGTCGCCGACGCTCAGGTGGTAGCGCTCATGTCGCAGTTCCTCCTTACAAAGCTTGGAAAAGAAAAAGAAGGAGAAAAGCCACCACTGAAAGAGGTTCGAAGACTACTGAAAAAAGGTCCCAGAGGTTTGTTGCAGGTGGTCGGAATTGAGCGAAAGTCGGTAAAACCGCCACCACCGTCAACCGACCAGTAATCCGCAAAACGCACCCTGCGGGTCAGCGACCTTCGGAGCCGAGCAGCGCGAAGCAGACTAAATCTCGCTCGTTTGGCTGAGTAATTTCCAGCCGCCTTCCCGGCGGCTCCATGCTCAATGCCACTCGCTCTCATTTAGTTATTGTTTGAATCACGAATTGAGAGCGGCCCAAATTGGGCGCAACCACCCTGGTGTCTGAAAAGTTTTCTATTTAAAGGGCTGGAAAGAGCGGAGGCTCCGATGGCTCTCTTTGCAAAGGATTCGCTGACAAGCGCAGTGCGTCCTGTTTGCTCTCAATGTCGCACACCAATGTGGCTTACTCGCATTGAGCCTGAAAAGCCTGGCTGTGCTCGACGCACTTTTGAGTGCCCACGCTGTCACCATCAGGTGACCGAAGTCATCGAATTAGGAAACGCTGCTTAGATGGCGTGGCCAGCCACTCCCTCGTTGCCGCGTTCTTCTGGGGGGTAGAGCAGCCCAAGCGAACATGCGACCGCTACTTCCAACGCGGCAGTGTGACCGCTACGAGGCACCTCACCAACGCGCGCTTCAAGCCCATCAACAGCCGCGTTATGTCACAGACCGATTGGGCACATTGCCGTGCTAGCTTGAGATTATTTGAACTTCAGTGGGAGGAGGGCAAATTATGCGTATCGCAATTGCATTGATCGCCTGTGTCGCTGCATTCACGCTTACAGGCTGCTTCGATGGACCTAAGGGAGACAAGGGCGATAGGGGAGACGTTGGGGCGACTGGACCTGCCGGACCAATAGGACCTGCTGGCGCTCCGGGAGCTCCGGGAGCTCCGGGGGCTCCGGGAAAGAACTTTTCGATTCTCATCAATCCAGCGAATGGTGCCTGCCCGGATGCTGATGAGGTTATTGTAAGCGGCTACTGCTTCACATCTGGCAACCGAGTGCCATTCCCATCGATGGAGCTGTTGGGCAACAACCGGTCAGCTGCCTGTACGCCTCCTGGCGGCGCAATTCAGATGGTTCTTGTTTGCGCAAAGCCATGAATAACCGCGGCCGCGGTCGACGACTCTCTATTCGAAAGGGTGCCGCAAGCGCGATGTCGGAGTTTGGCACTTAGCGGACATTCAAGTTGTGCTCGGCAATGTCCGCTTTCGGACGTAAAGCGGACATCGCGTCGACCCGATGGAATGTCGCTTAATAATGAGACTCCGGTGGTCAGGACCGTTTTGCAGCGAACCGGCTGATCATGAGGCGGTCGCGCGCGCCGCCTTCAACGCCGCGGTCCACCACAGCAGGTCGTCGATCATAGTCTTGACGGCTCCCTCAAGCTCCGTTAGTCCCGCCTCCACATCACCGCCCTGGAAGTGCGCCCAAAGCGTCGCAACAGGAATATGGACGGATGAGCGGACCGGAGCGAGCTGAAGCTCTATCGCCGTCAAGCGGAGCTGCTGGACGCCGCGAGCGCCCATGGCACTGCCATAACTCACAAAGGCGGCCGCCTTGCGGTTCCACTCCGGATAAACCCAGTCGAGCGCGTTCTTGAGCACCGCAGAGGGACCATAATTGTATTCCGGCGCGACGAAGATGAAGCCGTCCGACCGAGCGATTTCGGCAGTCCACTTCTTGACCACTTCATTGTCGTAAGCCGGGCGACCCGGCATGGCGGGCGGCACGGGCTGATCGAAAAAAGGCATTGGAAAGTCCCTGAGATCGAGCAGCCGCGCGTCGACGCCGCCGCGATTCTTGAGTCGCTGAAAAATCCACTGCGCCGGTTTTTCGGCAAAGCGACCCTGGCGGGTGCTCCCCACGATCACCGAAATGACGGTCATGTTTTGCTCCTTGCTGGCGGTTGAAAATTCAGTCGCGTGTCGAGCGAGGAGTCCCCGCGAACGCCACTCCGACGCCGTCGCAGAGCTGTTATCGCTCCTGGGCCCGCGCAAGAAGGCACAAACTTGATACCGAAGCACACAAAGGTGGCTATCGAGCTTCGCGCGCCTACCTAGGCAACACTATCAGCGAGTGCGAGCGCCCTGCGACCTTGATGTTCTTCACAAATTCCGGGGTATTGTTGAGATAGCAGCGATCCCTCGTAATACGCGGCGCTGTATGATCGCCGGTTCTTCATACGCACCATCCACCCGGCAACACCGGGGCAGTCCTTCCAGAGAAATTCGTAGCCAAGATCCTCCATGCGAATCAAAGACGGCAAAACCGCGAAATCGGCCAATGTTAGGTTTTTGCCGAGCAAATATTCCGATTGAGAAAGCGGGTTCTCCATACGCTTAACGGTCTTGCTTATGCTGTCTTCGGCTTGCTTAAGCTTTTCAACGCTGAACCCCTTCTGCTTGTCCATCTCGCCGAGGAACTTGTCGCGAAGTGGCTTAGACTTAGCCAATGCCTTGAACTCTTCGTCAGACATTTTTTCGAAATGACGCGCAAAGGCAGCATTGTAGGATGGGAAGCGTACGGCGACAGTAGGGACCTCTTCGAAGAAGCGAAGCCACGCCCTCATGTGAGCCCGCTGTTTCGGTTCGGCAGGGCTAAGTGCGATTTCGGGGTAGACCTCGTCCAGGTATTCCATGATCACTGATGAATCGATGATCGGCGTGCCGTCATCCACGAGCGTCGGTACGACGCCGTTTGGATTCAATTTCAAGTACTCCGGTTTGAGCTGATCATTCTGAAAAAGCTTCATCTTGTGCTCGACAAAGTTGAGGTTCTTTTCGGCGAGCGTGAGTCGCACCTTCTGGCTGCAGGTGGATTGGGGCGCGCTGTATAGCTCAAGCATGTTTCACTCCTATGATCTTTTGTTGCTCGGTAGGGCATTACATGGCCCTTTCTCTTCGAATTTCGCGCGATTTATCCGTGCGGTGCAACAACAGTTTCGTCCGGGCTTAGGCAGGCGCAACTTGGAGCCAATTTTTGGCGCGCGGCAAATCTTGATGTCGGCCTTACCTGGCTCGGGAGCGCTTCCGCGGCTCAGACGACGGATGCTATAAGAAGACTCGTCCTCTGCCAGAGATCAGTGCGTTCTCAAAATTCGATCATGAGCGATAAATTCGAAGACATCCGGACGTTTGTCGCGGTTGTGCAGGCTCGGGGATTCGCTCAAGCCGGAAAGCGCTTGGGAATAGCCAAATCAGCGGTCAGTCGGCGTGTCAACGATCTCGAAGATCGTTTGGGCACACGCCTTTTGAATCGAACAACCCGCCAGGTCAGCGCTACTCCGGCCGGTGCTGAGCTTTATCAACGCGGACTCCGGCTCCTTGCGGACTTTCAGGAGGCCGAAGATGCTGTGTCGAGTGGGTCGAACGAACCTGCCGGCAAATTGAGGATTTCAGCGCCAGTCTCGTTCGGATCGCACTGCCTTGGTCAGATCATCCCAGAGTTTATGGGCCGTTTCCCGCGTTTGCAGGTCGAACTTGAGCTAGAAGATCGTCTCATTGATCTGGTGGCCAGCGGCTTCGACATGGCCGTTAGGATAAGCCGCTTGAAAGATTCAAGTTTGATCGCGCGGAAGATCGTTACGATACACCATGTTATCTGCGGGAGTCCGGAATATCTTCGGCGCCGAGGGCGACCGAAACTTCCGGAAGATCTTCGGGAACACACGACGCTGCGATATTCCTACGTGGACGACTATTGGGAGTTTACAAAGAACGAAGCACTTTCTCCCCCATCCAAATTCCGTTGCAATAACGGCGACGCATTGCGGGAGGCCGCGATTGCCGGAGGTGGCCTAGCGTACCTGCCGACCTTTATCGTGCATCAAGCCGTGGCAGATAAACGACTGGAAGTCTGCCTATCGGGCTTCGAAAAAGACCCGATCGCATTATATGCCGTTTATCCCAGCACCCGTCATCTCTCCGCGAATATACGCGTGTTTATTGATTTTTTGGTTGAGAAATTCGGCACGAACCCGTTCTGGGATAAAGCAATCGGTGTGAAGAGGCATATTCCGTAATCTCTCACGTTCTTTTAGAGGACGTGCGTAGCGCTCTCGAGCAGCGATCAAGTCAGGTGAGCGACGCTACCCGACTCCACTGCCACAGGCGGCGTCGATCCCACGCGAGCTAGCGCCGTAAAGAAGAAAGCCGCAATCCAAAGTAACGGCCCCAGCAGCCCAGGCCACCACGGTACATATCCGGGGACCAGCACGAAGAGAATAAAAGGGATGTCAGCAATGCCTACCGTTACGGCGTTGACCCAAAAACCAAACCGGTTGTTGCGCCAATTCAACGTGATCGCGAAAATGATCGCCGCCGCGGCGAAAGCTGCCAAATAAAATGCCGTCTGCATCAAGCGGGCCTGCGCCATAGCCCCCGGAGAATTCTGTGCTAACTTGAGAACGCCATAGGCTGCGGTGAAGTGCAGCAGGCCCCAACACACATAAAGCACCGCGCCGAGCTTTGCGGCAATCTTTTCCATGGAGTTTTTCCTACGACATCGTCAGCTCAAATCCAGGCACACTTTTTCACGTACTATAATCATGCAGTATGGCGATCAGCCTTGGTATTTTCGATTCTTCTTCCGAGAACAGAGTGTTCTCCAGTTTGGAACAGCGCCTCGTAACACGAATGATTTCAATTTCTCTGATGATGTACTCCGCCGTCAGCGTGAGGCGCGGCGCGGGATTTTGACCCAAAGCGGAAGTGGAGCATCGAAACATGCGGTGATGAACAGGATGTCTCTTGGCACTGTCGTCACGAGTCGAGGAGTGTATCGAGCAGCGCGGGCCACCGATTCTCGAAGTCGCCATCCCGTTGGAGTCCGCGCTTTAACAGAGCTTTGACTCGCTGCTGCGTTTCAGGCCAGGTCAACGCGGTCCCAAAAGAGGTGATGGCGTCGAGGAGCCGGTCGGCGGACGGCAACGAGACCTGGTTGACGAGATGCTTCGCCGCGGCGATAGCGCGCCGGTCGAAAGAGGCGACCCGGCGCGCGAGTGCGTCGACGAAGCCGTCCGGCTCGGCGTCCGGAAGTGTCCGGTTGACGTATCCGTATCGCTCCGCGGTGTCGCCGTCGAAGTCGTTCGCGCCGAGAACGATTTCGAGGGCGCGGGCGCGGCC
>Ga0207693_10004937_pt1 | contig 11208 bp, 13 predicted proteins | sample LARL81metaG_FD_184347 | JGI IMG/M metagenome (GOLD analysis project Ga0207693, IMG submission 184347) | Corn, switchgrass and miscanthus rhizosphere microbial communities from Kellogg Biological Station, Michigan, USA - LAR L8-1 metaG... | ecosystem: Host-associated > Plants > Roots >... | reverse complement strand
CGGTCTCGTCCTGCTTGGACAGGGAGGTCTTCAGCACCGTGCCGCCGTACTTGCTCATCGCCTCGACGGCCTTGTCCGGGGTCACCTTCTCCAGCATCAGGAACAGCGCCGAGGTGCCCGGCTGGAGCATGCCGCGGACCTGGTCCTGGAACTGCCTGTCGATGCTGGTCTTGGCGAACTTGCCCATCAGCGCGCCCATCCCGGCGCCCACCGCCATCCCGAAGACCGGGATGAAGAACAGCAGGCCGAACAGGAACCCCCAGAACATGCCCCAGCTCGCCCCGGCCCCGACCGGGTGGTGGCTGGTCTGGACGTGGTAGCTGCCGTCGTCGTCCCGCACGATCACCGCGATCGCGTCCGGCTGGATGATCAGGTCAGCGGCCAGCCGCCGCGCCTCATCGGCGGCCGCGTAGGCGGTCGTCTGATCCGGATACCCGATGGCGATCAGATCAGCCATGGCATTCCCCTTTCTCGCGTTCTGCCTGATCCTGCCGCCTGCGCGCCAGGAATTCCTCACCCTCCCGCGGGTGAATCGCAGGGTTTACGGCTGGCTGTCCTCACCGATCATCTCGGCCTCGGCCACCGCGATGGCGATGCCGAGGGCGCGCAGGATGTGCCCCCCGGCCGACATCACCCGGGGACCGCCCACGACCGGGGCGATGGCGATCATGACCCCTTGAATGTCCTCGGTGGTCAGGCCGCTTTCCTCGATGGCGGAGGCACTGGCGAAGTAGGAGATGGGCGGCGCGTCTACCGCGACCAGGGCGGCCAGCCTCGCGAGCATGTATTCGCGCGGCGACAGGGAATTGTGGTCCACTGAGGCGGCGGTCATGTCGACAAGTGTGTCCAGGACGGGTCCGTCAGTACTCATGAACTCTCCAGTGTTCAGCGCGGACATCGCGAGCCGCTGGCCCGCAGTTGGTGGTACCCACAGTTCAGCGCCGCACATGGCGTGGGGTATCACCCGGAGCGGGTGAGCCGCCGAGCCGGACGTCGCGGTGACGGATGAAGGCCTTCACGCTCGGTGGCCGCGCCGCGGCCCAGTCCGCTAGCCGCACGCTCTTACCCGCCCTAGCTGATCCCACCACGACAGTCAGCCGCTGACGAGATCCCGCCGCCAGCCGCTCATGCGGCAACGGCCCGGTGATCAGCGTGGCTGGCAGGGCCGGAGGCCGGAACTCCGTCAACGCGAATATCACCCGCCCGTGGGTGATCTCATTCCATGGCGGCCTGCAAGACTGGCGTCAGGGATTCCGGCCGGGTAGCGGCCGAGCGCGGTCACCGACCGCTGAGGAGCCGGACATGACGAATAAGGTTCACACTCCACGCCAGGCAGCGCGGACACCTCACCGCCCCGTCGCCATGCCACCCTACCCCTGACGTCGGCCCAGATCACCGCATTGATTAGAGGTAGCCACATGGCCACCAGGAGAAACAGCCGTAACCGGCCAGGGGCGCGACGTTCGCCGCGACCGGCACCGCGCGGGCCTGGCTCATCGCGTTCTAGCAGGCTGGAATGGCGGTGACGGCGGATGGCGCGTGGGCCGACAACGCGCTCGGGCCTTACGTTACGAGGCTGTATCCGGCGGCGCTTCGGATAACCCGCAATGCCCCGGACGCTGAGGACCTCGTCCAGGAGACGTTCGCGAAGGCGCTTGCGGCGTCAGGGCGGTTCCAGCCGGGGACGAACCTGAACGCGTGGCTACGCCGCATCATGATCAACACGTTCATCACCGGCTACCGGAAAAGGCGAGCCGGACCGCAGTTCGTCGACGGAGACGCCATCGGCTCGCACCTGCTCTCCGCCAAGTCACACGATGGCTCGGTCGAAGACCAAGTGCTCGGGCGCATGCTGGGCGCCGATCTCACCGCGGCGTTGCGAGCCCTGCCCGCCCGGCACAGGATGGTTGTTTACCTCGCCGACCTTCAAGGACTCGGCTACCGGCAGATCTCGGCCCTTACCGGCATGCCACTCGGCAGCGTAAAGTCATGCCTTCACCGGGCCCGGTACAGGCTCCGCGCCGAACTTGGCGCTTACGCATCTGAAGGCTAGGCTGATGTGTTCACACCATGCGCTTGCTCCGCTTGCGTAACAACGGAACGCTGTCGGTAATGAGGGGGCGGAGCCTGTGGGCGCCTGGCAGGTCAGCGTAATGTCGTTGGGCGGTACGCGGTCGTTCGATCCTTTCCGCATCGCCGACCTGGAATACCGGATGTGGCTGGCCTACTATCAGCGCCGCTGGGCTTACCTGCTGGCGGCTTCGACCCGGCTGCTCCGGCTGGCCTTCGGCCCGGACCTGGTACGGATCATGCAGTGCGCCCGGCTGATGCTGCGCGCTGTCCGGCTGTGGGCGCCGTTCCCGGACAACGACCCTGACGGCGCTCAGGCCTGCATGCACGAGCTTTACACGCTGGTCCGGCTGCGCTTTGGCGAGCCCGCCGATCCGGCGCGAGCGGCCCGCCTGGAGATCGACTGGTGGCGGGCACACCGGAAGCGCCAGTATGCGGCCGATCCCGCGGAAACGGGCGATGAGCTGGTCGAATCGGTTATCCGCCTGTACTCCTACCTCCTGGACCAGCCCGAGGCGACGGTCAGGCCGGCCGCCGTTCACCGGGTAGAGGCGATGGACCTGTCCGATCGGTGGGTCCGGGAAGGCTGCCGACCCGACAGCCCGCTGCTCCCGCTGGAGCACGCCGCGCTGGTCCGCGCATACTCCGCGCTGCTCGCCGCCGTCCACCACGAGGTACCTCGCTGACCTGGCGGGGCCCGGCAGCCGTTTCGAGCGGCGCGGCCGGGCCGGGGCAGCCGTCGGCATGACCGACGCACCGGGCGAACGCAGCCCGATACGCCGCTAGAAGGATGCCCCTTCAGAATGCCCGGCGGACTTCCGGCGAGGGGCCGGGGGGCGGAACGCGGCGAAGGGGTTCGTGACGACCAGGGAACGGGCCGCGAACCGGTAGAGCGTGGCCGGCCGGCCGCCCAGGGTAGTCGGCCGGGCGGCGGCGGGCGTCGGCTCGATGACCCCGCGGCGGGTCAGGACTCGCTGCAGGTTGGTGGCCGAGACCGGATAGCCGACCGTAGCGGCGTAGATGTCCCGCAGCTGGGCGATCGTAAAGGTGTCCGGGGCCAGGGCGAAGCCGATGTTGGTGTAGGAGAGCTTGGCCCGCAGCCGATCCCGCCCGGACTCCGCGATGGACCCATGGTCGAACGCGGTCGGCGGAAGGTCCTGGACGCGGTGCCATGCGGTGTCCGGGGGAATGCGCGGCTCGACATGGGCGGACACCAGGGCCAGGTAGGCCGTGGCCAGGACGCGGCCGCGGGGATCCCGCCGCGGATCGCTGCGGGTCTCGAGCTGCTCCAGGTAGGCGATGTCGGTGAGGTCGACGTTAGCGGCCAGGTGCCGCCCCAGCGATGTCCCGAGGCGCTCATCGGCGCCGAGCGGACCGCCGGGCAGTGCCCACAGCCCTTCGAACGGCGGCGCGCCCCGCTGCCAGAGCAGCACGTTCAGGCGGTCATGACGGACCTGGAGCACCACGGCCAGTACCTCATGGGAGAACCGCTCGCCCGGCCACGACGCCCCGGCGAGCGTCTCCGGCCGGGACCGCCCAAGCGGGGTCTCCCGCGCGGGCCCCTGACCCTGTGCGGATCGCGAGGAGCCGGGCGGCTCATGTGCTGGCACGTTCGCATGGTACTGGGCCGCCCGGCATCGCGCCGACTGGTTTTAGACTGTCAGGCGACAATGTTTTATACTCCGAGGCTAAAACCTCTCGCGGCAGACAGGAGCGGCTGATGACCGGTACCGGAGCAGCTGAAGCGCGGACGGACGCGGACCGGGCGGTCACAGACCCGGCGGGCGCAGATCGGGCGGGCGCGGACCCGGCGGGCGCGGACTGGGCGGCGGAAGTGCGGCGGCTGGCCGCGGAACGCGACGCCGTGATCCTGGCGCACAACTACCAGGCGCCGGAAATCCAGGACGTCGCCGACCACGTCGGCGACTCGCTCGCCCTGTCCCGCCTGGCCGCGGTGAGCACCGCGAGCGTCATCGTGTTCGCCGGCGTCTACTTCATGGCCGAAACCGCCAAGATCCTCGCCCCGGACCGGACGGTGCTGATCCCGGAACCCCGGGCCGGCTGCTCGCTCGCCGACACGATCACCGCACAGCAGGTCCTCCAGTGGAAGGCCGAACACCCGGGAGCCGCCGTCGTCGCCTACGTGAACACCAGCGCCGAGGTCAAGGCCGAATCCGATCTGTGCTGCACCTCGGCCAACGCGGCGCAGGTGGTGGCGTCCGTCCCGGCCGACCGGGAGGTCCTGTTCCTGCCCGACCAGTTCCTCGGCGCCCACGTGCGGCGCGCCACCGGCCGCGCCAACATGCATATCTGGCTCGGCGAGTGCCATGTGCACGCCGGGATAAGCCCGGCTGAGCTGCGCCGCAAGGCTAGCGCCGCGCCGGCCGCCGAGCTGTTCATCCATCCCGAATGCGGGTGCTCGACCGCCGCGCTGTGGCAGGCGGGTGAGGGCGACCTGCCCGCCGACCGCACCCGGGTGCTGTCCACCGGGGGGATGCTGGAGGCCGCCCGCACGACCACGGCGTCCGCCGTGCTGGTCGCCACCGAGACCGGCATGCTGCACCAGCTGCGCCGGGCCAATCCCGCCGTGCGCTGGGAGCCGGTCAACCCGGACGCCGTCTGCCGGTTCATGAAGATGACGACGCCGGCCGCCCTGCTCCGCTGCCTGCGCGAGGGCGTCACCGAAGTGACCGTTCCCCCGGATGTGGCCGAACGGGCCCGGCGGGCCGTCCAGGCCATGATCTCGGCCGGCTCATGACCGGCCCGGAACTCCGGCACCTGCCCCGGTCACGGGCGCAGTGGGAAGACGAGGCCGACGTCGTGGTGGTGGGTTCGGGCGCGGCAGGCATGACCGTCGCCCTGGCCGCCGCCCGCCGGGGCCGCCGCGTGCTGATGATCACCAAGGAGGACGTCGGCGGGGGCGCGACACCGCTGGCCCAAGGCGGCCTGGCCGCCGCGATCGGTCCCGGGGACGACCCGGCGTTGCACCAGCGGGACACGCTCGACGCGGGCGCGGGCCTGTGCGATCCGGACGCCGTGGCCACGCTGGTGGCGGAGGCGCCGGGCGAGATCGCCCGGCTGACCCGGCGCGGGGCCCGGCTGGAGCGGACCGCGCTGCACCTGGAGGCCGGGCACAGCCGCCACCGGATCGTCAGCGCCGGGGGCGACGCGATCGGCGCGGAGGTTCACCAGGTGCTCCGGGCCGCCGTGGCGGCCAGCCCGGTCCGGATCCTCACCCGCTGCGTGGCCCTGGACGCCCTGACCGATGACCGGGGCACGGTCGGCGGAATCCTGGCCGGGACCATCGAAGACGACGGGACCCTGCGCGCGGGCACGGTGACGGCGCGCGCCGTTGTCCTGGCCACCGGCGGCTTCGGCCAGGCCTACGCGACCACGACCAACCCGGGCGGGCTGACCGGCGGCGGCCTGGCCCTGGCCGCCCGTGCCGGAGCCGAGCTGCGAGACATCGAGTTCGTGCAGTTCCACCCCACGGTGCTGTGGCAGGGCGCGGCCCGGGGGCAGTGCCCGCTCATCACCGAGGCCTTGCGAGGAGCGGGCGCGGTGCTGGTAGACGCGGGTGGCCGGCCGGTCATGGCCGGACGCCACCCGCTGGGCGACCTGGCCCCCCGGGATGTGGTGGCGGCGGCCATGCAGCAGCGGATGGGACCGGACGATCATCTGTGGCTGGACGCCACCGCGCTGGGCCGGGCCGTGCTGGGCCGGGACTTCCCCACGGTGACCGCCCTGTGCCAGGCCAGGGGGATCGACCCGGCCACCGAACCGATCCCGGTCGCGCCCGGCGCGCACTACGCCTGCGGCGGCATCCGGGCCGACATGGCCGGGCGGACCTCGGTGACCGGGCTCTACGCCGTCGGGGAAGCCGCGTCGACCGGCGTGCACGGAGCCAACCGCCTGGCGTCCAATTCCCTGACCGAGGCCCTGATCGCCGGCCGGAAGGCCGGGGACCTGCTCGGCCGGGACCTGCCCGGGCCCCCAGGCCGGTTGCGGCCGCCTCCGGGCGGCCCGGGAGTGGACTCTGCGGCCCGGCCGGCCCTGGCCGCGGCCATGTCCCGGTACGCCGGGGTGGTCCGTGACCAGGTGAGCCTGGAGCATTTCCGGCAGGCGCTGGAGCATGCCCCGCGCGCGGACAGCGGGCCCGCACCGGGGCAGCTGAACCTGGCCACGGTCGAGGCGACCAGCCTGCACGCGGTCTCGGTGCTGGTGGCCGTGGCCGCGCTGGCCCGCGCCGAGAGCCGTGGGTGCCATCGGTGGCAGGGCATGCAGCCGGTCAATTCAACCGAACGGGCCTACCACACGCTACTGACGGTGGCCGGGGGCCAGCCGAACGCGGTCGCCCGGCCGGGAGCAAGGAGCGGTGTGTGATGCCGAACGCCACGGTCACCAAGCGCCTCCTCGACGCGGGCCTGGATACCGGCGACACCGAGCGGGCCGTCCGCGTCGCCCTGGAGGAGGACCTCCGGTACGGGCCCGACGTCACGTCGGCCGCGACGGCCCGGCGCGGCACGCTGGCCCTGGCCGCCGTCGCGGCCCGGGAGCCCGGCGTGCTGGCCGGCCTGCCGGTCGCCCTGGCCGTCCTCGACGCTGCGGGCATCGCGCCCGAGTCAGCCGAGTTGCTGCGCGCGGACGGCGACCGGATCGGCGAGGGCACCGAGGTGCTGCGGATCCGGGCCCCGCTCCGGGAGCTGCTCGGCGCCGAGCGGACCCTGCTCAACTTCCTCACCCACCTGTCCGGGATCGCCACCGCGACCCGGGCCTGGGCTGACGCCCTGGCCGGCACCGGATGCCGGGTGCGGGACACCAGGAAGACCACCCCGGGACTGCGTCAGCTCGAGAAGTACGCCGTGCGGTGCGGCGGCGGCCTCAACCACCGGATGGGACTGGGTGACGCCGCGCTGATCAAGGACAACCACGTGGCGGCGGCGGGTGGGATCACCCCGGCGATCGCCGCCGTCCGCGCCGCCGCACCCGACGTGCCGCTCGAGGTGGAATGCGACAGCCTGGCCCAGGTCCGCGAGGCGCTCGAGGCCGGCGCCGAGCTCATCCTGCTGGACAACATGGGCCTGGCCGACCTGCGCGCGGCCGCGGCCCTGGCCGGCCGGTACCCGTCGGCCCGGCTGGAGGCCAGCGGCGGCCTGCGGCTCGGGGCGGCCAGGGCCGTCGCCGGGACCGGCGTCCACTTCGTCGCCGTCGGCGCCCTCACCCACTCCAGTCCAGCGCTCGACCTGGGCTTGGACGTCCTGACCCTGGACGCGTCCCGCATGTAGTATGCGGACACCGGCTTGCTGCCGCATAGGTCTCGAGGGGCCGTGATGCACCTGTTCGAATGCGAGGCCACGTTCGAGGCCGACCCGGACGCGGTCTGGAAGGTGTGGACCGACGTGGCAGGCTGGCCTGACTGGGATGTCAGCAAGGAGCTCGCTCAGCTGGACGGCCCATTTGAGCCGGGTGTGCGCGGCTGGGCCAAGCAGCGCGGCAACCTCGGCGGCGCCTTCACCATCACCGCGGTCGATGCCGGACGACGCTGGGTGACCGAGTGCCCGGTCCCGCTGGGCAAGGTGGTGTTCGATCACCTGCTTGAGCCGGTAGCCGCCGGGCGCGTCCGGGTGGTCAAGAGAGCCGAGGTCCTGGGTGGGGCCGGGCCGCTGCTGCGGCTGTTCGCGCCCAGGATGCGCAGAGATACGGCCGAGTCGCTGGCGGCCTTGCAGCGGCAGGTGTGCCATCGGTGAGAGGGAACAGTGAACACTATCCAGTACGAGAAGGTCAGGGCCGGCCGCGGCTTCTTCGCCGCCCTTGACCAGAGCGGCGGCAGCACGCCCAAGGCGCTGGCCGAGTACGGCATCGAGCGCGATCGCTACGGCTCAGATGCCGAGATGTTCGACCTGGTCCACGCCATGCGGACCCGCGTCCTGACCAGCCCGGCGTTCGACGGCTCGCGCATTCTCGCGGCGATCTTGTTCGAGCAGACGATGGAACGGGACGTCAACGGCGTCCCCACGGCGCGGTACCTGTGGGACGAGAAGACCGTGGTGCCGTTCCTGAAGGTCGACAAGGGGCTGGCCTCCGAGCAGGACGGCGTGCAGCTCATGAAGCCCATCGACACCCTCGATGACCTGCTCGAGCGCGCGCAGCGGCACCAGATCTTCGGCACCAAGATGCGTTCGGTGATCAACGACGCCGCCGAGGCCGGGGTCGCGGCGATCGTGGACCAGCAGTTCGACTACGCGAGCCGGATCATGGCCGCCGGGCTGGTGCCGATCATCGAGCCCGAGGTCAGTATCTCCAGCCCGCACAAGGAGCAGGCCGAGATGCTGCTGCACGACGCCATCGTCAAGCACGTCGACGCGCTGCCGCAGGACGCGACCGTGATGCTGAAGGTCACCATCCCGACCCAGGTCGGCCTGTACGGCGACCTGGCGGCCGACCCGCGCGTCCTCCGGGTCGTCGCTCTGTCGGGCGGCTACAGCCGGGACGAGGCCTGCGTCCTGCTCGCGCGCGACCCCACCCTCATCGCCAGCTTCTCGCGCGCGCTGCTCGAAGGGCTGACGGAAAGCCAGACCGACGAGCAGTTCAACGCCCAGCTCGAAGCGTCGATCGAGCAGATCTACCAGGCGTCGGTGCACAAGCAGCCGGCCAGCCCCTGAGGCCGCCGGCGTTTAGTCGCCCGCTCAGCAGGTACGCCCTCCAGGTCACTGGTTGTGTGCCGAGAAAAGAGAGGTGACACGCATGCTGGTCCTGACAGAAACGGCCGCCGAGGTCGTCAAGGCCATCACATCGACCCCGGAGGCGCCCGACGGGGCAGGCCTGCGGATCGCGTCCTCCGCCACGGAACCGGGTCAAGCCGGAGACCTGCAACTCTCAACCGCGCCGGGGCCTGGCGAGAACGACCAGGTTATCGAGGCCGCCGGGGCGCACGTCTACCTCGAGCCGCAGGCCGCTGCCTACCTCGACGACAAGGTGCTCGACGCGCAGGTCGACAGTGCGGGCAAGGCCCAATTCTCTCTGGGCGTGCAGGGTCCGGGCCAGGCCTAGTACCTGCGGGAACGCAACGGCGTCGGAGGCGCCGAAGTACGGCCTGGCTCCTGTCGACAAGCGACAGGGGCCAGGCCAGCCCGGCGAGGCTCGGCCCCGGGCACGCGCTTGCGGCTCAGGGTTATCCCAGCTGTCTCGTAATTCACTATAGGGGGCAATATCCTTCTGCTGCGCCTTTCTTAACTCCAGCACGGGTAGTGCACTTTATGCTTTGTTAATTTCCGTTTACGGCCATTCATCGGAATGGGCCGGCTCCCCTGTCTTATGCTGCCCGCCAGAAGGGTTGGCGCGATGGGAACCAAACGGGGGCGTGGCAGGGCACTACTGGTCACGGCCGTGGCCATGGCGCTGGCGGCTGGCTGCTCGAGTGGCGGCGTGCCTGCTGCATCCCAGCTGGAGAAGCCGGTCCTGAACGTGGCCGTGGCTCCGGCCGTGGACTCCGCGGGTTTCTTCGTCGCGCTTGACCAGGGCCTGTTCAAGGCCCGCGGGCTGACCGTCAACTTCATCGCCGCCACCAGCAGCGAGACCACGATCGCCCAGCAGGTGGCGGGCGCGTACGACATCACCGGCGGGAACTACGTCTCCTACATCCAGGCGCAGCAGCAGGGCCAAGCCGACCTGGACATCTTCGCCGAGGGTTCGGTGATGCGGCCGGGGACTCAGGGCATCTACACCATGCCCGGTTCGCCGGTCACCACGCTGGCGGACCTCAAGGGCCAGACCGTGGCCATCAACGCGCCGGACAACATCTTGTTCCTGCTGACCGCGTCGGTCCTGACCGAGCATGGGGTATCCCCGCTGCGTGTGCGCTTCGCCAGCATCCCGTTCACCGAGATGCCCGCCGAACTCCAGTCGGGCGCGGTCGGCGCGGCCGTACTGCCGGAGCCGTACGCCAGCAATACCGAACAGGCCGAGGGCGGCGTGCCGCTTGCCGACCTGGATCAGGGGGCAACCATGAGCTTCCCGGTCGAGGGTTACGCGGTCACCAAGCAGTGGGCGGCCAGGCACCCGCGCACGCTGGCCGCGTTCTACGCGGCGCTGGAACAGGGCCAGCGGATCGCGGACACCAGCCGCGCCGCCGCCGAGCGGGCCATGGTGGACATGCCGGCCCCGTTCGGTGTGTCCGCGGAGACCGCCGCGCTCATGGCGCTGGACAGCTACCCGGTCAGCAACGGGCCGCCCGGCAGCGTGGACAAGGTGCGGCTGCAGCGCGTCGTCGACGTCATGCGCCAGTACCTCACGTTTCCCCCGTTCGACATCGGCTCGATGCTCTCCGCTGATCGTGGACCGCTACCTGCGGAATCCGGGGGGTAAATGTCCACGGTGATGAAGCCGGCGAGAAACCAGCAGCCTGCCTGGCCGGGCTGCCATCGACCGACTTGTGATGCTGAAGAGACCGGCGAAACCTCCCAGCGGCGCACACCCGATGCCGGCCGGGACGACGAGTTGACGGCCCAGGAAGCCCTGATCGCCCGGATGGCCCGCGACGGGCTATCGAATCCGGAGATCGGCACCCGGCTGTTCATCAGCGCGCACACCGTCCAATACCGCCTGCGCAAGGTCTTCACCAAGCTCGGCATAACCTCACGCAGCCAACTCGACCGCGTCCTGCCCGGCTAGCCCGCCCGGGGCGCTACAGATCCGGGCGAGCCTGGTGATCGATCTGCATGAGCTCGACCGGCGCCCCGCCGACCTCGATGAAGGCCACCAGCACGCCACGGCTGGGACTATTGGGCTCGATGATGACCTGCTGGCCTGCCAGGGCGGCCGCCAGGTCGTCCACCTCGAAGGCCACGTGAGGCACCATCTTGACCAGGTCGGGATAGGGCGCGTCGTCCCAGTACCGCTGCCACTGAATGCCGAACGGATTACCCAGGTGGTCACTAACCGTCATCTTCAGATGCGGCAGCGGAATCTCGCCGTCGAATGAGCCCGCGGTCGGGATGCCGACATGGTTGTACTTCACCAGACCCGCCCTTGTCGATTGCTCCAGCCAGCCTAACCGGCGTCGCCGAGGAAGGCTTCGACGTCAGCGGCGAACTCAGCGTGGTGCTGGAACAGGAACCCGTGGGCCGAGTCCGGGTAGAT
>Ga0207693_10004936_pt1 | contig 11208 bp, 9 predicted proteins | sample LARL81metaG_FD_184347 | JGI IMG/M metagenome (GOLD analysis project Ga0207693, IMG submission 184347) | Corn, switchgrass and miscanthus rhizosphere microbial communities from Kellogg Biological Station, Michigan, USA - LAR L8-1 metaG... | ecosystem: Host-associated > Plants > Roots >... | reverse complement strand
ACGTCGCGAGTTTGGGCGGCCAAAGGCGCGCCGGTGTTGGTGGCGAAATTGACCGACACCGGAAGGCGCAGGGCAAACCGCCGGGTCGCACGTTTCTCTGCCTGCTGAACTTCGACCACCATGGAGGAGACTCCTGGGTACCGACTCCTAAGTACCCCTAGAAGAATAAACATCGTGGCCAGCATGTCAAGCTGAACCTTGGACAGGGGTGGGGGATTGGCCGTATTCCAGCTGGGGTAAGTTAGGTGCCAATGCGTTATCCTGGTCACGTCCCTATGGTTTTCGTACTCGACAACTACGACTCGTTCACCTACAACCTGGTCCAATATCTCGGCGAATTAGGAGCTGAGGTCGTCGTCCGGCGCAACGATCAGATCACGGTCGAAGAGGTCGAGGCGCTAGCACCAGAGCGGATCCTCATTTCCCCGGGGCCCTGTACGCCGCACGAAGCCGGCATCAGCATGGACTTATTCCGGCATTTCACGGGCAAACTGCCGATTTTGGGGGTGTGCCTTGGTCATCAGGCGCTAGGTGCTGCGTTCGGAGGCAAAGTCGTCCGCGCGCCTTATCTTATGCATGGCAAGACCAGTCAGGTCACGCATGATGGAAAGACAGTCTTCAAGGACCTGCAATCGCCGTTCACGGCTACCCGCTACCACTCTTTGATAGTCGAGGAGAAGGGCCTGCCTTCGCAACTTGAGGTCAGTGCCTGGACGACCGAATCCGATGGCTCAAAAACAATCATGGGACTGCGCCACAAAAAGTATCCCGTCGAAGGAGTGCAGTTCCATCCGGAGAGCGTGCTGACGGGAGAAGGCAAGAAGCTGGTTTCTAATTTCTTGAAACAGTGATTACTGGCCTCTGGCCGCGTCCACCGCTCGCAAAACCGCTTGGGCCTTGTTCATTGTCTCCTGATACTCGGTGGCAGGATCTGAGTCTGCAACAATGCCGGCACCCGCCTGCAAATAAGCTTTCTTGCCCTGCATGAGCATGGTGCGAATTGCGATGCAGGAGTCGAGATTTCCGGCGAAATCTGCGTAGAGCACCGACCCGCCATAAATCGCTCGCCGCGTCGGCTCCAGTTCTTCAATGATCTGCATGGCGCGGACCTTTGGCGCGCCGCTCAAAGTGCCCGCAGGGAAGCATGCCGCAAATGCATCCAGCGCATGCAGATCCCCGCGCAGCTTTCCTTCTAGGGCCGACACGATATGCATGACGTGGGAGTATCGCTCAACGTACATCAAGTCTTTGACCTTCACCGAACCGTACTCACTCACGCGTCCCAAATCATTGCGGCCAAGATCAACGAGCATGACGTGCTCGGCGCGTTCTTTGTCGTCACTGAGCATCTTTTCTTCAAGCTGCCGGTCTTCGGCCTCGTCTTTGCCGCGGGGATGGGTACCTGCGATTGGCCGGTACTCGAGTTTGCGTCCGGTGACTCGAACTAACATCTCCGGCGACGAGCCCAGCACATGAGTGTCGCCCATCTTCAGGAAATACATGTAAGGTGATGGGTTCACAGCTCGCAGCGATCGATAAATATCGAACGGCGCCACGCCGGGCGTGAAGTCCAGGCGTTGCGAGAGTACGACCTGAAAAATATCCCCAGCTGCGATGTACTCTTTCGCGCTTCTGACCGAGTTCTCGTAATTTTTCTGCGGGGTATTGGTGTGGACCCGCAACTTCCCACGCCGATGGCCATTCTTGCGCTGCCACTGTGCCGGCCGCAAACCGATGAAGAGCTTGCGCTCTAACGCGGCAATGTCTGCCAGTGCGCGGTCGTAGGCCTGGCGCGGGCTCTCGGCAGTGACATCGGCGGCAGCGATGATGTTTATCTGATGCCGCAGGTGGTCGAACGCCAGCAGGCGATCGAAGAACATCAGCGTGCAGTCGGGGAATTGCAGATCGTCACGAGTATCGTCGCCGATTTTTTCCAACTGCCGGACGATGTCATAGGAGCAGAACCCAACCGCTCCCGAAAGGAACGGCGGCAGTCCGGGAATGTGCGCTGGTTTGTGCTGCTGCAACAGTTCCTTGGCGATCTGGAATATGTTGCCTAATCGCTTCTCACGCTTACGCCCTCGTTCAAGTGTTATCTCCCCGCCGCGGGCCTGAAGCTGCATGTAAGGACGCGCGCCCAGAAACGTGTAGCGGCCAATCTGCTCGCCCCGCTCGACGGATTCAAGCAGAAACGCGTCCTGTTCCCCACGCGAGATCGCGAGAAATGCCGATACCGGCGTGAGCAAATCCGCCATGACAGACTTCACCACGGGCACAAGGGTGGAGTCCTGTGCTAGACGCGAGAATTCTTTGTAGTCGGGACGGATCATGCAATCAGCGGAATGGAGTCAACATTATAGGGGATTCCAAATAGGGGATTCCAAATTGAGTCATTGAAACGGGGATTGAATCATGAAAAACCAAGGGCCGCGGGGGATGGTTCTTAGTAATTCAATGATCAGATGACTCAATGATTAATCGCGTTAGAGTATCTTTTTCCCGAACGCCGACAGCGCTAACTCGACCGCCAAGTCAGCCGTGCGGTTGTGCTCGTCGATGACCGGATTCACTTCGACAATCTCGAAGCTGAGCATGCCGCCGTGGTCGGCGATGATTTCCATTGCCAGGTGTGCTTCGCGGTAGGTGGCGCCCCCGCGGACAGGCGTGCCGACCCCTGGGGCATCCTCGGGATCGATCCAGTCCATGTCGAGGGACACGTGATAGCCCGCCGTGCCGTTTCCGGCCATGCGCAGAGCTTCTTCCATCACCGTCCGCATGCCGCGCTCATCGATATCGCGCATGGTCAGTACACCGATCCCAGCACGCCGCACGTTTTCTTTTTCGATGGCATCAATGTCTCGCACCCCCACGAGAACACAATTCTCGGGCGCAACTTTTGGCGAAAATCCGAAGATGTTGCCCAGTTCGCTGGGCCCTAACCCCATCAGCGCGGCAAGAGGCATGCCGTGGACGTTGCCGCTCGGTGAGCTATCAGGAGTATTGATGTCGGTGTGAGCGTCGATCCAGATCAGGCCTACCTTCTGGTGCTGCCGCCGGTAAAACTCGGCAACGCCGCTTACCGTACCGGCACCCACAGAATGATCGCCGCCTAACACCAGCGGCACTTTGCCCGCCTCAAGGGTCTTCAACACGAGTTCGGCTTCTTTCGTGCAGGTGGCGGTGATTTCCTTCAAGTATTTCGCGTGGGGATCGCCTGTTTTCTTCTGCTCGGGAATTGCGACGGCAATGTTTCCCGCATCTTCCACAACGTGCCCGAGTTCTTCCAGTCGCGCTTCCAGGCCAGCTACACGGACAGCAGAGGGGCCCATGTCCACACCACGCCGTGACTGGCCGAGATCGAGCGGCACGCCGATGACGCGAATCTTCTTGGAGGCGATGCTGCTTTCGGTGATCTGAGCCATACCTAAGATCGAATCATCGGATCATTGAATCATTACGAACCACCGGGCAGACGCCTTTCAATGATTCAATCCCCGATGATCCGATGATTCAATTGCGCTTACGGATACAACCGGTGCAACGTTCTGGCAAACGGAATCGTCTCTCGCACATGCTCCAGACCGCAAATCCATGCTACCGCGCGTTCAATTCCCATACCGAAGCCGCCGTGTGGCACTCCGCCGTACTTACGAAGGTCCAGATACCACTTGAATGCTTCTTCCGGCAGGTCGTGCTCGTGGATGCGCTTAAGGAGAAGGTCGTATGAGCCGATACGCTGCGAACCACCAATGATTTCGCCGTAACCTTCGGGCGCGAGCACGTCCACGCACAGCGCCAGTTCGGGCCGCTGCGGATCAGGTTCCATGTAGAACGCCTTAATCTGCGATGGGTAACGGTGCACCATGACAGGTTTGTCGAACTGCGCGGAAAGGTAAGTTTCGTCGGGTGAACCGAAATCTCCTCCCCACTCGAACTTGTTCTCGACCGCTCCCTTGGCGTGCCCTTCCTGCAGCATCTTTACGGCGTCGTCGTAACTGAGGCGCGGAAACGGAGGGTTAATCGTTTCGAGTTTCGCCACATCACGGCCGATTGTCACCAGATCGGCTCGACGTTTTTCCAGGCAGCGTTGCACAATGAAGCTGATGAAATTCTCCGCCAACTCCATCAGATCATCGAGTTCTGCATATGCCACTTCCGGTTCGACCATCCAGAACTCGGTCAAATGGCGGCGAGTCTTCGATTTCTCCGCACGGAACGTTGGGCCAAACGAATACACCTTGCCGAGCGCCATGGCCGTGGCTTCGATGTAGAGCTGACCGGATTGCGTTAGATACGCCTGCTCGTCGAAGTAGTCGACTGGGAAGAGCGTGGTCGTGCCTTCGCAAGCCGCTGGAGTCAAAATCGGTGGGTCGGTTAGTGTGAACCCGCGCTCGTCGAAGAAGTCACGGGCAGCCTTGATAATCTCGGCTCGCACGCGCAGGATCGCGGCCTGTCGCGGCGTTCGTACCCAGAGATGGCGATGGTCCATCAGGAATTCAACGCCGTGTTCTTTCAGGGAAATCGGGAACGGATCGTTCTCGGGTACGCGTTGCAGCACCTGCACGTTCGAAACGTCGAGTTCGTAGCCGCCAGGCGCACGCTTGTCGGCGCGCACTTTGCCTTCAACGATCACACTCGACTCTTGGGTCAGGCCCTTGATTGCTTCGAATACCTCGGCAGGCACAGCGTTCTTTGGAACCACACCCTGAATCACACCGCTTCCGTCCCGAAAAATGGGGAACAAAAGCTTTCCACTTTCACGCAGGTTGTAAAGCCATCCGCGGATGGTTACAGTCTGGCCGTCGTGTTTACCTATCTCAGAGATTGTCGTAATTGGCGATGTCATTCCAGAACCATTTCACCGCAGAGGACGCCGATTACTCCGAGAAGAATGAGTGAGAAGTCCCTGCGAACTCTGCGATCTCGGCGGTGGATGCTTTCCTAAACTGGCACTAGCTGTCCGAAAGCCTCGCTCATCTTCTCTACCGGATTGATTTTGTCGTCGGCATCAATCTCTAGCAGCAGCGGAGGGCGATTCGGCGCCTGGCTCAGCAACTCCAAAGTCTCTTTCCAGTTGATCGTTCCAGCGCCAGGCCACAGGTGCGAATCTTTGTCCTTGGCATTGTCGTGAACGTGCGTGGAATGGATGTAGCCCTTGAGCGTCTCAAATGCCTGGGGCACAGCGCTCATCATGTGAGCGTGTCCGGTGTCGAAGCAAACGCCGACATCCTCAAAATGCGTGGTGCGAATGAATTCCACCAATCGTTCTGGCGTCGACAGATCGTTTGGAATGTTTTCCACCAGCACGCGTACTCCCAGCGGCTTGGCAAATGCGCGGAGGTGCTCCACAGAAGTCATCGCCGCCTCGAATTTGCGTTCATCGTAGTACTCGTTCGGCAGCCCGATGTGCTGGATCAGAAAGCGAAAGGGAATCTGTTCGGCAAGTTCGATCGCCCGCTTGATCTCGTCCATAGCTTCAATTCGCGCCGCCCGGTCGGTAGAAGCGATATTGATTGGCGCCGCGCCGGTGCGTCCCCACTCGTAATCGGCATATAACGGAGCATGCACCGAGTGCAACGGCACGCCGCTGGTGCGGAACCAATCGGCAAGCTCTCGAACATGTTGCTTGCGATTGGCGTAATCAACATGCTGGCGTGCGCCAAAGATCTCAATAGCTTGCGCGCCGCCGCTCACCAGTTTGTCCAGCAAGCCCGGATGCAGGCGCTCTTTGACGTAAATGTATGTGGAGATTGCCTTCAACATAAATATCGTTCTGTCCGGCCCGAATCGCCGGGAAGTGACGCTCGGAGCAGACTTCTGAGGCTAGCCTACGCTGCTGGCAGAGTCAATGTCAGACCTGCTGCCGTGCTTCCCCAAGCGTGACCTGCAGGTCCATCTTGCGTTTACCCCGGTATACCGTGACTTTCACTGTGTCGCCGGCCCGGTGACTATTCATGATATGCCCGAGCTGCTGCTGGTCCTGCACGTCTTGATCATCGATGGCGACAATCAGATCTCCGCCAATCGTGATGGGCATATTCCCCAGGTACGCACGTTCTGTGCCTCCCTTGAGCCCAGCACGCGCTGCCGCTCCTCCCGGCGCCACCTGCACGATGAGCAAGCCGTAATCGGCAGCCAACCCAAGTTCGTCAGCGATATCAGGGCTAATGGGGATTGTGACTACACCCAGCGCCGGCCTGCGCACCCTGCCCAAGGTCAAAAGATCGTTCAGAACTGCTTTCGCTGTGTTGATCGGAATGGCAAAGCCAATCCCGGCGCTTTGACCAACACCCGGGTTGCCCGCGATCATTGTGTTGATCCCGATGACTTCCCCGTGCGAATTCAGCAGCGGTCCGCCCGAGTTTCCGGGATTGATCGCAGCATCGGTCTGAATGGCTTCGTCGATTGTGACACCGTCAGGCTCCTGAACCTGGCGTACTGAACTCACGATCCCGCTGGTCAGCGTTCCCGAGAGACCAAAGGGATTTCCGATCGCGTACACCTTCTGGCCAACCTGCAGGTTCTTGGAATCTCCCATCACCATCGGATTGAGGTCGGGCGCCTTAATCTGGATGATCGCCAGATCGTGGGACCGGTCGCTTCCGACCACGGTTGCTCGGTACTTCTTGCGGTTATGGAGAGTGACTTCAATCTGCCGCGCCTCGGCGATAACGTGGTAGTTGGTCAGCACGTGCCCGTCGCGGTCAATGATGAAGCCCGATCCTTGGCCTTCTTGCGGCACCAGGCCGTAAAAGAAATCCAACGTGACCGCCCGTGAAGTGATGTTCACGACTGAGCCAATGTTCTTGCGATACACAGAAATATTGTTCTGCTCTTCGCTATCGAGAGCTTCATTGCCGGCGGCTTCGGTGATCTCCACCTTCGGGACTGGCGAATTCACCAGCCGAAAGCTCCCGGAGCGATAGGTCGTGAAATAGAAAAAACCGCCGACTAGCAGAAGTGCGATAGCAATGGGTCGAAGCAATTTCATGCAAGCACACCAGATTAAATGTTTTCAGCAGAAGTCAGAAGACCTATTCTACTGTCCTTTGAGCGAGTTCTCGGCGGGAATACGGCAAACGAAAATCTCGGAGTTGTGATGGGGGCAATCCATGGCTGCCGTCTGCGCCTTCTCGATCACCAACCAGGTCACGCCGAAGCGGTCGCGCAAGTTCTCAAAGTCTTTCCGTCGAAAGTCTTCCCACCCTCGTTGAGCGTCCACTTGTTCCTGCCAGGTTTGTGCAAGTGCCGGGAACATGGTTACTGCTCCGCTGTCTTTGACTGCATCGGCGAGCATCGAGCGCTCGGCAATTGCACGAAAGCCATGCTGGTCTTCTCCGGGGGCGCGCATGTGTTCGGGGTCCAGCGCAAAATATGCATCCGGAGGCGTGTTGCTACGTATCCACAGGAGTGTCTCGATCCAGGAATTCGCGGTACTTCTTCCCGGGAATTCCAGGTGCTGTGTCGCCGGGAAAAGCTGCCGCTGGGCGTAGAACATCCCGAGAGCGATGGGCAGGAAGACAGCAAGCCACCGCCAAACTTGAGCCTTCAGGACGTACTCCCCTAGCAAACCTCCGCCCACAACAAACAGAAAGATGTAAGCCATAAGAAGTCCTCGCATCGGTTGGAGTTCCGCAAAGCGTACGAACTGCGGAGGAACTGTAATCACCAGGGCGGCGACTAAGCATGCAGAACAAAACACGATTGTCGTCAAACAGAGCCGATGCAGCGCAGTTAATTGCCTGCGCTTCGCCCAACTTCCGAACCACCAGAACAGAAGCATGGGGCCGAAGATGCCTAACCATTCAAACCACTCCCAACGCAATATAAAGAAATAGGAATGCGCTTCAATGGCCCGCTTGTATGCAGATGTGACGGGAGGAAAAAGCGCAGCGGGAAGGAGCAGCCCTGCAAATATCTGTGGAGATTGGATCTTGTCTCTCGCGATTAGAAACAAGATGAAACCCAGACTGAACACTGCCATCAATGGGTGCACGAGGGCAGTTAGCCCAATCCAGATCGTGGCCCTCGCGTACTTGCGCTCCAACGCCGAGGCCGCAATCCACACTGCGGTCGCTGTCGAAAACGATCTCGGGTTGAGGTACTGGTCCATGATGTAGAGGGCAGTTCCTGCAACTGGAATCGTCAGCAACCCTGCAACGAGCAGAGAGCCTGCCCATGCGGCTCGTTCTGAGCGGAAGCAGACCATTCCTAGCTTCCAGCAGCCGAGAAGCAGAACGAAAATGCATATAAAGTGCCAAGCCAGGAGCGTCCATTCGAGCGAAAGATGGGCCAGCCGCGAAGACCACGCGACCAGATTTGGATACAGCGTCATGCCAGCATGGGATGCGAAGAAGCCCTGGTTATGAGGATAGAGCGCCGGGTGCAGCAGCTTCTTGATTCCGGGTACGTAGATCTCCGCGTCTTCCACAAACGGGTGATAGCCGTGCACAAGAACTGAGCACAACGTGGCAAGCAAGATGAACGCGGCTGGCGGTCGCGCGGCCTTAAGGCCAACGGTTCCCGGTTGAATCGCTGCAGCGGGCCGAGAATCCACTCTCATTTCTTCTCGTGATATTCCATTTCCGTGTTCACTTCCCACAGAGACGACTTATCGGTGATTCCTTTCGCAATATTGTCTACCGCGACCATAGCCGTCAGCATCGAGTGGTCCTGATTGTTGTACTTGTGCATACCGTTGCGGCCGACCAGGAACAGGTTCTCAAAGCCATCAAGATAGCTGCGTATTTCGTCAAAGCGATCATAGGTGCCGAAGTACGCTGGATATGCCTTCGGCATTCGGATCACTGTTGCATCAAGAACACGGTTCCGATCAATGATGCCAATTTGATCGAGTTCCTGTCTGGCGAGTTCAGCCATTTCCGCATCGGGCTTGTCCCAAAGCTGGTCGTGTTCGTTGCAGAAATATTCAACCCCCAGCCAGATACGCTCGGCTGAGGAGACCATATACGGACTCCAGTTATTGAAAATCTGCAGTCGCCCGGCCAGAACGTCCGACTCCTGCACGTAAATCCAGTTATCGTCGATGATCTTGCCGCCCGCCTGACTGAGTTCGCCTTTCAGCCCTTCGACTAGGAGTCCAACCGTCAGGAAATCGCGGTAGAGTAGCCCATCGCTCACTTCCCGCACATTCGCAGGGACACTCCCATCCAGTGATTGCACAAGCTCTTTCACAGGCATACTGGAGAAAAAGTAGTCTCCCTGGAACTCGCGCGGATGTCCTTGCGCATCCATCGTGGAAAGGGCGGTGATCTTACCGTTTTCGCAGCGAAGCTTGCGAACGTCGACGCCTGTGAGAATCTGTCCACCCATTTGCCGGATTTTCTCAGCAACGATTTCCCACATCTGCCCCGGCCCGTACTTGGGATAAAGGAATTGTTCGATGAGCGAGGTCTCGACATCCTTCTGGGCGACGTCAGCCTTGCTCCTGAACAGGCTCTTCACAAAGTGCAGCAATGCTTTACTGATGGAAAGCCCCTTGATTCGTTGCTGCCCCCATTCGGCACTGATTTCATTGCATGGCACTCCCCAAACCTTTTCGGTGTAGGACTTGAAGAACGTCAAGTAGAGTTCGCGTCCAAAGCGGCTGATGAAGAACTGCTCCAGGTTCACCACGGACTTCGGAGGGAACATCATCGTGCGCAGATAGCTGAACCCGATGCGCATCGTGCGCAGTAGTCCCAGCTTGCTCAGGGTGTCGAGATTGAGTTGGATCGGATAGTTAAACAGCTTGCGCAAATAGTAGATGCGTGACTTCCGCCTCCGTACCAACATGACCTCATCAACCCGCTCCGGATCGGATCCATCGGGATCCGCGGAGATTTCGCGGCTGGAATTCTGGTAAGTGATCTTGAGACTCTGCGCTGCAGTTTTTTCCAGCGCGAGATGCTGAAGCCACCATTGCATGACCCGATCGCTTTTTGAAAAAAAGCGGTGTCCACCGATATCAATGCGGTTGCCTTTGTATTCGACTGTCCGAGAGATGCCGCCCATATACGTGCTTTTCTCAAGCACAATGGGAATAATGTCAGTTCGTTTGAGGAGCTCATAGGCGGCAGTTAGCCCCGCGGGTCCGGCCCCGATGATGATTGCAGTTTTGCGGCTCAATTGTGCTCTAGTCGGAGTGTGCTCCGAATTCATAACCGTGATATGCCATTGCTACTGTGACTGGGAATCGGTCCGCGATTGTAGTAATCAGGCGCTGCGGTCTGCAACTTCCGGCCATTTGGGTCAAAGATCCTGTATTTCGCTAGGCCCCACCTTTGAAATGCAAATTGTATTGTGGTTCCCAGTACTCCGAATCCGTATTTCACGCTGCGCCGGAAGTTGATCGAAGATGCTTCTGCGAAGTATTTGGTCGGGCAAGACACCTCACCGATGCGGAAGCCGAAAAATGCGCATTGTGCCAGCATCTGGTTATCAAAGACAAAGTCGTCAGAATTTTCAAGCAAAGGAAGTTTGGTGAGCACCTCGCGGCTGAAAGCGCGATAGCCGCTGTGGTATTCCGAAACCTTGATTTGCAGGAAGAGATTCTCGAACGCCGTCAGCAGTCGGTTGAAAACGTATTTGTAGAGCGGCATCCCGCCGCGCAACGCCTGTCCGCCGATGATTCTTGAGCCCAACACAACGTCGTACACTCCGTAGGCCACCATGCTCGCCATCGCCGTGACCAGCAGCGGCGTGTACTGATAATCCGGGTGCAGCATAATCACAACATCGGCTCCTTCGGCGAGAGCCTCCGTATAGCAAGTTTGCTGGTTGCGTCCATAACCGTAGTTGCGATCGTGTACGAAATGTACCAGGCCGAGCTCGCGCGCGACCTCCACAGTTCGGTCGGAACTGTAATCGTCGACCAGGATGCGCGAGTCAACGATTTCTGGCAGTTCGTCCACCGTCGAGCGCAACGTCTTCTCCGCGTTGTAGGCGGGCATAACCACGGCGATGCGTTTGCCATTTAGCATGAATTAGAGAGGCTCTTCGCCGTTAGCCATTGGCTCCACGAACGCATCGTTGTACCGAGCAGAGCTAAATGGCAAAAGCTTATGGCTAAAACCTGTTTCCTCTGATTTACACTCATCATAAATCATGACCTTCGGGCCGCCTCGCACAAGAAGATTCCCCATAACCACGAGCGGCACGGTTCTCATTCACCTGGATTTTCTTCTCGCGGGGATCGTCATGACCTTT
>Ga0207693_10004934_pt1 | contig 11209 bp, 11 predicted proteins | sample LARL81metaG_FD_184347 | JGI IMG/M metagenome (GOLD analysis project Ga0207693, IMG submission 184347) | Corn, switchgrass and miscanthus rhizosphere microbial communities from Kellogg Biological Station, Michigan, USA - LAR L8-1 metaG... | ecosystem: Host-associated > Plants > Roots >... | reverse complement strand
ACGGCGGATGGATTGCCGCATCACCCACGCCACGTTACCGATAGTCTCGGCAGCTCGCGAGCGACGCGTGAGGAGACAAGCCATGACAGAGTTCGATCCTGCCAGCCACCGCATGGTCGCAGAGCAGCGCTGGTTCGAGGATTTCATCCTCGGCGAACGCTTCGTGATTCCGAGCCGCACCATGACGTCTGCGGTGTTCGCAGCGTTCCAGACCGCAAGCGGCGATACCCATCCGGTGCATTACGACGTCGAATATTGCCGCACCCGCGGCATGCCGGACCTGCTGGCGCACGGCTTCCAGACGCTGATCCACACCGCGCCCGGCGCGGGGCTGTTTCCGTTCCTGGTCGAGGAATCGCTGGTCGGTTTTCTCGAACAGTCGAGCAAATTCCTCAAGCCCGTCTATGCCGGCGACACGATCTATCCGGCACTCGAGGTCACCGAACTCGTGCCCGGCCGCACCACCGGCGTCGTGGTCCTTCGCAGCACCGTGTTCAACCTGCGCCGCGAGCTGGTGCTGGAAGGGATGCAGAAGTTCCTGATCCGCCGGCGCCTGGCCGCAGGCTGAGGCCCTTAACGACGGCGCAAAATACCGGCACCTCGGGACGACTTCGGGTTGCCGCCACCGCCGCCCTGCCTTACCTAGGAACCATGAAATTCCTCGATGAAGCCAAGGTCTATATCCGCTCCGGCGACGGCGGCAACGGTTGCGTTGCGTTCCGGCGCGAGAAGTTCATCGAGTTCGGCGGACCGTCGGGCGGCAATGGCGGACGCGGCGGTGATGTCATCATCGAGGTTGTCGACGGGCTCAACACGCTGATCGATTACCGCTACCAGCAGCACTTCAAGGCCGAGCGCGGCGTAAACGGCATGGGCAAGGACCGTCATGGCGCCAACGGCAAGCCAATCATCCTCAAAGTGCCAGTCGGAACGCAGGTGTTCGACGAGGATCGCGAGACGCTGATCCACGACTTCGCCAAGCTCGGCGAAACGTTCAAGCTCGCCGAAGGCGGCAATGGCGGCTTTGGCAATGCGCATTTCAAATCCTCGACCAATCGTACGCCACGCCATGCCAATCCCGGCCAGCCCGGCGAGGAGCGCTGGATCTGGCTGCGGCTGAAGCTGATTGCTGACGCCGGCCTCGTCGGCCTGCCCAATGCCGGCAAATCGACCTTCCTGAGCAAGGTGAGCGCCGCCAAGCCGAAGATCGCAGACTATCCCTTCACCACGCTGCATCCGCAACTCGGCGTGGTGAATGCCGACGGCCGCGAATTCGTGCTTGCGGATATTCCGGGGCTGATCGAGGGCGCGCATGAGGGCGCCGGCCTTGGCGACCGTTTCCTCGGCCATGTCGAGCGATGCCGCGTGCTGCTGCATCTGGTGGATGCGACCTGCGAGCATGCCGGCAAGGCCTACAAGACGGTGCGCCACGAGCTCGATGCCTATGGCGGCGCGCTCACGGAGAAGATCGAGATCGTCGCGCTGAACAAGATCGACGCAGTCGATCCCAACGAGCTAAAAAAGCAGAAGGATCGGCTCAAACGTGCCGCCAAGAAGACGCCGCTCCTGATCTCCGGCGCGGTAGGCACCGGCGTGAAAGAGGCGCTTCGCGCGCTCGCCGACGTGATCGGCGAGGCGCCGGTAACGAGCAAAGCCAAGAGTGCCGCGGAAATCGAGCCGTGGACTGTGTGAGACGCGCCGTCCTGCGCTTGTCATCATAGCGCCGATGCACCAACATGACGCCGTCAAATCAATGAAGCATCGGCAGACCAGTAAAGCTTCAGAATGGCACGCGCGAAAAACATCATCTGGATCATGTGCGATCAGCTTCGCCATGACTATCTCGGCTGCACCGGCCATCCGTCGCTGAAAACGCCGAACATCGATGCGATGGCGCGACGCGGCGTGCGTTTCTCGAACGCCTATGTGCAGTCGCCGATCTGCGGCCCATCGCGGATGTCGTTTTACACCGGCCGTTATATGCGCTCGCACGGCTCGCATTGGAACGGCTGGCCCTTGCGCGTCGGCGAGCCCACGCTCGGCGATCACTTGAAAACAATCGGCGTCCGCAACGTGCTGGTCGGCAAGACGCACATGGCGCCCGATCTCGAAGGCCTGAAGACACTCGGCATCGCGCCGGATTCGATCATCGGGGTCCATGTGTCCGAATGCGGCTTCGAACCCTATGAGCGCGACGACGGGCTGCATCCCACGGGGCGGCCGCGCCCTCGCTACGACACCTATCTGCGCGAACAAGGCTTCGACGCACCCAATCCCTGGGAGCATTGGGCCAACTCAGGCGAGGACGCGGACGGCGACCTGCAGAACGGCTGGCTGCTGGTGCACGCGGACAAGGCCGCGCGGATTCCGGAGGAGCATTCCGAGACGCCCTACATGACGCGCCGCGCGATGGATTTCATCGCCGAGTCCGAGACGGATGAACGGCCATGGTGCCTGCATCTCTCCTACATCAAGCCGCACTGGCCCTATATCGTGCCCGAGCCTTACGCCAGCATGTACGGCGAAGCCGATATGCTGCCTGCAATCCGCTCGGATGCAGAACGGCAGCACGCGCATCCGGTGTTCGCAGCCTATATGGACATGCGCTATTCCAGGAACATGGCCCGCGACGAGGCGCGCGCCAAGGTGATCCCGGCCTATATGGGCCTGATCAAGCAGATCGACGATCAGATGGGCGTGCTGATGGATTTCCTTCAGCGTCGCGGCCTGGTCGACACGACGATGATCGTCTTCACCTCGGACCACGGCGACTATCTCGGCGACCACTGGATGGGCGAGAAGGACCTGTTCCACGATCAGTCGGCAAAGATCCCGCTGATCGTGATCGATCCGTCACCCGAGGCGGATGCGACGCGCGGCACGGTCTGCGACGCGCTGGTCGAAGCGATCGATCTCGCGCCTACCTTCATCGACTATTTCGGCGGCATGCCGCCATCGCACATTATCGAAGGCCGCTCCCTGATGCCGCTGGTGCGCGGGAACAAGCCCGCCGATTGGCGCAAGGTCGTCTTCTCGGAATATGATTACGCCATGCAGGATGCGCGGCTGAAGCTCAACCAGCCGATCGAGCGCTGCCGCCTGTTCATGGTGTTCGACGGCCACTGGAAATACATCCATGCCTCGGGCTTCCGCCCGATGCTCTACGATCTGGAAAGCGATCCACAGGAACTGGTCGATCGGGGCGAAGACACATCATGCGCCGAGGTGATCACGCGGTTGCAGGCCGTGCTGTTCGACTGGGCGCTGCATCCGAACAATCACATCACGACCAGCAACGAGAAGATCGCGGCCTATGCGGATAATCAGCTGCAGGTCAAAGGCGGCATCCTGATCGGCATCTGGGACGAGGCCGAGCTCGCCGCGATCAGGGAGAAGATCGCGCAGCGCGCGAAGCAGTAATTGCCTCGCAGGTCCGGACGCTCTACCCGACCCCTCATGATGAGAAGATGCGCAAGCGCCGTCTCGAACCATGCGGCCCCACTCGGGCCTCATCCTTCGAGACGCCGCTGCGCGGCTCCTCGGGACGAGGGGATAGAACGGCATTTCCACATCGATTCGACGCTAATTCTCGATCTTGTAGCCTGTCGCCTTCACAATCGGCTGCCAGAACGCGATGTCGGCGGCGAGCTCTTTGGTGAGCTCATCCGGTGTGCTGCCTTCGGGGATCAGCCCGATCGCGAGCAGCTTCTCCTTCACGTCGGGCTTCCGCAGCGTCTCGGCTGTGGCCGCGCTGAGCTTTGCGGCAAAATCGGTCGAACTACCAGCCGGCAGCCACATCCCGTACCAGCCGTCCGCGACCAGATCGACGCCGCTTTCCTTCAGCGTCGGCACCTCCGCCAAGAACGGTGAGCGCGCCGCGCTGCTCACCGCGAGGATCTTCACGCCGCCTGCGCGATGTTGCGCCATCGCGTCTGCAACGGTGGTGATGCCGAACGGCAGATGACCGCCGACGAGGTCATTGATGATCGGCGCGCTGCCACGATAGGGTACGCGGGTCAGCGATACGCCCAGCACGTCCTGAAGTTTGGAGCCCGTGAAATGCGGGATCGTGCCATTGCTTGGAACGCCGAATGTCGCCTTGTCCGGGTGAGACTTGAGCCAGGCCACGAAGGCTGCGAAATCCTTGGCCTCGATCGCCGGCCCGACGACGATGCCGAAATCGAAGCGCGCCAACAGCGAGACCGGCACGAAATCCATTGCCGTGTCGAAGCTCGGCTCGGTCTCCACCATCGGAAGGAGATACATGGTCGGCCCCGTCGTCACGAGGATGGTGGCACCATCGGGCTTTGCACCCTTGACCGCCCTGATCCCGATCAGTCCGTCGCCGCCAGTGCGATTCTCGACGATGATCGTCCGGTCGAGCAACGGCGCGACATGCTGTGCCACGATCCGGCAAAGCGTGTCGCCGCCCGCTCCCGCCGAGAACGGAAAGATGATTTTCGTCAACGGCCCGGTTTCAGCAAACGCCTCGCCCGCCAGTGCGATCAGCGGCAGACCAAGACACCCGGCAACGAAATCGCGACGGTGCATTTCCTGTCCCTTCAATTTATTCGGCCATTACACCAGACGAGAGCCGCGGTTCAAATCCGTCATCGGTCGAAGTGCAGGCCTCCGGGCAGCCTTGCGCGGCTGCGCGTCCTGCGCGAAGCTGCGGTTCCATAGCACCTTGAGGGAGGATGTCATGATCGGTTACGTCACCATCGGTACGAATGACCTGAAGAAGGCCGGTGAATTCTACGACAAGCTCTGCGCGGAGCTCGGCATGGGCCGTTTCATGGCCAATGACCGCATCATCGCCTGGGGCGGCCCGGGCAAGGGCGCGGGCTTTGGCGTCGCACTGCCCTATGACGGCAAGCCGATGACTGTCGGCAATGGCGTGATGGCGGCGTTCGGCGCCAAGGACAAGGCTCAGGTCGACCGCGTCCACAAGCTGGCGCTGTCGCTCGGCGGCACCTGCGAGGGCCCTCCCGGCCAGCGCAGCGAGCAGTTCTACGCCGCCTATTTCCGCGACCCCGAGGGTAACAAGCTCAACGCCTTTGTGATGGGCTGACGCTTAACTTTCTCGGATTTTCTTGCGTGCGCGCCACTTCCAAAGTCGGGAGGTGGCGCGTATTGCTTTGGCCCTCTACGTCCCACCTTGAACCCCGCCATGGCCCGCCCGTCGCTGAAAAATTTCCGCCGCATCGTCGTCAAGGTCGGCTCCTCGCTCTTGATCGATTCCGAGGCCGGCGAGGTGCGCGCATCATGGCTGTCCGCGCTGGCGGCTGACATCGCTCATCTGCATGGCGAGGGGCGCGATGTCCTGATCGTGTCGTCCGGATCGATCGCGCTCGGCCGCAGCCGTCTCAAGCTGCCGCGCGGCGCGCTGAAACTGGAAGAGAGCCAGGCCGCGGCCGCGGTCGGACAGATCGCGCTGGCGCGCATCTGGTCGGAGGTCCTCGGCGATCACGGCATCGGCGCAGGCCAGATCCTTGTGACGCTGCAGGACACCGAGGAACGTCGGCGCTATCTCAACGCGCGCTCGACCATCGCCAAGCTCTTAGATTGGCGCGCGGTGCCCGTGATCAACGAGAACGACACGGTCGCCACCAACGAGATCCGTTACGGCGACAACGACCGCCTCGCCGCGCGCGTCGCCACCATGGCGAGCGCCGACCTGCTCATCCTGCTGTCCGATATCGACGGGCTTTATGATGCGCCGCCGTCGCAGAACCCGGACGCCAAGCTCATTCCGGTGGTGGAGAGCATTACCTCGGAGATCGAGGCCATGGCGGGCTCGGCCGGATCGGAGCTGTCGCGCGGCGGCATGCGAACCAAGATCGAGGCGGCCAAGATCGCGACCATCGGCGGCACGCATATGCTGATCGCGTCGGGCAAGATCGAGCATCCGCTCAAGGCGATCGCTGACGGCGGCCGCTGCACCTGGTTCCTCACACCCGCAAACCCTGTGGCGGCGCGAAAGCGCTGGATCGCGGGCTCGCTGGAGCCAAAGGGCACGCTGACGATCGACGCGGGCGCCGTCAGCGCGCTGCGCGCGGGCAAGAGCTTGCTGCCGGCCGGCGTGATCCGCGTCGACGGCCAGTTTTCCCGCGGCGACGCTGTGGTGGTGCGCGGCCCCGACACCCATGAAATCGGTCGCGGCCTTGTCGCCTATGACGCCGAGGATGCCGAGAAAATCAAAGGCCGCTCCTCACCCGAGGTGATGGCCATTCTCGGCATCAGCGGCCGGTCGGAAATGATCCACCGGGACGATCTAGTCGTGGGTCCAAGCGGTGCTTTTGCGCCGAAATAGGCCGGCGGAATGGCGCCGGAGGGGCGCGCCCCAACAGGGTTAACGCTTCGCTTAATCGGCCCTCGCCTATCAGCTCCGCCAGTTCCGTGCCTCGCCAAGTCCGCAATTTCCATGCTAGGACATGGCCTTAATGTAAGGCTGGAAACGACATGACCGCGTCCCTGAAGGCCATCGACGGCAACGCCGATCTGCCCGCTTTGATGAACGAACTCGCCGCCGCCGCCCGCGCTGCGGCCCGGGTGCTGTCGCTCGCGCCGCCGGAGCAGAAGAACCGGGCGCTTGCAGCGATGGAGCGCGCCCTCCGCAGCCATGCGCCGGCCATTCTCGCAGCCAATGCCGAAGATGTCGCAGAGGTCCGCGCTGGCGGTGCGACAGCCTCCTTCATCGACCGGCTGACACTGACACAGCCGCGCATCGACGCCATGGCCGACGGCGTCGCCACCGTGCGCGAGATCGCGGATCCCGTCGGCGTCGTGACCGAGAGCTGGCAGCGGCCGAACGGCATGGTGATCGAACGCGTGCGCGTGCCGCTCGGCGTCGTCGCCGTGATCTTCGAGAGCCGGCCCAATGTCGCGGCCGATGCGGGCGTACTTTGCCTGAAGTCTGGCAATGCGGTGATCCTGCGCGGCGGCTCGGACAGTTTCCGTTCCTGCCGCGCGATCCATGAGTGCCTGGTGCGGGGCTTGCGCGAGGCGGGCCTTCCCGAAGCTGCCATCACACTGGTGCCGACACGCGACCGCGCCGCCGTGGGACTGCTGTTGAGTGGACTGAACGGCGGCATCGACGTGATCGTGCCCCGCGGCGGCAAGAGCCTGGTCGCGCGTGTCGAAGCGGAAGCGCGCGTGCCGGTATTCGCGCATCTGGAAGGCATCAACCACGTCTATGTCGATCGTGACGCGAATCTCGATATGGCGAAATCCATCGTGCTCAATGCGAAGATGCGCCGCACCGGCGTCTGCGGCGCGGCCGAGACGCTGCTGGTCGATCGCGGCGCCGCCGGCAATCTCAAACCGCTGGTGACGATGCTTGTCGATGCCGGCTGCGAGGTGCGCGGCGACGAGGCCGTGCAGCGGATCGACGCGCGCGTCAAGCCCGCCTCCGAGGAAGACTGGAACACTGAATATCTCGACGCCATCATCGCGGCGAAGGTCGTCGACGGCGTCGATGGCGCGATCGCCCATATTCACGATCACGGCTCGCACCATACCGACGCGATCGTGACCGAGGATGCCGGCACGGCGCAAAAATTCCTCACCGAGGTGGATTCGGCAATCGTGCTGCATAATGCGTCCACGCAGTTTGCTGACGGCGGTGAATTCGGCTTCGGCGCGGAGATCGGCATCGCCACCGGGAAATTCCATGCGCGCGGCCCGGTCGGCGTCGAGCAGTTGACGAGCTTCAAATATCGCGTTCACGGCACGGGACAGACGCGGCCTTGAAAATCTGTCGCTCGCGTTTTCGCTTCAGGCGGAAGCCGGTCCGCACGCATAGAACGCGTCCGCGCGACGCAGGTCGGGGCCCGCATTGAAAGCAGCGTCAGCCGCGCCGCACGCTCCGGCCCGCGAGATTCCGGTCTACGCCGACGGCATGCGGATCGGCTTGCTTGGCGGCTCGTTCAACCCGCCGCATGTCGCACATCGCGCCATCAGCCTGTTCGCCCTGAAGCGGCTGAAACTCGACCGGGTGTGGTGGCTGGTGACGCCTGGAAATCCGCTAAAGGACAACGGCCACCTGCACGAACTCGAGGAGCGGGCAGCAGCAGCCCGCCAGATAGCGGCGGATCCGCGCATCGACGTCACCTGTCTCGAATCCGTCATTGGAACACGCTACACTGCTGACACGATAACCTACCTGCGGCGCCGCGCTTCCGGCCTGCGCTTTGTATGGATCATGGGCGCCGACAACCTCGCGCAACTGCATCGCTGGCAGAACTGGCAGCGGATCGCGACCCAGGTCCCGATCGCGGTGATCGACCGCCCTCCGCAAAGTTTTCGCGCGCTGACCGCACCTGCCGCGCAATCCCTTGCGCGCTATCGTTTGCCTGAGAGTGAGGCAGGCCGGTTGGCCGACTGCCGTCCGCCGGCCTGGGTGTTCCTCAGCGGGATGAAATTGAGCCTGTCATCGACCGGTCTTCGGAACCCGGATGGGAGCTGGAAGATTGGGAAGTGAGCCGGGGGTTACTGGAATATTGAAACCGTTAACCCCACATGCCTAAAATGGGAGGCGGACGTTGGAGGATTCGGCGCCCGCGATACAGCGAAAGGAATGGTCCCTGACCCCATCTGTATTGTCCAAGTCAGTTTTACCGAAGTCTCAGAAGACCCCGCGTAAAACATCGACCGAAGCTGCAGCCTTGAAGGCGCAAACCGACGCCGACAAGACGCTGAATCTGATCCTCTCCCGCCTGGACGACATGAAGGCGGAAGAAACGATCACCATCGACCTTCGCGGCAAATCCGCATTTTCCGACTACATGATCGTCACTTCCGGCCGGGCAAACCGGCACGTTGGCGCGATCGCGGAAAACGTGGCCAAGGGCCTGAAGGAAGCCGGCATCCAGAACATCCATATCGAAGGCTTGCCCAATTGCGACTGGGTGCTGATCGATTCCGGCGACGTGATCGTGCACGTGTTCAGACCTGAGGTGCGCGAGTTCTACAATCTCGAGCGATTGTGGACGCAGGGCCCGACGGCGGCGACGGCGATCTGAGTTTGTAAGCCGATTTCGCATCGGCTGACGCATGCTATAGCCTGTTGCGCGCGTGCGATGTGGACGCGCGTGCGGGTTTCAGACTTATGCGCGTTATCGTCATCGCGGTTGGCCGCTTGAAGCAGGGACCGGAGCGGGAGATCGTCGAACGCTACCGGAAACGGTTCGACGACGCCGGTCGCAAGCTGGGCTTTCGCGGCCTTGAGATTGTTGAAATCGCGGAGAGCCGCGCGCGGGATGCTTCGGCTCGGATGGCCGAGGAAGCAGCGGCAATTTCGGCTGCAATCCCGGAAAAGTCCGTACTTGTCATGCTCGACGAGCGAGGCGACAATATCGGCAGTGTCGGTCTTGCGGATCGTCTTGGGCGCTGGCGGGACCAGGCGATTTCAAGCACAATTTTCGTGATTGGCGGCGCAGACGGACTTTCGCCTGATTTGCGCAGCAAGGAAAGTGTGAGGATCGCGTTCGGGGCCGCGACCTGGCCACATCAGTTGGTGCGCATTATGCTCCTGGAACAGCTTTACCGGGCCGCGACGATTCTAGCCGGCCACCCTTATCACCGCGCCTGAGCGCAGCAAGAACCCCTCACACCTGTCGATGCCGAGCGCGCGGATCTCTCATTCATACCCTAGCACCGCCCGTCGCGGTCGGCTTTTGCGTGCCCCGCTATTCGTCGCCCTGCTGTCGGCCGGCCTTGCTGGCGCCATGATCTTGCCGGCCTCCGCCCAGGCCCCCGCCGCGGCGGTGCAGGCGGCTGCGACAACTGCGCAGCCTGCGGCCGGCACGCCCGATGCCATACAGCAACGGGCGCAGGAGCTGGAAGCCGCCCGCCAGCAGCAGAAGAGCGCGGCCGAGCTTCAGGCAAAGCTCAAGGCCGACATCGCCGCGATCGGCCAGGATCGCAGCAAACTCAGTCAGCAATTGATCGACATCGCCGCACAGGTCCGGAGTGTCGAGAACAATATCGGTGATGCCGAGACGCGACTGCGCTCGCTCGACTCGCGCGAGCAGCAGATTCGCATGACGCTGGGCTCGCGTCGCGCGGAGGTGGTCGAGGTGCTGGCCGCCCTGCAGCGCGCCGGCCGGCGGACGCCCCCCGCCCTGCTGGTGACGCCGGAAGACGCACTGCAATCGCTGCGCACCGCGATGCTGCTAGGCGCCGTCGTGCCCGAATTGCGCGCTCGCGCCGACGAGCTCACGGGCAACCTGAATCAGCTTGTCACGCTGCGCAAGACCATCTCGAGCGAGCGCGATCGGCTCGCCGCCAATCGCGACAAGCTCAGGGATGATCAGACCAGAATGGCCGCCCTCATCGACGAGCGGCAGCGCAAGCAGGCGTCGATGGAGAAAGACATCGAGTCGGAAAGCGCACGCGCCATCGCACTGTCCAAACAGGTCGACAATCTCCAGAGCCTGATCACGAAGATGGAGCAGGACATCAGAAGCGCCGCGAACGCCGCCGCGACCGCCAACGCGCAAGGCACGCCCGCGACCGCCAATGGCAAGCCTGACCTGGCGGCACTCAAGAATCCGAATCGCCGCAGCCCGGCGATCGCTTTCGCATCAGCCAAGGGGCTTCTTACGTTTCCGGTTAACGGCACGAAGATTCGCGATTTTGGCGGTTCCGACGGCTCCGGGGGGGTAGAAAAAGGCATTTCTTTGGCATCCAGGGCCGGCGCGCAGGTAACAACGCCGTGTGACGGATGGGTTGTCTATGCCGGACCGTTCCGCAGCTACGGACAACTCTTGATCCTCAATGCCGGTGGCGGGTATCATGTCCTGATCGCCGGGATGGAGCGCATTTCGGTAAACATCGGCCAGTTCGTGCAAACGGGGGAGCCGGTCGCGACCATGGGGACGACGTCCCAGGTGGCATCCATTTTCGCGGCCAACGCAAGCCAACCCGTGCTCTATGTCGAGTTCCGCAAAGACGGCACTCCAATCGATCCAGGCCCATGGTGGGCCGCAAATGAAGGCGAAAAGGTTCGCGGATGATGCGCAAGACTTCAGTAATTCTTCTGAGCGCTGCAACCGGTGCGGCATTGACATTGTTGGTCACCCAGCCGCGCGCCGTATTGATGGGATCGAGCGCGCGGGCCGCAACGTCCGACACGTATCGGCAGCTCAATCTGTTCGGTGACGTGTTCGAGCGCGTGCGCAGCGACTATGTCGAGAAGCCCGATGAC
>Ga0207693_10004933_pt1 | contig 11209 bp, 6 predicted proteins | sample LARL81metaG_FD_184347 | JGI IMG/M metagenome (GOLD analysis project Ga0207693, IMG submission 184347) | Corn, switchgrass and miscanthus rhizosphere microbial communities from Kellogg Biological Station, Michigan, USA - LAR L8-1 metaG... | ecosystem: Host-associated > Plants > Roots >... | reverse complement strand
GCCGAACGCAACGAATACGCCCAAGCTGAACAACCAGGGAATTGCGGAAGATCAGCCGGTGCAATTGCCGGTGGGAAGTCACAGCATCGTGGCCACGTACGCGGGTGATCCAAACTATCAGACGAGCACCAGCAACACGCTGGCGGTGACAGTGGCGAAAGCATCGACGACCACCACTGTGGCGAGCAGCGTAGGAACGATCACCTCGGGTGCGACAGTGACGCTCACGGCGCTGATCACTACTCCGAGCAATGGGGCGGGGCCGACGGGCAACGTGACCTTCACTAACGGCACCACGAGCTTGGGAACTGGCGCGTGCACGGCCACAAGCGGAACGAACAACCCCAACGGAACGAATGGCACGACGGCGGGCACGGCATTTTGTACGGCCACGCTGCAGGCGGCGATTTCAGCGTTGTATCCCGCGCCGCAGAGCCGTCCGCGGCCGCCGGTGACGCTGATTGTGTTGCTGGCCATGAGCGTCGTGGCGTACCTGGCGTTGCTGCGATGGATGCCGTTTGGCAGGAAGCGCGCGTATGCCTATGGGGGCTTGGTGGTCGTGGCCCTGATGGCCGTGGCGATCGCGGGCTGCGGCGGTGGGGGAGGTGGAGGTGGAGGAGGCGGCGGAGGAGGCAAGACCGTAACCATCAACGCGAGTTATCCGGGCGACGCAAACTACAACACGTCGACGGGATCGACCAACATCGTGGTGCAGTAAGAAAGCGAACAATTCACGCAGTGGAGCAAAGGGCGCCTCAAGAAATTGAAGCGCCTTTTTTGTTTGTAGAAAGGTGGCGCTCCGTTTTTCGAGCCGAAGCAGCTGAGCGTCTTGATCTCGCACAGTGCCTGGAGATCCTTCGCGGCTCAAACGATGCACCGCTCAGGATGACATTGCTTCTATTAATCGCCGAACGATCGGCATAGAACTCTAGTTGGATGGACAAGAGAAAAACAGGATGTTAGGCTCGCAGGTAAGTTGCATCGGGGTTAAGGGTCGGAATCAAATATCGCTCCTCAGGACAGGGCATGGGCCAACAATGTAGTTTTGTGTTCAGGTTCGTCCGTTTGTGCGTTTTTCTTTTCCTAATTGGCGGTTCGGCGGTAAGCGGACAGGTGCGCCCGAGAGTGGTGCAAGCGGTCAGGAATGACCAGCGAATCACGCTCAAGGGAAACGTCCATCCATTAGCCCGAGTGGAGTTTGACCGCGGCGCGGTGGCTGAATCGCAGCCGATGACGCGCATGTTGTTGCTGCTGAAGCGCGGCGACGATCAGGAAGCGGCGCTGCAGCAATATCTGGATTCGCAGCAAGACAAAAGCTCGCCGAACTATCACGCGTGGCTGACGCCGGCGGAATTTGGCGCGAAATACGGTCCGGCAGATGCGGATGTGCAAGCGGTGACGGACTGGCTGACGGGACAGGGGTTCACGGTAGAGAAGGTATACAGCAGCAAGACGGTGATCGAATTTTCGGGCACGGCGGGAGCAGTGCAGAGCGGATTTGGCACGGCGGTCCGTAACTTCGAAATTGGCGGTAAAACATATCAGGCGAACGCAAGCAATCCACAGATTCCGGCGGCGCTGGCACCGGTTGTGGTGGGGATTGTGTCGCTGAACAATTTTCCGCGGCAGTCGCAGGTGCGCAACGTAGGGCAGGCACGAAAAGTTGCCGGTAAACCGGGGTTGGAACCTCTGCTGACATTTCCCTTCCCTGGAGGTAACGGGAGCTTTTACGGGCTGGGGCCCGGAGACTTTGCCACCATCTACAACACCGCGCCGCTTTTGACTGGAAACCCGAAGATCGATGGGACCGGGCAGACGATCGCGATTGTGGGCGAGACGAACATTAATGTGAAGGACGTGCAAGATTTCCGGACAATGTTCGGATTGCCGGCGAACTTCGATGCCACGAATGTGATTTTGAATGGTGAAGATCCCGGGATTACGTCGCAAGAAGAGGAGGGTGAAGCGGACCTGGACGTGGAGTGGTCCGGAGCAGTAGCGCCCGGCGCGACAGTCAAATTCGTGGTATCGGCGTCTACACCGGCTTCGGCGGGCATAGATTTGTCGGCGCTGTACATTGTGGAACACAACCTGGCCGGTACGATGAGCGAAAGCTACGGGGGTTGTGAGTCCGGCTTGGGCAGCGCGGGCAGCGCTTTCTACAATTCCTTGTGGCAGCAGGCGGCGGCGCAGGGCATTACGGTGATGGTATCGTCGGGGGACAACGGATCTGCCGGCTGCGATGACTTTAATAGTGCGACTGCGGCGTCTCAAGGTCTCGCGGTGAATGGACTGGCGTCGACTCCCTACAATATTGCGGTGGGCGGAACCGACTTTGACCAGGTGAACAAGTGGAGCAGCTTCTGGGGCGCAACCAATAGCCCGACCGGAACGTCGGCGCTCAGTTACATACCGGAAATCCCGTGGAACCAGAGCTGCGCACAGATTGGGTTGAGCGGCTGCGGCGCGAATGCACCCGGCGGATCGCTGAACATAGTTGCGGGCAGCGGAGGGCCAAGCAGCACATACGGCAAGCCGGCATGGCAAATGGGCGTGACGGGGATGCCAAACGACAGTCACCGGGATTTGCCGGACGTGTCGCTATTCGCGAGCCCAGGATTTGACGGGACGGGCTACATCTATTGCCAAAGCGACCAGACGATAACCGGCGCGGCGATGTGCGATATCAGCAACGTCAACAATGGGGGCCTGGATTTTGGAATCGTGGGTGGAACGTCCGTGTCATCACCGGCGTTTGCAGGGATCATTGCGCTGGTGAATCAGTACGAGGCACGCCAAGGACGGACGAATCGGCAAGGAAATGCCAACAACGTGCTGTATGCCTTGGCGAAGAAGGCGGGCGCCAGTTGCACTTCGAGTGTGGGCGAGGCCGCGACCTGCATTTTCAACGATGTGACGAGGGGCAACAGTGTGCTGCCGAACGGAGGAGTGGGCGTAGGGACGAACAGCGTGCCATGCCAGGGCGGAACGGCGAATTGCAGTTCGAATGTGGCATCGCAGACGGGCGTGCTGGTGAAACCTGGTAGCACCACGACGGAAGCGTGGACGGCGGGCGCTGGGTATGACATGGCGACGGGACTGGGGTCGGTGAACGCAAAGAATCTGGCGACACAGTGGGCAACGGTGAACCGGGTGGCGACGAGCACGACACTAGCGCTGTCTCCAGTCATGAACATCACGCACGGACTAAATGAAAAAGTTACGGTAAACATTAATGTGACGCCGACGAGCGCAACGGGAAGCGTGTCGCTGATCGCGAAGTTCACCGATGGGACGACGCAAGGGCTGGACCAATTCACGTTGGTCAGCGGAAAAGTGGTGAATGGAACGACCAGTAGTTTGCCAGGCGGTACGTACACGGTAACGGCACATTACGCGGGGGATGGCACGAACGCGCCGAGCGATTCGACGGCGGTAAATGTGACGGTGGCGCCGGAGAACAGCAAGACCTTTATCGTGGTGCCGTCATTCGATGCGAGCGGCAACCTGCTGAACGGAAACGCGACGTCGGTGCCGTATGGGTCGAACTACATCATCCGAATGTGCGTGACAGACAACAATGGCGTGCCTAACGCCACTGGACCTCCGAGTCCAACCTGCGCCACGGAAAACGCGTTGACCTGTCCAAGCGGTACGGTCACGTTAACCGACAGCGGGACGGTTGTGGGAACGGGAGGCGGCGGAGCAGGAATCTACAATCTGAATAGCCAAGGGTATACCAGGAACCTTTCGCCGAATTTGACCGGCGGGACGCACACGCTGCTAGCCCGCTACAGTGGGGACGGCAGCTATCAAGCAAGCAATTCCGGGCCACTGAGTTTCACGGTGACGCCCGCTGCGACGCAGATTCAACTGACGCCCGGCCTGCCCAGCATTGCTGTGGAACAGCCGATCAATTTCGTGGCAGTGGTGACAAGCCAAGTAGTAAGTGGCGTGACACCGGGTGGAACGGTGACGTTCTACGACGGAAACACACAACTCCCAGGAACGGTTACGATTTCAGCCGATGCAGGCGCTGCAATCTCCGCCATCATCACTACGAGCTTCGCGACGACAGGCCTACAAACGATTACGGCAAAGTACAGCGGAGACAATAATTATGCAGCGGGCACTAGCAACGCGGTGACGGTCGCGTCGTTGATTCCGACCTCGATGACGCAGAGTGAGTCTGCAAAAAATATCAACTATGGACAGAGCATCACGGTGACGGCGACAGTGACCGGAAACAGCAAGACGCCGGTGATGACGGGGCAAATCACGTTTTATGACCCAAGCTTCTCGGTCGTTCAGAATGTTCAGACAACGATCGGAACGGATGCGAACGGGAACCAGACCATGACGGCAACGGAAACGACCGCACCGCAGTCGTCGACGTCTATTTCCGCACAGTATTCTGGGGACGCAAATTATGCGGCCGCGACAACGTCAGGCGACTTCATTAACGTGAATATTCCCGAATTTAGTTTGTCGAATAACACGGCGATTACGATTACGGCGGGCCAAACGGCGACGGCAACTATGAATGTAACGCCGTTGTCGAATATACCGAGTCCCGTAACATTAAGCACAATCCAAATGCCGAGTGGCATGACTCTGACGATGAACCCGACCACGGTGAATTTGAACGGGTCAGCGGTACCGGTAGTGCTCACGTTAACTTCGACAGCCCCATCCGGAGGGCCGACGAGCGCTGCTGCAAAGGCCCAACTGAAAAAGTCAGGAGTTTTGCCAGTTTCTGCGGGAGGCTGGTGGTCGTTGAGCATGGCTAGCGCTATTGCGCTGCTGTATCTCGTGGGGCTCCCTGGAAGACGGCGAAGGTATAAGGCGACATTTCTAATGGGAGTGCTGTGCCTAGTGAGTTTCGCCCTTGGATGCGGAGGTGGGGGAAACAGCGGGGGAGGTGGAGGAACAGGAGGCGGAGGAACAGGTGGCGGAGGAACGGGTGGAGGAGGTAGTACACTCGTGCCTACGACAACCACAGTGACTACCTCGAACGCGAAAGTTCCTGCGGTTGGAGGATCCTTTACCCTAACGGCGATGGTGACCTCGACGAATCCGATTACTGGAACTGTAATGTTTTCCGGACCGGGGATCGCATTCCCCTATCCACAGGGCGTCCCTGTAGTTAACGGAATCGCAAGCTATACCATACAGACTCCATACGCGGCGGCTCCATACTCGGTAGGAATCTACAATTTCACAGCCCAGTACAGCGGCGATGCATATAATGGCCCGTCGATGTCTGCGACCGGCGTAATTGAGGCCTTCACGGGAACCACCACAGGAACAGTGATGGGCCAGACCAGTAATCTGACGCACCAGGCAACCATTACGATCACGCTGCAGTGAGTCTAAGATCCAACGTCTGATCCAAACTGGTGACCCTTCAGTGGGCAGCGCTGGGGGGAAAGAAGATATTCCAGAATTGGGGGGATGGGGCGGTGAACTCGATGGGGATGAGGGAGCCTTCGGCGTTGAGGACCGGCGGACGGACGACGTGAGCCTCAACCTTTTTCTGGGTCTTGGGATTTTCGATGGAAATTTTTGTGCCCGTGGGTAGACCTTCGGGAAGAATAATCATCGCGCCGTTAGCGCTGACCGTGTGCGTGAAGCCGTGCACCGGATTGGTTTTCCCCGGCAAGTGAACCAGCAACGGCATCCTGAGGAGCACGCGTTGCGCGCGACGGCGTTCCTCGGCCGTTTGCGGACGGGCCGTGTTGGCACCGCGTTTCACCTGGCCAACGGGCGGAGCGGCCGGCAGGCTGGGTTTTTGCGGAGGCGTCACAGTTCTAACCCCCAGAAGTCCATGTCGGGAGCGACGAGTTCCACGCCGTATTCCCAACCTTCCGGTTGCTTATTCCCTTTCCAGACGACCACGGCGGCGTTACTGGATTGCATGGCGAGATTCGTGAGAGCCAGGCGATGTTCCAGTTCGAGCGTGTCGTTGAGCACAATCATGCAGCCATAGGGATTGACGGTGCGGGTAACTGTCTCAATCGAACGGCGTTGACCCGAAGCGGAATCCCATTCCAGGCGGACAGGAACGCGGGAATTCAAACGGCGTCCCCGACGCTTGTCGTTGTACTGGGCGCCTACACTCTTCAATTCGCGCAACTTAAGGGTCATCTTAGCCTCTTGAAGGTCATGCTAGAGTTAGAGCGGATTTGGGTCAATGGTACGTTTTCGCGCGGTAGGCTGAAAGAGTATCTGTCCGTTGGGACAGGCGGAAGGCAGCGTTGAAGAATCTGATCGTAAACGCAGACGATTTGGGATGGACCGAGGGGGTCAATCGGGGAATCGTGGAGGCGCACCGGAAGGGTTTGGTGACGAGCACTTCCCTGCTGGCCAACGGGCGGGCATTCGCGGGGGCACTGGGGATCAGCCGTGGCAATCCTGCGCTGGGGATTGGGGTGCACCTGAACCTGAGCGATGGACCGCCAAGCGCTCCGGCGAAAGAGGTGAAGGGTCTGTTGGGTAAATCGGGCGAGCTCGAGGATGCGGCCGACAGTTTGCTGATGAAAATTGCGGGGCGCAGCCTGCGGGTGGAAGAGGTGGAACGCGAGTGGGACGCGCAAGTGCAGAAAGTGCGAGACGTGGAGATCCAGCCGAGTCACCTGGATGGGCACAAGCACGTACACATGTTGCCAGGATTGTTTGAGGTTGCGCTACGTGTGGCGAAGAAGCACAAGATCCGGGCGATCCGCGTGGCGAACGAGGAGTCGACGCTACGGGCGGCACTGGCGAGCGGAGCAGGCCAGCAAAAGGGCACCGTGCTAAAGCAAGGAGTACAAGCGCGGGGATTGAAGCTGCTGGCGCGCGACGCGCGGAAAATGGCGGAGCGCGCGGGAATCTCCACCACCGACTATTTTTGCGGCATCGCGCAAACCGGCGTACTGACGCGCGACGGGCTGCAAAAGTTGCTGGAGATTTTGCCGGAAGGGACGACGGAGTTGATGTGCCATCCGGGATACGCGGACGAGGAACTGAGCAAAACCAGGACGAGGCTGCAGGAATCGCGGGAGGCGGAGCTGCGAATCCTGACGGATGAGGGCATCAGAAAAGTTGTCGCCACGCGGGGTATTCGCCTGATAAGCTATAAACTTGCAGCGGGAGAAGGCTAACAGGGTCGCCTGCCCCGCAGCGTTTTTGCGTCAGGGTAATTGCTGGATCGCGATAGTCTGGGGAGCCCACAAAGAATTTGCTGAGAGGTTAGTAGAGCTGCATGCGAAGTGACACGCCCATCCGTTATTCCATCGTCGTCCCGTTCTATAACGAACAGGAAAATATCCCACAGCTGTACATGAAAGTTACAGAAGTGATGGACTCCATCGGCGAGCCGTATGAGATGGTGTTCGTCGACGACGGCAGCAAAGACAATTCCTACAAGGTGCTTTCGGAAATTTACGAGCACGATCGACGCGTGAATGTGGTGAGGCTGCGGCGGAACTTTGGGCAGACCGCGGCGCTGAAAGCCGGTTTCGATTTTGCGCGCGGAGAGATCGTGATCTCCATGGACGGGGATTTGCAGCACGACCCAGAGGAAATTCCTCGGTTCCTGGAAAAAATTGAAGAAGGCTACGATCTGGTGAGCGGCTGGAGATCGGAGCGGAAAGACAATTGGCTGATGCGGCGGCTGCCGAGCCAGGTGGCGAACTGGATGATGGCCAAACTTTCCGGGATTGAGCTGCACGATTTTGGAACTACCTTCAAGGCCTACCGGCGAGAGATTCTGGCAGAAATTCAATTGTATGGCGAACTGCACCGGTTTATTCCGGCGTTGGCCAGCTCGACCGGAGCACGGATTGCGGAAGTACCGATCTCGAATCCGGGGCGCAAGAGCGGAAAATCCAATTACGGAATTGGGCGAACAATTCGCGTGTTTTTTGATTTGATGATGGTGAAGTTCCTGCTGGATTATTCGACGCGACCGTTGCAGTTCTTCGGGTTGCTGGGATTGGCGGGAACCGGGTCTGGCGTGCTGATCGGCAGCGTCCTGGTAGCCGAGAAGCTGGCCTATCACAACGACATTATCGCGGAGCACGGGCCGCTGCTGTTACTGGCGACGGTTTTGTTCTTGAGCGGAATCCAGCTGATCTCTATGGGATTGCTGGGAGAAATCACTTCCCGGACTTACTATGAATCGCAGAACAAAGCCATCTACGCGCTTCGCGAAGTAAAGAGCCACCGGAAAGAGCTGGGCGATTCCGCGGAGCCGGCGCGGCCAAGCGGAAGTTCGGAACGATAATCCGATTCGTCAGTTCGAATCTGCCCCCGCAACCAGAGCTTCTTGTCTTCCATCGGAATTTGCATGCCGCAGTGGAGATGCGAGAAAGTTGTGTCAAGAAGCTCTTCCTAGATCTCAAGCCGACTTTCCGGCACTAATCCGGCCGAGCATGCATCGAGTGGAAAGGCCATCAGATCGTAGCTCAAGGAAGTGAGAGGATCGTGGCTGGGCCAGTAGTCGGTGTAAGTGGTAAACCCACATACTTCAGCGATCCGATTGACGTTGGTGCTAAACTCCCAAGACTATGCCGCAATTCGTGATTGAGCGTGACATACCTGGCGCCGGAGCGCTGTCTGAGGAGCAGATCCGGGAAGTCTCGCTGCGTTCCTTGCAGACGCTACAGGAGATGGGTCCGCAAATTCAGTGGCTCCATAGTTACGTCACTGAGGATAAGATGTACTGCGTTTACCTGGCACCAGACGAGAACACCATTCGGGAGCATGCCCGTAGGACAGGCGTTCCAGCTAACCGCGTTGCCGCCGTGCGGCGCCTAATTGATCCTGCTGCCTTGAAGTAGAGGAATCAGGCTCCTCGAGAGAATATTGAACGGCTTTCTCCAGGCTCATGGCAAAGCCTTCAGCCCAGGCGCTCTTCCCCTGCGTATCACTAAGCGCTGCCCATGCAGGCGATAAAGTCTGGTCAAGCTTTTGCTGTTCTGTAGGAGGTAAGGGGGCGCTGACCAGTTGGCGTAAATGCATCGCCGCGGCGGCCAATTTCAGCGCGCGCGCGGCGTGTCCTTCAGCTAGAGCTAAACAAGCAGTCCCTTCCAATGCCCTGGCCGTTCCGCGCCGGTGCCCCAACCCAGCAACGATCTCCAGTGCTTCACGGTATGCTGCCCGTGCGGCCGGATGATCTCCTCGTTCACAGTCGATGCCGCCTAAATCGGACAGACACCGCGCGGAGCCCCACTGGTCGCCGGCTTCTCGAAAGGCCAAGAGCGCACGCTGATACAATTCGCGGGCAGCAATCGTGTCACCCAGCGCACGCGCCATGTCTCCCTGTTGATTGATGGACCAGGCGGCGCCGTTACGATCCCCAAGTTCAACAAAGATGTCCGTGGCCTCACGGAGCGCCCCTTGAGCACGTGGATAGTCGCCGCGAATTTTGACCACATTCGAAAGATTGTGAAGGCAACGCGCAATTGCCAGCCGGTCTGATAGCAAACGCCAGCAAGCCAGGCTCCGTTCAAAATAGCTCTGCGCTGCGGAGTAGTCACCACGATCCCGGGCCGATACCGCTAGAGCGTTCAAAGACGCAGCGATGCCGGATTGATCGGCCAATTCTTCGTACAGAGACAAACTCTGTTCCAGAAAACGCTCGGCCGCCGGATAGTCTCCTTGAGCCGACACCAAAGCTCCGAGAAAAAGTGACACTCTGGCACGTTCTCTTGGGCGCTCGGTGCCGGCCAACCGCAGAATGGTCTCCAGCCGGGCACGTCCCTCCGTCAGATGTTCCCGCATATCCCAGAATCGAAACAGAGCCACACACAGACGCAAACCCCAGTCCAGATCCTGGCTTTCAAACAGCCAGTCGAGAGCGAACCTGAAGTTATCAACTTCTATGTCGCAACCCGCCAGCCAGGCCACCCGATCTTCCGGGCTCAGTTCTGGATTTCCTTCCTCCGCCAGGACGAGGCAGTACGCAGCATGCGCCCGTCGAGTCGCGGATTGTTCATCGCTCGCAACGAGGCATTCGGACGCATACTCGCGAATTGTTTCTGGCATCGTGAAACGCGGTTCGGCTTGGGCTCGATCCATGCGCTGGACCAAATTCTTATCCACCAGGGATGTTAACCCTTCAAAGAGATCGATACCGAGGTCCCGCCGGGTATTGCAGACGGCTTCCACCGCCTCCAGCGTGCATCCACCTAGAAACACGGAAAGCCGACGGAACAATTTCTGCTCTTCCTCATTCAAAAGATCATGACTCCAATCAATTGCTTTGCGGAGAGTCTGTTGCCTCTCGGGCAGGTCAACGGCTCCTCCAGTGAGCAATTGCAGGCGGCCATGCAGCCGATCCCGGATGGCAATGGGAGACAGTAACTTGGTTCGGGCAGCAGCCAGTTCAATCGCCAATGGCAACCCATCCAGCCGCGTACAAATTTCCTGAACCGCACCTTCGTTCTCCGGTGTAACGGCAAAATCGGGCCACACTGCTGCCGCGCGTTGCGCAAACAGCTCGATAGCGGAATTCTGCGCAAGCGGCGTCACAGGGAATTCCTGTTCGCCGTATATATGCAGAAAGGATCGGCTGGTCACCAGGATCTTGAGGGACGGGCACGCTTCCAATGTTTCAGCAACTACCGTCGCCGCCGGCAGGACCTGTTCGAAGTTGTCCAGCAGAAGCAAGAACGGTGCTGAGTTCTGCAGCCGATCGCCAATAAGCTGCGAGATGGTACGATTCGCGACTTTCTGGATTCCGAGTGCATCAGCCAGCGCGGTCGCCACCAAGTCGGGATGCCGGATCGACGCCAGGCTGACAAATTGAACACCGGCGGTGAATTGATCCGCAATCGCGGCGGCTACGGCAAGAGCCAGGCGTGTTTTCCCAGCACCACCAGGACCAGTGAAGGTCAAAAGCCGAACGCCCGGTCGGCGCAGCAAGGCCATTGCTTCTGCCATCTGTTGCTCTCGTCCAATAAGCGAAGTACGCGGAATTGGCAGATCGTGCCGCTTCCTGGAGATCTTTGCCGAAGGCAGTTCACGAGCATCGGCTAAATCATAGCGCTCGGTGGTAGTGAAATGATCTGTCGGGTTGGAGAGTTGAGTCACTTTGGCGGCGAACAAGTACCCCCGCCGAGGCACCGTCTTGAGCAATTGCTGCTCGCGATCATCCAATGCGCGACGAAGCTCGAGGGCGCACTGCACCAGCGAATCATCGGTGACAAAGGAGTCGGGCCACACG
>Ga0207693_10004932_pt1 | contig 11212 bp, 8 predicted proteins | sample LARL81metaG_FD_184347 | JGI IMG/M metagenome (GOLD analysis project Ga0207693, IMG submission 184347) | Corn, switchgrass and miscanthus rhizosphere microbial communities from Kellogg Biological Station, Michigan, USA - LAR L8-1 metaG... | ecosystem: Host-associated > Plants > Roots >... | reverse complement strand
GCTTGTCGTTGTGGTCACCGAGCGACGGCTTCTGCTCGTCGACGATCACCCAGTCGGCTCCCCGGAGGTACGGGAAGCTGAAGATCCGCCTCCGCGCCGAGAGGTGCGCGCCGAGCGCGTTCGTCGCCGTTACCGCTGCGTCGGCGGGGATCAGCTTCAGCTGGCCGGCGGCGATCCGGTCGTGCCGGGACACTTGAGCGCTCGTGGCCTGAAGCGTCGAGCCGCCCGGCAGGGACCGCCACACCGGAATCGGTCCGAGCAGGTAGTTGCCGGCGATGGCTGCGAGCACGGCGACGGTTGCCGCGATCCCAGCCCGTGGGCCCAGCCTGCTCGCTCCGATCGCAGCTGCCGCGAACAGGATCGGGATCAAGGCCGCCGTGTAGTGGTAGTGGATCGAGGCCTGTGTGTCGACCGACGACAGCAGGTTGAGCACAAGTTCCGGCACGAGTGCGATCAGCACCAGCGGAGCGAGCAACGCGAGCGCCGCCATGGGCAGGAGCAGATCGAGGAGGTAGTGGGTGCCGTGGTGGTCGAAGGCGATCGAGAGGAGCCGCCCCGGGTCCGTGAAGGCCTTGCGAACGATCCCGGAGGCTGAGCCGCCGACGGCGTCGTAGCGTCCGTAGAAGCTCGACTTCGAGCCGTGGTTGAAGTGCGGGATGACGACCTGCACGGCGATTGCTGAGGCGGCCAGTCCGGCAACCGCGATCGCTCCGCCCGCAAGCCACCGCCGGCGGCTCAGCGCATACCAGAGCCCTAGTCCAGCGATGACGAGCGGGATCTCCTCGCGCGTCAACGCGGCCAGCAGAGCGAAGAGGGTGAACGGCAGCAGCCGGTCCTCATCGAGGTACCAGATCGCAAAGAGCAGCAGCGGACACGCGAGCGCGACCGGGTGGAACTCGTTGAGCGTCAGCCACTCGGTCGCGGGGAAGAGCAGGTAGGCAAGCGAGAAGCCGAGCGCGGCGTGCTCAGAGCCGCTGTGCTTGCGTGCCAGCCAGAAGAGCGGCAGCGCTCCGAGTGCGACTGCCAACGCCTGTGCGGTGAGGAGGAGGCTCGGATGCGGCCAGATCCACCACAGCGGAGCGAAGACGACGAGGATCGGGTCGACGTGCGAGCCGAGACGCGACATCTCGGCACCGTGGAGGTTCGTGACCTGAAGCAGGTGACCGTGCGCCGTCGACCAGACAGCCTGAACCATGTTGCCGAGGTCGAAACGGCCGGTCTCGAAAGCGCGGTGGCGAAGCACGGAGAGGGCGGCGAAACCAATGGCATAGGCGGCGATCGCCGTCCAGAGGAGTGGGCGCGGCCGGGTGAGTCTCAATGGACGAGCTGCTCGATCAGGCTGCGCCAACGCTCGCCGAGGACCCGCTCAGAAGCATGGGTGCGATAGGCCTGCAGGCCGCCGCCGGCGAGACGTTGCGCAAGCGCCCGGTCGGCTGCAAGCCGCCTTATGGCCGCCGCCAGTGCCTGGGCGTCGCCAGGAGGCACGAGGAGGGCGCTCTCTTCGTTGACGAGTAGCTCGCGCGCCGCCGGCGTGTCCGCTGTGATCAGCGGGACCCCACAAGCGAGTGCCTGGAAAGCCTTGTTCGGGATCACTCGCCCCGCCTTCTCCGAAGTGCCGAAGACCCCGAGCGCGCAGCCGGCGGTGTGGAGCTCGTCGGGTAGCCGCTCGTAGTCGACCCAGGCCACGTGCTCGACGTTCGGCGGCCGCTCCGTGAGGAGCTGGTCGAGCTGGCCGGTGCCGATGATCCTGAAGCGGAGATCGGGAGCGATTCGTGCGGCCTCGAGTACGGTCGCCACCCCGTGAAGTGGGATCAGCTTGCCGACGAACAGCGCGGTAAACGGCTCCGCAGGGTCCCAGCCGGGCTGGAAAACGCGCTCCTCGGCGCCGACGAAGCAGACCTCGACTCTCTCTCGCGGTAGGCCCGCGAGATCGGCGAGGAACCGTGCGTTCGTCTTGGTGTCGGCGACGACGAGATCGGCGGCGCGCAGCGCACGCCTGTCGATCGCCTTGAGCGTGCGGCCGGCCGGCGACTTCGGCTCGAAGCGTCGGCGATCCTCGACGAACGTGTCGTAGAGGGAGACGAGCGGGTTGAAGACGACCGGACGTCCTCGGGCGACGCGGCGGGCCGCGGTCAGGTCGAGATGTCCGGGATAACCGACGATCAGGACGTCAAAATTTTCGTTCGGGCGTCGCAGAAGCTGCGCCTCGGCGAGCGCAAGCCGGGCTGCCGCCTGGGCGCCGGCGCTCCACTTGTGCGCGTGTGCCTCCCAGACCGAGACGTGCCGCTCGATGACGTCGACGCCCTCGCCTCGCAGCGCAGAGATCACCTGAGCGTTCCGCGGGTAGTCGCGCTCGTACGTGCCGAAGTAGAGGACGCGCAACGGTTCAGGTCGCCTTTCGTCTCCGCGCCCGCTCAACGTGTACGCGCGCGAACCAAAGGCGCACCCGGCCTCCTCCCCACGACGAGCCTAACCAGAATCAGCGAGCGCATGGGAGACGCGATCGTGACCAAAGTGCGTCGATAGCTGGGCTGACCAGGTTCAAACGAGGCGCACGCATGTCCGCCCTTGTTTCAGGAGAGGATCTCGTCGACGTGCAGCTCGGCCTGCTCGCGGCCGCCGGCGGTTTCCTCGTGCTGGCTCGTCAGCATCTCGCTGATGAGGCCGAGCGAGAAGAACTGGAGACCGACCACCACCAACAGCACGCCGAGCGTGAGCAGCGGCCGCTCGCCGATCGCGTGGCCGAGCGCTTTGACGACGGTGAGGTAAATGAGGATCGCGAATCCGATTAGGCCGAGAATCAGCCCGAGGCCGCCGAAGAGGTGCAGCGGCCGGTGTCGGTAGCGGCCGATGAAAGAGACCGTCAGCAGATCGAGGAACCCGCGAACGTAGCGCTCGACCCCGTACCGCGACCGGCCATGCTCGCGTGCACGATGGTTGACCGGTAGCTCTGCAACCCGAAAGCCGCGGTACTGCGCCAGAACCGGTATGAACCGATGGAGCTCGCCGTAGAGGCGCATGCCTTGAACGACCTCCGCCCGGTACGCCTTCAGCCCGCAGTTCATGTCGTGCAGGCGCAGTCCGGACACCCGCCCCGTGACCCAGTTGAAGATTCGCGACAGGAGTCGCCGACGGAGTGGGTCGCGGCGGTGCGTCTTCCAGCCCGAAACAAGGTCGAACCCCTCTTCGAGCTTGACGAGCAGCCGCGGAATCTCCGCCGGATCGTCCTGGAGATCTGCGTCGATCGTGACGACGATCTCACCGCGGGCCAGGTCGAACCCGGTCGCCAGCGCCGTCGCCTTGCCGAAGTTTCGCCGGAGGCGGACGACCCGAACGTTGTCGTGGATCGCGTGTAGCCGGGTCAGCGCAGCGAACGACCCATCGACAGACCCGTCGTCGACGAAGACGGCCTCCCACTCGCGGTCAAGAGGCTCGAGAGCAGCCTGGAGCTCTTCGTAGAGGAGAGGGATCGAGCGCTCCTCGTTGTGCAGGGGGATGACGATCGAGATCACGGCGATTGGTGGCGGCTGGGGTCCTCCGCGCTTAGCTTATGCGGCGCGCGTGGCGGATCTGCTGTCGATGGCCGAGGCCCAAGGCCTGATCCTCGAACACACTCGGCCACTTCCGGCCGAGCGAGTCCGGCTGGAAGACGCCGCGGGCCGGGTGCTGGCCGAGGCTGCCAGGGCGGCCGTCGACCTGCCGCCTTTCGCGAGCTCGGCAATGGACGGCTATGCCCTGCGGGCGGCCGACACACCGGGCCGGCTCGCCGTGGTTGGGCGGATCGCTGCCGGAGAGCCTGCGGCCGTCGGTCTCCAGAGCGGACAGGCGATGGGGATCTCAACGGGCGGTGCGGTTCCCCAGGGTGCCGATGTCGTCATCCCCATCGAGTATGTTGTCGAACGTGACAACGAGGTCGCGATCGATAGTCCGGCGGAGGCCGGGTCGAATGTTCGGCCGCGCGGGGGCGACGTCCGAGCCGGCGAGATCGTCGCCGAGGCCGGCTCGCTTCTCACACCCGCACGGCTCGGCGCCCTGGCCGCCGCCGGGATTCCGGAGGCCCGGTGCGCACAACGGCCGCGCGCCGCCGTTCTCCCGACGGGAACCGAGCTTCGCCGTCCGGGCGAGACGCTTGCGGCGGGCGAGATCTACGAGGCAAACGGGCTGATCCTGTCGGCTCAGCTTGCAGCTGCCGGGGCAACTGTCGAGCTGATGCCGGCGGTTGGCGACGACGAAGGTGCGCACCGGGCTGCGCTCGAGCAGGCGCTCGAGTCGGATGTCGTGGTCACTTCCGGCGGCGTCTCCGTCGGCCCGCACGATCTCGTCCGCCGGGTCGAAGCCGAGCTTGGAGTCGAAGAGGTCTTCTGGCGGGTAGCCGTCAAGCCTGGCAAGCCGATCGCCTTCGGCGCCCGCGGCGAGACACTCGTCTTCGGCCTTCCGGGCAATCCGGTGTCGGCTCTCGTGGGTTTCGAGTTGTTCGTGCGTCCGGCGATCCGCGCCCTGCAAGGCGTGCCCGAGCCCCTGCCTCGGTTCGAGCGTGGCCGGCTGACGGGCGGGCCGAGGCGGAGGAACCCGGAGCGCGACGAGCTTGCTCGAGCGCGTCTCGTGAGCTCACCTGAAGGCGCGGTTCTCGAGCCTCTCAGCGGACAGGACTCGCACATGATCGCCCGCGCGGCCGCTGCCGACGCGCTCGTCCTGATCTCGCGCGGCGAAGGCGAAGTCGCCGACGGGTCGCTGGTCGATTACCTCCGGCTGGACTAAGGACTCGCCGCTCAGCCGCCGGCGGCCCGTTGCTGTTCTCGGGAGGCCTTTTGCCGGGATCGCTGAGCGAGGACAGTCCGCCGGATTGCCGAACGGATCGGGCCAAGGCCGCGATCGGCGGCATTTGGGTAAGGGCCGTAACGGCGGGCGACGAGCGCTCCAAGCTGGGCAGCGGCCGCAAGCCACGCGAGCCCGATCACGAAGGTCGGAATCGGGACGTAGTGCACGGCGACGAGCTCGGCGAGGTACCAGGGTGCATCGAGTCCTAGCCCGTACCGCGTGGCGAAAAGTACGAGCAGAAGCAGGGGGCCGGCGAACCCCAGTGCGAAAACCCCTGCGCGCGACCAAACCGGGCGCGATTGCACCTGAGGCAGCCAGAGCCAGGCGTGCAGGGACGGGAGGACCAGAATCAGGGAATACGGATTGGTCGCGACGACCAACAGGCCGACCACTCCGAGCGCCAGCAGCGCGGCTGTGTGGCCTGCGAGCTCGTCGTCGATCCCAACGGGTCGGCGCGGTGCGAGGCGCGCCCGCGTGACGGCCCAGCCGAGCGCTGCGAGCGCTGCGAGCCCGAGCAGTCCTAGCAAGGGCCAATGCCGCGCGGCCGAGCTGTGAGGCGCGAGCGGCAGTGAGGTTCCGCCCGGCCAGACGCCGAGGAGGGCGAAGAGCTCGAACAGGGCTCCCACCCAGAGCCAGAACGCGAGCCGGCTCCGATAGCTGCGAAACGCGGGAGCGATCGGAAGATGGCGCCGCCGACAGCGTGCGAACAGATCGATCGTGGAGATCAAGAAAGGAAGCAGGGCCGCGATCAGCACGAGCTCGACTGCCCAGCCTCGAATCACGCGGGCGCCGAGATAGATGTAGCTCGACGTCCCTTGGACGAGCTCAGCACCCTGGTCGAGCGAGCGCAGAAGCTCCTGAGTGCTGCGCCCGATCTGCGCGAGCCGGCCGCCGTTGAGATGGTTGGGCGTGTCCGAGAATGGGGGCGGCCGCCGCTCGCTCGCGGTGGTCACCGTCAGCGCGCCGACACCGTGTGACAGCAGCGGACCCTGCTCGTACAGAGTGAAGGGAAACGCGAGATCGAGCAGCTGCGCGAAGGCGCCCGGCCGCCGGGGCAGCTCGCCGGTCTGCTCCTGGATTCGTCCTGCCGTGGTCTGCACGAGTCCCGCAGAAGCTTCCCGAGCCGTGTCTCCTGCGATGACCAGCCTCGAGGTCGCCCGGCCGGCGATCGAGTCGAGCACGATTGCCGTTACGACGCGGTCTCGGTAGTCGGCGGCGAAGCGCCGTGCGCCTAAGCCGCCGAATTCGCCGCCGTCGGTGGCGACGAAGAGGAGCGTATGGGCGGGGCTCACGATGCTCGCTCCGGGCGGAACGTTTCCTGAAACCGAGTTGGCGTAGGAGCGAGCGAGCTCGACCAGCGCCGCGACTCCCGAAGCGTTGTCGTTTGCGCCGGGACCGGTGCCAATGTCGTCGAGGTGTGCCAACACGGCTAGTGCCTGAGGGGAGCGGCCCGGAATCGTGACGATCAGGTTCTCGAGACGGACTCGACCTCGCCCCGGGATGGTGGCGAAAAACGGTTCGCGGCGGACGCGGAGCCCGAAGTTCGCGACCTGATCGGCGAACCACTGCCTTGCGCTGGCGGCTCCGGGGGATCCCGGCGAGCGGTCCGGAAAAGTCTCTGCAAGGTCGCGCGTGAGCGCGACAGCGCGGGCCTTGTCGAATGCCGGCGGCAGAGCCGGGACGGCCGCTCGCAACGCCACCGGCTTGGCCACGCTGAAGGCGGCGATGAGCAGCGGAATTCCGACCAGCAGCCAGGTGCCGCGATACAGACGGCCGTTGATCGGTCGTTCGAGCGAGCCGTGGCGCGCGCGCACACGAGCCGAAGGCTGGTCCGCCGCCATGCCGTGGCTATAGTAGGTAGGCGAGAACTCGACGTGTGCAGGCAGACTTTGACGCGATGCACGCCTCTTCGACCATCCTCCTCGTCGACGACGAGGATTCCGTTCAGAAACTCCTTACGTATCCGCTGGAACGCGACGGTTTCCGAGTTGTACAGGCGCGAGACGGCGAACAGGCCCTGAGGCTCTTCGGCGACGAGCGGATCGATCTCGTCGTTCTCGACCTCATGCTGCCGAAGGTTGACGGCCTCGAGGTTTGCAAGCGCCTCCGGGCCGGAAGCGACGTCCCGATCATCATGCTGACCGCTCGAGGCGAGGAGCTCGACAAGGTATTGGGACTCGAGCTCGGGGCCGACGACTACATCACGAAGCCGTTTTCGATCCGCGAGTTTCGTAGCCGCGTGCGGGCGCTGCTCCGCCGCGCGGCGCTACCGCGCGAGCGTCCTCTGGAGGATGAGACGATCGAAGCGGGTGAGTTGCGAATCGACCCTGCTCGCCGAACGGTGGAGCTTGCCGGTGAGCCCGTGCAGCTCACGTATGTCGAGTTCGAGCTTCTGAGGACGCTCGCTGGCGAGCCCGCACGCGTCTTCACGCGCGAGATGCTGCTCCGCTCGTTGTGGGGCGACTCCGCCTACCGGGAGCACCGCACGATCGACGTGCATGTTCGCCACTTGCGGGAGAAGCTCGAACGTGACGCGCGTGAGCCCGAGTACATCTTCACCGTCCGAGGCGTCGGCTACCGCTTTCGGGACTGATGGGCGCGTTTCGGACGGTAGGAGCCCGGCTCAGCCTGGCCCTGCTAGGCGTCGTCGCACTCGTTCTGGGGCTCGTGTACCTGATCGTTGTTCCGTCGCTGAAGAGCCGGCTGATCGACAACCGGCTCAACGACCTTGCTCACGCCAAGCACGCGTTGGTCACGGAGTACCAGCTGAACGCCACGGACTTCTACTCGAACGCCGCGGACAGCACGAATGCCCGCGTGGTCTTGATGTCAGTGTTTTCCCAGTCGCCATCGACCGTCGTCACTCCCGAACAGTCGTCGCTTCCGGGTCGCAGCGTCCAGGCCTTTACGGACGATCCAGTCGCGGTCAGGGCTGCCAGGACGTCTCATCTCGAGCGCGGCACCGTTTCGCGCGGCAACGGGGAGTTCGCGGAGGTCGCGTTCCCGATCGGTACCGGGAACGTGCTCCTGCTTTCAGCGCCACTCCACGACGCACTGGCCGACGTCGATGCCGTTCAGCGGCGGTTGCTTCTCGCCGGTGGACTGGCGCTGATCGTGGCCTTGCTGGTCGGCTATGGCGCGGCGCGGTTGTTCGCACGCCGCATCCGGCGCCTGGAGCGAGCCGCCGGGCGCATAGCCGGCGGCCATTTCGACGAGCCGGTAGGCGATCGCAGTGCAGACGAGCTCGGCGAGCTGTCACGGGCGTTTGACCGGATGCGCATCCGGCTCTCGGGTCTCGATCATGCTCGACGCGAATTCGTTGCGAACGCCTCGCACGAGCTGAGAACCCCGCTGTTCTCGCTTGGCGGCTTTCTCGAGCTGATGGAGGATGAAGAGCTCGATGAGGCAACGCGCCGCGAGTTCCTGGACACGATGGCCGGACAGGTCCGGCGGCTGACGAAGCTGGCCGACGACTTGCTCGACCTCTCACGGCTCGATGCAGGTCGTCTACAGGTAGAGACGCAACCGGTTGACCTCGGAGAGCTGGCGGGCGCGGCAGTCAACGAGTTCGCCGGTGTGGCCCTGGCTTCCGAGCATCCGCTCGAATACGCGGCCAACGGCGGTGCTGCAGCGCGCGGGGATCCTCAGCGCGTCATGCAGATCGTCCGCATCCTGCTCGACAACGCTCTGGCGCACACACCCCCGGGCACACCCGTCGAAGTCGCCGTGCACAGAGCCGACGGTCGAGCCGAGATCAGCGTTGCCGATGGCGGTCCCGGCATCAAGGACGAAGACCGAGCCGAGCTGTTCGAGCGCTTTTACCGTGGCGAGAGCACGAAAGCCTCGGGCAGTGGGCTCGGCCTGGCCATCGCGAAGGAGCTCGCGGCGCTGATGGGCGGCGAGATCGAGGTCGAGTCGAGGCCGGGACGAACTGTCTTCTCGGTTGTGCTGCCGGCAGACGATTCAGCCTGACACCCGCGCCTAGAAACGGGTGTAGCCCGATGCGCCGTCATTCATGGTCCCGCGTCAACCAAGGCGCCCCAACCTCCTCCCCGAGGCGAGCGTAGCGGCGAAATCGTTACGCGCGAGTGACGCTGACCCGCCAATAGTGCGCTTTTTGCGGTGGCAGTTAATTTTGGCTCAAACACGCCGACCGTTTCATGTGAAAAGGGCCGAAAAGGCCATGTCTGCAGGAATGGGGTTGCCGAATGCGATGATGCGTGGAGCGCCGCCGACCTTCTACTAGCCCAGCTCGGTGAACCAGGTCGTTCGCGCCTCGACCGCGTCTTCCGCGCCAACGCCTAGAACGCACCCAGCTACAGTGCGAACCGTGCGCGACCGCCCGGTGTCTATCGCGATCGTTGCGATCGTTGCCGCCGTGATCGGCGGCATTTCCGTCCTGGTGGTCGGAAAAGCGGCAGGTTGGCTGGACACCGGAACGAAGAAAACCGTCGTCGTGCAAACGCCGGCGGTCGCGCAGGCGGTTGCGACACCGAGGGCCGCCTTGGCGCCGAGCGCTAAACCGCTCAGCGGCAGAAGCTTCAATCCGAGCCGGATCTACACGACGCGCTCGCCCGGCGTCGTCACCATCTACGCGATCTACGGCAACAGTCTTTCCGCACAGGAAGCGCAGGGATCCGGCTTCGTGGTCTCTCCCAAGGGCTACATCCTCACGAACTCGCACGTGATCACGAACGCCGGCGAGTCGCCGGGGAAGGCGACGCCGGCGGACAAGCTGTACGTCGAGTTCCAGGACCGGGATCGCGTCCCGGCGAAAGTCGTCGGGTGGGACATCTACGACGACGTCGGATTGATCAAGGTGAACCCCGCCGACCATCGTCTCGATCCCGTCCCGCTCGGGAATTCGGCCCAAGTCCAGGTCGGCCAGCCCGTGGCTGCGATCGGTAGTCCGTTCGGGAACGTCAACTCGCTGAGCGTGGGAGTGGTTTCTGCGACCGAGCGATCGATCGATTCCCTGACTTCCCAATACAGCCTGATCGACGCGATCCAGACCGACGCTGCGATCAACCATGGAAATTCGGGTGGCCCGCTCTTCGACGCTCGGGGCCGCGTGATCGGGATCAACGCACAGATCCGCAGCGACTCGGGCAGCGCCGAAGGTGTCGGTTTCGCGGTGCCGATCGACTCCGCGCGACGGTCGATGACCCAGTTGATCGCTGCACGACGTGTCTCGTATGCCTACGTTGGGATCGAAACCGAGGATCTGATCCCGACAATCGCCAGGCAGCTCCATTACCCGGTTTTGCACGGGGCGGTCGTGACGAAGGTGAACTCGAACTCGCCCGGGGCACAAGCCGGGCTGCGGGCCGGAACCGACAAGCGGGACTTGCTTGGTGCGCCGTTCATCAGCGGAGGCGACGTGATCGTTGCGATTGCGCATCACCCGGTCGGAAGCGCCGAAGACGTCGTGCGGGTCGTCACCGAGCAGCTTTCTCCGGGACAGTCCGTTCCAATCACCTTCATCCGCGGAGGACGCCGCCACCAGGTGACGATCAAGCTCGCGGAGCGGCCCGCGAATCCTGGCGGCTAAAGGTGCTCGCTTGCGACACCGGTCTGGAGGACGTTCGGGCTTGGCCCGGACGTCCGTTTAATCCCCGTTGGCAGAGTCGATGCCGGCGAGGTCTCCCCGAGACAGCCTCATAAGGTTACGCGCCGAGGCGAGAGGGAAGAGGGCCATCATCGACGCGCAAGACCGATCGGTTCGGCTGATCATTCCGGCCAAGGCCGAGTACATCACCCTCGGCAGGCTGGCGTTGACGGCGATCGCGCGCGTCCGACCGCTCTCCGAGGAGACGCTCAGCGATCTGAAGCTCGCCCTGACCGAGGCATGTACCAACTCGGTCCGGCACGCCTACCGTGAAGGACGAGCGGGGAAAGTCGAGATCGTCTACGAGATCGAGCCCGACCGGCTCGCCGTGGAGGTCACCGACGACGGTGAGGGCTTCGAGCCCGCCGACCTCGTGGGGGAGGGCAACGGCGATCTGAGCGAGGGGGGTCTGGGAATCGCAATCATCCGGGCGCTCGCCGACGAAGTTGAGATCGGTGAGCGGGAGTCGGGAGGATCACGGCTTCGCTTCGTGAAATTCCTGGACGAGTAGCGTCTATTCTCCGCGCTCTCGCCGTCTGAAGACACTCGACTCGACCCCATGCTCCAGCTCGTCAACGTCGGAAACAAATCGCTGCTCGATTACGGCACGATCGCTTCGCGTGGCCTGATGGAGGAGATCCGCAGGCTCGCGGCCCAGCTCGAGGGCAAGCGGGTGCTTCATCTCTCGGCGACCGCGTTCGGCGGCGGCGTGGCCGAGATCAACTATGCGCTCGTGCCGCTGATGCGCGATGCGGGGCTTGACGCCGAATGGCGGGTCATCCGCGG
>Ga0207693_10004931_pt1 | contig 11213 bp, 12 predicted proteins | sample LARL81metaG_FD_184347 | JGI IMG/M metagenome (GOLD analysis project Ga0207693, IMG submission 184347) | Corn, switchgrass and miscanthus rhizosphere microbial communities from Kellogg Biological Station, Michigan, USA - LAR L8-1 metaG... | ecosystem: Host-associated > Plants > Roots >... | reverse complement strand
CTGCAACGCCAACAGCGACGGCCACTGCCACAGCGACGGCCACTGCCACAGCAACGGCTACTGCCACGGCGACGGCAACGGCGACACCAACTGCTACTGCAACACCAACAGCGACGGCCACTGCCACAGCAACGGCTACTGCCACGGCAACGGCAACGGCGACACCAACTGCTACTGCAACGCCAACAGCGACGGCCACTGCCACAGCAACGGCTACTGCTACTGCCACGCCAACACCTAGGCCGACACCCACGCCTAGGTCTCAGCCGACACCAAGGCCTCGTTCGACTCCGCCGCCTCACCCCTAGGCTCTGACTAGGGAATAGTTACTTGGATGGGAACTCGTGAGCGAACCTCGCGAGTTCCGCAACCGCAGTGTAAGTCGGTTTGCACGCTACTTGGTAAGCCAAGGCAATGCCTGTGTAACGCGCTTTGCCGATGTTCGGGGGTACGGAGATCGCGCTACATACGGTCGACGGCTTTGAACCGTTCAACGCTTTAAGCGCTTTAACTGGCCTAACGAATCCCGCTATCGCATTCCCATTGGACTTTGGTCATCTTGTCTGGCGCAACATCGGCTTCGAAGGGGCCGAAGCGGCCGATGCTGGATTTCCTTCCCTTCAGGGAAATTTCGTAGTGGCCAGGCGGCAACGAGACCCGAAATCGGCCTTGGTCATCCGTGATGAATGAGGTCACCTCGCTATTATTCTTTTCCACCGCAAAAGTGGCGTTAGCCAGCGGCATTGAAGCGGCAGCATTAGCTCTGATTGGGCCCGGTTTAGCTGGGCTGATCGTAATTACCCCTTCAATTCCTGATTCTCCTGCAGAAGGAGTTTGCCCAGTGGAAGCGGAAACGATCATGGCGATGAGCACGAAAGCGATGAGCAAGTTGCGAATTCTCACTGCGCACTATATTCGTGCGATCTACGTGATGGTCAACGATTCGAAACACAAAGCGAATCTTAACAGGGCTGGCACTTGACGAAGGAATTGTCGCGTCGAAATTCTCCGCTTCTGTCGCGCATGAAACGATACCTGCCGTTTATAATTGTGGTTGGTGTCGCATTGGTCACGTTTGGGAGCGGCACGATGCTCTATCGCGCAAAGCGTCCGCAGGTTAAGAACATTCCCGAAAGCCAGAGCGTCACCGCAAAAAGCAATACATCGGCGCACGTCCGGGGTAACCCCGACGCCCCGGTTACGTTGGAAGAGTTCGGCGATTTCCAGTGTCCGCCGTGCGGACAATTCGCCGGTTTTGCTGAGGAACTGCTAAAGGAATACGATTCGCGATTGCGCGTCGTTTTTCGAAATTTCCCACTCGCCGCCCACGAGCACGCTCGCGAAGCAGCACTGGCCGCGGAAGCCGCCGGTTTCCAGGGAAAATTTTGGGAGATGCACGACACGCTCTACCGCGAACAATCAGCCTGGAGCAAGGCCCCGAATGCGCGGGAACTGTTTGAATCGTATGCGGGCACGCTGGGCCTTAATATGGATCAATTCAAGAAAGATATGGACAGCGACAAAGCGAGGGAACGCGTCGATTCCGACCATGCGCTTGGCGATTCTTTGGGAGTAAAGGTCACTCCAACGCTATTCATCAACAACCACCCAGTCGACCCACAAGAGAAAAACCCCGAGGGCGTCCGAGCCGCGATTAATGCGGCGCTGGAAGAAAAATCAAAAAGTGGGGCCTGACGTGCCTACCAATCACACGAATATCAGACGCGCGGCAATGACGAAATCCAAATGACGAAGCTCGAACGAATGACGAATTACCGAATGACGAACAATGATGCCGCCGCTTCTGGGATATTCGAGCTTGGAACTTCTCTTGTCATTCGGCATCCGGATTTCGACATTTCTTTCGTTAATTCGTCATTCCAATCATGAGCGTATCGCGGTTCCGCACCATTCTTTACACGATAGTGGCCATTGTTGCCGTGACCGGTCTGGCGGATGCAACTTATCTGACCGTGCAGGCGCTCACCGGCGAGACCCTCAGCTGCGGAGGTTCGCCGGATTGTTTTCGGGTACTGGGGAGTTCGTACGCCAAGATGGGCGGAATTCCGATGGCCATGCTTGGAGCGCTCGCATATTTCACGGCGTTCACTCTCGCCACATTCGCAGCGTTCGGCTATGCGTGGGCGCCGAAATTCCTTGCTTTGACCGCTGGTGCGATGTTTCTGACAACACTTTGGCTGCTGTACGTGCAAGCTTTTCTCCTGCATGCGTACTGTCGATATTGTTTGTTCTCAGCGGCAATTACGTTTCTTATTGCCGGGCTGCTGATCGCCGTACCGCCCTCACGACGCCGGTCTGGCGCATGAGCCGCATGCTCGTATAGGCAATGAGTCCTATGCGCATTTTGATCGTCGAGGACGAAAAGAAAACCGCGGCTTTTCTTGCCAAAGGATTGCGCGAAGCCAGCTTTGCTGTCGATGTCGCGATTGATGGCGAAACCGGATTGAAACAGGCGCGTACGACCAAATTTGATCTTCTCATCGTCGACATCATGCTGCCGCACAAGGATGGCTGGGATGTGGTCGCGGAACTGCGACGCGATGAAGTCCGCACGCCCATTTTGTTTCTTACCGCCCGCGACAGCGTCCGCGATCGTGTGAAAGGACTTGAGCTAGGTGCAGACGATTATCTGGTCAAGCCGTTTGCGTTTCCGGAATTACTCGCCCGTGTCCGTTCGGTGTTGCGGCGCGCTCCGCAGCAGCAACCGGAACATTTGCGCATCGAGGATTTGGAACTCGACACGGAACGTCACAAGGCAATGCGATCGGGCGTTCCGCTGAACCTCACGCCAAAAGAATTCCTTCTGCTGGCGCATCTGGTTCGCTCAAGCGGCACCGTCGTATCGCGCGACGAAATTGCAGAACACGTTTGGGACGTTGGATTCACGACCGACACGAACGTCGTCGATGTGATTGTACGCCGGTTACGCGTGAAAGTAGACGACCCGTTCAAGACGAAGCTGATCCACACGATTCGTGGCGTCGGCTATGTTCTCAAAGGACGCTAAGCGTCTTCATTGTCGTTCTTGAATAAACCACGCTCCATCGCATTCCAGCTCATTCTGCTGTTTACGCTGGCGGCGGCGCTTTTGCTCGCCTGCGGACTTGGCATCTTTTACTCGATTGTCGTGCGCCATGCGTTCGCCGAAGACAACGCAGTTCTGGCCGACAAAATGTTCGCCTTAAGTGCGGATCTGCGCGAGAACGGACCCGAAATCTTTGCTGAAGAAATCACGGCGCGTCGCGCCGGTCAGCACACCCCTTACTGGATCAGGATTCTCGACTCACAGGGCCGCGCCATCGCAGAAACACCGCAAATGGATCGATTGATTCCGACACAGATTTTTCCAGCAGGGCGAGAACCGGCGGAGGCTATCCGCGCTCGCAAGGATTATCGAAGCGCAGAGAAGATGTTCTCCCTGGTGGCCTTCAATGACCATCCCGGTGACAAGGTTTACACACTTCAGTTGGCACAAGACCGCTCGAGTGACGAGCAAGTTGAAAGAAATTTCGCTCTGTTATTCATCACGGTCCTCTTCGGCGGCGTTGTGGCCTCAGCTTTGATTGCGATCATCGTTACACGACGCGGGTTGCGGCCGCTCCGGGAGATGACGCAATCACTCGGCCGAATCGGGCCGGACCAATTGAAGCAACGTATCGGTTCCACCAGCTGGCCGCGCGAGCTGCAACCGCTCGCCATCGCTTTCGACCAAATGCTGAAACGTCTCGATGATTCGTTTACCCGCCTCTCGCAATTCTCAGCCGATCTTGCGCACGAGCTCCGCACGCCGATCACCAATATGCTGGGCGAAGCGCAGGTCGCCCTCACGCGAGATCGCACCGCTGACGAGTATCGCGAGACCATCGAATCTACCGTCACCGAATGCGAGCGGCTTTGCAGGATCGTGAACAATTTGCTTTTTGTCGCACGCGTGGATGCGGCGCGTGAACCGATCGCACGGAAGCGGTTCGATGCACGCGCAGCAGTGGAAAAAATCGCAGAGTTTTATCAAACCGTCGCAGACGATCATCATGTGACGATCAATTGCAGCGGCGACGGGCAAATTTATGCCGACCCGGATTTGTTCGAACGCGCCGTGGGAAACCTGCTTGACAACGCGCTGCGATTCACGGCAGAGCACGGTTCAATTCGTGTCGCGGTTTCGAAACACAACAGCGATTTTGAGGTAACAGTCAGTGATAACGGCTCCGGGATCGCTGCGGAGCATTTGCCGCGTGTTTTTGATCGCTTTTACCGAGCGGAATCATCGCGCAGCTCCGACGGCGCAGGGCTCGGTCTGGCGTTGGTAAAATCGATCGTCGAGCTCCACGGCGGATCTGCCACCATTCAAAGCGAATTGGGCCATGGCACAACAGTCATCCTGAAATTCCCGGCGCAGTCCGAGTTGTAATGATTCTGCGCCTTGGGACGCGCAATTCTAAAAGGTCGTGATCTTTTACCATACCTGCGTGTCCTGACCGCAATCAGGCAACTTTCGATCTTCATCGCGCTCAGCCACCATTGAGAGCAATCCAAGCAGCGGCACAAGGTCAAACTGAGATTCCCGCTTCCGCCGAAAGAGAAGCTATCGAAGCACGCCGTCGCTTCGTCGCGAACCAGATGACAAAAAAGTAAGGAAGAAATCCTTTGACAGAGTTTCCGTTGTGGCCGGACTCTGTGACCGAAGGAAGAGCACCTAAGGAGGAGTCAAATATGAAAATTCGCGGATTTGTTTTGATCATGGTTGCGGTGGCATTTGCTTTCGCTCCTACGAAGTTGAACGCTCAAGGCAATTACGCCGTCAAGCTGATCTCGCCAGTGGCGGGACAGGTTCTCTACGGTGGGCAGAAGATAATGATCGAGTGGAAACACACGCTTCCTCGCAATTTCGGGGAGTGTGAAAGCGAGGCTTGGCTGTCGCTGGATGGCGGCATTACGTTCAGGTGGATTGCGTTTCTCGCGCCGACGAGTACATCTTTCCTGTGGACAGTTCCCAACACCCCTACCAACTCAGCGGTCTTGGATATTCGCTTCGGATGTGAGGTCCCGTATTATCCGGAAAGCTATGCTCCGCAGCTGACATCGATGTTCGCCATCGCGAAGAGTCCGTAATAAATTCTGCTTGCAAGGTCAGCGTTTAGTCCAGGGAGACGCACCGCGAAGATTGGTTACAGTGCCGGCCCCTGGATCAGCATTGCCTGCCGCAGCCGAGACGAAAACGCCTTCATCAGCGGCGAACAGGAACGAGACCTGCTCGGGTGAGAGGAATGTATTAGGAGGCGAAGACGGACCAACCGAGTAGTTGATGACATCCACACCGTCGGCAACAGCCTGATCGATGGCAGCCACTAGATCAGAGTTGAAGCCGCTCGCCGTCGAACCATCCTGGGTCGACCAGAGAGCCTTGTACGCAGCTATGCGGGCTCGCGGAGCCATCCCGCTGATAGGCGGGAAGCCTGCCGCCGGGCCCGTCGGTTGAACTCCGTTGTTCCCGCCGGCAGTCGACGAAGTGTGTGTGCCATGACCGTTGTAGTCCCGAGGTGATAAAAATTCCCATGGCCGTTGCGCCTGAATGCCAGGGTCACCACCCCACCCGGCGTTGAAATGCCGCGCCCACATCAGTTTCTTGTTGCAGTTATCAGAAGTCCATGAGCCGTCTGCCGAACTGTCCTCGCATCTTCCGTGGCGACCGCCAAATGGTTGATAGATGAGTTTGCCATTCGCGTCACGGTCGGAGAAGCTTTTGCTCTGCGGCCAGATACCCGAGTCAACAACACCGATAGCGATATTTTCTCCTGCGCCTGCATGCGTTCTTGTGCCGGTTGGACCGCCCAACGGATCCCAAAGACCGCCTGCGCCCGTAAGCCCGAGGAAGCTCGGCGTCGTCGATGTGTTGATTTCATGTAGCTCGTCCGGTGTCACCGCGAGAACGTCGCTTTGTTTCGCGAGAGCCGCGGCCTGTTTCTCAGTGAGCTTCGCGGCAAAGCCATTGAAGCTCTTATGTATAGTCGTAAATCTTGGCGCCACCGCGGACTTTTCGAACAGCTTCGTCGCGTTTCCCCTTGAGATAACTGACGTAACTCAAAGTATTCGCGGCGAGTGGGTCGATCTTTTGGCCCTTGCCCGGTTTTGTGGCGTTGTATCCATGAATGTCACCAGTATAGGAAACGACCGGGGAAGCTTTCATGTGGACGATATAAACGCCGTTTATGGGTCCGCCATTTGTCGCATCCGGAGCACTAGGTTTCGCGGCGACGAGAGCCATGGCCGCCCCCGCGAAAAACAACTGTGCGCGCGCTCGCGATTCGCAGAATTGAAGTGAAACGTTTTTGATTAAATGCAGGTGCAGTTTTTATTTTCATTCAGGTTGAATTTTGCGGGTTAATGAATTGAGCCGCGAAGATTACAAAATTGTAACAAGCCGAATCAGGCTTTTTTTATGCCATTTAAAGCGTTCGGGGAAAGGGTCCGACTCAGAGATCGTTCACGACGCGTCCGCGATAACCACATTCCCGCTCCTTTCTCAGGGCATGATCACTAATCGCCGCCGTGATTAAATATTTGTCTTGCCAAAACATTACATATTTGTAATCTGATCGCGAAGTGGATTAGCCGCGGTGTGGTTACCGCGGTTCACAAAGTGGATAGCCGCAGCTCGGTGGAGCGGGCTGCGGCTGCCCTTCTGCCCGACTTGCAGAGACGCTGCATTGGTCGAAGATTTTGCGAGCTGCTTTTCCGTTTAGAACTCCACTAACACACTGGCGTAGTCCGAGCGCCGCAGTGTGGATTTGATTTGCCCCAGGAAGAACGCTCGAGAATGCGAAGAGTGACGCCACTATTCCACGGTCGCACGCCGATCCAGACTTTAACGGCTCTGGCGAACCAAGCGTATTAGGTTGCGCCCCCGCTCCAGTTGTTCAGCCCTGAAGGTCGGCGTCCACAAAGAATGCAAATCGCGCAACGGTTTCTCTTAGCGATTACGCGTTGAAACCGGCGCTTCGCCACCGGCTTCTTTGCCTGGCCCGCCTGGACCCCACAAGTAGGAAGCCACTACGAATAGTTGCATGACCGGCGACTTATGATTCACGCCAAACAATGGAGAGACGTCGAAACGCAATCTGCTAGTCGGCTTCCAATCGGCAGTCGGGCCAATCACGAAACTATTGTAAGGTATGCCCCTGCCGAACTTGTCGCTGAAGCTACGGAATTGGCACTCGACTCCAACCTTGAAGTCTTCAGCCGGAACGCCAGCTCCTGCAACAGGTTGAACATTGTTCGTGTGTACGTTTTTATGATCAGGAGGCGGTGGCGGCGTGGGCGCGGGCTGAAAGAGGTGAATCGGAGTCATCGCACTAGAAGCAATTCCCCACTCCCGCCCGCGATCGCCCTCAATTTCCTGTTCAAAAAACCCGTTTAGCGCCCATTCGATGCGGTCGAAGAAATCTTCGGACAAAAGCAGACGCACTTCGTAACCATCAGGAATCGGGTCAGACTTATCAAATCCCCCAGGCCCAAACTTTTTCGCAGGCGTGGGCGCGCCTTCATCGTGGAGAACGTTCCCCATGCCAATTTTGTATTCGGCGAAGACCGTCGGGTTCAGCGGAATCTTGTCCCAATCCGCGAATGCATACCGGCCTTCAAAGCTGACCGTGGAAGCCTGAGTATCGCCGTCGAAATGCTGGATGTCACTTTCCACGGCAATATTGAAGCGGTAAGGCAGACCCATTTCACACTCGACCGTCCAGTGAAGGTCAGGGGGACGAAAATGCACAACATCGTCTTCGAAAATGACACTGTTATAAATTTCACCGGATGGAAGGACGTAGGCATTCGTTAACGGCGAGAAGCGGGATTGCGAAAATGCAGGGGGCGCGCCGTACGCGCTTGGTATCTCATAGGGTGGCGGCGCTGCTTGAACGACGACTGCCTGCTCGGTAGAGACCTGCGCCCGGATTGGAAGGTTAAAAGCAGGACATACGAACCACGCGGACGCGATCAACAGCGTGAACCGCGGAAACATTGACCGGACACAACACGTTATTTTCATAGATAGATTCAGCTTAGGATTTGTTTAGATCGATCCGACTACACCGCGCCGATATTACAAAGTTGTAATTTCAAATGTCATGTCGGATATGGCCTAATTTTTACGTAGGGTTAAGCCGTACAAATTTGTCTTGCCAATTATTACGGCTTTGTAATCATGCACGAAACCTATGAGAAAAATGTCCTCTTTTTTTGAAGGTGGGCGGCACCGGCTTATTCCACTGATCGCATGCACGTGTTTCATATTGGCCGCCGATGATCATTCAGCCTTCGCGCAAGCAACAACAGAGCAGCCGGTCGTCGTCACGGCCGAAGGACCGGTCGCCGTCACGGACCAGGAAGTGCCCAGCGCCTACGGTGCGCCGCCCGAGTTTTCGCGCAGCCGTTTTTCCAATGCGGTAAATGCCTACGTGTTGCCCCCATGGGCATTCTTCTTCGGCGAACTTTTTGAGGGTCAGGGGTTCCGCCATGGGCCGCCGGATTATCTGTTCACGCAAGAGATCGAAATGGGTTTGCCGTATCGTTTTAACGTCGCGGCCGAAACACAGTTAGAACGATTTAATGGCGGTGGTGGCGTGCAGACAGTGAGTCTGGAAGCACGATGGGCTCTTGCTGATTGGAACAAGATTCCGCTCAACCCAACTATCTTCGCCGAATACAAATTCGGTGTCGGCACGATTCGACACGAAGAAGTTCCACCCCCTGCCGGAGGAGGAGGGGAGGAGGAAGAGAGCGGACCGCCCAAGGTTCCCGACGCCTACGAAGTTCGTTTGCTCCTGGCACAAGATTTCGGCGAGCACGTCGAGTGGGCAATGAACTGGTTCTTCGAAAAAGAGAACACCGGCGACCGCGGCCGCGAATGGGGCTTCTCTCAGGCTGCGATGGTGCCGATTCTCCTGCCTAACGAGCGTCTGAAAGTCGGCATAGAAATGGAATATAGGAATTTGACCGTCAAAGATACACGCGGCGATCCGTTGCACAGTTTCACCATCGGCCCAACCGTCGCGTGGAAACCGACAACGCAAACTCGCCTGGACATCTCGCCCTTGTTCGGTTGCACCGCGGGTGCTCCGGTTGCTGATGTGTTTGTGGCCTTCTCCTGGCTCTTCGGTGGCGAACGCGCCGAAGCAGAAGCCCCGATCTCTTCGCGCTTCCGTTATTATACCGACGCCGCTTATGCCCGTTCGGGCAAAGATTCGGCAAAAGAGATGAAGCAGGTGGCGTACGTTCCGCCGTGTCCAGAATGGTACGGCGATCGCGAATGGAATGTTAACCTCTGGGGCACTTATGCATTCACTAACACCGACTTCGCTCCTAATCCTTCGCTGGTCGACATCGTACAAAGCACCAGCGAAGGCGGTCCTGTACTCGGCACCTACGATCGCTACATCGGTGGCGACCACGCGTGGGGCGGCGGCGGGGACATAAAATATTTCTTCTGTCGCTATGTTGGTGTCGGTGTTGAAGGATTTGCTCTGGACGCCAGCAAGCCTGGTTTCGATATCTTCGAGGACCAGGCGGTTCCGGTTTTTGTTCACCGAAGAATCAATCACGATCACACTATCGGCTCTGTTTTAGGAACGCTTACCCTGCGCTTTCCGATTCCCTGCACACGTCTTTCGCCTTACGCATGGGCGGGTGTGGGTGCGATTTTCGGCGGTGGCGAAAGGGACCAACTTCACACGCAGGGACCGCCGGACGCATTCGCTGTCAATGCGCAGACCGACCATTTCGGCGCCGAAACGAAATTACTCGGTCAATTCGGTGCCGGCGTCGAATTTCGGTTCTCGCGACACGTCGCGATGATTAATGACTTGAGCTTCGGGGTAATTGATGGCCCGAGAAATAATTTCGGAATGTTCCGCAGCGGCCTGAATTTCGCTTTTTAAAAAATCTTGAGGGTTAACGCCCTCAGGGCTGAAAAATCGCGGCTGTTTCCGCGGTGCTGAAGTGGAGATGCCGCAGCCTGGTGGAGCGGGCTGCGGCACACTTCTTTTTGAGGCGCTGCACGCACTTGTCTAGGCTGCATTCGCAAAACGCGTTGACCAACTTGCCGGTATGACTCTTGACCCGTTCTGTCTAGATCGATAGCTTGGCTGCGGAAAGGAGCTTGTTCGGGTGAAGACCGAAGTATCAATCGAATACTGCGTCGTTTGAAACTACACGCCGAAGGCCGTCAGTTTGGCGGCCAAAATTCTCGAACTCGGCGAGCGCATCAAGTCGCTTACGCTGATTCCGTCGAGCGGCGGCGCTTTCGAAATTCGCGCTAATGGCAAACTGCTCCATTCCAAACTCGAGTCCGGCGAGTGGCCGGATTTCGACGAGATCGTTAAGGCGATCAAGAAAGCAAAATAGCCGGCCGCGCGCGACCGTTTCTGTAATTTGTTGCTCGGCGTTTAGCCTTCAAGAACGTCGTCAAGTTCGCCACGTCGAATCCGTCTTGTGGCGGAGCGCCGCACTTCAAAGTGGGCTCCGCGCGCGAGAAATTCAATCGGCAATCCGCAATCGGCATTCCGCAATCCGGAGAGTGAAGGGTGCCTGGTGGCCCTCGCGGTCTTCAAAACCGTCGTTGCTACGCAAGTGGCGAGGTAGGTTCGATTCCTATCCTCTCCGCCGGAACATTTTGATTGCCGATTGCCCCGACACAGGTCGGATAATTTCCATCGCAAATCGCAATTCGAAAATCGAAAATTGGCTGAAAGGAGGTGAGATCAATGTCGCGTGAGCAAATCCAGAAGCTAACGTCGCTTTCATCCTGCGCCGGGTGAGCGTCAAAATTGAGCCAACAGGCCCTGCGACAAGTTTTGCCGCAGCTTCCCATTTCGCTAGACCGAAACGTGCTGGTCAGTTCGAAAACGTTCGACGACGCGGGTGTGTATCGGTTGGACCGCCATCGCGCACTCGTGCAGACCGTTGATTTTTTCACACCGATTGTCGATGACCCGTTTTCGTACGGCCAGATCGCTGCCGCCAACGCGCTCTCCGACATCTATGCCATGGGTGGACGTCCGTTGACTGCGCTGAATATCATCGGTTTTCCTGATGATCTCGTTAGGCCAAGAGTGGTTTCGGCGATTTTGCGCGGCGGTCTTGCCAAGGCAGCCGAGGTCGGGTGCGTAATCGTCGGCGGCCATTCCATTCGCAAT
>Ga0207693_10004930_pt1 | contig 11215 bp, 8 predicted proteins | sample LARL81metaG_FD_184347 | JGI IMG/M metagenome (GOLD analysis project Ga0207693, IMG submission 184347) | Corn, switchgrass and miscanthus rhizosphere microbial communities from Kellogg Biological Station, Michigan, USA - LAR L8-1 metaG... | ecosystem: Host-associated > Plants > Roots >... | reverse complement strand
GCCTTGAATTGCTGCAGAGCGTCGGTCGGGTAGTTCCACTCGGTCATGGCCCCGACATTCGCCTTGGTCAACAGCTGTGTCTGCTGACCTCCCTCCTGAGCCTGGGGGATAGGCAACCCTTCCGCGTCGCGGAACATTGCGTCTACCACCTGCAGGGTCGCGTACGGTGACGAGTAACCGGTCCAAGCCGCTTCCGTGCCGGTGCGCAACGCCGCGAGCCCAGCCGGATCTGCCGCTTCACCGATGACCTTGACCTTGGACAGGCCGGCGGCAGCGAGCGCCGACGTAATGCCGGTTGCAAACGGACCGTCGTCGAAGACGACGTAGTTCGCCGACGGATTCCGCTTCAGCGTCGATATGACTGTTGGGACTAGCTGCCCGCCGGCAAGCTGGGGAAGGGTCACGTTCGTCGTCGTGGTGGTGCATCCTGGGCACAAGGCCTTTACCCTCGCCGCGAATGCGTTGGTGAATGTGTCGAGAATCGCGTAGCCCGGCACGTGCTCGATCACTGCGTTGCCCTTGCCGTTGGAGTCCGAGACGAAGTAATCCGCCATGAGCTTGCCCTGGGTGCTGTTATCGGCACTCGTGTTTGCGATCACCGGGGGCTTGACCGCGATTGGATATACGGCCGTCACTGCTAGCTTCGCGCCGGCGTTTTCTACCTGCTTGAGGATGGCCGGGGTTACCGGGATCCCCGCCTCGACGATGTAGTTGGCGTGCTTGGTCAACGCGGTGTTGACAGCGCTGCCGAATGTTGCAGGGTTGGCCGGGTCGTAGCTCGCCACTGCATAGTTCCAATGTGCGAGATGGGCCAGCTGGGCGACCGTCTGCTGGATTTGCACGTTCTGGGGCTGAGGAGTCCCCAGGACAACGACGGTCTTCCCCGGCGGTGGCGCGGACTTCAGAGGTGTGGTGATGTTGATCTTGGTGGGAGCGGCCTGGTACGCCTTCAGTGCCGCAGTTGCCGTCGCCACGCCGCCGCCGGTCGTGGTTGCGCTGGCGGTAGACGCGGATACGGACGATCCGGCGGAGCTCGACGAACTCGACGATCCACAGGCCGCCGCTGCAATACCGAGGCCGGTTGCGACCAAGAGAGCTGTGACTCGGCGAGCGCGTGGTAGCACGCGTCCGCTGGCCTCGCGCCTGGAATTGGGCTGCATGTCCCTCTCCTCTGTACTGGTGGGATTGGTGGTGTCGGCCACACGGCCGATGTGGGGCCCGTGGAACTCCGGTCCGGGACGCTGGGCGGGCCCTTGTCCCCGCCAGGCACAGTAGCAAGTCACAAGACGCTCTGTCAAGTGAACAGCGCTGACGCCTACTGAAGCGGCTATAATCTGCTGCGATGGCGACGAGCGATCAGACGAGCAAAGGCGGGTCGCTGCGCGACGAGCAGAAGCGCTTGACTCGCCGGCTCTTGATCGAGGGCGCAGTCACGGCGTTTGAACGCAAGGGTTATGCCGCGACCACGATCGAGGACGTCGTGGCGGAGGCCAACGCCAGCCGCGCGACGTTCTACCTCCACTTCAAGAGCAAGGCAGACGTCGTGCTGGTGGTCGCGCGAACGCTCGGCAGGCGCTGGCGGGAGCTCTATCTCGAGCTCACATCGGGCGAGCCGCCGTCGCGCAAGGAACTGCACGAGTGGATCGGCTCGATGGTCGACAACTACACCCGGAACCGCGGGAGCTTGAAGGCTTTGGATCAAGCGGAGGCAATCGAGCCTGAGGTCGCCGCGGTGAGGCTCGACAACCACAAGGAGTCGATCGCGGTCATCGCCGACTCGATCCGACGGTGGTATGGCTGCGGCGATGAGGAGGCGCGTGTCCGCGCCGCTCTGCTCCTGGTGCAAATCGATCGGTTTCTTTACTTCTGGATCGTCAACGGCATCCCATTCGACCGCGAGCGCGCCGTTGGCACGCTCACCGACCTGTGGCTCTCGATGCTCGGGCTGAGTCAAACCTAAGCCACAAGAGATCGGCAGACAGCTTGACGGGTCGCTAGACATAGCGTATAGTGACCTGACAGGACGCCGCGCGAGCCTCTACCTGAGAGCTCGCGGGGCATCGAACGTCGATCCACGACGCTGGGCTCAGCCAACGCGCCGTGATTCATTTAGAGGAGCAGCCAGCCGTGGGCGCGAGAGCCGCAATCGCAGGGCTTGGGATCACCGACATGGGGAAGGTCTTCGGCCGCACGGTTTCAGATTTCGCGGGCGAGGCGATCGCCCTGGCGCTGGAAGATGCCGGCCTGCAGGCAGGTGACCTCGATGGGTTGCTGATCAATGGCAACCAGTCCGAGGAGATGACGCCGAGACTGCAGTTTGCGCTCGGGCTCGTCGATCTGACGCTGGTCAACAAGATGAGCGCGTTTGGATCGAGCGCGGCGACGATGCTCCAATACGCGGCTCTCGCGATCGAGAGCGGGCAGGCGAACGTCGTGGCGTGCGTGTATGCCGACGCGCCGTTGGCGGCGGGCGAGTCGATCTCACAGTCGGACTACGGCGGAAAACGGTTCAACGCACCGGGACTGGCGGGGCTGCGATTTGCCTACGGCGACTACGGGCCGGCCAACTCGATGTACGCGTTGGCGCTTCGGAGACACATGCATCTGTTCGGGACCAGCCACGACCAGTTGGGGACGATTGCTGTCGGGCAGCGCGAATGGGCGCTGATGAACCCGCGGGCGCAGATGAAGAAGCCGATGACGCTGGAGGACTACAACGCCTCCCGTTGGGTCGTGGAGCCGCTGCACCTGTTCGATTGCTGCTTGGTGTCCAACGGCGCCGTCGCGGTGATCGTCACCGCCGCGGAGCGCGCGCGGGACTTGCGCCAGCCGCCGGTGTACCTCCGCGGCTTCGGGCAGTGCGCGCCGGGTGATCCCGGGCGGACCGGGCGTGAGCCAGCGGTCCATACGGGCGCCGGTAAGTCTGGCGAGCTGGCGCTGGCGCAGGCAGAGATCGGGCTTTCGGACGTGGACATACTCGAGCTCTACGACTGCTACACGTACACGGTCCTCGTCACCCTCGAGGACTACGGATTCTGCGACAAGGGCGAGGGCGGCGTGTTCGTCGCAGACGGGAAGCTCGCCCCCGGCGGCTCGTTGCCCTGTAACACCGGCGGTGGTCAGCTCTCCTCCTTCTACATGTGGGGCTTTACGCCGCTATCGGAGGGCGTGATCCAAGCACGCGGTCAGGGAGGCGAGCGGCAGATCGGCAAGCACGACCACGTGCTCGTCTCCGGCAACGGCGGCACCCTGAACTTCCACTCAACGACGATCCTCAGCAAGCACGACGGATAGAAAGCACGATGACCACGACCACCACGCCCGCCAAGCCCGTGCCCGTTCCCGACGAGGCCAGTGCTCCGTTCTTCGATGGCGCGCTCGATGGCGAGTTGATGCTGCTGCGCTGCCTGGTCTGCGCCACTTACCAGTCGCCGATCGCGTACATCGGCGTCCCGCTGCGCGCCCGCTGCGTGACCTGCTTCTCCGGGGAGCTCGTGTGGGCTCCTTCGAGCGGTAACGCCACGCTGTACAGCTTCGCGCTCATGCACCAGCTCTACGACGACGCTTTCGCCGCGGAGATTCCATACAACATCGCCGTCGTCGAGACCGATGAGGGCGTCCGGCTGACGAGCCAGGTGGTCGACTGTCCGAACGAGCGGCTCGAGATCGGGATGCCGCTCGAGGTGACGTTCGAGCGGATGAGTGACGCGGTCGCTGTCCCGAAGTTCAGGCCACGCGCATGAGCTACGAGCACGTCATCTACGAGAAGAAGGGACATGTCGCCTACGTGACGCTCAACCGGCCGGAACGGATGAACGCTCTCGACGAGCATTCCCACCGCGAGCTGATCGAGATCTTCGATGACTTCGAGGCCGACGCCAACGCTTGGCTGGCGATCATCACCGGCGCCGGCGACCGCGCGTTCTGCGCCGGGAACGACCTGCATGCGACCGCAGAGGCGTCGGCAAACGGGCATGACCGGATCGACACACGCTCGCGATTTGCCGCGATCACGCGCGGCTACAAATGCCCGAAGCCGCTGATCGCAGCGGTCAACGGCGTGGCCGCAGGCGGCGGTTTCGAGATCGCGCTCGCATGCGACCTCGTGATCGCCACCGACACCGCTCGCTTTGCGCTGCCTGAGCCCCGGGTGGGGCTGATTGCGGGCGCCGGCGGGATTCACCGGTTGTCGCGGCAGATCCCGCTCAAGCACGCGATGGGGATGCTTCTCACTGGCCGCTTTGTGTCGGCGCAGGAGGCCCACCGCCTCGGGTTCGTCAACGAGGTAGTGCCGGCGGCGGAGCTGATGGCCGCCGCGGAACGTTGGGCCACGCAGATCCTGGAGTGCTCGCCGCTGCTCGTATCACTCACCAAGGAATCAGCGCAGGCCGGCTTCGGACTCCCCATCGACGAGGCGATCGACGGTGATTGGCAGGAGAGGATCCCGCGGATGCTTGCCTCCCAGGACTACATCGAGGGCCCGAAGGCGTTCTCCGAGAAGCGCGAGCCGGCCTGGACGGGTCGCTGACGGCGGGCGATTGCAGATGAGCACCAACAGCCTCAAGCTAGGTTTCAGCACAGGCTTGCTGTCGGGCCGCTCCTCGCTCTCCGAGGCCGTTGACACCGTCAAGGAGGCCGAGCGCCTGGGCTTTGACTCGGTCTGGGCGTCGGAGACCTACGGTAGCGACGCGCTGACGCCGCTGGCGTGGTGGGGGTCACACACCGAGAAGGTGAGGCTCGGGACGACGATCGTGCAGATCAGCGCTCGCCGCCCGACCGCGACCGCGATGGCCGCGATGACGATGGACCATCTCAGCGGCGGCCGCTTCATGCTCGGGCTTGGCGTGTCGGGCCCGCAGGTCGTCGAGGGGTGGTACGGCGAGCCATTCGCAAAGCCGCTGGCCCGGATGCGCGAATACGTGTCGATCGTGCGTGACGTCTTCGCCCGGCGCGAGACGGTCAGCTCAGAGGGCCCGCATTACCCTCTGCCAGTGCGGGACCGAGAGGGGATCACCGGACTGGGCAAGCCGCTGAAGTCGATCCTGCATCCGCTGAGCGAGCGCATTCCGATCTACATCGCCGCCGAGGGTCCTAAGAACATCGCCTTGGCTGCTGAGATCGGTGACGGCTGGCTGCCGCTCTACTACTCCCCCTACTACGACGCCGAGCTCTACCGTCCGTGCCTGCAGGAGGGATTTGCCCGGCGCGGGGGGCAGCCCGACGAGTTCGAGATCGCCCCCTCGATCCCGTTCATCGTCCACGATGACGTCGAGCAGGCGGCGGATCTGCTGCGCCCGATGTACGCCCTCTACTTCGGCGGGATGGGTGCGCGCCAGATGAACTTCCATCACCAGGTGGTAGTGAGGATGGGCTATGGGGCCGAGGCCAAGAAGATCCAGGATCTGTACCTCGACGGCAAGAAGGACGAAGCGGCAGCCGCCGTGCCGACGAAGCTGGTGCAGGAGCTGGCGCTGATCGGACCAGCTGACAAGATCCGCCACGACCTCGACGCCTGGCGCGACTCGCCGGTCACCACAATCCTGATCGCCGGACCGCGGGAGCGGCTGCGGCAGGCCGCGGAGATCGTGCTCGGCTAGTGTCCGCGACGGAGGAACGACCCACTCCACTCGAAGGCGTTCGAGTGATCGACATGGCCGAGGGCAAAGGCGAGATGTGCGGCCGCTTCCTCGCGGACCTCGGCGCGGACGTGATCCGGGTCGAGCCGCCAGGCGGAGCTCCATCGCGGGCGCTGGCGCCGCTGCACGCCGGTGTCAGCCTGCGGTTCGCAACACACAATGCGGGGAAGCGGGGCGTGGTGGTCGACCACACCACACCGGAGGGTCGCGAACAGCTGCTGCGTCTACTGGACCGCGCCGACATCTGGATCGAGAGCGCCAGGCCGGGCGCCATGTCAGAGCTCGGGCTCGCCGTCGATCTCGTTCATGCCCGAAACGCCAGGCTGGTCGTACTCTCGATCACCGACTTCGGGCAGACCGGCCCATACCGCGACTGGGTCGCCACCGACTGGACACTGCTGGCGATGGGCGGTGTCCTCAGCCGGTCAGGGCTGCCCGGTCGGGAGCCGCTGATGCCGCCCGGCGACCTGGCACTCCAGGTGACGGCGCTGCAGGCGGCGTGGGCAGCGCTCGTCGCGTACTGGAACCGGCTCGAGCACGGGCACGGCGATCACGTCGACTTCTCACTGTACGAGGCGACGGCGCAGGTTGTCGACCCAGCGATGGGGGTCGTCGGCACCGCGCAGGTCGCGGGCTACGAGCCAACCCGCGATCGTCCGGCACCCGGTCCCTACCCGATCTTTCGCTGTCGCGACGGGCACGTGCGCGTCGTCCTGCTGGCGCCGCGCCAATGGCACGCGATGCGGGCGTGGCTCGGCGAGCCCGAAGAGCTTCAGGACCCCGAGTTCGAGACGATCCGTGGCCGGGCGCTCGCGTCCGAACGCCTGCACGCGGTCTTCGACCAGCACTTCCGCGAGCGCAGCAAATACGAGCTGACCCTCGACGGACAGTCGCGGGGAGTGCCGATCGCGCCGGTGCTCGAGCTCGCCGATGTGCTGGCGGCCGAGCACTATCGAATCCGTGGCGCGATCGCCCGCACACAACTCGCGCCCGGGATCGAGGTCGACGCGCCGACGGGGTTTGCCGAGATCGACGGCCGACGCGTGCGGCCCGGTCGCCGCGCACCGCGGGCCGGCGAGCACGACGACGACGTGTTCACCGAGCCGCCACGCAGCCTGTCCGGGTGCTCCGCCAACGCCCACCCAATGCGCCGGCCGTTCGAGGGCCTCCGCGTGTTGGACTTCGGCGTGATCGTGCTCGGAGCCGAGGCCGGCCGCCTGTTCGCTGACCAGGGCGCCGAGGTGATCAAGATCGAGAGCCGCGCATTCCCCGACGGCGCGCGCATCTCGCCCGTGCACTTCGCGATCGGCCATCGGGGCAGCAAGAGCGTCGGCGTGAACCTGCGAAGCCCGGAGGGCGTCGATCTGGTCAAGCGCTTGGTCAGGCAGTCCGACGTCGTGCTCGCGAACTTCAAACCAGGGACGCTCGAGAAGCTTGGGCTCGGTGCGAAGGCCCTGCGGGAGATCAACCCGCGGATCGTGATCGCGAGCAGCAGCGCGGTCGGGGCCACCGGCCCGTGGAGCAGTTGGATGGGCTATGGGCCGTTGGTCCGCTGCGCGTCGGGTCTCACCAGCCTTTGGCGCTATCGCGATGACCTCGACAGTTTCAGCGATTCAACGACGATCCATCCCGATCATTACGCGGCTCGCGTCACCGCGATCGCGGCACTCGCCGCTCTCATCGGCCGCCGGAGGTCGGGACGGGGCGCTGAGATCGCGACCTCCCAGGCCGAGACGATCCTGATGCAGATCAGCACTCCGCTCGTCGAGGAGGCGCTACGGCCGGGCGCGATCGAGATCACGGGAAACGCCGACCGGCACGCTGCCCCGTGGGGCGTCTACCCGTGCGCCGGGGATGACGAGTGGTGCGTCGTCACGGTCCGCAACGACGACGACTGGCACCGCCTTCGCGACGCGCTCGGAAACCCGCAGTGGGCAGCGGATCCCGACCTTGCCAGGGCGGCCGGGCGCCTGGCGCGGCGCACCGAGATCGACGAGCACCTGACCCGCTGGACCCGCGCGCTGCTTCCCCGCGAGGTGGCCGCCACGCTGCAGGCCGCCGGCGTACCCGCGGGCTTCATGCAGCGAGCTGACGAGTTCGAGGGCGACCCTCAGCTCCAAGCGCGTGAGTTCCTGCGCGTGCTCGAGCAGCCCGGCTTAGAGCCGAGGGCGGTCGACAACGCACCGTTTCGCTCGCAGCGGATTCCCGCGCCCGCCGACATCCCAGCGCCTGAACCGGGCGAGCACACGCGCGAGATCTGCACCGGGTTGCTTGGCCTGACAACCGACGAGCTCAACCGCCTGATCGCGAGCGGCGTGCTCGAGGAGCCAGCGCGGTCACCCGAGGCTGAGGAACCGGTACTGCCTCGGTAAGAATCGGGCGACGGCCCGGGTGTAGGGAAAGGCTGTGGATCTCGACATGCGCTCGGGGTCAACCGGGGCCATCCGAAGTCTGAACCGCCTGGGGCAACGCCGCCCGCACCGCAAATGAGCCACGATTTCGATGCCTGGCTGCTGCTCAGCCCGACCTGCTGTCGGACACTACGGGTCACGGTCGCTCGGACATGGCCGGTCATCGAGAGCGTTGACCATCGCCACGACCAGGCGACGCGCTTAGGACGCTGTGACCGGCTCGGACGCTGTGGCTACCCCGGCCGTCCATTCCCCGAGGCGATCCCATAGTCTCGCCCGACCGTCCTGGAAGTTGTGGCAGTGGTAGCTGCCCTGCAGCACAAACAGCGTGATGTCGTCGGAGCGCTCGTAGAACGCGGCCTCGTCGCGCGGCTGGTCGGCGATGTCGAACTCGCCAAAGGCGACCATCACCGGGGCGGTGACGCGGGCGGCATACGCCGCGGTATAGCCGACGTGAAGCGCGTCGATGTAGGGCTCCGCCGCCCAGACGACGGCGTTGGCGTTGTCGGCCGCGACGATGTCCGCGGGGGCGTCTGGGCCGTTCAGCCAGTTCTGGTGCGGCGCCTTGTCGACAACGCCGTAGCGCGCCTCCCACTGATCGCCCCAGAAGCCCTTTGCCTGCTCGACGGCCGTGGCGCGCGCGCCGGCGTCGTCGCCGCTCGGAACCGCACGAGCCTTCGCTCCGTGCGTGTACCCGAGAACGCCGATGGCGTCGTAGCTGCCCCAACGCGCCTGCTGCAGCACCACGAGCCCGCCGCCCATCGAATGACCCACTCCGAAGACTCTCGCAGCGGCGATGGGCGGCAGGTGCCCGACCAGGGTCCCGTCGGCCAAACGGGCGCGAACAAGCTTCACTGCTCCGTGGGCGGCGTCGGCAAGCGCGTCGTACGTGCACAGGGTGCCGTCCTCGGGACGGCCGCTGTCTCCCACACCGAGTGGGTCCGCAGCGATCACCACGAAGCCGCGCGCGGTCATGTGCTCGGCGAAGCTGTAGCCGTCGCGGCCCGGAAGGTGGATGTCCCAGTAGTCCCTCCCGTAGGAACCGCCCGGCCAGCAGACGAGCACCCGGAGTGCCTGCTCATCGACCTCGCCCGGCGCATACAACGTCGCGGCGATCGCCAGCTCCCCAACGCTGTCCGGCGCCACCGAGGACGGCAGATCCAATGTCAGATCCGTTCCCAACAGACGGGTCGCTTCGTTCTGCAAGGGCACCTGCTGTCTCCTCTCTGGCTGGCGGCCAAGTATCCCCGCCTCATGAACTGAAGTCAACTCAATAAACCGAGGAGACGGATGAACTCTTGACGCTCGCCCTGAGCTCAGGCAGACAGATGAGAGATTGAAATGCTTTGGAACGCAAGGAGCGAATCCATCCGCTGCGGATTGCTGCTCGGCCGCTGACGGGGCCACCAGGCCGGCCGCACGCCGGCTGCTCGGCCTGATCGACGGGTCGACCAAGGCCAGGGCCGTGTCGCTTGTCACCCGCGGGTGGAGCCGTTCGCTCCGGTTACAGGGGTCCGGCTCGGCGGCGATCGAGGATGGATGGTTGAGCGATCGCGGGCTCCTGCTGGCTTTCCCCTGTTAACACGCCACGTTTTGGCGTCGCCTCTAGCGACCTTGCGAGTCGGGTACTCTGCGTCCGGCAGAGCATGCGCGATTGGTGCTGCAACGGTGCAGCAGAGTTCGCTGCTCGGAGCCCGCGTCACCACGGCGCGGAGTCGCAAAAGCCCTGCAAAACCACTTCGCCCTCTTAGCTCAGCTGGTAGAGCACTTCCATGGTAAGGAAGGGGTCGACGGTTCGAGTCCGTCAGAGGGCTTAGCCGTAGTACCTGCTTAGAGGTTGTTTTGGGGCGCTCGCTGAGCGCTTGACGCCTTCTTGAATGCCCACCGAACGTCCACGGCGTGGACGTTGGCGCCCTTGTCGAGCAGGTCGATCGCGTGCTGGCGGCCATCTCTGGCGAGGTGGCCGTAGTGGCGGTCGATCATGGTCAGGCTGGCGCCCATGTAGCGGGAGAGGTCGAAGGTGGAGATGCCGGCTCGGAGCGCGAAGGTGGCGAAGGTGTGCCTGAGATCGTAGACGCGGCGGATTGGGTCGATCCCGAGCGCGCGCTGGGCGGGCTTCCAGTCGCGGTGGCGGAAGTTGTGCAGGTCGAGGTGCCCGCCGCGGGGTGCTGGGAACACCAGCGCCGATCCAGGCTCTGCTGGGATCTGGTCGAGTGCCTGCAGCGCGATCTCCTGTAGCGGGACGGCGCGGACGCTGCCGTTGGTCTTGGGCGCTTTGAGTCGCCCATTGCGGAATGCGCGGCGTACATAGAGGACGCGCTGGTCCCGGTCGATGTCACGGTGCTCGAGTGCGAGCCATTCGCCGGGGCGGAGTCCGGTGGCGGCGGCGAACAGTACAAGCGGTCCGTAGCGCGGACCGATCTCCTCGGCGAGCTGACGAAGTTCGTTCCAGGACTCGAATGGCCGCTGCTCAGTCACCGGCCGCTGGGAATTCTCGACGCCCTGCTTGGCCGGGTTGTGATCGATCAGTCCCCAGCTCACTGCTCGGGCGAGTGTCTGCCGCAGCGCCTGGGTTGCCTCGAATCGGTGCCCGATGGGGATCGTCATCCGCCATGTGGCGATCTCCAGGGGTTGGAGCTGGGTGATGGGGAGTTCGCCGAACCTGCGGGTGGCCTTGCCGAGCAACCACGCGAGCTTCTCCAGCGTTTCAGGTTCGGCTTCGTGCTGGGCGAGGTAGAGGTCGACGAGCTCGCTCAGCGTTGGCGCATCGCCGCGAGCGTGTTGGTGGCGGACGCGTTCAAGGGCGCGGCCGAGGGCCTCAGCGGCAGCTCGTTCGGAGGAGAAGCCGCCGCGCTGAACGCGCTGGGAGTCGCGGCCGCCGAGCCGGTACCGGTACGCCCAGGCATCCGCGGTCTTGAGCTCGAAGACCTGCCCTCGCTGGATCACGCTGATCGCCGACCGTGGCGCAACCACCCGGGTGGACAGCTGGGACAGCTTCGTAGAGGCGTCCCGGTCACTGATCACGCCGACGATATACAACGCCCTTCGCTGTGCGGAACACGCCGACGGCATCCGGCATTATGGGTTTCCCGCGAGCCTCTGGAAGCATTTCGAAAAGCTGCCACAACTCCCGCGAGGTCTGCTGCCGGTCGCCGATGCGATATGCCG
>Ga0207693_10004929_pt1 | contig 11215 bp, 17 predicted proteins | sample LARL81metaG_FD_184347 | JGI IMG/M metagenome (GOLD analysis project Ga0207693, IMG submission 184347) | Corn, switchgrass and miscanthus rhizosphere microbial communities from Kellogg Biological Station, Michigan, USA - LAR L8-1 metaG... | ecosystem: Host-associated > Plants > Roots >... | reverse complement strand
GCGAGAGGTTCTGGAGGGAGACGTACTCGAGCTTCGCGGCCGGCTCGACGAAGAGCTCGGTGACCGCGTTCGAGTAGGCCTCGGTGTCGTCCGACGGGGACGCGTACTCCTCGATCAGGGACGCCCGTGCGCCCTCCTCGACCACGACCACCAGCCGCCAGAACGTCTGGCCGGTCGCCGAGATGCGGACGTAGAGCGGCTTCTCCAGCTCGACGAACTTCGGGACGACGACGAGCAGCCCGTGCTGCCAGAGCGCGGCGTTGTGGGCCGCGAACTTCTCGTCCCACCCGACGAGCGAGTAGAGGCGCTCGTGGTCGTCGGGCAGCGGCGCAAACGTGATGCCCTCGGGCGCCTTCTCGATCTCGATCCCGTCGGCCGTGACCGTCGCGTAGCCGGCGACGTCGAGGTCGAGCATGGTCTCGATCTCCGCGGAGGCTGCGCCTTCGAACGAATCCGGGTCGAAGCCGCGCAGGTCGGTGAAGCGCCAGTGCTCCTCGGTCGTGTCCGGGAGCGGCAGCTTCTCGTAGGCGGCGAGCGCGTCAGACCTCGTCATATGCCCTGTACCTGTGGTGGAGGAGGATCCTGTTTCCGGCCGGGTCGCTGACGCCGGCGCCGCGACACACCCCGGAGTCCCACATCTCGCCGACCTCCAGGCCCTTCGACTCGAGCTCGGCCTTCGCGGCGGCGACGTCGGGAACACCCAGCGCGATCGTCCCGGGCGGGAAGGCGGCGAACACGTCGTCGTGTGTCTCCGGCGTCATCACCGCCAGCGTGACGTTCGAGGCTTCGTACTCGATCCAGTCGTCGTGGTCGAGATGCTCGTTCCGCGGCAGCCCGAGAATCTCGCCGTAGAACCGCTGCGCGGCCTCGATGTCGTTCACGGGGACGCGGATGTAGTCGACGCGCGTGACCTCCATCAGGGGGTGCTCCCGTCGAGATAGGGCGCATAGCGGTGGTGGAGGGCGAGCCCGTTGCCGTCCGGGTCGGTGAACGCTGCGCCGTGGCAGACGCCCGAGTCCCACGACTCGCCGGTGAACTCGACGCCGGCGGCTTCGAGCTTCGTCTTGGCCTCGGCGACGTCCGGGACGCGGAAGACGACCGAACCGACCGGAAGCGGCGTGAACGGGGCGCCGATCATCTCGGGCGAGACGAGCGCGAGCGTGGTGTTGCCGGTCTCGAACTCGATCCACGACTCGGTCGAGTTCGGGTTCCTGGTCAGGCCGAGCGTCTCGCCGTAGAACTGGGCGGCGCGGGCGACGTCCTGCGTCGGCACCGCGACGAAGTCGGTGCGCTGCACGTCAATCATTCGGCGCGTACCTCCGGTGCAGAACGATCTGGTTCCCGTCCGGGTCCGCGAAGAAGCTCATGTGGCACACGCCCGTGTCGAGAACGTCGCCGTTGAAGACGACGCCCTTTCCCTCGAGCTCCTGCCGGGCTTCAACGACATCCGGAACCCGGAGCGCGAAGCCGGCATCATGCGGCCCCCGGAACGCGCCGCCGACCTTCTCCATGTCGAGCAGGTAGAGGCTGACGTTCTCGCCGAGCTGGTACTCGGGGAAGCCCTGCTCGGGGTGCTCGATCTCCCGCAGGCCGAGAGTCTCGCCGTAGAAGGTCTTCGCCCGCTCGACGTCTGTGACCGGGACGGAGATGAAGTCGGTGCGTTCGACGATCATGCGTCGAACCTCCTGTGTAGAAGGAGTGCGTTGCCGTCGGGATCCTTGAAGAAGGCCATCCGGCAAACGCCCGTCTCGACGGTGTCACCGTCGAAGACGACACCCTTGGACTCGAGCTCGGCGCGCGCGGCGTCGACGTCGCGCACGCGCAGCGCGAGCCCGGCCGGCGACACCGCGAACTGCTGGCCGATGCTGGACGGATCGAAGACGTCGAGCGTCACCTGGCCGCAGCGGAACTCCAGGTCGCTCTCGCCCTCGGACTCGATCTCCAGGCCGAGCGTGCCGGCGTAGAACTCCTTGGCCCGCCGGATGTCTTGCGTGAACACCGAGACGAAGTCCGTCCGCTCGACGAGCCCACTACTCATACGGCGCGTACCGCTTGTGGAGCACCAGCTGATTGCCGTCGGGATCGCGGAACGTCGCCATGTGGCAGACGCTCGTGTCGACCGTCTCGCCGACGAACTCGACGCCCTTCGCCTCGAGCTCGGCCCGCGCCGCTTCGACGTCGTCCACGTGGAGCAGCGCGATGGCCTGCGACTGCGGCTTGAACTCCTCGCCCCACTGCTCCGGCATCCAGATGCCGAAGCACGTGTCGCCGACCCAGAACTCGGCCTTCGCCTTCTCGTCCGGCCGCAGCCCGAGCGTCTCGACGTAGAACCGCCGCGACCGCTCCCAATCAGTTGACGGAATCCCGACCGCGTCGAGCCGCGTGATCGCGGTCAACCGACCGACCCCTCCATCTGCAGCTGGATCAGGCGGTTCATCTCGACGGCGTATTCGAGCGGCAGCTCCTTGGTGATCGGCTCGACGAAGCCGCTCACGATCATCGCGCTCGCCTCGGCCTCGGTGAGCCCGCGCGACATGAGATAGAAGAGCTGCTCCTCGCCGATCTTCGAGACGGTCGCCTCGTGCCCGATGTCGACGTCGTCCGCGTCGATCTTGATGTACGGGTACGTGTCGGAGCGCGACTCCTCGTCGAGGATCAGCGCGTCGCAGACCACCTTCGACCTCGAGCCGACTGCGTTCTTGTTCACCTCGAGGAGGCCGCGATAGCCGGCGCGGCCGCCGTTCTTCGAGATCGACTTGGAGGTGATCACCGACGACGTGTTCGGCGCGACGTGCACGCACTTGCCACCGGCGTCCTGGTGCTGGCCGCTGCCGGCGAAGGCGATCGAGAGCACTTCTCCGTGGGCGCGGTCGCCCATCAGCCAGATCGCCGGGTACTTCATGGTCAGCTTCGAGCCGAGGTTCCCGTCGACCCACTCCATCGTCGCGTCCTCGTAGGCGACAGCACGCTTGGTGACGAGGTTGTAGACGTTGTTCGACCAGTTCTGGATCGTCGTATAGCGGCAGCGACCACCCTTCTTGACCACGATCTCGACGACTGCGCTGTGCAGCGAATCGGTCGAGTAGATCGGGGCCGTGCAGCCCTCGACGTAGTGGACGTAGGCACCCTCGTCGACCAGGATCAGCGTCCGCTCGAACTGGCCCATGTTCTCGGCGTTGATCCGGAAGTAGGCCTGGAGCGGCATGTCGATCGAGACGCCCGGCGGCACGTAGATGAAGGAGCCGCCCGACCAGACCGCGGAATTGAGCGCCGCGAACTTGTTGTCGTTCTGCGGGATGATCGTCCCGAAGTACTGCTTGAACAGCTCCTCGTGCTCGCGGAGCGCCGTGTCGGTGTCCAGGAAGATCACGCCCTTCTTCTCGAGATCCTCCTGAAGCTTGTGGTAGACGACCTCCGACTCGTACTGCGCGCCGACGCCGGCGAGGTACTTCTTCTCCGCCTCAGGGATGCCGAGCTTGTCCCAGGTGTCCAGGATGTCGGCCGGCAGATCCTCCCACGACTTCGCCTGATTCTCGGTCGGCTTGATGTAGTAGAAGATGTTCTCGAAGTCGATGTCGTTCAGGTTCCCGCCCCACTGCGGCAGTGGGCGCGCGAGGAAGTAGTCGAGGCTCTTGTGCCGGAACTTCCTCATCCAGTCGGGCTCGTTCTTGTGCTCGGCGATCGCCTCGACCAGCTCGTGCGACAGGCCGCGACCGGACTTGAAGAAGTAGTCCTTCGCCTCGTCCGGGTTCGAGAAGCCGTACTTGTACTCGCTGCGGATTCCCTTGACTACGTCGGTCTCGGTCTGCGCCATTACGCCGGTACCTCCTCGGGCTCGTAGGGCACGTAGCCCTCCTTCTCGAGCTTCTTGGCGAGCTCCGCGCCTCCCGACTCCACGATACGCCCACCGACGAAGACGTGGACGTGATCGGGAGTCACGTAGTCGAGGATCCGCTGGTAGTGCGTGATCACGAGCGCGCCCATCTCGGGGCCGACCAGCTCGTTCACGCCGCTCGCCACTACCCGCAGCGCGTCGATGTCGAGCCCGGAGTCGGTCTCGTCGAGCACCGCGATGCGCGGCTTCAGCATCGCCATCTGGAGGATCTCGACGCGCTTCTTCTCGCCGCCCGAGAAACCGTCGTTGAGGTAGCGCGACGCGAGCTCGCGGCTGACCTTGAGGCGGTCCATCTGCGCGAGGAGCTCAGTGCGGAACTCGGGAATGGCGATCGGGTCGTCGACGCCGTCGTTCCGCGCCTTGCGCACGGCGTTGATCGCGCTGCGCAGGAAGCTCGTCACGGTGACGCCGGGAATCGCGTGCGGGTACTGGAAGGCGAGGAAGAGGCCGCGCTGCGCGCGCTCGTCGGCGCCGAGCTCCGTCACGTCCTCCCCGTCGAAGAGGAGTCGCCCCTCCGTGATCTCGTAGGCCGGGTGCCCCATCAGTGCGTAGGCGAGGGTCGACTTGCCGGAGCCGTTCGGCCCCATGATCGCGTGCACCTCGTTCGTGTCCACCTCGAGATCGACGCCCTTGACGATCTCTGTGCCGTCCTCGAGCGCAACGTGCAGGTTCTCCAGCTTCAGCAATGCCACGGATTCAGCTTCTCCCAACGGCTCTTTTCCCCAAAATAGCGGGGCTTTCGCCCCGCCCGGACCAACCGAGACCAGTCTAGCTAGACCTCCTCTGCTCCCGCCCGTCGTAGGGCAAACGCGCTACTCTCGTAAAACTCATGGGCTACTTCCAACCCTGGCACATCGTCCTGTTCCTCCTGATCGCGCTTCTCCTCTTCGGCGGCAAGCGGCTGCCGGAGATCGGCAAGTCGCTCGGGCACGGGATGCGCGAGTTCAAGGACGCGGTCACCGGCAACTCGCCGGCGCCTGCCGACGACGCGCAGCCGGAGCTTCCGCCCGCTGCGACACCGGCAGAGCCGACGGTCACTCCGACCACGGCGAAGCCGACCGAGCGCGAGACCGTCTAGCGCGGGCATGGCGAGGCTTCCGCGCCGTCTCGGCCATGCCGAGGAGGCACCGCTCGACGAGCACCTCGAGGAGTTGCGCCGACGGCTGTTCGTGATGCTCGGGGCGCTCGCCGTCGCGGCGATCGTCGCCTACGTCTTCCACGACCACGTCCTCAACTGGCTGAACCGCCCGCTGCCTGCGGGACACGAGAAGCTTGCGACCTTCGGGGTCGCCGAGCCGTTCACGGTCACGATCACGGTCAGCCTCTACGCCGGCTTCGTGCTCGCGCTGCCGGTGATCCTGTGGCAGCTCTGGGGGTTCTTCGCGCCCGCCTTCGACCCGTCGTCGGAACGGAGGGTGCTCGGGCTTGCGGCATTCGCCGTCGTGCTCGCCGCGGCCGGGGTGTCCTTCGGCTACTGGGTCTTGCTCCCGCGCGCCATCCACTTCCTCACGAACTACGACACCGAGCATTTCAATCACCTGATCCGCGCGTCCTCCTACTACAACTTCGTGGTCACGGTGCTCGTAGGGGTCGTGATCGTGTTCCAGGTGCCGCTCGTGGTGCTCGGGCTCGTCAGCCTCGGCGTCCTCAGCTCGCGCACGCTGCGCCGCCATCGACGCCTCGGCTACTTGATCACGGCGGGCATTGCGCTGGCGCTCCCGGGACCGGATCCTGTGACGACCTTCCTCGAGTTGCTGCCGATGTGGCTCCTGTTCGAGGGATCGATCTGGCTCGCGGTGTTCGTCGAGCGGCGGAGGGCTAAGGTCGCCCCGGCCTCGGCTACTCTGGGCGGCTGATGGCCAGGGCAGCGGTAAAGGCGAAGCAGCAGGCAGCGAAGGCGCAGGTTCAGCAGTCGAAGTCGCGTAAACGCGGGCGGCGGAAGCACAGCGGCGGCGGCAATCCGAACCAGGACCTCTTCTTCGTCCGCATGCGGCGCCACCAGAAGTGGTTGTACAGCCTGCTGGCGGTCATCTTCGCGCTGGGCTTCGTCGGTCTCGGAGTGGGGTCCGGCAACGGCGGCGGCCTGCAGAGCCTCTACAACAGCATCCTGGGCGGCAGCGGCGCCAGCTCCGTCTCCAAGGCCCAGGACCTCGTCAAGACGGATCCCGCGAAGGGATACCGCCACCTCGCCACCGCGTACGAGCAGCAGGGCAACCCCGCCCTGGCGATGGGCGCCCTGAAGAAGTACCTGCTGCTGAAGAAGGCCGACGCCGACTCGTGGGGCGAGCTCGGGGGCCTCGAGCTGTCGTCGGGCGGCAGGTACGCGACCCGGTACCAGCAGGCGCAGCAGGCGGCGCAGGCCGCGGACCCGAGCGCCCCGTTCCTGCCCGGAGGAACGCTGGGGACGGCCGTCGGCCAGAACCCGGCCTACTCGGGCGCGTCCCAGCAGGCTGCGAGCCGGACCTCGCTCCTCTACCAGAACGCAGTCGGCGCGTACGGGCGCGCCGTCACCGACTTCCAGAAGGCATCGAAGCTCCGCCCGCACAGCTCGGTGTTCCTCCAGGAGCTGGCGACCGCCGCCGAGAACTCCGGCGACAGCAAGGTCGCTGTCGGGGCTCTGCGCCGGTACCTCAAGCTGTATCCGAACGTTCCGCAGAAGAAGCAGATCGAGGCCCAGATCAAGGCTCTCACCAAGAGCTCGCCGACGGTCAGCTCGGGCAACGGCGGATAGTCGGTAGAAGATTGCGGCTTCGGCCGCGCGGATAGACTCACCCTCGAGCGGCCCGCTGGGCCGGCGAACGAATTCCGGGGGATCTGCGCATGAATTTCGACATCAAGACCGAGCAGCTCAGCGGCGACGCGTACGTCATTTCGCTCACCGGTGAGGTCGACCTCTACACGGCGCCCGAGTTCAAGCAGCAACTGCTCGAAGTGATCGGACAGGGCGGCAAGGAGGTCGTCGTGGACTTCAGCGGGACGACGTTCATCGACTCGACGACGCTCGGCGTCCTCGTGGGCGGCGTCAAGCGCCTGCGGACGAACGACGGCCAGCTCTCGCTCGTCTGCAGCGACCGCAACATCACGAAGATCTTCGAGATCACGGGCCTGGACAAGGTGTTCACGATCTATCCCACGCGCGAGGAAGCCGTGTCGGCGGTGGGAGTCCCCCAAGGTTGAAGCAGCGTTGAAGCGCGCGTACCGGGTTGTGGCCTTGGGGGCAGGGCTCGCGGCGATGGCGGTCCTCGCTGCCGGCTGCGGCACCGGCGGCGTCGCCAGCGCCGGAGGCCCAGCCGACACGCAGTCCGGCCAGCAGCTCTTCACGGCGAGCTGCGGTTCGTGCCACACGCTCTCGGCGGCCGGGACGAGCGGGACGATCGGGCCGAACCTCGACAACGCCTTCGCGGCGGACGTCAAGCAGGGCTTCCCCCAGAGCGCGATCGAGAACGCCGTCCTCGACCAGATCCGACTTGGCTCAGGAGAGATCTCCGCCGACTACACGTCGAGCAAGTACTTCGTCGAGCACTGTCTGCCTCCCCACTCCAACTCACCCAAGTGCGTGAGCACGCCGATGCCGGCGAACATCGTCAAGGGCCAGGACGCGATCGACGTCGCCGCGTACGTGGCGTCCGTCGCGGGGCAGGGCGGGTTCTCCACAGGCGGCGGATTCGCGAGCCTGGGCACGGACGGCGCCGCCATCTTCAAGGGCGCAGGGTGCGCCGGCTGCCACACGCTCTCGGCTGCGGGGGCAACGGGGACGGTGGGCCCGAACCTCGACCAGCTCAAGCCGAGCACCTCGATCGTGGCCCATCAGGTGATGGTCGGCGGCGGCGCGATGCCGGCGTTCCAGGGGAAGCTGAGCCCGGCCCAGATCCAGGCCGTCGCGCAGTACGTCTCCTCCTCCGCCGGCAAGTAGCGAGAGCGCTGGAACCGCAGCCGCCGCTGCGGGAAACTCGGAGCATGGGGCGCTCCTTCGAGGCTGCCTTCGACGCGGAGTTCGCATCCCTCCACCGCTACCTCGCTCGGCGGGTCGGCGCGGCGGCAGACGAGCTCGCGGCCGACACGTTCGCGGTCGCCTTCCGCAACTGGGAGCGACTGGATCCGGAGCGGCCGGTACGGCCGTGGCTGTACGGGATTGCCGCGAACCTCATGCGCCACCACTGGCGGAAGGAGCGGCGGATGCTCCGCGCCTACGCGCGCAGCGGCGTCGATCCGGTCTTTGCGGACGAGGACGCCGCCGTCGAGCGGGCAGATGCCGACGCGCGGCACCGCGAGCTCGCGACGGCTCTCGCAACGCTGCAACCGGACGAACGCGAGATCCTGCTCCTCCGCGCGTGGGCTGAGTTGACGGACTCCGAGATCGCCGACGCGCTCGGCCTGCCGCTCGGAACGGTCAAGTCGAGACTCTCCCGTGCGCGTGAGCGGCTGCGGAACCAGCTCGGCGGGGTCGGGCAAGAACCGATAGAGGCCAGATGATCGACGAGCTGCACACGTTCCGCACCCATGTCCCCGAGCCCGACCGCGAGACGGCCGAGCGCATCTTCGGCCTAGCCACGAGGAGCCGCCGCCCGCGCAAGCCGAATAGGCGGCTCGTGTCGGCGGTCGCAGTGGCCGCTCTGGTTCTCGTTCCGACAGGCGTCGCGTTCGGCGGCAAGCTCGCGGATCTCTTCGAGGGGACGCCGGCGCCTCCGGACGTCTCGACCGCGTTCGCGGAGTCCAACCGAATGGCGGACGAGGTGGTGCAACAGGGCTTCGCGGTGCAGTGGCCGCATGCCGACGTGAGCAAGGCTCACGGCGTGATCGAGATCCAGACGCCGGACGGCCCCGAGGACATGTGGGCTGCACCCGACGACCTAGGGGGCCAATGCTCCTTCATCGACTTCGCCGACGATCCACCCGGAGAGCACGGGATGTCCGGCTTCGGCGACTGCCCCAGGTCAGCGCCGCAGCCCGCCGAGAAGATCGCCTTCGGCGACGTCTGGACCTACGTGCATCCGGACCTCTTGACCATCTACGGCAGCGTGTACGTCGACGCGACGTCGGTGCGCCTCACCTTCGCCGACGGATCGACCGCCACCCTTCCCGTCGTAGAGCACTTCTTCCTCGGCTCTGCGGCGAGGGGCACGAAGGTGGACTCTGTGGCGGCGCTCGACGCCGCCGGGAACCAGGTGGCAGCGAGGACGCTCCGGCCGAGCGGGTCTACGCGCGGCTGACGGGAAGCGCGACCCGCTCGCGGATCGCCTCGAACATCCCGTCGTCGCCGACCACGAGCACTTCGTCCGCGCCGAACAGTCGCAACGCATCTTCTGCCGCGAGTGCGGGATCGTCCGCGCCCACCTCGGCCCGCGCGCCGGGGATCCGCGCCTCGAGCGCAGCGGCCGTCGCCTCTGCATCGCCGCGGCGGTCGTCCACCGCTCCCGTCAGCGACTCCGCGGTCGAGGCGAGCGCCGGCACGACGACGAGGACCTCCGCCCCGTTCGGCACGTTCACCGTCTCGGTGCCGGGCGGCGCGACGACGAGCACGCGATGGGTGCCCGGCGGTGTCCCGGAGGTCACGACGGGCGGAGGCTCTGCCGCTCCCGGCACGGGCTCGTGCATCAGCCACCAGCCGAGCGCGGCGAAGGCGATCACCGCCGCGGCGACGCCGAGCCACGTGTTGATGAAGGCGGCCACGATGATCACAGCGGCACCGGCGATGACGATCCAGAGCAGGCGGTACGCCTCGGCCTCACTGCGGAGCGGGTTGCGCATCTCTCGCTCCCTACCCGCTGGTCAGAGGATGTAGACCGTCGTGAAGACGACGATCCACATCACGTCGACGAAGTGCCAGTAGATCCCGCCGATCTCGACGCCGTGATGGTGCTCGGCCGTGAAGTGCCCTCGGAAGGCGCGGATCGTCATGAACGCGAGGATCGTGAGGCCGACGAAGACGTGGCAGCCGTGCAACCCGGTCAGGCAGAAGAAGATGGTCGGGAACGCGCCGTCCGACAGGTTGAAGCCCACCCGCATGTACTCGTAGAGCTGCGAGATCAGGAAGGAGAGGCCCATCAGGAACGTCAGCAGAAGCCCCGCCCGCATCCCCCAGACGTTGCCGCGCTTGATCGAGACCGTCGCCCAGTGCATCGTCGCGCTCGAGGTCATGAGGATGAAGGTGTTGATCGCGGCGACGAAGACCGGCAGTTCGTACGGCGGCGTCGGCCACGGCACGCCGTTGACGATCCGGACGAAGAAGTAGGCCGTGAAGAACGAGCCGAAGAGCATGATCTCCGACGCGATGAAGAGGTACATGCCGAGCGTCTCGGGCTTGATCCGAGAGCTGTAGTGCGGTACCGGCGGCCCGTGATGCTCGTGCTCGTCGTGGCCGACCGGCTCGACATGCGAGTAGGTGGCTATGCGGGCACCTCCGTGAACGTCCTGTCGACGACGACGTGCTCGACCGGCACGCCCGTCTCCTTGCGCAGGCGCTCGACGAGGTCCTTGCGCAGCCAGCCGGAGCTGAGCGGCTCGAAGGTGGAGACGAGGATCTCGTCGACGCGCTCGTCGTGTACGGCCTCCATCGCCGCGCTGAAGGGGTCGGGATGCGCGACCTGGCCGTGGACATCGATCCCCTCGCCGCGCAGCTGCGCGAGAGCGCGCTTCAGCCGCCGCTCGGCCTCGGGGTGATCGCCGGCGGACGGATCGCTCTGCGGCGAGATGATGAGGAAGCTCGCGGGACCTGCCGCGGAGCGCTCGCGGATCTTCTCCAGCAGCGGCTCGCCGACCACCGTCTCGTTCGCGATCACGAGGACGTTCTTCTCGCCCGGCCCGCTCCCGTCCGAGACGAGGTGCTCCATCGGCACGTCGCCCGCGGCCGAGCGGATGCGGTCGAGGACTCCGCGCCGCAGCCAGCCGGACTTCTCCTCCGGATGCGTCGAGACGAGAACCTCGTCGACCGGCGGCTCGAGCGTCGCGAGCGCATCGCGGACCGCGGCGGCCGGCTCGGCCTCGACCACGTAGCCGTCGGCAGAGACCCCGGCATCGCGCAGGTGTGCGAGCGCGCGCTCGAGGCGCCGGTCCGCCGACGCCCGCCGCGTGTCGCTGTAGACGACGTAGCCCCGCTGCGGCTCGTTCACCGGCGAGACGACGGTGACGTGGAGATCGTCGCCGCGGGCAGCGAGCGCGTCCCTCAGCGTCCTGGCGTCGACGGTCTCGTTCGCCACCACGAGCACGTGCGTCACACCGACACCTCCTCCATCTCGCGGGCCTTGGAGGGCGCGAGGATCGCGTGCTGCGCGCCGGGGACGCCGTACTCGTACGGGGAGCCGACGACCTGCGGGATCTCGT
>Ga0207693_10004927_pt1 | contig 11218 bp, 8 predicted proteins | sample LARL81metaG_FD_184347 | JGI IMG/M metagenome (GOLD analysis project Ga0207693, IMG submission 184347) | Corn, switchgrass and miscanthus rhizosphere microbial communities from Kellogg Biological Station, Michigan, USA - LAR L8-1 metaG... | ecosystem: Host-associated > Plants > Roots >... | reverse complement strand
TATAGTCCTCAAAGCCCAAGACAGCGGCGAACTTCCCGAACTTCAGTCTGGAGTAGATCTCGACTCCATTGGCGGAGAATCCCACCCCCACAGTTTCTGTGAGGATGGCTCAACATTTACCGGCCTGAGCCCAGAGGACTTACGCAGATCACAGGTGTATCTAAAGGACGCCTGTGCAATCGCTGATTGCGGCAGTCAGCTTCAGATATGACGAGTGGCCGCAAAAGGATGGCACAGCACCCGCAAGAAACGACTGCCACTTCTAACAGTTCGCGCGGACGAAACTCGCGACCGACCTGGCTCCACTATGATGTGGAACACAACATTAGAAATCGAAGTCCCCATCGATGCGCCACAACCGCCCCACCGAGTTATAGAGATTGCCGAAATTCGGTGAGCCGGCATACTGCTGCACGTCGCGGGGGTTGAAGTAATTCAGCACGTTGAGCACGCTCAAACCCGCTCGAAACTGGAGGCGGTGGTGGTGGAACTTGAAGTCGAACGGATACTGGATTTTCGTGTCCAGCCCCACAAAAGTTCGCAAGCGCCCGGCCTGATTACGCCGCCCGATGTAGTTCCAGTCCTGGTCCAGCCGTGAGAAGGGGAAGCCCGTATGCACGTCGAGCACGGGGATAAAGTCCAGCTTATGCGGTAGTCCGATGACGCCCCACATCAGGCCGCGGTGGGGGGCATCGGAGGTCATCGTGCCGAACTGGTTAGCGCGGATGAGGGGAGCGGGGAAATTGCCGAAAAATTGATTGTAGTCGTTCAGTTCGCCGCGGACGCGAGAGTAGACATAACTGGCATACACCGTGGTGCGCTCCACGGGCTTCCAGCGCAGCATCGCCAGGTACTCGCGATAACTTTGACGCCCGGAATTGAACAACCGGAGCTGGGCGCTGCGGTCCGTGACCTGATGGGGATCGACATAGAAATCGCGGAATACTTCCCGGCCTTCATGCCCGAGTCGTAAGAGCAGTCCGGGGCGCAGCTCCCGGTCAAACTGCAGACTCCAGCCCAGACTGTAGGGAACGCGCAGACCACCATCCGTCGTGGACACCACGTGGACGAAGGTCGCCGGGCCGCTGACGATGGTGCTGCCATCTGCAGCATAGCGCGTAATCGTCTGCGCAGGGATGTCAGGAAAGATGCCAACGTTGATCGGGATCTTGTCGAAAAATACCCCAAAGCCGCCACGGATGGCAGAACGGTTATCTCGCGTCGGGGCAAAGACAAAGCCGGCGCGGGGCGCAACGTTCAGGGGTTCTGCCGAGAGGTTGTCGCGGTCAAGGCGCACTCCGAGGTCGAGCGTAAACCGGGGATGGATTTGCCAATTGTCTTGCGCAAAGAGGGCCAGTTCGTCGGTCGCGGCAGTGGAGGCAAGGGCAGAATCGTAGGCAATCACGCTGCTGAGCGCGCCGTCTTCGCGCAATACGCGAACCGGCTGGTTGCTGATCCGGCCCCGATATGTGGAATGCGCATAGGAATACCCGAACGTCAGCAGATGCCGCCGCCCTGCGGATTGGAGCGGCCGCAAGTGCAAAGTTTGCGACCACTGGTAGAGACGCGTCCGCCGGTCCTGCTGCTCGAAGAATGACCCGGAATTCCGCTCGGGAAAGAGAACCATCCCTCCCGCCATCGGGTTGGCCGGGAAGACTTGCGCATCAAGCCGCTTGGCCGCGAACAAGGTCTGGACGAAGCCGCCTGACGCCATGATCCAGCGGTGCGTGGCCGAGGCGAAGAAGCCGCGCTGGTGGTAGTCGGCAGTGACTGGCTGCGGATTAAACGTGTCGATGTTGGCGAAGTCTGTGTTTTGAGGGTCGGTAGTCAGGGCTGCAGTGAACTGGTGGTTGGCGGTGAGATTCCAATCAATCTGGGTGTAAGTGTTGCCACTCTCCACGACGCGCACATTGTTCGGATCGGGCAGCGAAGGCACGCGCACAGTGTCATAGCCGTAAGCCACCGACTGAAATAGGTACAGCTTTCCGCGCTTGAGCGGGCCCGCCAAAGTGAGATGGGGCGAAGCGCTTTCCACGCCATGGGTCTGGCCGTCGATCCAGCGGAAACGGGGAACGGGATCTTCGAAAAGCCACTTCCACTCGTCGGTCCCGCCGCGCGTGTTGACCTCAACCACGCCGCTGGAAAACTTGCCGTACTCCGCGGAGAAGGGATTCGACAACACGCGTAATGACTGAACCGCCACGAGCGGCAGCCGCAGTGCCGCCTGCCCAGTGAAAGGATCGGACACGGTGGCCGTGTTGACAAGTGTGCTGGTCTGATTGGTCCGGCCGCCTTTGATGCGGATCTGCCCGTCGAGCCCGCGAATCACGCCAGGGAGCAGCGGCAAGGCCTCCTGAAAGTCCTGGCCGAGGCGGACCGCTGACTTCAGGATATCGGCCGTCAGTGTGGGTGTGTTGCCTGAACTTGAATTTACATCCACACCCGTAGGCTCGGCGGTCACGTTGACCGTTTCCTTTTGCTCCTTCAGTACGAGCCGGAAGTCGAGTTTGGCAGCGTCGCCCCCTTTCAATGTGAGGCGCTTGGTCAGCGTTTCAAATCCACCCAAACTGACAGTGACTTCGTACCCGCCGGGTAGCAGCCCCGTGAACGCGTAGGTGCCGACATTGTTGGAAACGGTGGAGACCTCGCTTTGGGCGGTGAGACTCCTCAGGGTGATGCGTGCGTTGGGCCAAACCGTCTGCACCCCGTCCGAGCCGAGCGTAAAGATGACGCCGCTCACCTGGGTGCTTTTCGCGACCGCCACCGGGGCAAGCATGAACGCAACCAACAGTGCCAGACCAGACTCTCGGACATGCCTTCTCCAGAGCAAGCGCGTATGGCACCTCTCCTGACGTTCCAGAACGATGGGTCGAACCAGCACGATTATCACAGTGGGGTTTCTCAACAGAGGGAAACTGTGAAATCTGTCAGGGAAAGCGGAAACCTCTGCCCATGGCTACCTTGTCGCAATCGCCAAATGGACACCGACCGGCCGTGGGCAAGAAAACCCCTTACGGCTGTCGGCGAGCCAAAATTGAACTGTCAGGATTGACAGGAGGAGGGTGACGCATGTTCGGGATTAAGATAGTAGCCGCTCGTAAGGGAGGCTAGTATGCGCTCTTCCCTGGCTCACCCCTATAAGCCTTTTCCTTTGATTCGTGTTGCCCTCATTGCAGCCCTGACCCTAGTGTTATCTGGCTGGACCTGCAGTGCGATATTCCTCAGCTGTCAAGGTGTAGTGCCATCCCAAGTTACTTCACTCTCGCCGGACACCATTCCGAGCGATGCGGAATCAGTTCTGCTGACAACGGACGGAAGGGGTTTTACTCCCCAATCGCAGATCATGTGGAACGGAAACGCGTTGCAGACGACGTTCATGGACACACACCATCTCCAGACCACGGTCACTCAGCGGACCTTCCAGTCCTTTGGTGGCTCAGTAGGGAACAATGTGCAGATTTCAGTGATGTCTCAAGCATCGTTCGATGATTTGGGATGTCCGATCGGCGGGAACTCTGCCACGCTAGTTCTAGTTATCAACTAGGGGATTCCTAGAACATCGCAGCCCGGCGACGGCGAAAAGTGGTGCATTTTGTTGAGCGGGTTCTTGGCACCGATAGCGCTCCTGTCAGATTGTTGGCGATCGCGGTAGGGATACCACTCGGCGTGGTACCCCGACAGACCGGACGGGCGCTGATTAGCGCATCCGGTTCTTATCTCAGATGAGTGGCGGCGAAGCGAGCCTCAGGAAAACGGATGGAGCGCAGTATCGAAATTCCTCTAATTTCGGGTTGCCCAAATATGTCTTCACTACTATGGCGGCCGCCCGCAACACCAGTCAGACGCCCTTTCGCCGCACCCCATCTTGACGAAATCTCCGGCGTAGGATTTGACCAGATTGGCATCGAGCTGATGCTGGCGGATCAGCTGGCAGAGGCGGTCGTGAATTTTGGGGCCGTCGTAGTTCCCGTTTTTGCCATTGACCGGCTGGGGTGGGATCTTCTTCGCCTCCCGGGAGGACGGGGTCGGTCCTGTAATGATCCGATCTCTTCGACCGAGCCGGTGCCATTGCCGTAGGCCTTGCGCAGGGCCCGGTTATCGGCCCGTTTCGGCCACCCGCACTTCCGCGCCGTGGACCAGGGGAGATACATTCCATGGATCGGCATCGCCATAGCCAACGAAACCCCGGCATTTAGGCGACTTAATACAGTTGCCTTGAATGCCCATCGAGAACTGGCTGGATCCGAAGACTGTGCGACTGGTTCGACATGGATGCCCGCGCAGCGTTTCCGTCGGGCCAGACGAATGAGACCGGAATGACTCACGTACTGGGTGGGCAGTTCATTAGCGAGTCCGACGCGATCACAGGTAGTACGCGGGTTTGGCCGCGGCATTGCGCTGTAGGGAGCACGGGCCGCGGTTCATTTTGTTGTCGACCCGAGCGCGGGATTCTATTGTCCTGCGATCAGACTTTGTGGAGGCGATGCAGGACTTTGTTACCCGCCCACAGTACTGCAACACACAACGCGAGGATCAGAAAGGTGGTCATTTCTCGATTCCTCCTAGCCGCCAGAGCAAGCTACGCGGCGGCTTCTCGGTCGATGAGTTCAGCGTAGAGCTGACAGATGCGGTCGCGCCTGTCCTTGTATTCCCAGAGTTCTGCCTCTGCGGCGCAGCCGAAAGTTTTCGTTGCCAGGGTATTCCGTTGTGATTCGACCAGGTCGACTAGTTCAGCACGAGCGCATGCTTTGGTGTCGGAGGATGGCATAACGGAATCCTTAAAAGTCTAGCAAGGGGAGTGCCTATGTCCATACCCACTATTCCCTAGGATGCGCGACCAATGGATGGGCCGCATTCCAGAGAACCGGACGCGATAACGTGACGCACTCTCTACTTTGGTTTGGCATTCTTCATCGACTTTTTGATTCACAAGTCCGAGTTCTTCGAATTGTGTAACTGTGCCGATGGATTCCTGCGTTCCCCCCGAAAACCGAGCGAAGGCCATCGCGATCAATACTGGTTGTTTGACAGAGATAGCAGGCTGCAAAAGAGTTGAAAACATGATTCCCCAGATATTCGCTCCCCCATGAAGATCCAGAGGCGCATTGGTGGTGAAGAACTGAAATCCGTTCCTAATTCAACGTCAACGCAGCCCGATGGCACGCGGTTTGCAGATTTTAAGCATGGGGTCGCCGATCATGGACGTCGACGGGTCCATATTTGTGGCGGTGCAAATCACGCGGAGAATGATTCTCCCCGTGAGCCACTTACGATTCATTCCCGTACCAGAAGCCCTTAGTTCATCGTAGCTGAGTCGCCTGCCACAACCTCTCGGCAATGCTGGGTGATGAACTGGCAAAAAATCACATCGACAGCGGCGTACGTCCTCGCCAAGCGTACAGGGAATTTCCTGAAGCCTTACGGGTTTTTCTGTATTGAGGAACCCACAGATCTAGCTACGCTGGCGTGGAAGTCTTCCCCTGCTCACCGCGTCAAGCGTGAGAATTATGAGCGAACCCGACAGCGAGGGCTCAAGACTATCGCAAAACTATCGCAAAGTGCGCTCGCCGAGCCGGAGGGCCATCGTATGAATCCAGTCAAGAACATGGCATTGAATATCGTGAGTGCCATCTCGGATAACGTGACCGTGCTTCGTTGTTCGGGTCGCCTTGTGTTTAGCGAAGACGACAATGCGCTACGCGAAAAAGTAAAAAAACTGTTGCTAGAGGGACATAGAATTGTCGTGAACCTCACCGAACTGAAGCACATCGATAGTATGGGTCTCGCGACCATCGCCGGCCTTCATAGATTGGACAATTCCCGGATCAAGCTAGTTTGTTCGAGTGTCCACCTTACCGGGTTGCTTCGACGGACGAGGCTGGACGCTGTAATCCGCTTCTACGAAACTGAGGATGAGGCTGCTGCAGTAGTGTCTGGCCATGGAGCCTTGCTGAGCCCGAGTCCCGCGGCGTAGAGCGGCGAAAGCTCGAGGAAGGAAGTGACTTATGGCGGTAGTAGTCACGGAAAGAGATGAGGCGGCGAGGCTTGGGAACATCGACGAGAATCTGGATCACGAGCGTGAAGTCCAAGTTGAAACCAAGCAGTTGCTGGCCGACTTGAAGGACAAGGAGGCGATCGCGCTAGAGATGATCGCGATTCTCAGGGGAGTACGCGGCCCCGCCGCCCGGTACGACCGCAAAGCAGCGCGGAAAGCTCTCGCCAAGGTTAAGCAGAGACGTACCCTCGCGGAGCAGAGCTTGCGTCGCAGCCAGAACCGCCTGAAAGGCTTGGAGGAGCAGTCAGGCCGAGTCGAAGAATACCACCAGCGCGAGCCGCTGCGTGACGTCGAAGAACGAATGATGTACCCGAGCCGGGACGAAGCCATTTTCTAAGGGGAAGAACAAAGCCGCAATCTGCCGGAATTACTTCCGGTTCCGCTCGCTGGGCAGCGTCCAGGCGGGTAGTAAGTGCGAGGCTGATCCAACTGACACTCGAATAAGCGTGAACTTTGCTATTTCCACGCCTTGACTTCGCACCCGAGAGTTTCAAGGCTTTCTCCAGTCAGTTAGGCTTTTTAGCTCGTCCGCAATTTCAAGCAGTCTTTGAAGCCGCCGTTCATTGTCCGCCGTGGCCGCTCCGTGTTTGGGCCCTTTCAAGTATGCCCGGTTGGCTTCGTTGAGTTTGGCGATTTCATCCCGCAGTTTCTTGACACGCTCCGTGATGAGTTGCGCCATGGGTAAGAGACTAGCGCTTCACAGCCATCCTGCGCCACAAGCCAAAGGCTAATTTCGTGTTGCTGATAATGCTCCCAACGTATTCGGAGCGGTAGATCTGTTTGACTTCCGGGCCAACATTGTCTCCTAGCAATTCGGGCGGTATATACCTCTATCTTTGTTTTGAAATACCCGTTTCTGCCCCGTCTCTACGGCTTACGCCCCGACCTTGAAGGTCGTGCCAAAACGGCCTCGCACCAGCCAAATTGTGCTTGTGATCTACCCGAAATCAAACGGAGGGTGATATGCGTAAAGCGAGATGCGTTTCGCTGCTTGCGGCGGTGATGTTTATTCTACTGTGGAATCAGATTTAACTCGGGCGGTGTATTCCGTGCATTTCCATCTAATCCGACTATTCTTTCAGTGGCTAGACGAAACTCCCGCAGAAAGAATCTGCTGGTTTCAGCAAGCTACTCAGGCAGTGGGATGCGATAGATGTTCCGCCGTGTATTGACCCGGGTATAGGAGTAGAAATTCGGCCCCACGGCGGAATCAATCTCCCGCGGAATTACGATCACTCCTTTTGCCTTCTTTATATCAGCGTCTGCGACGAAACCCATGCGGGGGAGATCCGGAATGCCGCGGGCCGGGTTAACCGGCAGCATGTAAGCGGTTTCGCCTCCGCCAACATTGTTGGAACTGAGATAGAAGAACTTACCTGTGACGTCCCAACTGGCGCCACAGTAAGAGCGACAGACGCGAACGGCTGGCCCGCCCGCCAGCGGGTAGGCAGCCATAACGGCCGAGTGCTCGTCGTTGCCGTCCTTTACCGCTGCCACTGCCCAGCGGCCGTCGGGAGAGACCGAGATCAGGTCGAGGATGGGATCCGCGATGAGCTTCTGGCGTCGCGTGCCGTCCGGGCTGATGCGATAGAGGAAATTTTGTGAACCTTCTATTGAGCGCAACGCCAAGTCGCCATCGGGCAGAAACCATGCCGAGTCTTGGCCGGTCGCCGACGCCAACAGACGGGGGGAAGAGCGATGATCGACTGGTGCCAACCAAAGGTGAGGCACTCCCGCCTCGTCCTTCACTGCGATCGCAACCGTCTTGCCGTCGTGGGAAAGGGAGTAGTACTGTAGCTCGGCACCCGGCTGAATGGCGGAGCCCGATGCCACGCGCTCGCTGGTTCCGCTGACCAGATCACGAACCCACAAGCCGTTTCCGGCACTTTGCTCGCCCTCTTGCAGCACGTAATAGAGTTTGGTCTTGTCTTGCGAGAGCGTGGTCCCGAAGGCGCTACCTTCGGAGGAGAGCTGGCGATCTCCGTTGGCGTCGTGGAGCCAGATGGTTGCGTCTTGGGCGCCCACTGAGGTCAGCAATGATTCTCCATCGGCGCTCATGGCAATGCCTTCCTCTTCTGTGATACCGGAAGTCACCTGCTGCACCGGCCCATCGGGAAAACCTTGCCGCCAGATGTGGAAGTGGCCCCCCGAATTTGCGCTGACATAGATCCATTTGCCATCCGGGGACCAGGCGCCTGATGTGCAGATGGCATGGGGTGGCCCTACAACGCGCTTGCTGCCGCTGCCATCGAAAGGAACTACCTCGCAAGGCAGCAGCTCGCCCCGTTCGTTCATCACCACTAGTAACACCGAGCGGCCATCAGGCGAAAGATAAGAGTGGTGCACCATGCCACGTTCGCTTGGAGGAACATATACGTCGCGGCTCTCAGCCCGGCCCTCGTTGGTGGTGACCAGGATCATATGCAGACCCTCGCGAATCTCGGAGAAGAGCAGGTGCTTGCCGTTGTCAATCCAGGAGAGGGAAGACGCATTTTTCAGGAGCAGGCTGGGTTGTCCCCCCAGGACAGGGACTTCCAGAGTGTCAAACGGAACCGCCGTACCGTAGGCAATGCGAGTACCGTCGGGCGAGAAGACGGGGGCGAGTTTTCTGCTGGAGTCGTGGGTGAGTTGCACAGCATCGCCGGAAGGCAGCAGCTTGACGTAGACTTCCCCTTTGCCAAAGAACGTGCTGCTTCCTCGGATGAAGGCCAACATACGCCCGTCGGGGGAGAGAGCAGGGTATACGGCGGAGTCAGTAAAAAAGGTGAGTTGTTCCCATTTGGTGGGGCGCGATGCACGCCGCTGTCGGGGATAGTAATAGATTCCAGTTGCCACGGCGGCCAAAAACAGAAGGATGAGGCCAGCAATACTGAGAAGCCGCACAGAACTGCGCCATGGCGGGTCGCGCACTGTCATCCGGCCGGATTCGCTATCGCGCTTTAACCGCTGCAGGTCGGCCCGAAGTTCGACAGCTGACTGGTAACGCAGGTTGCGGTCTTTCTCCAGCGCCTTGCTGACGATGTCATCGAGTCGCTCGGGGAGGATTGGGTTGCGTAGCGCGAGAGCCACCGGGATTTCATCCAGAATGGCTTTAAAAATGATAGCGGAGGTTTTCCCGCTGAAGGCCGGCTTCCCGGCGGCCATCTCATACAGCACGGCCCCGAAGGAAAAGATGTCGGTACGTTCATCCAGGTCTTCGCCGCGCGCCTGCTCGGGCGACATGTAAGCCATGGTTCCCACGGCCGTACCGTCCGTGGTGAGCGCGGCGGACACAGTTTCGGCTGCAACGCCGTGGCTTTCTTCGCGGACCAGCTTTGCGAGCCCGAAATCCAACACCTTGCAAGCGCCGGGTGCCGTCAGAAAGATGTTTCCGGGTTTCAGGTCGCGGTGGATAATGCTCCGCCGGTGCGCGGCATCCAGCGCATCGGTGACTTCGAGTGCGCAGCGAACCAATTCGCTGAGCGGAAGCGGCCCCCTAGCCAGGCGGTCAGCCAGAGTTTCGCCTTGCAGATACTCTAGGACGAGATAGTTCACGCCATTTTGCGAGCCAACGTCGTAAAGCTGACAAATGTTGGGGTGATTGAGCGCAGCAATGGCACGGGCTTCCCGCTCGAAGCGTTCGCGCGCTTCCGCCAGGTCCGAGCGATGAAGGGGGAGGATTTTAAGGGCAACGGTGCGATCGAGACGTGTGTCGCGGGCGCTGTAGACCTCTCCCATCCCACCCGCGCCCAGCAAGACCGTAATCTCGTACGGACCAAGTCGAGAGCCTGTTGCGAGGGGCATGGATGCCGTGATTATACCGCTCCATATTGTGTTCGATCGTGAGCGAACTTCCCTCTTCTGAGTTCCGTGGGCAACAGGATTAGAAAACTACCGAGATGCAGGAAAGAGCTGTGCGTGAATCCGTACATCGCCGGGATGGGTACCACACAAGATCTATCGTGACAAAAACCTATCGGGATCAACCTCAATCCGACCCGGTCTCGACGAGTGGTTGACAGATATCCGTCACCGAGCCAATGACGTTGTGGTTGTCTGAAGTTTGATTTCTTTGCTCGTTCCCTCAAGAATCTAATTGGACCAGAACTGTTAGAGCGCTGGGCATCGATTTTGTGTCGGTAACTGAAGCCGTGGATACTTCGCTTCCTGCGGGGGAAATGCTGTTTCAACCTTTTGTCGCCTCGGCGCTCCCCATAGGCGGATATTCCGAAGCTTGAGCCTTGCGTGCAATCGGTAGATCGTCCTTGACGCCGCGCAGGGCGTATTTTCCAGGATGGGTGGTGATGCGGATCGGTAATGCTGGCCCTCAACCCTTTCTAAGCATCTAAGCTGGACTTAGACACGTGCGGGGAGTGACGCTTGCACCCACGTTGGAACGATATTTATACAATTCTGCTGCTGTTATTCGCGTGCACGCTGTTTCCCGACAGCGCCCATTGCCAAACGGAGTCATTCGAAGCCTTGCCATCTTTGGCCTCTCCGGTAGAAGACACATTTCAGATCCCTACGCGCGGAAGTTTCGACATCTCTAACCTGCCTTCGGGGACGTTTGAACGAGACGCAAGGGGAGAAGACTCGGCTGCACAAGACGTGACGGGAAGCTCGCCGCAGCCGCAGATTCAAACGCAGGAGTCGGATCATCAAGGACTGGTAATGCGCTCTTTGAAGAGAACATGGGAGGACCAGAAGGAGCTTTATCGAGCTCCCTTCAAGCCTTCCAACTTTAAGTGGGACGCGCTGGTGCTAGGAGGAACGGCAGCGCTTTTGGCCACAGACCGGAACATTGAGAAACACATTGGCAATGCACATTACACGTTTTATCAAGCCACTTCCGACGTTGCGATCGCGGGGCTGGGAGCGACGTTGGGTGGAGTGTGGACATGGGGTATCAAGGGCGATCATCAGCACGCCAAGGAAACGGGAGTGCTGGAATTGGAAACGTTGGTTAACACATTCCTGATCTACACCCCGATGCAGTTACTGGCGGCACGGCAACGCCCGGGCGAAGGAAACGGGAATGGAGATTTTTGGAAGCACCACAACATCAACACTTCATTTCCTGGTGGACACGCCATGTTTACCTTCGCGATGGCGACGGTAGTGTCACACGAATATCCGCAAAAGTGGGTGCAGGCGCTGGCCTACTCGGCAGCAACCATCGTG
>Ga0207693_10004925_pt1 | contig 11221 bp, 10 predicted proteins | sample LARL81metaG_FD_184347 | JGI IMG/M metagenome (GOLD analysis project Ga0207693, IMG submission 184347) | Corn, switchgrass and miscanthus rhizosphere microbial communities from Kellogg Biological Station, Michigan, USA - LAR L8-1 metaG... | ecosystem: Host-associated > Plants > Roots >... | reverse complement strand
CGGCTCGGGTTCCTGCTCGACGTCGGGCTCGACTACCTGACGCTGGACCGCGCCTCGGCCACGCTGGCCGGCGGCGAGGCGCAGCGGATCCGGCTGGCCACGCAGATCGGTTCCGGGCTGGTGGGCGTGCTGTACGTGCTCGACGAACCGTCCATCGGCCTGCACCAGCGGGACAACCACCGGCTGCTCGAGACCCTGCTGCGGCTGCGCGACCTGGGGAACACCCTGATCGTCGTGGAGCACGACGAGGACACCATCCGCGCCGCGGACTGGGTGGTGGACATCGGCCCTGGCGCGGGCGAGCACGGCGGCAAGATCGTGGTGTCCGGGCCGCTGGACGACCTGCTGGCCAGCACGGATTCGCTGACCGGCGCGTACCTGACCGGCCGGGAGTCCATCCCGCTGCCGGCCACCAGGCGCAAGCCGGTCAAGGGCAAGGAGATCGTGGTCAAGGGCGCCGCCGAGCACAACCTGCGCGGCGTGGACGTGGCCTTCCCGCTCGGCTGCTTCATCGCCGTCACCGGGGTGTCGGGCTCGGGAAAGTCGACACTGGTCAACGACATCCTCTACAACGCCCTGGCCAGAGAACTGCACGGTGCGCGCACGGTGGCGGGCCGGCACACCAGGGTCACCGGCACCGGGCACCTCGACAAGGTGGTGCACGTCGACCAGGGCCCCATCGGGCGCACCCCGCGGTCCAACCCGGCCACCTACACCGGCGTGTTCGATCACATCCGGCGGCTGTTCGCGCAGACCACCGAGGCGAAGGTGCGCGGGTACCAGCCGGGGCGGTTCTCCTTCAACGTCAAGGGCGGCCGGTGCGAGGCCTGCTCCGGCGACGGCACGATCAAGATCGAGATGCAGTTCCTGCCGGACGTCTACGTCCCGTGCGAGGTCTGCCACGGCGCGAGGTACAACACCGACACCCTCGGTGTGCACTACAAGGGCAAGACGATCGCGGACGTTCTCGACATGCCGATCGAGGAGGCGACGGAGTTCTTCGAGCCGGTGCCCGCCATCCACCGGCACCTGAAGACGCTCACCGACGTCGGTCTTGGGTACGTCCGGCTCGGCCAGCCGGCGCCCACCTTGTCCGGCGGTGAGGCACAGCGGGTCAAGCTCGCGTCCGAACTGCAGCGCCGCTCCACCGGGCGGACCATCTACGTGCTGGACGAGCCCACCACGGGGCTGCATTTCGAGGACATCCGCAAGCTGCTCGGGATGCTCAGCAGGCTGGTGGAGAGCGGCAACACCGTCATCGTGATCGAGCACAACCTGGACGTCATCAAGACCGCGGACTGGGTGATCGACCTCGGCCCGGACGGCGGTTCCGGCGGCGGCACGGTGGTGGCGACCGGCACGCCCGAGCAGATCGCGCACTGCGAGGCGAGCTACACCGGCCAGTTCCTCAAAAAGCTGCTCTAGGTAGCTGGTGCCGCGTCAGGCGACGTTGAACTCTTGTCTCAAGCGACCCCTGGTGCCGCATCAGGCGACGTCGAACTCGTTGCCCTCCGGGTCGGTGAGCACGGACCATTCGCCGCCGGGTTCCTTGACGTGGCGGACCAGCGTTGCGCCGTGCTCCAGTAGCCGGGCCACGGTCGCTTGCCGCTGGCCTTGATCGGTGTGGATGTCCACGTGAAGCCGGTTCTTGCCCGTCTTTGGTTCGGGAACCCGGTTGAACAGCAAGCGTCTGCCCAGGCCCGTGCCGCTGACCGGATCGAAGGGGTCATCGGGATGCCGGACGGCTGCGGCGTCTCGCCAGAACAGCCGCCCCTGGAACTCGATACACAGGCTCTCCTGGATGGCCCCGGCGGCCAGCAGTTGTTTGATCAAGGCGCTGTTGTCCTCGATCTGGTAGCCCAGCGCCTCGGCCCAAAAGACGGCCTGGCGGTGCGGGTCGCGGGCGTCGAAGACCAGCTTCCAACCGAGTGCCATGAGACTCTCCCCTCACGAGCGCGGCAGCGGCCCGGGTTCCCCCGAACGTAGCCTGACGCGTCAGTGGTCCGGCTGTCGTTCGGCGACGCCGCGCTGACGCACTTCCTGTACCTGGAGCGGCCGGAAGGCATGGAACGGATGGACGCGGAGGGGTTCGTCCCCGCCGCGCCGCCGTCCGACCCGGTGACCGCGGGCGAGATCATGCCGCGACGGCAGGAGTTCGCCACGGTGGGGCACCTGTACCGCGGCATCTTGGACGGGCTGACCGGCCTGGCGGCACGGCTCGGCGAGCGGGCACTGTTCCCCGGCCCGCGGCGGGCCCAGGCCACCCCCGAGTTGTTCGGCTGGCCGCAGCTCATCGCGGTGACCGGCCTGGACTCGGCTTGCGCGGCCATCGAGGAGATCATCGAACAGGGAGAGGGGGCGCGCGGGGACTGGCAGCCTGCCCATTACGGCAGGTTCCTCGGCATCTGGGAGGAGTACCGGCGGCTGCGGGAGGAGGACCCGCGCTTCGAACAGCTCGGCACGCTGGTCGAGGCCGCGTTCGGGCTGATGGGCGGGGTGATGCGGCCGCTCGGCGCGGCGCTCACCCGGATGCCTGCCGGGCCTGGCCATCCGGGCCGGACAGCGGGCCCGGTCTTCGAGATGTACTACCAGATGGGCAACTTCGTGCCGTGGCGGGCGGCGGCGTGGGCGCTGCTGTCCGAGCGGGTGGCCGTGCTGTCCGGCCGGTGCGCGGACGGGGCCGGGCATGCAGATGCTGCGGATGCCGTGGCCCGGGCGGCGCAGGCCGCCGCGGCCATCTCCGCACAGCTAGCCGCGCAGGTGCCAGCCGAGCTCCGGCCCGCCTGACCCGTACCCCGCTCCGTCCGCCAAGCAGCTCTCGTCAGAAAGCCAGCCGATCAGAAACCGGCCCGGTCACGAAGCGCTTCGGTCAGAGTGCGCGCATCCGGTTGTTGCGGGCGTTGTGCTCGACCTCGGCGAGCCCCAGCGCCTCCAGCACCGGCGGCACGTAGTTGCCGAACCGCCCGCGCAGCCCCTTCTTCATGCCGTACCAGCCGCCGACCGGGTTGCCGGGGGAGCGGCCCCAGGCCTCCACCGTCCCGTCCTGGGCGGGCTTCTGCTCGTCGGCGTTGCCGAGCGGCACCCAGTCGCCACGATCCTTGAGCATCGCATGCAGATCGTCGATGCAGCGAAGCTGGTAGCGAAGCTGCGTCGTGCCGACCTGGACGACCAGGGCAGGCGGCTCAGCGCTCTCGTCGCGCCAGGCCTCGAACTCGGACTTGCCAGGCGGCGTGGTCAGGATCCAGGGATCGGCGGCGGTCCCTGATCCGGTGACACCAGTGGTCATCGTTGGTGGTCCCCCTTCGCGGACGCCCAGCGGCTGGGCGCCTCATCGCAGACCAGGCGATTATCCCAGCTAATACATGACATCTTCTGTCATGATCGAGGGTTATCTTTGGCGTGTGCGAGCTAGCCGAGTAGTCGGGCTGCTTGGGCTATTGCAGGCCCGCGGCCGGATGACCGCGGCCCAGCTCGCCGCCGAGCTTGAGGTGTCGCCGCGCACCGTGCTGCGCGATATCGAGGCGCTCAGCGCCGCCGGGATCCCGGTATATGCGGTCCGCGGCAGCCAGGGCGGGTTCGAGCTGATCGACGGATACCGCAGCGATCTTCCGGCCGCGGCCAGCGGCCCCGGACGCAGCCCGGCCGGGGCCAGCACCGCTTGGCCCGGCAAAGGCTCCGGTGGCGCGATGGCGCAGCGGGCGCGGGTCCGGCTGTCGCCACGTGGCCGGCGCCTCGCCGCCCTGCTCGGCCGGCCCTCGGACATCCGGGTCCGCCGCAGCCCGCACGTGGTCGCCGGGCGGGAGGACTGGGTCGAGGCATGGGTGCGGATCGACTCGCCCGGCATCGCGGTGCTCGACATGCTCGCCCTCGGCGCCGATGTGGAGGTGCTCGACCCACCGGATCTGCGCGCCGGCGTCCGGGACGCGGCCACCCGGATAGCCGCCCTGCACGCAGATCGCCTGGTGCTCCCATCATCCTGAGAGCCGGTCCCTCGCAGGCAGGAACCGCGTCGCCGTTGGGCAGTGCCGCCAGCGTCGCGACGATCAGGCGGCCAGCTCGCGGCGGACCTGCCCGGCGCCGGCCACCATCGCGCGCAGCTTGGCCCTGGCCACGCCGGGGGGCAGGTGGCGCAGGCCGCAGTCCGGGTTGACCATCAGCCGGTCGGCCGGCACGAACTCAAGCGCGCGGTGGATCCGCGAAGCCACCAGCGCTGGCGCCTCCACCTCGGTGGCCTTCACGTCGATCACGCCGAGACCCAGGTAGCGATCCCAGGCATGCTCCTTCAGCAGCCGCAGGTCGTCCAGGCCCTTGCGGGCGAACTCCAGCACCAGCGCGTCCACGCACGCCGCGGTCACCGCGGGGAACAGGAAGTCGTAGTGCCCCTCCCACAGCGGGCGGGCGTACCGGTTGCCGTAACACACGTGCAGCGCCCAGGTGGCGTCCACGCCAGCGGTCACGATGTTGACCGCCTCGATCGCCAGGTCCACCTGCTCGGGGTAGCCGGCCAGGAACGGCTCGTCGATCTGGAGCAGGTCAGCCCCGGCCGCGGCCAGTTCCCGGGCCTGGACGTTGAGCCGCCGGGCGAGCGCGCGGACCAGGTCCGCGGGGTCGGCGTAACCGGTGTCGCGGATCCGGCGTGACAGCGAGAACGGCCCGGTGAAGGAGAACTTGACGGGCCGCGCCGTGTGCTCGCGAGTAAATGCGAAGTCCGCGGCGAGCCCCGGGCTCACCCCGGTGGCCTCCGGCAGCGGCGCGCGCACCACCGCGTCGTAGTAGTCGTAGTAGTCGTTCTTGGACCGGTCCGGGATCTCCACCCCCGGAATCCGGGTGAGCAGGTAGTCGATGTCGTTGTCGCGCCGCAGTTCGCCATCGGAGACGATGTCCACGCCGGCGAGTTCCTGGTCCTTCAGCGCCGCCTTGATCGCCACATCGTGGATCTCGTCCAGGTGGTGCGCGCTGATCCGGCGCTGGTAGTAGTCGGTCTTCAGGCGCCCGAGCCACTCCGGCACCGAGTACGAGCCGACCACGGTCGTGGCCAGCGGTGTCGCGCTCAGCGCGGCCGTCGCCCCGCTGACGCCGTGATCCGGTGCGCCCCGATCCATCAGTCACGCACCTGCGCGGTCAGCGTCTTCACATTGACGCCAGGACGACGGCTCGGGGCGATCTGGACGTCGAACCCGCGCCGGTTTCCCGCCAGGGCCAGGAGCGGCCCGTTGACCCAGTTGACCACGGACCCGTCGTACTTGCCCGGCCCGTGGAACCCGGTCAGGTAGCCGCCGGGCCCGGTCAGGAACAGGTCGTGGCACTGCAGCCGGCCGAACGGGTGCAGCAGCGGCAGCGTCCCCGCGAAGCTGGCCAGCGCGCCGTTGCTGACGTGCATCCGCACGTCGCCGCAGGCTTCGAGCAGCGGCCGCATGATCTCGCCGGTGATGGCCGGGGTCACCTGGTAGGCATCCAGGCCGTCCAGCGGCACGTAACGCTCCTGCAGCCGCAGCGCGGACCAGGTTTCCTGCCAGAACGCCACGGCCTCGTGGGCGCCGGGGAACCGGCCGGGCGCCGCCTCGGCGAGCAGGTCGGGCCCGATCCGGAGCAGCCGGTGGATCAGCGCGGCCAGTTCGCCGGGCCTGGTGTGGTAGCGGCGCGCGATCTTGGCCGCGTCCGCCCGGCGCAGGCAGGCACGGACCTCCACCAGGTAGGGATGCCCGCGGATGCTGGCCACGTCGTCGGTGGGCAGATTGTCGTAGACGTTGGAGATGTACACGCAGAACGCCTTGCCCCGCAGGAAGCCCAGCGTCTGCTGCGGCCGGGTCGCGTCGAGCACCAGCGTGCTCACCTTGTCCCCGTGGTGGGCAACGGCCTTCCTGGCCCGGTCGAGCACGTGTGCGGAGTAGTCGCCCATCAGGTAGTGCAGCCGGCGGTAGTAGTCACGGCCGTGCTGTGCGTCCAGATCGGCGAACGTGTCCAGCCAGGTGCGCGCCTGGCTGCCGTTGCCCACACCGAGTTCGGCGACGTACAGTTCCTCGGGCAGGGCCCGCCGCGCGCTCAGTTCGTCCCAGACCCGCAGCAGCTCACGGATCAGGTCAGCGGCCACGCCGGTGTCGCGGGCCTCGCTCCGCCCGCCGGGCAGCGCCTGCTCGTACTCCCGGCCCGTGGCCTCCTCCCACCGGGACAGCGCCTGCCAGTACAGCGTGTTGAACCGCCACAGGCAGCTTTCGCTGGCGGGCTGCCAGGGCTCCAGCAGGACGAGCCCGGTGCCGTCCGGCCCGGCCTGCTCGGCCAGGGCCCGGGTGACCCATGCCGCCAGATCACCGCCGCCGCAGCGGCGCAGGTCGATCGCGATCTCCAGGCCGCTGCGGGCGGTGCCGCCTGGCTCCGCCTGGCGCGGGCGGTCGGCGAGCACCGGCCGCACCTCGACCGGCTCGTAGAAGTTGTGCCGGTACTGGATCCAGTCACAGACCACGCGCACGCTGGCCAGGTCCAGCGCGGCCGAGCTAAGCGCGCCGAAGACGGGGGCGAGCGCGGCCGCCACGTCCACCCGGGCAGGGCCGGTCAGCTTCGCCACCGGGCGCACGTCAATCAGCACCGGTACCCCCGAGCGTCGGCGCGGCCGGGCGCCCTGCTGGCCAGGGGGAGCGACCCCCCTGGAACCCCCCGATGGCCTCAGGCCCCGTTCCTCCGTCACGGCGCCTGGGCCCTGCGAGCCCGGCGCGTTCCAGGATGGCGGGGATCCCGTGCTCGTACCCGGGCGCCATGACGTGTACGCCGTTGACGCCGGGGATCTCACGGATCTGCCCGATGATCTCCGCGCAGATGCGTTCCCCCTCCTCGGCGACCCGATCGGCGGGAACCGCCCGCAGCCTGCGGTCGACCTCGTCGGGGATGTGCAGGCCGGGTACGCCGGTGCGCATATGGTCCAGGGCCCGCAACGAGCGCACCGGCCCCACCCCGGCGAGGATCCGGCAGCGCTGGTCAAGCCCCAGGTCACGTACCTCGGCCATCCAGCGTGCGAAGGCGGGCACGTCGAACACGAACTGCGTCTGCGCGAACTCGGCGCCCGCGTCGGCCTTCTTGGCCAGCCGCGCGGCACGGAACCCGGCCGGCGGGGCGAACGGGTTCTCCACCGCACCGATGAACCAGGCTGGCCGGGTGGACAGCGCCCGGCCGGACAGCAGGCGTCCTTCGTCACGCATCGCCCGCGCTGCCCACAGGAGCTGGACGCTGTCCAGGTCGAACACCGGCGTGGCGTCCGGATGGTCACCGAACTTCGGGTGATCGCCGGTCATCAGCAGCACGTTCGGTATGCCCACGGCGGAGGCGGCGAGCAGGTCGGACTGGAGCGCGAGCCGGTTACGGTCGCGGCAGGTCAACTGCATGACTGGTTCGACCCCGGCCTCGGCCGCCACCAGGCTGCCCGCCCAGCTTGCCATCCGCACGTGCGCGCCGGCATTGTCGGTGATGTTGACGGCGTCCACCAAGCCCACCAGTGGCGTCACCTTACGGCGCAGCGCCTCTGGATCCGCCCCGCGCGGCGGGACGATCTCCGCGGTCACGGCGAACGCGCCAGAGTCCAGGCGAGCGCGCAGCCCGGCGCCGGTGCTCACCGGCGTCTCTCGGGCATGGCGCCGACCTGCCGCGCGCCGGGTGCGGCCCACAGGGTCTCGTCGTCGCCGCGCCAGTAGCTGACCCAGGCGCTCTGCCCCGAGCGCCGGTGGTCCACGGGCCGCTGGAAGACAAGCAGATCGGCCACCCGTCCCTCGCGCTCGGCCCGCTCGTAGGCGACCACCCAGACGCACCGCAGGTCCGGGAACACCTCGCACGAGCCGTCCGCGCCGACGCCGCCGCAGGGCCCGTTCCGCAACTGCTTGGGGCAGGTCGCCGGGCAGGCGTACCCGGTGACCGGCAGCGTGCACTGCCCGCACATCCGGCAGCCGAACGCCGCGCCCTTGGTGACCTTCTCGGCGGCGGTAAAGACCCGGAGCGCGGCCGGGGCCCTGGCCAGCGCGCCCGCGAGGCCGCGGTAGGCGGCGTTGGGCGCCAGCACGCGCTGAAGCCGGTAGGCCAGCCAGCCAGGCAGCCGCGGCCGGACCGGTCTCGGCCAAGGCCCCGTGACAGAGGAACGGGGCCTTGAGCCACCGGGGGGTTCCGGGGGGTCGCCCCCCCGGGCCAGCACCGGCCAGGCCGCGGCGTCAGGAGAAGACGATCGTGGAGTTCTGGTGGACAATGACCCGGTCCTCCAGGTGCCAGCCGACCGCGCGGGCGAGCACGCCACGTTCCACGTGCCGCCCGAGCCGGCGCAGGTCATCGGCCGAGCACCGGTGGTCCACCCGGACGATGTCCTGCTCGATGATCGGCCCCGCGTCAAGTTCCGCGGTCACGTAATGGGCGGTCGCGCCGATGAGCTTGACGCCCCGTGCGGCCGCCCTGCGGTAGGGGTCGGCGCCCGCGAACGCCGGCAGGAAGCTGTGGTGGATGTTGATGATCGGCGCGGTGAACTCAGACAGGAAGCGCGGCGACAGGATCTGCATGTACCTGGCCAGGATGACCAGGTCGGCCTCACCGTCCAGCAGTTGCAGTTGTGCGGCCTCGGCCGCGTCCTTGGTCTGCGGGGTCACCGGGATGTGGTGGAACGGCAGTCCCCACCAGGCGGCGGCCTCCCCGGCGTCCGTATGGTTAGAAATGATCATTCTGATGTCGGCGCGCAGCTCACCGCTCTGCGCCCGCCAGAGGATCTCCTGCAGGGCGTGGTCGGTGCGGGACACCATGATCGCAACGCGCTTCAGGTCGGTGGCCCTGGTCAGCTTCCAGCGCATGGAGAACCGGTCGGCCATCCGTGCGAACCGTTCCCCGAGTTCACCGGACCGCTGGCCGAGGTCATCGAGGTGGAACTCGAGGCGCAGGAAGAATGTGCCGCCGAACGGGTCGGTGGAGTACTGCTGTGACTCGGTGATGTTCGCGCCGGCCTCGAACAGGAACTGGGACACGGCGGCGACGATGCCCGGCCGGTCCGGGCAGGTGATCACCAGGCGGCCGACATCGGCGTAACGCTCGTCGGGCCGGCTCCGCACTGCCCGCGGCTTCGGCCCGCGCACCAGGGCATCGACATCGGATTCCATCCAGCCTCCCCTTCATCCACCCGCATGTCATTTCCCCGGATCATTTCCGAGTGTGCAACGCGATACCGGCGCCGGGCACCACGACCGGGCACAATCTTGGCCAGCTCTGTTTTGTGTCCTAGCACAATGCTAGTTCTGGCCCCACCACCCCGCCCTAAGCTAGTTCTGGCCCCACCACCCCGCCCTAAGTAATCACAAGGCCGTGCGCAGCCGGTCCATGGCGGTGAGGTCCCCGCCGAACCGCAGCACCACGCCCTGGGCCAGAGCCGCGGCCCGGGCAGCCAGGCCGGCCGCCAGGTCCAGCCCGACCGCGGCGGCGCTGCCGCCCGCCTGCTCCAGGGCCCGCAGGGTCTGCTCGGGGATCGTCACCCCGGGGACCTCGTGCGCGAGGAAGTCGGCCTCGTCGAACCCGCTCAGCGGGGCCAGCGCCAGCAGCACGGGCACGCCGGCGTCCAGTTCGGCGGTCATCCGGCGGAAGGTGTCCAGTTCGTACACCGGCCGGGTGATCAGGAACTGGGCGCCCGCGCGCAGCTTGGCCCTGGTGCGCGCCACCTCGGCCGCGGCGTCCTGCGCCCCGGGGTTGAACCGGGCGCCGATGTGGAACGAGGTCTTGGTCGCCAGCGCAAGGCCGTTGCTGTCGCGGCCCTGGTTCAGCCCGTTGAGCAGCCCGGCCAGCCCCACGGAGTCGACCTCCCAGATGCCGTCGACGTTGGGGTAGTCGCCGCGAAGCGGCGGGTTGCCGGTGGCGCACACCACGGTCCGCATGCCCAGCGCGTGCGCCCCGAGCAGGTCGGCCTGCAGCGCCATGATGGTCTTGTCCCAGGTCGTCATCGTGGCGACGGCGTCGGCGCCGAGCCGCTGGCGCAACTGCAGCGCCAGGTTCAGCGGGCTCAGGTGAGCCCGGGCGGTCTGCCGCGGCGAGACGAGGAAGGTGTCGAGGCCGCGTTCGCGCAGCGCCACCACAGCGTCCGCGGCCTGGTCGCTGGCGCCGTCGGCCGGTGCGACGATCTCCGCGGCGACCACGAACCGCCCGGCGGCGAGCCGTTCCGCCAGTCCGCCCGGCTCCGCCGGGGCGGTGGCGGGCGGTTCGGCCACGGCCGTCACGCGGGCCGCGGCGCGCCCGGGGCGGTGCGCGGCGACCGCGGTCACGGCCGCCTTGAGATGGGTGGGCGTGGTGCCGCAGCAGCCGCCGATCAAGGACGCGCCCGCGTCCGCGTACCGGCGCGCGTACCTGGCGAAATACCCGCCGTCGATGGGGTACTCGAACCGCCGCCCGGCGGCCCGCCTGGGCAGCCCGGCGTTGGGCTGGGCGCTCACCGGCAGGGATGTGTGCCTGATCAGTTCGGTGACCACCGTGAGGGTGTGCTGCGGCCCGAGCGTGCAGTTGGTGCCCAGCGCGACTACCGGCAGGCGGGACAGCGTGATCGCCACCTCGCGCGGGGTCTCGCCGCCCAGCGTGCGGCCGTCCGGGGTGAACGTGGCCTGGGCGATGATCGGCGCGCCGGTCAGTTCCGCGGCCGCGGTGACCGCTTCGGCGAGTTCGTCGAGATACCCGAAGGTCTCCAGGACGAGCACGTCCACGCCGCCCTCGGCGAGCGCGCTGACCTGCTCCCGGATCGCCGCCACCCGCTGCACGGGGGAGATCAGGGGGCGCTGGCGCGCGGTCACCGCGGGGGACACCGACCCCGCCACGAATACCTGGCGCCCGGCCCTGGCCTGCGCGTCGCGCGCGATCCGCACCCCGGCGAGGTTGATCTCGCGCACCGGCCCCGCCGACCCGTGTTCGGCCAGCCGCAGCGCGCTGGCGCCGAACGTGTTGGTCTGGATAACGTCCACGCCCGCGGACAGGTAGCTCTCGTGCACCACGGCGACCAGTTCGGCATTGCTGAGGTTCAGTTCGGGCAGTGCCCGGTCGAGCGAGTTCCCCGCGGCGTGCAGCATGGTGCCCATGGCACCGTCGCACATCAGCACGCCCTCGCGCAGTGCGGTGACGAACCCGGTCATGGTGCCTCCCCGACCGCGTCCAGGATCTCCAGCGCCACCTGGGCCATCAGCCGGTCGCGATAGCTGCCCAGGTCCAGGCCGGTGATCTGTTCGACCCGGTGAAT
>Ga0207693_10004924_pt1 | contig 11222 bp, 12 predicted proteins | sample LARL81metaG_FD_184347 | JGI IMG/M metagenome (GOLD analysis project Ga0207693, IMG submission 184347) | Corn, switchgrass and miscanthus rhizosphere microbial communities from Kellogg Biological Station, Michigan, USA - LAR L8-1 metaG... | ecosystem: Host-associated > Plants > Roots >... | reverse complement strand
TCCAGCCGCGGGTCGGTGCGCACGAGCGCGCCGGCATAGATCCCGGCATTCGACAGATGGCCGGAACGGCTGACCGCATATTGCACCGCCGCTTTGAGCTTGAGTGCCGGGCTCATCGCCATGTCGTTGACCGTCACCTTTTGCGGGCAGCGGAACACCAGATAGGTATTGAAGTGGTCATGGAGGTTCTTGCCCACTCCGGGCATCTCCCGGACCACCGGGATTCCGAATTCGCTCAACAGATCGGCCGGGCCGAGCCCGGAAAGCTGCAATAGCTGCGGCGAGCCGTAGACGCCGCCGGAAACAACGATCTCGCCGCGCGTCCATGCGGTCTTTGGCCCAGTCGGAGTGTGGTATTCGACACCGACCGCGCGGCCGCCCTCGAACAGGAGGCGGGTGGCGTGTGCGTTCGTCATGACCATCAAGTTCTCGCGCCGACGCGCCTCGCCCAGATAGGCCCGCGCCGAGCTCCAGCGCCGGCGATTGGTGGTCGTCGTCTGGTAATACCCGACACCTTCCTGCCGGGCGCCGTTGAAATCGGGGTTGGCGGGGATGCCGGCCTCGATCGAGGCGGCGAGCATGGCGTCGCCGAGCGGTGAGCGAACCGGGTTCGAGACGTGCAGCGGGCCGCCGACGCCGTGGAAATCGTCGGCGCCGCGCTCCTGGTCTTCCGCCTTCTTGAAAAATGGCAACACCGAATCCCAGTCCCACCCCTCGCAGCCGCGCTGGCGCCAGTTGTCGTAATCAGCCGGCGTGCCGCGCATATAAACCATGCCATTGATCGAGCTGGTGCCGCCCAGCACCTTGCCCCGCGGCTGGTAGAGGGTGCGGTTGTTGAGCTCCTTCTCGGGCTCGCTCTCGAACATCCAATTGACTCGCGGATTGGTGAAAGTCTTGGTGTAGCCGAGCGGGATATGGATCCACGGATTGCGGTCGCGCCCGCCTGCTTCGAGCAGCAGCACGCGCCAACGCCCGGACTCGCTGAGCCGCCCCGCCACCGCGCAGCCCGCTGATCCGGCGCCGGTCACGATAAAGTCATAGGTGTCGTCCGCGGTCGTCATTCTCTCTTCCCCAAGATGCCAGGGGCACGATAGCGAAGCCGGCGGGCATCGTGAAGGCCGGGCCACGCACAATCAGAGTTGCCGGGATTGGTACTCCGGGCCATTTAACGGCCCATGTGCGGCCGCGCTCGTCTCTCTTCCGATGTCAGCGAGATCGAGCTCGTATTCTCGATCCCGCCCGAGCGGCCGACCCCGATCGAGGCGGCGGGCCTGGCCTAATGATCAATAGCGGCGCTGAGGCGACGGGATTTCCGCTGCCTTTGGACTTGGCGCCGATGGAGGCGCGGCTCGTCGATGACCTGCCGGAGGGGACAGGCTGGCTATTCGAGCCCAAATGGGACGGGTTTCGATGCCTCGCCTTTCGTGCGGGAAACGAAGTAGACCTGCGCGCCAAATCGGGAAAGCCGCTGGCTCGCTACTTCCCGGAAATGGCAGCGGTGTTGCGCCGGTTGGAACCGAGCCGCTTCGTCCTTGATGGTGAGCTCGCCATTCCGGTCGGTGAGACATTGTCGTTCGACGCGTTGCAGATGCGGCTCCACCCGGCGGAGAGCCGGATCAAGAAGCTCGCCGCCGAAACACCTGCCGTCCTGATCCTGTTCGATTTGCTCGCGACGCCCAGCGGCGAAAGCCTTCTGCAAACGCCGCTGCTGCAGCGCCTCGCGGCTCTCGATGCGTTTATCCGATCGATCGGCCCCAATGACGCCGTGAGGCTTTCGCCGGTGACAAACGATGTCGCGGAAGCGCGGCGCTGGCTTGCGGCGAGCGGCGGCGCGCTCGATGGGGTGATCGCCAAGCGCCTCGACGGTATCTATCAGTCGGGCGAGCGTGCCATGCTCAAGGTCAGGAAACGGCGCACTGCGGATTGTGTGGTCGGCGGATTTCGCTACGAACGGAACTCGCCGCTGGTGGGGTCTCTGTTGCTCGGCCTCTACAACAACGAAGGTAAGCTCGATCATGTCGGGTTTACCGCGACATTGCACGACCTCGACCGCGAGGCACTGACCCGTCAGCTCGAAGCGCTAATCATGCCGCCCGGCTTCACCGGCAACGCACCGGGAGGCCCCAGCCGGTGGAGCACCGAACGCTCGGGCGAGTGGCAGCCGCTGCGACCGGAATTGGTTGTCGAAGTGCGCTACGATCATGTCAGCGGGGGTCGGTTCCGCCATGGCACCCGCCTCTTGCGCTGGCGACCGGACAAGGCGCCGCGCCAATGCGCCTTCGACCAGATCGAGCCGGCGGCAGCTGCGATCAAAGCGCCGGCGGCAGTGGACGCGGCCGGCGGTTCTCGCCGATCGCGACATAAGTGAAGAGCGCCTCGGTCACTTTGCGCGTTTCGTCCGAAGGCAGATGGCGTCGCCACGCCTCGATGCGCACTGTCATCGACGTCCGCCCGGTCTTCACCAACTCGCCGTAACAGCTGACCGCGTCGCCGACAAAGACCGGCTCGTGAAAGACCATGCCGTCGACCGCCACGGTCGCGCATCGTCCCCGGGCGCGCTGCGCCGCAAGGCTGCCGCCCGCCAGATCCATTTGAGACAGTAGCCACCCGCCGAATATGTCGCCGTTCGGGTTGGCATCGGCCGGCATCGCGATCACGCGCACGAGCGGAAGGCCCGTAGGCAATTTCGGCAGCGGAGATCGAGCCGCGCCGCGCGTTGGTTCCGAATCCATTAATCCTCTGCCTCCAGTATCAAAAACCAGCACCGGGTCACGTCGAGCAGGGTTGTGCCGGGGCACGATGACAATTGGAATGGCGTATCTACATAAGGCGTTGTGCCGATGTCCGCTGTCGAGCAGGTGGAGGTATCTATGTGCGTACGCTCTCAGCAGAGCTGGTTTCGGCGCACGACGGTTGTGGTGGCGGTCTCGATGGGCGTCGCCTCAATCGCGGCGGCGGCAAGTCCGCCGGCAGCGGCTCAAGCATATCCGGGCTATTCTTCTCCGGCGGCCACAGCTCCGACACAGACCTATCCCGGATACTCTTATCCGCCGGCTTCGCAGACCTATCCCGGATATTCTTATCCGCAGGCTTCGCCTCAGACGCAGACCTATCCCGGCTATGCTTATCCGGCAAACTACTCTTGGGGTGGAGGTGGTTACCCAGGCTGGGGTGGGTATCCGGGTTGGGGTTGGTGGAACCCAGGCTGGGGTTGGGCCGGCTGGGGTTGGGGCCCAGGCTGGGGCGGTTGGTGGGGTTGGCCGGTCGGCTGGTGGGGCGGCGGCTGGGGCTGGGGCGGTGGTTGGGGCTGGGGCCGTGGCGGCTGGGGTCGCGGCGGCTTCGCCCATGCGGGTTTCGGCGGCGGGGGTTTTCATGGCGGTGGTGGGTTCCACGGCGGGGGCGGCGGGCACCGCTAGCACGGAGCTCGATCGCGCCGTGTCGGGACAGGGAGTTCCCGCGGCGCAACTCGATAATGTTTTGACCGATGCGACGATCCCCGAACTCCCGAACCATTATCGGGGCAAGGTTCGCGACAATTACGACCTGCCGGACGGCCGTCGCATCATCATCGCCACCGACCGGCTGAGCGCCTTCGACCGGGTTTTGACGGCGATCCCGTGCAAGGGGCAGGTGCTCACACAAATCGCGCGGTTTTGGTTCGACGCGACACGCGACATCTGCCCGAATCACGTCATCGACTACCCGGATCCGAACGTCGTCGTCTGTCGGCGGCTCGACATCCTGCCGGTCGAGATCGTCGTCCGCGACTACCTCACCGGCACCACCGGCACATCGATCTGGCCGATGTACCGGGAAGGTCGGCGGGAAATCTACGGGATGCGTTTTTCCGACGGGCTGCGCGAGAACCAGAAGCTGCCGGTAACGATCATCACTCCGACAACCAAGGCGGCCGACGGAGAGCATGACGAGCCGGTCACGCCGGACCAGATCGTAGGCCGCGGCCTGCTGACAAGCGAGCAATGGCGAAATGTCTCGGAGCTGGCGCTGGGGCTGTTCGCACGCGGCCGCGAGATTGCTGCCGAGCGCGGACTGATCCTCGTCGACACCAAATACGAATTTGGTCTCGATCCTGCCGGCCGCATCATCCTCGCCGACGAGATCCATACCCCTGACAGCAGCCGCTACTGGCTCGGCGACAGCTACACGCGCCGCTTCGCGGCCGGAGCGCCGCCCGATACACTCGACAAGGACTTCCTGCGCCGCTGGGTGACGGCGCGCTGCGATCCCTACCGCGACCCGATACCGGCGATTCCGAGCGAAGTCATCCTCGAGACGGCTCAGATCTATATCGGAGCGTACGAAACCATTACCGGGAAAACGTTCGAGCTGCCGTCGCCGGACAGCCCGATCCTCGAGCGCATTCGTGCCAATCTGGCAAAATACTTCGTCTCCGACGCAACAGACCGCGTGGGTTGAAGAGGATCGGGATACTCGAGACCGCGATTGCCGGCAGCCTGCCGAAGCCCGCTTGGCTGGTGAAACCGCGGATGTTGTGAGTGCCCTGGCAGCTCGACGGTGAGGCGCTCGCCGAAGCAAAGCGCGACGTAACACGTCACCGACGGTGAGCAGGCGCGTCAGCGATTGGAAAGGGAGTCTCGGCGCGGAGTGGCGGCAATACGAGGCGGTCTTCCCTCTCGCCGCCAGCCAGATTGATCAGGTAGCAGTCGAATGCGCCGGCGCTAACCCAACTTCGCCGATTCGATCGAATCGGCGAAGTTAGGCTAAGGCACCGATCGAGTGGCTCGGGTTGCTCCGAGGCAGGACGTCCCGCTCGAAGCCATCGACGTGGCCGACGAACGCATCGAGACGCCGGAGGAGGTCGCTGCAACGGGCGCTCCCTTTGTCTCGCCGGAGCGCTTCTATCCGTGCACGAACTGCGGAATGGCCCCGATGGGCCGCTCGGTCGCGGTCAGTAAGCTCACTGCACTCAGCGCCGGTGCTGCGCTGGTCCGCGAACCCATCGGATCAGAGCGCCCGTAAACTGTAGAGCGCCGGTTCCGAGAAACCGGGATCGCCCGACGGTGGGTCGAAGGCCGACACGCCAGTTTGTGCCCGCCAGCGATGTTGCTTGATACCGGCGGCGTCGAGAATGTCCCCGAAATGCCACGACAGCACGCTGCGCCGCCCCAATGCGACCGTCGTCCACGGGACGAGGGCGGCTGGCGACGGGAAGGGGCTGCGCCTGCCATAGGCCCAAATTTCGACGCGCAGCGACGGACGCTCGCTCGGGCCGCGCGCATGGAAGCCGAACGTATCCGCGACGATGAGCGTGTTGGCAGGAACGGCGAAGGCGCGCGGTGGCGGAAGACCGAGCAGTGTGAGTTCGGCGGGATCGATGCGGAAGGAACCTTGCCGGTTCTCGGTGTTCGGCGAGTGGCGGGCGGAAAGGCTCATGCGCCGCTCCCACTCAAGCCGTTGAGCGGTCAGCCTATGCGAGCCGGGAACGTAGGTGAAAGGGCCGGCATCCGCGGCGACATTGGTCAGAAAGAGCCATGCCTTGACCGTCGGGTGAAAGGTGTCGGCGTGCAGAAATGTCTGCGGATCGTCCGGGCCGGCGCAGGCGTGACGCAGGATGCTCTGCACCCAGACCACCGGCTCGGCATCGCGGGTGCCGGCGTAGCTGATGAGCCCGCGCCACTCCTTCGATCGCAATACCGCACCGACTGCGGGAAGTGCGGCAACGGCGCTTCGGTCGAGGGCGATCTTTCGCATGATCGTGTCGCCCTCCTCGATCTCCCGCAACGGCCCGCGATAGGCCCGGACCTGGGCGACTAGCGCCGCGAACTGTTCGTCGGGCAGGAAGCTCGGACGGAGCACAAAGCCATCCCGGTCGAACGCCGCCCTGTCCTCATCGGAGACGAGGCCGGCGATTTTCCGCCGGCGGGCTTGTGCCAACCGATGGGCGGTCGCGACGCGGGCAGCGTGCAGGCCCCATTCATTGAGCCGCCGGCTGCCAATGACGGCATTGCGCTCGAATGACTTCGTTCCGGTGGCCAGCTGGGCGACCCAGACCGGGCTCATGGCGGCGCGGCGCATTGCCGTGAACATTTTCTCTCCCTGCCTAAAAGGGGACCGTGCCGATGACGGTCGTGCGGTGCATCAGGCGGCGCTGCGGCAGCGCGTAATCGCAGATCGCCAGATGCATCGAGGTGGCATTGTCCCAGATCAGCAGATCTCCGACCTGCCATTTGTGGCGATAGAGAAATTCGGGGCGCACGCAATGGGCATCGAGTTCGGCGATCAGCTCCACCGCCTCGTCCTCCGCCATGCCCTCGATGCCAACGCACTCACCTGCAGTGACGTAGAGAGATTTGCGCCCGGTGTAAGGGTGGGTGCGGACGATCGGATGGGCAATGTCGGGGGTTTCCGCGAGCTGCTCGGCCGTCAGCTTGGGGCGCGGGCTGTCCGCGACGCGGCGGCGCTCCGAGTAACGATGGATCGCCTTCAGCCCGTCGATCCGCCGCTTCATTGAGTCGGACAGCGCCTCGTAAGCGGCGATCGTGTTTGCAAAGACGGTGTCGCCGAGCGGCTCGCCGTCGCGCTGCGGCACCTCCTTCGCATAGAGCAGCGAGCAGCGGCTTGGCCGGCGGCGGTAGGAAGTGTCGGTGTGCCAGGTAAAGCCGGCATCGGCGAGACCGATATGCTCGCCGGCTTTGTTACGAATATTGGAAATCAGCAAAATCTCCGGAAAACCGGGAAGCAAGTACTTCTTGACGATATGAATTTCGAGCTCCCCGAACCGAGAGCTGAATTCTATGTGCCTTTGGCTGGACAGCTGCTGTTCGCGAAACACGACAACGATGTTGTCGTGGAAAGCACTCTCGATTTCGCGGAATGTGGAATCTGGAATGTCCTGCGCGAGATCAAACTCGATTTCCGCGCCGCAGGCCGCACCGCTCTTCCTTACCGATGGCCGCATCGAGCCCTCCTTTGCCCAGGTGCCTCTCATGCGCAATGGCATCCCGGAGCCGCACATGTCTTTACCTGTTCTTAAACCATACGAGGTTCGATATCCGCAGCAAGGATTCGTCGAGATCGGGCAGCCGATGGCACGTATTCTCCTCACCGAACCTGATCGAGCAATACGCGAGTTCATCGCAGGCATTCTGACCGAGTTTGGGCACGATGTTGTCCCGACCGAGAACGTCGTCGACGCGGAGGTTTGGCTGGCGACTTCGCACATCGACGTCCTCGTCACTGACCTTGTCTTGCGCGGCGAGCAGGGCGTCACGTTGAGCAGAAGCTGCCGGGCACTCGGGATCCCTACCGTTACCTTGACCGGGCGGGATTTCCTCCCCGATCAGCTGTCGCGGCCGCCGTCGTTGCTCGAAAAGCCGTTCAGGTTTTCCGATTTGCAGCGTGTCCTGCACGCCATCGACACCGTGCAGTCGGCGGCAGGGGTTCGTCCTCCGACGAGCAGCGCCGCCTGATCAATTGGGGGCGCAGTGGCCGACGCGGTACTTGCCGTGTTTGGCGTAACCACTCGGGACCCAGTGCTGGCCCTTTCCGCATTGGTGAGAGGCAACCGGCTCATTCCTCGATAAGCCGCCAACAGGGCTGTTCGACAGCGATGGCGCCGCAGCCGCGGTCTGGAGGCCCGCAGCCAAGCCGAGGACAGCAACGGATCCCAAAAGAAAAGCCCGCATTTGATTTCTCCCGAAAATTATCGCTCTGACGTCGTTCGCTCTCCCGGCGGCGGAGGTTCGATAACAGTTCCGGACACCGGTTCGATCCAGACGAGGTGATCCTCGACGCCTCTGACGCCGGGTGCATTCTCGGCGACGACACGCAGCGCCTCCCGCTCCTTTTCTTCGAGTATGACGCCGTTGAGATCGACGATGCCGTCCTTTACCGAGATCGACAATCCATCTCTCGGAACCCAGGCGGCCTTCGCCAGTTCGGCCAGAATCTGTTCAAGGATTTCATCGTCGCGGCGAGTCTCGGAGTGCTGCGCCTCGAGAGTATGTAAAAGAGAACGAAGCAGGTCTGTGCGGCTCACCACGCCAGCCAGCGCATCGCCGTCGAGGACGGGCACACGTTTGATCCGGCGGCGTTCCATCAGCCCGACCACCTCGTCGAGCGGCGTATCCCCGGCTACGCTAATCAGATCGGTCGTCATGATCTCTTCGACTTTGCGCCCGTGGGTCCTGACATACTCGCTGGCCATCCGTCCGGGCCCCATGAATATTTCCAGCCAACGCGGACGGTGTCTTTCGGTGCCCATTTCGCTGCGGCGAAGGAGGTCGCCTTCCGTCAAAATCCCGATGACCTTGCCGTCATCCGCCAAGACCGGCAATCCGCTCACGTTGTTGTCGAGCATCAGGCGGATCGCTTGAGCCACAGACGTCTCCCGTCCGACGGTCAAGGCATTGCGGGTCATAATATCCGCAGCCTTCATTTTTCGGCTCCTCGTGCGGCGTTGCTGAGCGCGGCAACTCCGGGCAGCTCGCGGCCTTCCAGCCATTCGAGAAAAGCGCCGCCCGCGGTCGAGACATAGGAGAGTTCGTCTGTGACCCCGGCTGCGGCGAGTGCTGCGACTGTGTCCCCTCCTCCGGCGACGCTGAGCAATTTCCCGGCGTGTGTTAGCTGAGCGACTCGCTTTGCGACCGCGCTCGTACCGCGGTCGAACGGGGGTGTCTCGAAGGCGCCGAGCGGCCCGTTCCAGACGAGAGTGCGAGCCTCGTCGAGCGCGGCGCCGATACGCGCCACGGTCTTTGCTCCAATATCGAGGATCATCGCGTCGCGCGGTACCGCATCGATCGCGATTTCGCGTGTCGCGACCCCCGGCGCCAGCTCGAAGGCAACGACTGCATCTTCGGGGAGAATGACGCGACAATTCCGCCCCTCGGCGAGTGCAACGAGGTGGCGCGCCGTATCGATCATGCCCCGTTCGCAGAGCGAACGGCCTACTTCCCTTCCTTGGGCCAACAGCAATGTGTTTGCCATCGCCCCGCCAATCGCCAGGATGTCGACCCTCCCGATGATGAAGCGCAGCAGGTCGAGCTTTGTCGACACCTTGGCGCCGCCAATCAGAGCAATGACCGGCCGCGCCGGGCTGTCGAGAGCGGCGGTCAGCGCGTCGAGTTCGGCTTCCATCAGCTTGCCCGCCGCGGCCGGCAGCAGTCTTGCAAGCGCGTCGATCGAGGCATGCGCGCGGTGCGCCGCGGAGAATGCGTCGTCGACATAGACGTCGCCGAGTTCGGCGAGGGCGCTCGCAAAATCGGCCGAGTTAGTTTCCTCTCCTTTATGGAAGCGCAGGTTTTCAAGCAGCGCGACTTGGCCCGGTTGGAGCGGCGTTACCACCCGTCTCGCTTCCTCGCCGACGCAATCCGCAGCAAAGGCGACTTGACCGCCGCCGATTGCCTTCTCTAACGGCGCGACCAGCGGTCGAAGAGACAAGGCCGGGTCGGGCTTTCCCTTGGGACGTCCGAAATGCGACATAACGACGACTTTGGCGCCCTTGCGAATCAGCGCCTCGATCGTCGGGGCGAGCCGCTCGATACGCGTTGCGTCGGTTACTTTGCCGTCTTTCACCGGCACGTTCAGATCGGCACGCAACAGTACCGTCTTGCCGCGGACATCGATGTCGTCGAGGGTGCGAAATTTCGCCATTGGAATACTCTGCAACTTTCGTCCGGCGACGCTGCCGACTGTAACGTGAGGCTAGGCTGCGGCCAACAATGTAAAAGCGAGAAATTGTTTGACAGCAGCCGAGTTGCGAAAATCATCGCCGAACAGACAAGTTAGGGAGAGGCGCCGACGTACTGGTGAAAATGCCTGGTATGTAGCCGGGCTGTCGCATGAATTTCGGCCGCAGGGGCTGCAGGGTCAGGTCATCGCGGAAAAGCCGCTGGTCCTGTGGCGAACCGCAGCCGGGTTGTCGCCCCGTTCGACGAGCGGTGCTGTCGCAAGAGGATGCCGCTGTCACGAGGGCGGCTGATCGAAAGCGACCTGCTCGAATGCGCGTATCAGGGCCTGTGCTACGCGACTACCCCGACGACGGGTGTATCGCGAGGTGTTTCAGCGGCCGCACCGCGCTCTGCGTCGGGCGCGGGAGATCCTGACCAGCCTCGAGCGGGCGGAACAAGCGCCCGAGCCGGCCATCGGCGTTGCCGCCTTTAGCAAAGGCTGCGGCGAGATTATTGCGTCCGGCGCACAAGACTGAGAAAATTTCGCAAGCGAATTGGAGGAGCCTGCTATGAGCAACGCATCGGGCGGGTCACCCGCAGTTTACGGCTATCACGCTCATATATACTACGATGCCGATACCTTCCCGGTTGCCGAAAAGCTGCGCGAGACGCTCGCAGCGAGGTTCCCGGTAGAACTCGGCCGGTTCAGCGGCGAGCAGGTGGGGCCGCACCCGGTGCCGCAATTCCAGATCATCTTCAGCACCGCGCAGCTCCAGACACTGGTGCCGTGGTTGATGCTCAACCGTGAGGGTCTCGACATTCTCGTCCATCCGCTGACCGACGACATGGTCGACGACCACACCGTCTACGCGCTGTGGCTCGGCACACCGATCAAGCTCAAGCTCGATACGATGCAACGCAGGGGATACCGCGCCGAGCTGTTGCCGACGGCCTGACGCGGCGGCATTCCGGAGGCACGACGATGACCGACCCAACTAGCGAGCCCGTCAAGATCGACGGCTATCACGCGCACGTCTATTACGGCGCCGAGACCCGGCCCCGCGCCGAACGGTTGCGGGAAACGATCGCCGCCACCTTAGGCGTCGAGGTAAGGGAGTTGAGCGACGAACCGAGGGGCCCGCATCCGGTCCCGCAGTTCCGGTTTACGTTCACGACTGCACAGTTCGAGAATGTGGTGCCGTGGCTGATGCTTAACCGCCAGGGCTTTGACGTTCTCGTCCACCCGCTGACCGACAACTCCTACGATGACCACTCCCGCTACGCGGTGTGGCTCGGTGCACCAGTGGCATTGAAACTCAACACGCTGCGCCGCACCTACCGCGCCGAGCAGTATCCGACGGCGCGCTGAGCGGACTGCGTATCTAGGGCCTAACGTTATCGTCACCCTCGCCGAAGCGGGGGTCCAGGGGTAAAGGCAGAGCCCTGCCGCCCTGGATTCCCGCCTTCGCCACGCTTTCGCGGGCGTGACGGATTAAGCCCGAATGGCTTGACCCTTGTGGTTCTTTCGAGGGTTCGCGGATTTTGATGGCGCATGTGAGATGCCCGGTCGGC
>Ga0207693_10004922_pt1 | contig 11223 bp, 8 predicted proteins | sample LARL81metaG_FD_184347 | JGI IMG/M metagenome (GOLD analysis project Ga0207693, IMG submission 184347) | Corn, switchgrass and miscanthus rhizosphere microbial communities from Kellogg Biological Station, Michigan, USA - LAR L8-1 metaG... | ecosystem: Host-associated > Plants > Roots >... | reverse complement strand
CGTTCCCTAAAGAACGTCACGGACATGCGATGGCCGCATTCGGAATTGGAATCCTCCTGGCGCCGATCCTCGGGCCCACACTCGGTGGCTGGATTACCGACAATTACAGCTGGCGCTGGATCTTCTATTTGAATCTGCCTGTCGGACTGTTTTCTCTGATGATGATGAATTGGTTCGTCTTTGATCCTCCCTACATCCGGCGGAAAGCAGGCGGCGTGGACCTGTGGGGCATCGGCTTTCTCGCGCTCGGAATTGGCATGCTGCAAGTTGTGCTTGATACCGGTCAGCGCAAAGACTGGGTTGCATCCCAAGAGATTCGCTTCTACGCAATTCTCTGCGTGACTGGCCTGGTGCTGTTCATTATTCGAGAACTGAAAACGCCGCACCCGATCGTAGACCTGCGCGCGCTTCTGGACCGCTCGTTCAGCGTTGGAGTGTTTCTGGTCGGCATGCTGGGATTCGTTCTATACGCCAGCCTGGTGCTGTTGCCGATTTACGTGCAGACACTCCTCGGATATCCGGCGTACCAGGCCGGCTTGGCGCTTTCGCCCCGAGGGGCGGGCGCCTTGCTCACAACGCCCTTGGCCGGATACTTGACCAGCAAGACGGACCCTCGGCGTCTCTTGATCTTTGGGCTAGTGCTCGGTTCGGTAACGATGTTCCAGCTTTCCGGGCTGAACCTGAATGCCGGGTACAACGACATTCTCTGGCCTCAGGTATTGCAGGGAGTCGCGCTCAGCTTCCTCTTTATTCCACTGATGGCCTCCAGTATGTCGCGAATTGCGAAAGAGAAAATGGGTAATGCAACCAGCATCTTCAACCTGATGCGCAATATTGGCGGCAGCTTTGGAATCGCAATCATGACCACATTCCTGGTGCGCCGTTCACAGGTACATCAGAATCAGCTGATCGAAAAAGTCACCCCGGGGAGTCTTCGCTTACAAGAAATGCTGCGAGGAATGCAGTTGTGGTTCCATGCGGCGGGGGCGGACAACTATGAGGCTTCCCGCAAAGCCCTTGCGGCTGTGTACGGAATGGTGCAAAGACATGCCTCCATGCTCTCGTTCGTGGAGGCATTCTGGCTGATGGGAATTCTGTTTTTGATCATGTTGCCGTTCATTCTGCTCTTGCGAAATCCGAGACATCCAGTTGAGACGCACATTCCGCCACCCCCTCGGAGTTCGCAGGAGCGAACTTCAGCTGCCATCCCGCAAGAAGAAGAACTTCTGGTCGGCGCGCACTAGCGGGCTTGCTATCTAGCGAACTGGACTTACAGGTATGAGCGCGTCGTGAATCGGCGCCACCCAGCCCTTCTTTTCCATGTTCCACACGATGAAGTCGGAGTCGAATTGCCAGTACGTCCACGCCCAGCCGAATGACTCGGCAGTGCGCGCTACGACCGACGTGTATTTGGCGCGCGAATCCATGTCGCCCTTGTCATAGGCGCCGAACTCGCCCAGCAAAATCGGCCGATGGTTCGCCTTGGACCATGCCTGCACTTGCGCGAAATCGCCGACCACTGCCTGCTTTTCCGCATCGGTGCCCCACTTAACTCCCGAGAGGGTCGCCGTCTCCTTATTCCAGGGCGCGCCCTGATGCGTGAACGTCATCGGCAGATAGTAGTGCACGGTCACAATAATGTGGTGGTCATCCGGCGGCAACTTCATCGTGTCGAGCTTGTTAATGCTGTTCCAGAACGCCGGACCGATTACTACGTTGCGCTGCGGATTGGTGCGCCGGATGATGGCTAGCGCGTCGTTTAGCAGCAAGTTCCACTCATCGACGGTGATGGCTTTATTCGGCTCGTTAAGAATTTCGAAGATGACGTTGTTTGGCGCGTCTTTGTATCGCGGTGCGACCTGCTCCCAGAACGCAAGCAGCTTCGCGCGGCACAAAGTTGCGTCTGCTCCGCATGGCTCGTAATCGTGCTCATCGATGATCACGGTGAGGTCATTGGCGATCGCGTTGTCCACAACCCAGTCCGTGGTTTTAAACCACTCCGGGCTCAAACGGTTCAGACTGTCCATATAGCGAAACACCTGGAGGTTCAGACGGAGGGTGTTGAATCCACCGTCGTGAATGCGCTTGAAGTGCTCTTGCTTGAAACGACCGCGATCGAAGTCGTTCCAGATCGGATCGTATCCAAGAACGTTCACGCCGCGCTGCATTTGTCGAACCTGATCGAAGGGATCAATGGGCGCGAACAGCTTCGAGGCTTGACCCAACACAAATGTGGACAACAAAGCCGCTACTGAAAATAGGCGGAAGAATGTATTCATTAAAGGCCCTCCCCAAAAAAGTGTGCAGATATTCCGAACGAATCTTACAGCAAGGCATTGTTATTGAGCACCGCAACGTCGGTTCCGATAGTATTCTTAGTCGCTCTCTGAGGATAGCCAATGATTCTTCGAGTTCTCATTCTGGTCACGGCTCTCATTTCTACTTCGTTATTCTCGCAAGCATCTTTCTCGCAAACGTCCGCGCAAACTGTTTCCGGCTGGCAAATGCAGGATTCAGCGAAGGTCAAAGCTCCCGCTCCTGAGATTTCCTCGACAGGCTTTCTTCCGCAAAGCTGGTATGCCGCGACGGTGCCCGGAACAGTTCTGACTACTCTGGTAAACAACAAGGTTTATCCCGAACCGCTGTATGGCGAAAATATGCGGGAAATTCCGGAGAGCCTTAACAAGACAAGTTACTGGTATCGCGCGACGTTCAACGTGCCTGCGGAATACAAGGGTCGTCACGTCTGGCTTCACTTCGCCGGCATTAATTACAGCGCTGACATATGGGTCAACGGCCACCAGGCCGGAACCATAAAAGGCGCTTTCATTCGTGGAGACTTCGACATCAGTCAGTGGATCCGGCCCGGCAAGAGTGCCGTGCTCGCGGTGCTCGTTGCGCCGCAGCCTCACCCAGGGGTTCCGATCGAGCACAACGTTGCGAATGGCGTCGGGAAAAATGGTGGGGATACTGCCATCGATGGCCCAACTTTTCTTTCCACTATTGGCTGGGACTGGCTGCCGGCAATTCGCGACCGCGATACTGGCATCTGGCTTCCGGTCACGCTGGATGCAACCGGCCCGGTGATTGTAAAAGATCCGTTCGTGACTGCGGACCTTGACGAGTCATACAAAACCGCGGATCTGCATATCTCAACGACTCTCGAGAACAAATCAGCGCAACCGGTCACCGGCACGCTCAGTGGCACCATTCAATTGCAGAACGCGAAAGAGCAGCCGATCACATTCAGTAAATCTGTGACGATTGCAGCAAACGGCAAGCAGGACATCACTCTGGACAGCAAATCCGCAGCGGAGTTGCATCTCACTGATCCCAAACTCTGGTGGCCGAACGGTTATGGTCCGCAGAACCTCTACTCTCTCACGCTGCGCTTTAACGTGGGCAAGACAACCTCGGCGTCAGAGACACGCCAGTTTGGCATTCGCAAGATCGAGTACCACGTACCGGACTCGGAAAATCTTACTCTCTCCGTCAATGGCGTAAGGGTTATGGCGCGTGGGGGCAACTGGGGTCTCGACGAAGGCATGAAGCGCATTCCTCGTGAAAGGCTTGACGCGCAATTTCACATGCATGCGCTGGCCAACTTGAACATCATTCGCAACTGGGTGGGACAGAGCACCAGTCCCGACTTTTACGACATGGCGGACGAGTACGGCATCCTGCTGTGGGATGAGTTCTTTCAGCCGAATCCCTTCGACGGTCCTAACGTTACCGACGTTCCCACTTATCTTGCCAACGTCACTGACAAAGTTGTGCGCTATCGAAACCATCCCTCCATCGCGGTGTGGTGCGCGCGCAACGAAGGTTTTCCGCCGAAGGAAATTGAGGATGATCTGAAGCCGCTGATGGCGCGGTTCGACCCATCACGGCTGTACCAATCGAACTCGGCCGAAGGACGTGGAGTCTCGTCGGGTGGCCCTTATTACTGGCGCTCGCCGCGATTTTTCTATCCGATTACCGAAAGCTTCAAAACCGAAACCGGTTCAATGTCGATCCCGACTCTCGAGTCTATCCAGGGCATGATGCCGCAGAAGGATTGGGAAACCATCAACGACGATTGGGCGCAGCACGACATGGCCCGCGGTGCGCAGCGTGGCGATGAGTTCCCCACCATGCTCGCGGAGCGCTACGGTCACATCCGCAACCTTGCGGATTTCGTTCGCAAAGGGCAACTCGCCACCTATGAGGCTTTCCGCGCGATGTACGAAGGTCGAAACTCCGAGATGTTCAAGACAACCACCGGGGTGATCACCTGGATGAGTCATCCGGCGCAGCCGAGTTTTGTATGGCAGCTTTACCATTACGACCTTGAACCAAATGCCGCGCTGTATGCAGCCAAGAAGGCTTCGGAAACCGTGCACGCACAATTGAATGAGGCAATGCGCGATCTGGAGGTTGTGAACAACCAGCCAGAGGCGCTGAAGAACCTAACACTCGATTTCAAGACCTATCGATTCGACGGTTCGCAGGATTCGCGTCGTACTTACACCATCGCCGAGGTTCCGGCCAGCTCCACCATTAAGGTTGGAGAGATTTACATCAACGCCCGTATTACCCAGCTCTATTTCATCAAGCTGGATTTGACTGACTCGAGCGGGAAGTTGCTTTCTACAAATCTCTACTGGCAGCATGTCGCACAAGACCAGTTTGATGGATTGCAAGCGCTCCCCCCGGTTATGCTGGATGCGGAAGGCAGCACTCGCACAGAAGGCGAGAACACGGCTTTGACAGTCAAGTTGTCCAACAACTCGAGTCACGTCGCTCTGCTCTCACATTTGCAACTTCATCAGAGGAAGAGCGGCAAGCGCGTGCTGCCGGTGTTCTATTCCGACAATTACCTATCTCTCGTGCCGGGCGAAAGCACGACTGTAACCATCGAATTCGCGACCAAAGATCTGCAAGGCGATGAGCCTCTGGTCGAAGTCGATGGATACAACGTGGACGTGAAGCCGCTCGATGGCGCCGTTTCGATCGGGCTAAACCTCAACGCGCAGCCGTCACACTGGCCGGAGTCGAACATCGTTCCGGACTTGAAAGCTCCGGACAATGCAAGCAGGTGAGCGGTCAGCTTTCCGCCGTCGTTATTTTGCAGGTCTGTTTTTCGTTCCGGAGAGATGATGCAATACTGCGTCGGCGGCTGTGACTCCGCGGTATTGGGCCTCTTCGAAGATGGAAAAACCGCTAAGGTCTGAGTTAGCGAATAGCAATTGCCCATGCGAATTGGCGAGCTTTCTCCGTTCCCCAGAGAATATTGCACCGACCGTGGGGCGCGCCATGGCGTGTCCCAGCCGCATGATATCGATGCGCGAGACACATTGGCGAATGTCATGGTGCACGCGCTCCAAGTCGTGCAGAATTGCTTCCTTCCAGTATTTCCAATCGCGGTCTAGGAGCATCTGCCGGTTCTGAGGAGGCAGACCATCAGCAAATGCCCAATAAAATGTCCAGACGGTGCGATCAACATGTGTCTTCAAACTCTGGTGGGTTGCATCGACATAGCCCAGAGTCGGAGATTCCATAAACACGCTGTCCCATGTGGGATCGCCTTCGTACGAGGCCGGCAGGCGGTCAAGCGTGAGGTTTGCCGTAAGCCAGGGCGAATACTCGAAGTCATGCAAACGAGGCATGCCGTCGATGAGATACGGACCCAGAAGGGTTGGAGCGGCAAAAATCACAAACTCAGCGCGATATTCAATATCGCCGGCGAAGGCGCTGAAACCGTTGGTGGTATGAGAAATTCTATGTACCATCTGCCCCGTCCGAACGAACTTGCCAACGCGTTCAAGCAGCCGGCGCACGATCCAACCGTTTCCCTCCGGCCAGGTCAGAGGGCCTTTTTCTTCCGGCTCGCGTGAGGCAAAGTACTGAATACCTGCCCACGCCGAGGTTTGATCGGTTGTCGCACCGTAGTCGTCGCGGCAGCAATAATTCATGTACCAGTTGAGAACTTTAGAGTCCATGCGCTGCTCGCGAAGCCAGTCAGCGAACGAGATGCGGTCGAGAGCAGCCGTGCTGTCGGAGAAACCCGCCTCCATCGGTACCGTGAAGTGTCCGGTCGCACGCAGCTGGTGAATTTGATCTTCGAGCCGCTGGAACTGCTCTCGATCTTTTTCATTGAGACCGATTGCTGGCTCGATTCCGTTCTGCCATCTGCCATACAGAAACAAACGTTCCTGCGGCGCGAAGCACAGGTATCTCTCTTCCCATTGCCCGTTCTTCAGAACGCCAAGTTCTTCGAATAACGCTCGGACAAAAACAGCTTTTGGCCCTGGCACTGGAACGTAATGAGCGGCCCATGGATAAGCCGTGATCTCGTTTTCGCCCCAGCGCGAATTGCCACCGGCCTGATCGTTCATCTCGAGGAGAACGAAATCGTGGAAACCTTTCTTGTTCAGGCGCCATGCAGCACTGAGGCCGGCAATGCCGCCACCCACAATGACAACCGGCACTTTCAGGGTTTGCTTTGGAGCAGGAAAACTCGCGCGGTCGCGCAGCAGGTGGCCTTGTTGAAACGAATCATTTACAAACGAGCCCGCGATGGGCCGCTCACCCTTGAACGAAAGCCCTATCAGCGCGGCGCTGGTCGATTGCAGGAATTCTCGCCGCGAGATGCTCAATGACTGATGTCCTTCCAGTCCTTGTCGTAAAGACGCACGAGGACTTGGTCGTTGAGGCGGTTCGGGGCCATCGGCAACGGCGCCATGTCCGGCGGAAATTGAAACAGCGCTGGTAAACCCTTTGCGTCAACGAATCTTAGTCCTGCGGGAAGAGTCGCGGGCGGCGAATACTCGTGCGTACCGGCAATCACGAATCCCCATTCGCCGAAAGATGGCACATAAACGTGATAAGGGTAAGTCTTGAGACCGGCGTTCTTGATCGTCTCTGCAATGCACCAGTAAGAATCGCGAGCAAACATTGGCGAAGTGCTTTGCACGACCATCAGACCCTGCGCGCTCAGATGACGTGCGACTGCCTTGTAAAACGTGGTCGTGTAGAGTTTGCCCAACGAGTAGTTCGTGGGATCGGGGAAATCAATGACGATGAAATCAAAGCTGGCAGCACTCGAGTCAATCCAGGGGAAGGCATCGGCATTGATGATGTGCACCTTTGTCGAAGAAAAAGACTTCTGGTTGAGCGCCGTCAGCATGGGATGAGTCGAGAACAACCGCGTCATCTCAGGATCGAGATCGACCAGCGTAATGCTCTCGACTTGAGGGTATTTGAGGATTTCGCGGACCGCCAGACCGTCGCCTCCGCCCAGCACCAGAACATGGCGCGGCACCGGAATAGCGGACAAGCCCGGGTGAATGAGCGCTTCGTGGTAACGATATTCGTCACGCGAACTGAACTGTAAATGGCTGTTCAGAAAGAGTCGGATGTCGTCTTTGAATCTGGTTAGAACGATGTGCTGGTAGCGCGTGTCGCGGGCGAAAATGATTTCGTCAGCGTAGATATTGTCTTCGGCGGCGGTCGTGATGTGTTTTGCTTCGGCCAGTCCAATCCCCAAACCACACAACACCACCAAACAGATGACTCGGAGAGCCTGTGCCCGTGCCAACTGGTTAGCGAATAGGAACGTGCTCCACAGCGCGACTGCCACGTTGAGCATTCCAAAAACTATGGCGGAGCGCACCAGTCCGAGATAAGGAACCAGAAGGATCGGAAACAGCAGTGATGCCCCGAGCGCTCCCAGATAGTCGAACGTGAGGACGTGTGCGACGACATCACGGAAGTGATAGCGCGAGCGAACAATGCGCATAAGCAGGGGGATTTCCAGCCCAACTAGAATGCCGATCACGATCACCGTTGCGTACATCAGCAGCTGAAATCCCTGTGTGTATGCAAAGGCGATAAACAGCAGCGCTGAAGAAAACCCGCCGACCACCCCGAGCAGCAACTCGATCCAGATGAAGCGATAGGCGAGCCCCCGATCGATGTAGCGGGAAAGGGCGCTGCCGATTCCCATGGCGAAGAGATAGCAACCGATGATTGTCGAGAACTGGAGAACGCTGTCTCCGAGAAGGTAGCTGGCGAGCGTGCCCGCGATGAGCTCGTAGATGAGCCCACAGGCGGCAATCAACAGCACCGTAATGAAAAGCAGTATCCCCAAGGTCTAGTGAACGGCAGACGCAATGATGATGCAGACGCCCAGCGACATAGCGCCCAGCAAAATTGCCAGGGCGGTATTGTGCTCCTGGACGATTTCTTTCCAGAGGTTATAAGGCGTGAATTTGTCGATAATCAGAAACGCAAGGCCGAAGATCGCAATCCCGATCCCTGCGTAAACAATGGCGTTAACGACGTTCGTTAACTGAATGCCCATCACTTGCCTCCTGTGTAGTGGTGGTAATAGCCGTACACCGACCGGTAGGAACCCGGGTTGTCGCGAACCGACTTGGGAACGTTTGGAACTTCACTAACGCGGTTCAAGCTCCAGCCGCGGTACTCGGCCAGCGAAAGAACAGAAAGGACCGCTATGCCATAAATCAAAAACAAACTGCGAATCATTCGTCCTCCAGAACATCTGCGACAAAACCCGCCACCGTACCCGCTGCGCCGGCAACCGCAGCGATTTTTCCGCCACCATCGTCGTCGTCATCATCGGATCCACCGCTTTCGCCGCCGTAGTCGCTCTCTGCCCAGCGCAGGTGTTCGAAGTTCATGAATCTCCAGGTAATCAGCCCAGCTGGAATCAAAAGGGCAAGCAGTCCCAGCCCGAAGAAACTCAACTGCGGAACATCGCGCCGCAATGTAATCGAGTAGTAAATAGTGCCGCGGTAATAATCACTTTCCGGTTCGACCCGCAAGTAGTAATGACCAGCCGGAACACTGGGGACCACTACGGTATCTCTCCTGCTGCCCTCTGACCACGAACCGTCCGAATCATAACCGTGGTAGTAGCTGACCTCTCGGCCAAAGTCGTACGCGTGGCCGGTCTCTTCGTTGATCAGCGCATAATTGAGATAAATCCAGTTGTTCTCTACCTGCGCAGTGGTGGTTAACTCCACATCGGATGTGCGGCCTTTCAGTTCGAAGACATCGGTCACGAACGACGATTCGCTCTTGACGTTCGTGTTGAAGGTGTAGGACTGATCGAAAATCTGCTCGTCCTGCGCCGTGGCATAAAAGCCTATGAGCAACACCACCAAGATCGCCAGAAAAATGCCGGCCAGTTGCAATAGAGACTTAATCTCGGCTCTCAATGGTGACGGTTGGTTTTCGTAAACTCCGATGGCAGCGGGCGGGCTTCCGGGCAGCTTGAATGCCTTCCACACGTCGCCGCCGGTCATGTACTCGCCCATGGACCAGGTGATTTCCTTGCCTGTTGTTTCGCTTGAGATCACTCGCGGTGGGGAAATGTAATCGGAAAATTGCGCCGACTCTCCAACCCGAACCTGCCAGGGGAACTCACCGAGCACGAAGGTGGTTTCGGCGTCGGCAGTCTGAAAGATGCGATAAGTTTCCCCCAGATAGTTAAGCGTACTTGAGCCGGGGCTGCAGACCGGCAACGCCCTCAGCACACTCACGTCGTTCCAGTGCCCGTTGTATTCCGTGAGATACCGAAAACCTTTGAACGGGTTAAACAGAACGTATTCGTGCCAGCTGTAAGGCGTGCCATCCACATGGATTGTGCGGCGCTGGAATCCAATGACGTCATATTGTGCGCCGCGGATTGTGCCGCGAATACCTAACGGAATCCGCAGCGGGTCTTCATCCGTCGCAACTTGAAATGTCTGCAGGATCTTCAGCTTTGGGTCCTGCGCATCAAGAATGGAGTGGCAACTATCGCAAACGACGGTGACGGCATGACTGAATGAGCGCACCGTTAGTGTCGCTCCGCAGTTGGGACAATTCAGTGACTTCACCTGCGGAGCGCCGGCAGGTGTCGGCCCGGAGTTCAAGACCATCCCTCGAAGCTGTGTAGATTTCTTAGCTTCAGACTTTCAAACTCGACAGATTCACCAAGATAGAGCACGGGTTCGTCGTCGCTGTAATCAATGGTTGCGAATTTTCCGGTGTAGGACATCAGGTCAACGAAAATCACATCTGTTTTGTCCCAATATTGAAACGGGAGCTCGCCCTCGACGCCGCGATAATGCGCCTTGGTGATTGTGCTGACCGTGTACATCTCCTTGTCCCATGTATATTCCTGGCCGATTTTGCATTGTTTGGGCAATGTGCGTCCGGGAGCGGCAAACGTCACGACGTAATCGTCCTGAGCGTCGGAGAGCCAGCCGCTGGTGCCATCGTTCATCACGAGGTGCCATTCATTCCAGCTGCCCTGGTCATATTCGTAAATGATCCGTCCAATGGCGACGAAGGAGTGCGGTCCATACACGCCTTCCGTTCCGATCTGGATGGGAGAGCTGTTCGGAGGCAGATCCGCAACCTGCCCTACTTTTTGAAGATCCACATCGCTGCGAACGAGTATCGATTTGCAGTAATCACAGACTGTCTGCACACTGGCCGACCAGCGGAAGGTAATTTTGGCGCCGCAGTTAGGGCAAGTCGCTGTGGGCTGGGTCACTTGCTGCGGCTCCCTTGCAGCGCGATTTCATAGGGCAACGCCTCGCCCTCACTGTACGAACGCGATAACGTTCGAACCTGAACGGAAGTTGCGGAGAACATCGCCGCAAGATGTGATTCGAAATCCCACTCGCGGCGCGGCACGCAGCAAAAAAGATTCAGGCAAAGTGAACCGTATTCAGGAAATGTATGACATGTGAGATGGGATTCCGAAAGCAGGCATAGCCCGGTAATGCCACGAGTTCCAGGGAACTGGTGCCACTGCGTTTCTCCAACTGGGCGGAGGTGCAGCTCTGCCACGATTTTGTCGAATAGTGCTCGGAGGAGATCCAGATTGCGTAGCGAATCCGAACTACACCCCTGCGCATCAACAACCCATTCAAGCCCACTCATAGTTTCAACGCGCTATTGCTGTGCGTGTCCGCACTCGGGACAGAACTTGCTCACCTTGGGAATCGGTTTCCCGCAGTTCAGGCAAAACTTCGTGTCGCCGCTCGCCACTGCGCTTGCAGGCGCGGCCGATTCACTCCCGGCAGAGGAAGATCCCGTTTTCTTCAGCGCGTCTGCCATCGCCTGGCCCATGGCAATGCCGGCGCCTAGTCCAGCGCCAATGCCTGCTGCACCGCCGCCTTCATTCGCCGCCGCGATTGGAATCGATTGCGCAACTTCATACTG